>Ga0137340_1000105_pt1 | contig 18899 bp, 21 predicted proteins | sample EasRivERMLT400_2_FD_102295 | JGI IMG/M metagenome (GOLD analysis project Ga0137340, IMG submission 102295) | Soil microbial communities from meander-bound floodplain in the East River, Colorado, USA - East River MetaG ERMLT400_2 | ecosystem: Environmental > Terrestrial > Soil > Floodplain ...
GAATAGTAAGAATTGGTCCATATACTAAAGTAGGACTAACTACATGATAAATAGTTCCAATTAGAGTAGCTGGATCAACTGTTAAAACAATCTTTGTATTACCAGATGGTGTAGGATAATTGTAGATTCTTTTAACATTTGATAGCGGAACTGCTACGTTTTGACTAATTCCAACTCCATATCGAGAACGAAAACAATTTTCACCAATAAATTTAACATTATTAATATCAGTAAAATGATCTAATGGACAATTCTCCTTATCACCACGGTTCCAATAACCGTTGAACTGATCGATGACTACCGGCTCATGATCTTTATAAGATTTCATTTTATCCCATGCTGGAATGACGTTTGAAGTTACTTCTGAATGGCCTGCGTCTGGTTGTTATTGCTTGTCTACCTTTAGTTCCAATACCTAAAGCCCTATCAATTGCAAGTGCAGCAAAGCCATTCAATTTATCAGCTCTAGTCTGGTTCTCACCAACAAACTCAGCTAATAGTCCACCAAGTCTGAACTGAAGAAAAGACTGCCCATTAATAATATAAAGTTCTTCCAATCCAGTAAGAAGGGTAATTGGAGTAAATAAATTACGAATGTAGTCCATTTTAATCTGATTGATTTGACCAGATGACAAAAATCTAATTTCCTGAGATTGCCATGTATACCAGATGAATTGGCTTACCTGAATTCCCTCTAGGTTTTTAGGTAGGCTATCTACTATAGTCATTGGAACATATGAATTAGTACCTGACTGACGCTCCCATAAAGTCTGAGGTTCAATCAAATTAGATGGCAAATAAGGTGTTCCAACTATTGGAACTGCTGGACTAAAACCAATAGATGTAACAGCAGCAGGCACAGTCATTACAGCAGAAACAGTATCAACCACTGGAACCTCATTCAACTCAAACAGTTCCTGAAGTTCCAATAATGCCATATTGAGATATGGAACTTGTGCTGCATAAGTATAACTAGCTTTAGCACTATCATTCTGCAAAGATGCAGCAGAATCCATTACTGTTCCGCTCAATAAGTTCGGTGATCCCATTATTAGTCCTCAGCGTTCAAAAAGTCAAGAGTAGACATTCCCTTTGAAATCTCTTGCTTTTTATTGTTAGAGTGACTAGAACGTGATTCATTAGATGACTTATCTGGCTTATCTGATTTATCCTTTTTGACTTCTTTTTGTGGTTCTGACTTCTTGCCGCTAGTAGCTTCACCACGAGCCTTCTTAATGATATCTGGCAAGAGGTTTTTAGCTTTAGAGAAGAATGTAGACTTAATCTTATCTACAGATGCCTTACTGTAATTGCTGTTAGCGGCATCCTTCCACAGCTTATCCATAACAATCTTAAATCTAGTATCATTGTCAATTAAAGACTCTAGCTTTTCCAGAACATCTCGTGTGGCATTACGTTTATCATATTCACGCATCTGATTCTGAGGATCAATATTAACATCAACTGTATTCTTAATAGACTTATTAATTCTAGTAAGTAATTCATCACTTACGGCTTGAAATCTCTCTTTTCTCTCACTAGTTAGCTTAGTTTCATCAGAAGTTTCTGTTTTCGGCTTTGCAAGATTAGTAGGAGGTTCAAACTTAGATGAACCAAATACAAAATAGTTTAGAATCTGTGCCGCTTCTTGCAATTTATCATCAGAACTTGACTTTGCTTCTTGAAGCATAGATACGATAGTATACTTAATCGTATTTCCAACTACATGATGATATGCTTTCTCATCAACTCGTCCCAATACAGTTAAATAATCATCTACTAATCTATTAAACGCATCAGGATTTGTTTTAGCGGCTAGTAAAATCTTTTCAGTTTTACCCTCTGCTAAATCTCCTTCAAGTCCTTTTACAGTCTCCGAATCCATTAAAGCATTGTCTGCATCTTTAATGGTAGGAAATCGCTCAGAGAATGCTTGTTCTCTGTGATGTGTATTCTCAAGTTCAGGAAAATCCTTAAATAAATTAGGATACTTTTTCAATATTGCAGTTCTAGAAACTGGAGTTAGTAGCTCTAGTTTACTCTCATCTGGCTTCTCTAATTCATTCTCTACTTCTTTTAACTCATCATCAACTTCATCGGGTTCTTTAGGTTCTGATTTCCTAGCTTCTTTCTTTATAGGTTCTTTCCTATCTTTATCTTCTTCTAGAGAAATAATTTCCTTTTCATCACTATCATCTCCCAAAAATGTAATAACATCATCTTTATCCATAACTCCGCTAGAATCACCAGTCTTATCTAGCTCAGCCATTAGAATGTCACCTCAATAATCTGTTTTCCGTCTGACTGGTATAAATTACCTTTATTATCTTTAGCAGTAACTTTAAGAACCCATTTACCATTAACAGTAAATTTAAATGCAAATCCTCTAACATACCTACCATCTTGACGCTCAGCATCACTGAATGATACTGGAATAGCAGGTTCACCATCTCCTTCGAGATCAAATTCTGCACTAACTACAGGATTTGGTGAGAAAATATCAAATCTGATGAGACATCCTTTAGGATCTGATCTGTGACATACATGATCGTATTCTACAATATCAATAGAACCTAGAGTAGGAGGAACTGGTACACTCTCACAGTTAACTGGTCCCATCCACGGCTGTCCACCATTCTCCTCTTCACCCCATGATGGATTAGTAGGCTTTCCAGTTCCAGAACTAATGATAATATCCCGAACATTTTTGGTAGTACTAGTTATATTATACATGACAGCATCAACTGCGTGACCGTTATGTTGATTCTGTCCTGGTCTCTTACCTACATGACCCCATTTAGAATCTTTCTTAATTAGTTCACAGACAACTTTCTCTGTAAACTCTCCACAAGATTCTCTAGTATTTGCCTGTAGTAAATGGGGAAACTGGCTATTAATACTCAATATTACATTAAATTCATTGGGAATTTCTTCTGTTTCCGCCATTGGTTCTCCTGTAATTCCAGAGTAAAGTTCTTTCCAGTAAGGTCTTAGCTCTGGATGATCATTTAATCCTGTAGCTCTATTTTGATCACTAAACACTAAAAGATGATCAATAGATGGATAATTATTTGCTAGTTTAGCAAAGACAGGAACTAAGCCCTTCAGGTCTTTAGTAAGAGTTGTATTAGAAGTATAACATTGACAAACTAATGCAACCTTACCATGTGCTTGCTGTGCATTCCAAATAAGATTACGCATAATAGATTCAAATGCTAATGGACTCTCAGCACTCAAACAATATGCCTGTAATGCTAACCAGTCAGATTTTCTGAGTTTTGGAAATCTAGGCCAGTATCTCCCATCCCAGTAAGCAACGCATGGAAGTTGGCTATTAGCTACCTTCTGCTCAATTTCTTCAACACTAGAGCCATCTACCCAGTTAGCAAAATGACTCCCATCACCTAACCTAACAATAGAACCTGACACATCATATCTAATTTTAAGTATTGCATTGCCATCTGGATTTGCTGGTGGCGGTTGGTTAAATTCAAACCAAGTTAGCCAGCATTTCTTATTTATAGGAATAATAGGATTATTTACAATTAAAGTTCTAAGATCAAATATTATTCCTAATTCTATAATTTCAACCATATGCTCAGCTTGGAGCGATGGCGATATTGACCATAAGAAGACAGGCTTACCATCAAACCCATAAGCATCAGGTGCATAACAATTCCCAGAACCCAATAAATATCCATTAGGATTGTTGTAAGGATGAGTAACAATAGCATTGGCAGTGTACCACTGATACATCACCCATAAATTGTCATTCCACCAGTAGGCTCGTAAGTTACCAAACTCTCCTGGACCACCTAGAGAGACTATATCTTCTGCACCTTGTATATTAGATTTAATCTTTCCAGATTCAATATAGACTACTTGACCATTCTCTAGATAAGTTACATTGCTTACCTGATTAGGTGTAATCTGTTTATCTTCAATATATAATCCTAAACCTGAAAACGGATGCCAAACCAGAGTTCCATCAAGACCAAAACAGTATGCATGTTTATCTGTTGGAACACCATCTAATAGATACTGTGTAAGAGTCTGAGCAAACCATCTCTTTCCACCAGTAACTATCCCCATTGCTCCTTCATCTAGAATTATCTTACTCTCCTTAGTATCTTTATGAATTAATAGGAATATAGGGTGTTGAGTTTCAGTGTAGTACTGGCAAGCTAAATGATCCACATCATACCAGCCACCAGTACTACATGACGGTCCAAAGAATGGAACTCTATTTAGTGAGATAATAGAGCCATCTCCTGAACCTTCACCAACATATTGTAACTTTGATAAGTAGCGATTGATTTTAGGCATTACTGAGCAAATACCAACCCAAGTTCCTTTGCCTTAGCAGGGTCAGAAATGGCTTTACAGTTAGAACAGATTGGATAAACAGGATTCTTCAGATGACCACAGGCAACACAACGTACAAGTTCCATAACCTGTGAATCCTTCAGCCACTCTTTATTAACAAGATTTAGGCTACGAGCAGCCATCTTCATATCACTTGAAATACATAGTGGATTACCATTACTCCCAGCCCAAAGAGAGTCAGCCATCCTAACTAGCTGAGTATACCAATTCTTCTGCTTGATGTTAGCAGCTTCAATCTTATCTTTGTGTTCCTGCTTAATCCATCTAAGAGTTACATCGTAATCTGTCTCGTTCTTTGACAAAGCAACCTTACAGCCAGGAACAAAGAACAGCCCAGGCATAAAACTAGCCATGTCACAAGCAATTAGTCCATTACAATAATCTCTAACAACGCTATCAGCTACGACAATGCTAGAATGTGGAATTTCTAGCAACGGCTGATTTTCGTCAATTTCTTTCCACCATGAACTTGGTTCTACAATCAGAATTGATGGATTCTCATATGTTCCTGGCTGAATAACAAATACACCAGGTTGAATGGTATGCTTTCGTTCCTCAATATATTTTGGGAGGATTGATACAATGGTAGACTTATCCAGCGGATTCACAGGTGCTCGAATAGTCCGCCGCTTTATGTCAGACATCAGAGGAAATTGGCCTACTACGCCCATTTAGTGCTCCTTGTAGTTGCGTGGTACCACGATTGCTTCTCTATGAGCTAAAGCATCGCCGGTATCTGTTTCATTGCCAAAAAGTTCAGCTTGAAGATTATCAAGTTCTATATTCTTTATTTCGACTTGCTGTTCAGCTGTTAATCCAGCAAGAGGATCTTTATATTTAGCCAATGATGCTTTACCTTGAGCGGCAAGGAGAACATCAATAACAAACTTAGAAGCATCAAGCCTAGGAGGAAGATACTTACCAGAATCAGTTTGAAATGGATAAATAGGCTCATATGACATCTTAGTGGCTGGTAATTCCTTCATACTAACTTCAGGAATACCAACCAGCTGTTCAAGGACATACTTTTCTTTAATCCATTGTCTATACTTTGGAACGTAACGAGTCTCTGTCACTTCCCTAATATAGAGTCCAGAAGGAGTGAAATCAGTAAATGTACCGTAACGATGTTCGAACTGATCTTCGCTCCAAACAATACGCCACATTGCTTGACCAGTGACGGTATCAACACCGTACAAGTCAATCAATTGATGGTTAAGGGACTCGATGCTCTCGGTAGTTTCCATAGTTATAGAATCCTTCTCCAGTTGTAGAAAATAGAATCCTCCGGAAATTGCGATTCCAAAACTGAATAATATGATTTCTTGTTACACAAATGACTATCTCATATTCATAATTGCCATAACTATAATAGTCATACTTAATCATAAAAACAAACGAACAAACCAGACAATGGCCTTAAGTAATTTAGTAAATAACCAATCATCTGGCCTAGTCATGATTTGCTACAAAGATTTGCGCGTGCGTAAGTTATTGGAACCAACTTACGCACGCGACTTACTTTATTTCATAATGCTAAAATCTCCAAGTGCTATGCTGCTACTGGAATTTCAGCTGGATGGTACTTACCAGTAACTGGATTATAGAATAGAATAACTGGTGCACCAATTGCAGCAGTCAAAGCTGCACTGATGTTACCAGCAGTTGTAGTAGTAAATGCAGCCAGAGGCCACAAGAATAGAATGTGAAATCCACTAACAGGTGGAGTGATATTAACAACGGCAGCAGTGCCGCTAACAAATGAAAGGCAAGTATCAGGTGCTATAGTAGCAGCCGAAGCAATGGTTCTTGGCTTTGGCTGTGTTGCATTTTGTACAGTTGACAGTTGCTGAAAGTCAATATCAGGCATTTCTACACCACTCCATGGATATACCACTTATTTGTGGCTTTGCTGAAAATCAGCGTGTACAATCTGTTCTGTATTAGAGTTGCCCCAACCAAAATATTACCTGAAGTACCAAGAACTACGTTTCCATCAACAGGAGTTACATAAATGATAATCGAATTCCCCAAGAGTGGAGAACCAATCGTTTCAACCTGAGTAGAGCCAGTTAGCCTGACCAAATCAGACTTAACTACTATTGTAGTAGCAGACGGAACATTACTTTCAGATACTTTAGTTTGCAGACCTGGAATCACCTTCCACCTCCAAAGATTCCTATTAACTAATTGTCAGAGACCATACATTACCAACTTTTGTAGCCGTAACAGTAGTAGCTGGCCCTATATCGATTGGTGATACAAGCTCACCTGGTCGATTCAGGGTAATCATATTCTTATTGAAATCAATGGTAGCTTCTCCGACTTCTGGAAATGACTTTGCAGTCATTGTCAGGCCGACACCAGTCTTACCAGTGATTGTAACTAAAGCACTCATAATTAAGCAACCGTCAGTGTGTAAGTATTACCTGAAACTGTCAGTGTCCATGTAGTCTGAGCACCAACATCAATCTGAGCAATCTGCTTACCCATGCCGTTATCATATTCAATTTGAAGAATCTCGTCCTTAGTGACAAGACTAAAGAGTGAGACATTCTGATATACCTGTGCAGTTACTGCCCTTCCAGGTCCAATAACGCCAGTGACTGTTGCTGTTCCAGGCATTTTAGTAACCAGCCGGAACTGCTAGGTTATCAATATATGAGCAAGCAGCAGGATTGTTAACAAACGTCTGCATCCCTACAACCATGTAGAAGATTTCAGCCGTTGCAACACCACCACTGGCGCCACGAATTTCAAAGATATTACGTCCATCAGTCTTATAGAAGCCGATTGGAAGAATCTCCGCACGACCCCAAACGCTATCAACAATGAAATCAATACGTGTCTTATCCCAATTGTAAGACTTCTTGACTGATGCTCCAGCCAATGTCTGCTTACCAAAATAAAGATTCAGTGATTCCTCACTTGAACCTTTAGGAATATGCATCAATAGCTGACCAATCTCCTCGTAAGCCTGAACCTGAGCAGGGTGCATCCAGGCAATTGGATCAAAGTCATTGTCAATACCAACTCGATTACCAATCTTATTCATTGCCAGACGAGGCAGCGGCAGAGTAAGAGCTGCACTAGCAGCATTCACTCTATTTGCACGGATTTCCGGCGTGGTAGCACGCGAGAATCCAAGCCATGTGCCAGTGCTAGCATTGGAATGATGGTAAGGAACACCATACAACGCTGAAAGCGAAGTAGGAGTTGTGATACCATTCGTAACAATCTTATCGGTAGCAATCACACCAGCAATCTGTGGTGTAATACTGATAGTCTTGTTCTCTACGTCAAGAGCAGAGATAACTCCGCTTCCACGAAGAGTTGCAAGAGTAGTATCAAAGACCTGGACAGTCTGTCCAAATCTCATCAACCTTGCACCGAAACCATCTGTGGTAAGAGTAATAACATTCGATCCGGCAGCCGGTGTGTCAGTGGTAACAACACCAATGACACCATCACCAGCCTGCATAAGCTGGGAATCCAACTGACGTCTTAGTTCATCCAATGCTGTAGCAGTAAGGCGTCGAACACCATTGGTGATAGACTTTCTATCATCATCGGTTGCCCACTGAGTTAGCTTGGTGTATTCAATGTTCTCACTTACGAACACGCAATTGAGAACTGCCTTATCAAAAGTGGGACCACCACCGCGACCAAGGTCTCCACCATCAGGATTGAAATACTGAAACGAACCTCCTGGCCGAAGCTCAAGAGGAACGCGCATCTGGCGATTAGAGATTTTCTCCACATCGCGCTTCTTAATGTTTGCGAAGAACTTATCGTCCCTCTCAAACAACGTGCGGATCTTTGGTATGACACGCTCTAGTTCTAGAGCGGCTACCTGTGATTCTACAACAGCCATTTACTTTGCCTCACTAGTCGTCTGAATTTAGATAGTCCAAAGTGCTCATGCCTTTTGGAACTGACTTATTCCCGTTACTACTGTTGGACTTTCCACTAGCGAGGGTTGTGGATGACCTTGTTTTGCCAACAGGTAGCGGTCCTTTTCTATCTCTCTCATGAGTATCTTCACTTCGTCTAGTACCCTTTAATGCTTCGTTTCGTTCTTTCTTAATAAGCAGCGGCAAAAGAGTTTGGGCTTTGGACAGGTAAGCCTTTTTAATCTTGTCCATTGACTCTTTGTCAAAATCATTCTTAAAAGCTCTTTCCCAGAGCTTATCATAAATAGTTCTAAATCTGACATCTCGTCCAATCAAATCCTCTAAACCTTTGAGGACTTTATCAGTAGCAATATCTTTAACGTATCCACTCATGGATGCATTAGGATCAATAGCCTTATCTACACTACTCTTTAAGATGTTATCTACTCTACCACCAAGGTCTTCCCTGGCATTGTCAAATTCTCTTTGGGTTGCTGCTTGCTCTCTCTGGTCAATCTCTTGGTCTTTCTTGCCGCTGTTGTCAGTGATGTCACTCTGAGAGAGATTCGTCGGCCTAGTAAACTTATCAGTTCCAAAGATGTATCTGTTCAAAATAGCGGCAGCTTCAGCAAGTTCCTCACTATTCTGCTCCTTTGCATCATTAACCATTGAAATAATGGTATGCTTTATAAGATTGCCAATGGTATGATAGTATGCATTGGGATCAGCTTTAAGTAAGTTTGGCATGTAGTTATCAACAAGTTTAGCAAATGCTTCTTTATCAGATTCTTTAACAGCAGATAGGAATGACTCAGTTGAGCCATCTATAATTTCTGAATCATACTTATCAAACAGGTCTGCTTTTTCTATAGCGATCTTAGCATCCTGAATTGTAGGTAGCAATTCAGAATATGCTTTCTCCCTGTACATCGATTTCTCGATAGCTGGAAACTTTTTGAATAGATCAGGATAAGCAGTTAGGATTTCCCTTCGACTAGGAAGATCAACTAACTCTAGCTTATCTTCATCTACTACTTCTTCTAGTTCTAGCTCTAACTTATCCTCAAGAGAGAGTTCCTCTTCTTCGCCTTTAGGAGTTTCTTTCTTTCCATCAGGTTTAGCTTCTTTACTCTCTTTGCTAGGCTTTTCCAATTCAAGAGTTTCAGTCTCTGGCTCTTTACCATCGTCTTCACCTAGTAAGTCAATGACAGACTCAGTATCAAGAGCCTTATCTTCAATTGCTACGTTATCATTCTGCTGTTGAGACATTTGCACTCTCTGATAATGGCTGGTTAGAACCACCAGGTTTTTCTGGATCCTTACCCGGACCTTGCTGTGGCTGCATCATCATTTGCATTTGAGCTTCTTCCATCATCTTAGCCTTGATAGCTTCGAGATGGGCTTTATAATGCAATAAGCAATTTTGATATCCCGGAGGATTTTCTATTTTTAAAAGCCTTCCAGCGGTAGAAACAAGATAGCTTCTAAGAGTTTCAGATTCAATCTGATGATTATCCAAATCATAATCAATATCTATAGATGGCACTTCAATAGGAGGCAATTGAGTAGGATCTTGACCCTGCTCAATAGCCATCATCATTTGCTCATCATCTGGTGGCTGTTGAATTGGCTCTGAGTTAATCAGTAACCTAATTTCTTCATGCTGCTTATCCACATCAGCCTGACCTGGAACAACGAAGTCATCCAAGCCAATAGCTTCAGCAAGATTCTTAATATTCTCAGGTGAAGTGAGAGCTTCAAGAATCAAAGGATTCTGAGCTTCCAACAACTTCATATAAGTATCTTTACGCTGTGACCAAGTCATTGGTAGATTCTCGTTTGCTTCGAGTTCGATTCTACCAATCTTACCTTCTAACTCGGCCATGCGAACAAATACGTTAATGAAGTTACCTTTCTCATCTTCTTCGACAGAACGCTCATCATCTTTAAGCTCTTGAATATACATTGGGATAGCTTTACCATAAATATCTTTCCACCACATTGTTTGCATCTTCCAGACATTCTGCAATCTCTGCAATGCCTGGGCACGACTCATAGAATATTCCGAAGCTGTCTTAGAGCCTTCGATTTGACCGCCAAACAACGAAGGCAATGCGCCACTTGCTGTTTGTCCGAGTGACTGTATTTGCTGGAAGAATGGAAGTACTTCCTGTGAGAGAGTCGCTGTCCTCGTCTCAAAGAAGCCCTCACCAAGAGCTTTACCAGATTTAGCAACGGCAGGATATACGCCACCTGGTAATACTTCAGTTCTTCCGTACTGATCAAAGTTTAGAACGCCAGGATCAGCAAATGTCTGCGAGATACCATGTTCAATAGTCTGAAGTGCAAGACTAATAATATCATTTGTAATTTCCTGTACGTTAACTAGCAGAGAACCCATTGGGCGTTTGTGAATATAATCAGACATTGGGTCTGATAAAATAGTCCAGTGATCATCTAAATTCTCATTACAACTATCAGCATAACAATCATTAATCAATATAACCTTAGCTCCATCTGGATATTTCTCTCTTAGGAGTTTAGCATCCTCTTCTTGCAACACTGAGAAGGCAGATGGTCTAAGCCAACAATTCCGAACTGTAACATTGTTAATAGGATATTCTCCACGATACTGAATAGAAAGTCTCGCCTGCTGTTCGTAAGGATCATACATTCCTCCAGCCGCTATCTTGCCATTAACAGAAAGTTTATTCCTTAAATCAGAATATCTTGCTAGGACATTTGAATAATGAGTTTCATAAGAGAACATGAGATATGGAATGTCAGCTTGTTTCATTGCATAGTTAGGAACTTTAACATATAAGCCACCATAACATTCCATACAGATTCTAGATTTGGGCTTCTTAGTCTTTCCGACTATCCGCTCAATAATCAGTTTAGACTTCTGCAAGTTAGGATCCAGAAGTGCTGCACACTCCGGACACAATTTTGTTTCCTGGTTGATAATTGCATCATGTAACGGAATCTGTTCATCTCCAGGATTAAACTCACCTTCTAATGTAGATGTCATTACCTCATCAGCTATCCTAGCATTGCAGGAAGGACATACGTATGCTTCTTCCTCATCTTCTTCAATCTTATCTACTTCATAAGTACCATACTTCTCATCTTCTTTAGGATATGAATAGCAAGCTACTAGTCCCTCTGTGCAAATAATATAAAGTGCGTGTAGCCAGAGAAGGGACACATTGTTATGTCTGCTAATCAGCAAAGCGATCTTATCGCCTGCTTTAGCAGTTGTCATGTCTAGAGGATTTTCAGCATCATCAGGAAAGCACTTAATCCCAGGAACAGTAACACTGAGAGCGGCAATAATACTTTCAAGATAAGCTCTAAAGATGTTGATTGGCTTGTCGTAAAATGCTTGGTCATTGTCTGAACCATTTGCACTCTCATCGATTCTCCAGTCATGAGCTACTTCAGAGAACCAGATTCTTGAGAAACCTTCCCAAAGTAATTTAAGTTCTCTCCAGTCTCTTAGCTGGCGTTCTCTGACAGCCCTATCCTCCTGATCAAAATGATCAGCTACTTGTTTGAGAAGGTCTTCTATCTTCTTATCTACCTTCACTTGTCATCTTTCCCATTAATCTTTTTACTTAAAGGTCCTTCACTTTTAGTGAAAGGTTTGCCTTTCTTCTTCTTAGAAGACTTATCCATATTTTCTTTACTGAACATCTTCTTAAAGAAGTTGCCGCTAGGTTTAAGCATTTGCTGCCTCCGAATCGATATTAAGTTCTCTTTCTAGCTGTTCAATACTCTGTGCCCGATCTTCAATTGGTTTATTATTATCTATGGTAGGCTCGCGCTTTGTATCTGTGAGTGGGGATGTCGATGACATTTGAGCCGCTCTCCTAGCATCCTCAGCAAACTTCTTCTGCTCAGCTAGAACTATAGCCTGCTTCCTATCTTCAGCTTCTAGCATTTGCTTTCTAACATTCCAGCTTATTGGCTTAGGAGCTTCTTTAAGGTTAATCTGTGGTGGAGCAGACTGAACTTCAGTTGGTTTAGACATAGCTAGAATAGACTCTAGCATCTGCCGTCTCTCAATATTAGCAATAGACAGTTGCATCTTTAATGTCTCACACGAGACACATACTTTATTCTCTGCTGCCGCTAACTGGCAATCAGAACAGTGAGGATTCAATAGATGATGCAACCACTTAAACATTATGCCCTCTTAATAGTAACTGTTGGACTAGCTGTGGTACAACGAATGAATCCACCAGCCACTTCTACCTGACCACCAGCAAGAGCGGCAGTAGCAATGAATGGACCAGCTAGAATAGCTGATTGCTCGAATGTTCCTGCTGTATCACTAAACAGCAAACCTCTTGCAGCAGGTAGTGCATACACAATGTTCTGCACCATTAGAGTAGGTGGTCCGAATGAAATCACTGTCGTAGGCATCTTCTTCCTTTACAACTACCAAAGTTAATTTGGATATCTTATTGATTACTTAACAGTGTAATCGTCATTTACTATCTCACTGAATCAGACGCCGGCGATGAAACAGTCTGACTGGTTTAATCTTATTCTCTTCTAATGTACGCATATTGCGATAGAACCCAGTCCAGTCCTGACTTGAATTTAGTTTGGCTACTAACTGCTCACGTTTCTGAATAGTCTTGAATTCATCCTCAGCAGTTCCAATATAATTCTCAGCAGTATCACATAGATAACGTAATGTATCAATAGGATCATCTCCTTCAAATTCAGCAATGTCTTCAATATTCTTCTTGTCATATGAACATGCTTTAATGGCTTCAATCATCACCTGACAAGAATCAAATATTTGAAGTTTAGGAATGTTACTCTCTGGTTCTGGGTCAGAAAATGAATCAATATAACTCTTATAATCTTTCATGCCTCGATTACGAAGCATCCACATTGCAGTTTCTTCACTGTATACTGAAGTTTTCTGTTTAAGAAATACGTGTTTAGGTTTCCATCTAAGATACTCATGAACTAACTGCTTGCCTGCTACACGAGAGCCAGATGAGTTAGTTGAAAGCTCAATAGGTCTTCCAAGAGCATTAGAAATCTGTTCTTGAATAGTATGCTCTTGTCCAGTCTCTTTACCAGCAGACTTACAGAACTTAATGATTCTTGGGTTCTCTAAGTCTACAAGTTCTTTAACGTGTGGTGCCCATTCTTCAATCTTAGTTTTAGTCCAGAACATCTCACGATAAATATAAGACCTACCTTGTGGAGAGATAGCTACGAATGCAATGTACGTCATAGCAGCAAATCCCCAGTCACCAACGACCAGTTTAGGCCACCAGTCTGGGATTTGAAACTCTGGTATTACATGTAATGCATTCTCTGGTTCATCTGGATAATGTCTATCTCTGAACTCATCAAATACCTGACCAAGATATGAGTCCCAGTTACCATGTAACTTAGCTTGCCTCTCAGCTTCTGGAAGAGCTTCAAGAGACTGTCTATAACCTGGATCAATATGTGGGTTATCTGCTAGTGTAGCATGAACGTATACTCGAAGGTTTCCGCCTCTTCCTCTGATAACCGTGCCATATGGAGCCGCTTTCGGGAATCGCTTTGATGTCCATGTATGCCCAATTCCGCCTGGCATACCTGCTGCACGTATGATAGCTGGTAGAGTAGGATCTGAAGTTCTGACTCTGGTAAATCCGATGTAGAGATAGATGAACTCTGTTTGACTAGTAAGCTCATCTGGTGTGAATAAATTAATTTCCATTGAGTCATATTTATGAACGTCATCTTCGTTCTCACACTGCCCGAGAAATATCATTGCCCCGGCGTTAGAATATCCACTGCCTGCTTGACCTGGAGCCATGAATGTCCAAGCCATATCAGATTTATTTAATGTAGCACCAAACTTAGAATATATTTGACGTGATCGTGGAATAACCTCATTCCTTAATTCAGGAAATGTTCGTCTAAGAAATACTTGCTTAAAAGCAGGATTGTTATGCCATCCATGACAAATACCATACAGCAATAGTACGTCTGTCTTGGCACTACCTGCACCGCCACCATACATTGCTTCTCTAATAGAGAATGGTGGTTTCCAAGGTAGAGATAGGAAGATTTCCTGCCTCTTCGTTGGTCTCCATTCTCCACTAGAGAATGCCATATTATCTGAGTTCGCTTACGAGACCACGATACTCATTCATCAAACCCCAGTATCCGTTGTTAACTGGGATGTTAGCTTCTGCACCACCGTACTCTTTAAGAACGATGGCAGCTTCTTCGAGTGCTTCGGCAGCTCGCTTCTCTTTGACTGCGCGCCGCTCTTTTAGCTTTACATCAATTCTGGCTGTCTGCTCTTTTGCCTCCTTCTGCCTAAGCAAGTCTTCCTCATGAAGTACTTTTGCTCTTGCAGCGTTATCTTCAGCAGTCTTCTTAGCCTGAAGTTCAGCATCTTTCAATGCCTGTGCCTTCTGCTCTTCTGCTGTTTTTGCATCAGCAATAGCTTTCAGCCTTACTTCCTCAGCTGCTTTGGCAGCATCCTTCTCTGCCTGTGTAAGGACTGGATCAGAAGAACTAATAAATCCACTCCTATTTTCAAATGGCTTCAGCGGTGGGTCGTTTGGTAGAGAGGCCGGCTTAAATGGGTCAGACATTCTTTGCTCCTTGTTTCTCAGCTGTATTTATTGCTGCTGCTTGTGCTAGAAGTGCAGCTGATCTCTTTAAGTCATCAATTATTTCTTGTAGCTTAGCTTCTCTAGCTATGCCAGATTCCTTCTCTGCTTTAGCTAAAGTTGCTGCTGAATTAACATGGCCTTCAATCACTTTAGCTGTTGAAACTACAGTATCAATCTTTACAGACTGTCTCCAGTTGGTTATTACGTTATTAAGTACAAAACCAATAGCAGTAATAATAAGGATCCAGTCTTGAGCTGTGAACGATGAATCCATCTTCACTCCACAACGTCGATGATGTCAAAGCTGTCGAGATTAACTACTTGTGGTGCGTATACTACAATCTGACCTACGTTTGTACTACCATTACCTTTACTGACATCCTGAGTAGCAATTACTCTACCCATGTCATAAGCAATTCTAGACAATGTTTCTGGCTTCTGAACATCTGGTATTCTAGTCTCCAGCTCAGTCATTGTCTTTAGAAGAATGCTGTTAGCTTTTGAGCGAACAGACTTCTCCTTTAGTTTATCATCTAAATCTTCAATTAGTTTGTCTGCTGTGGGAGGAAGTGATGGAATGGTAGGATTGGTGTGCCTTTGCACAGTAGAACGAAGTCTATTTAATAAATTGAGAGGAGACTCAATTCTTTCTTGGATTTCATCGTCTGATAGAATCATGTCTACCTCACTACCGGCAAAGGCTTCTTCAATGGTAAGTTAATGTCACGAGATGCTTTGAACTCACCAGTACCAAATGATGGCATGTATGTTCTAGGTCTTCCCATCATATCTTGTCTATTCTTCTCGGCCTGATAAGCAGCCATTTCTTCTGGCCTTCTATGGTATTCTTCTTGTGGTCTGAGGATTGACTTAAAGAAGTTTGCTACAGGATTGCCAGCATTGGCTACTTGCTTAATGTGTTCTTGCTCATGCGTCAGTACGTCAGCAACTTCCTGTGGAGATGTTCCTGCCATATTCCTGCCGCTAAGATAGATATTCTTACCACCAGTTACGTAAGCATTAGCTCCCTGACTGGCTAGCCTAGAGAATACTCCGTATGGCTGTACAGGTGCCATATTAGGATTCTCTCTCTTAGCAATATTAATACCTTCTTGCTGTTCAGGAGTAAACTCCTCAGTACCAAACATCCTTTGTAGAAAGCCTGGACTAGGAGATACTCTCTTTATGCTAGGATCTGTCTTTGATTGCTGAGGCATTACTTCCTCATTTACTCATTCCTAGCTAAGCAGAGCGCCCCGTGACCCCAGTATGCACGAAAAGAGGCTCATTGTCAAGTGCCTTAATCTTCACAAACACGCCTAAAATCATCGCAGCCGGATGAACATTTCATTTTTTGAAGTCCTCACAATGTACTAGTAGTATGGGACCATTCTAATATACTATAAATATACCTACTCTCGGCGTAGCCAATGGGACCATTCTAGGATAGCTTTATATATTTGAATAATATGACCCGGCTTGTGTGTTTGATCTCCGCTATTGACTTACACTAATGTAACTACGGCAAGATGTATACCACCCCCATCTTACTGTAAACAAAGGAGTTAGCGGCATGTTCCCTTCCAGCACACTCTGCAATCCCAAGCTACGTAGTTATGTTAACTAAATATGCAAGCTATATGCCGACAATAGTTGTCACTATTAGCCACTAATTGTCAACTTTCTGCCATTATCTGTCATATAAATCTTATATACACTATAGAGAGTGGATATGTAATACCTAACCCCAACGTATGGTATTATCTATCTCGTCCCTAGCTGGCATAGCCAATGCAATACTAGTCCTTGTCGGGAGCGTGCAACCCGACAAGCGACATCGGCAACCCGGAACGGAACGGAGCAACTACAGAGCTGACGACCTTCTACCTGACTTTTGGTAAGACTGTAAGCGGTGCTACCTCGCACCGGCTCAGGACGTGCTACCTAAGAGCTAGCATTTGAGCGCCTGTAGATAGCAGAATGATGCTACGCAGTTCAGCCCAGTAGACTACTGAGGGGGCAGGAAAAACCCTTGCTAGACTATGCAATACTTGTGGCCTGCACTTCACACAGCTTCTCAAAGCTGATGGAAGATTGAAACGGTATCAATCAGTCACTACTCCGGTAACAACCACGGAGACTACCTGAAAGAACCAAAGTAAATCGGAAGATTCTATCCTAGGTCGGACCTGCTAACAGCATGCAGCCTACATCTTACATATCTGACAGCGAAAAGTAAGAGATAAGCGTAATGTGTATCGTGGCAGGGGATATCCTAGTAATCGACATCGACTCTGATTAAGAGTCTAATAAGCAGCCTAGAGAACAGGAACAGAACAATGTTAATCTCTAGTCTCTACCATCGCGCTCCTACCGTGGACGTTCGCATCCGTCGTATCAACCGTGAGCGTATGCGAGTGAAGCTAATCAAAGCCTCATTTGTGTCCGCTCCACGATTGGTGAAACGTGACAGATAAGATAATCTACATTCTCATGGGTATCAATCGCTTCGGTCAGCAATACATTGTGGCAGCATTTCAGGTTCATTCTGATGCTGTTCAATATGCTGATGACTGGAAGATTCCTAGCTGGCATATCTACGATACACCACTCCATTAACTCACTCACTAGGCTGCGTATTAGACTCTTAATCAGTGTTAACTAGGTATTCTGTTAGGTTCATTAGGCATTCAAATAAGGATACTAACATGAGCGAACAGAACACTTCCGGTCCCGTTACTTTCGTTGTCGCTTGCAAGTCTTTCTTCGGTCTGTTGCCCGGAGAGACGCTTCAGCAGTTCGTGGCTGAGCTGCGTGCTCTCACTCCCGGTGACAAGCAGGAGCTGATTTCCATGTTCAAGGAAATCGGCATCGACGCTTCCAAAGCGAGCTAGTCAGAACTACCAACTAGCTTAATGAGCCTAACTGAATACCTAGTTAACTATGGAATTAGTAGTCATTGCTACGTAAGTCTTTCTCTAGTTCGTTAACTCGAACGCAGTAAAGGAGAGCAGTAGCAATCCTGTAGCTGGCCCTTTAACATGCGTGTTACTAATCATTGGGATTAGTTGTAGCTAACAAACATTAGGTAGATATGCGTATCTAGCTAATAGACACTACGGAGGGTTGGCTTCAGGCGTTATGTTTCCGACTGACTCGGCTACGCCGATTGACTTCACATCTAAAGTGTGATACAATGGGCGTATCGGAGCCAGTCGGATAACCTGACTGGACGAGGAGAGACAAAATGAGTGAAGACCAGCGTTCGGCGAAGGAAATCGAATTGGAAGCGGCGCAGAAGAAAGCGGACGAAACCAATACCACGCGAACTGGTGTTGGCACTCGTTTGCGTGTCGGTCAGACTCGTGGAAAGAATCCCATGGTTATTACGTGGGATGCATTCGATGAGTCAAAGCCAGAGACTCTGCCCACCAGCATTCAGCAGTTCATGGATGTTACCAATGTGAAGGATGAGCCTTCCTTGGTGTCATTCTTGATTGGTGGACTCAACGATGCGAATTACACCGCAGCGTCTGACCCGCTTGCTGAATACGTTGACCTGACGTGGCCGCAGGAAGCACAGACTCAGTTCCGCTTGGTAGTTCGTAACTACTCTCGTGGTGCTGGCTGTTCTCTTGAGGATGCCGTGGCTCTTATCAAGCCGGGTTTCGTCAAGCAGTTTGCGCCTTCAGCGCAGGTTCAGGGCTAATAGATAGTCCTGAGTCGTCTGTGATGCCATCTAGCTAGATTTCATCAGTTTCTAGGTTCTGATTAAAAACCTAGATTCATTCTGCTGCTTTGCAGCAACTAACCTCCTATCCTCGGTTATCCACTAAACAACTTCAAACTGTAAACTAGCACTCATTAGAACATTTAATGAGACGAAGTCGTAAGGACACAGATACTGACTAGAATGCTTGGCTCTGGCAATTGAGTTAACCAAGCTGAATGCTGTAACAGAAACCTTATCGCA
>Ga0137340_1000106_pt1 | contig 18782 bp, 18 predicted proteins | sample EasRivERMLT400_2_FD_102295 | JGI IMG/M metagenome (GOLD analysis project Ga0137340, IMG submission 102295) | Soil microbial communities from meander-bound floodplain in the East River, Colorado, USA - East River MetaG ERMLT400_2 | ecosystem: Environmental > Terrestrial > Soil > Floodplain ...
GTCCCGCCGTCGGGCTCTCCTGCGACATCACCAACCGTGCGTCGGTGCGCGCGATGCTCGAGCAGGTCGCGCTTGCGTACGGTGGCTTCGATTCCATCATTGTTACCGCCGGAATTTTCTTCTCACCCGACACGACCGGCCACATTCCCGACGACAAATGGGACGTCACGTTCCGCGTCAACGTCACCGGCAGCTACATCGTTGCCGACGAAGCCGCCTCCATGTGGCGCGAGCAGGGCCTGCCCGGCAACCTCGTGCTCACCACCAGCGCGAATGCCGTTGTCCCGAAAAAAGGTTCCCTCGCCTACGACACCTCGAAGGCCGCCGCGAATCATTTAGTGCGTGAGTTGGCCATTGAATTATCGCCGCTCGTCCGCGTGAATGGCGTGGCCCCGGCGACCGTCGTCCAGGGCAGCGCGATGTTCCCCCGCGAGCGCGTCATCGCCAGCCTCGCCAAGTACAACATCCCGTACACCGAGTCCGAGTCGACCGATTCGCTCACGCAAAAGCTCGCAAAATTTTACGCAGACCGCACGTTGACCAAGAGCCCGATCACGCCGAGCGACCAGGCGGAAGCCTTCTTCCTGCTCGTCACGCAACGGCTCAGCAAGACCACCGGCCAGGTGATCACGGTCGATGGAGGATTGCACGAAGCGTTTTTGAGATAGTAAAAAGCGGCGGCACAAATCGAACCGCGTTTGTAAACCTCAGTTGCGCGTGCCGCGCACCTGCGTTAGATGTGGCTATGCACTTCGCCGGCAAGTGCCGTTTTACGAAGGCCGCGAGCTCGCTCGTCGTGGCCGCGCTGGCGACATCTCTGGCCGTGTCCGCGCGCGCGGCGGACCTTGACGACGTCCGAAAGCAGTTCAGCAAGGGACAATACGCCGATTGCGCGCGCCTCGCCGAACGCGAGGTCAAGGACCAGCCTTACAGCGAAGAATGGCGCATCCTCCTGATTGAATCGCTCGTGGCGACGGGCCGCTACACGAACGCGCTCGCGGAAACCGAAGTCGCCCTGAACCGCAGCTATTCGAGCATCAAACTGCGTTTGCTTGGCCATGAAGTATACCGCTCCAACGGCGACAAGGAGCGCGCTGAGAGGATGCTGCTCGAGATCAATGCGCTCGCGGAGCGGCGCGGGGGCTATGCCTATCGCAACCCGGCGAACCTGGTTGCCCTTGGCCGGGCCGCGCTCCTGCTCGGCGCCGATCCACGGCGCGTGCTGGAGAATTTTTTCGACCGCGCCAGGGCGGCCGATCCTTCGCTGCGGGACACCTTCCTGGCCATGGGCCAGCTTGCCATCGATAAGGGCGATGACGCGCTCGCTGCCAAAACATTCGCCGACGGGTTGAAAAAGTTTCCGGAGGACGCCGACATGCATTTCGGCCTCGCGCAGGCCTACGCCTCCGGTGATCGCCGTCAAATGTTGCAATCACTCGAAGCCGCGTTGGAGATCAACACGAACCACGTCCCGGCGTTGTTGCTCCTGGCCGAGCACCTGATCGATGGCGAGGAATATGAAACGGCGCGCAAGACTATCGACCGGGCGCTGTCCGTGAACCCATGGCACCCGAGTGCATGGGCGAGCCGCGCGGTGCTCGCGTATTTGGCCAACGACTCCGATGAGGAAAAGGCCAATCGCAAAAAGGGATTGCACTTCTGGGAGACAAACCCGGCCGTCGATCATTTTATTGGCCGCAAACTCTCCCAGAAGTACCGGTTCACGGAAGGCGCGAATTACCAGCGGATCGCGCTGAAGTTCGACAAGGCATTCGTGCCCGCGAAAATCCAGCTCGCGCAGGATTTGCTCCGGCTCGGCGAAGACGAGGGATGGAAGCTTTGCCACCAGGCGCACGAGGAGGACGGCTACGATGTCACCGCGTACAACCTCGTGACGCTCGAGGAAACGCTCAAGCAATTTGCGACCCTCACCAACGAGCACTTTATCGTGCGCATGAGCCGGCAGGAGGCGGAGATCTACGGCGACGAAGTGCTCAAGTTGCTGGATGCGGCGCGCGAGAAGCTCTGCACGAAGTACAACGTGACGTTGCGCAAACCGACAACGATCGAGATTTACCCGAACCAAAAAGATTTCGGCGTGCGCACCTTTGGCATGCCGCACAACCCTGGCTTCCTCGGCGTGTGCTTCGGCCCGGTCGTCACCGCGAACAGCCCGGCCTCGCAAACCGGCCATGAAGCCAACTGGCAGGCCGTGCTCTGGCACGAATTCTGTCACGTGATCACGTTACAAATGACCGAAAACAAAATGCCGCGCTGGCTTAGCGAGGGCATTTCCGTTTACGAAGAAAAGCAGGAGAACAAAACGTGGGGCCAGGTCATGAACGCGAAATACCGCGACATGGTTTTGGGCAAAGACCTCGTTGCGGTGAGCGAACTCAGCTCTGCGTTCCTCGCGCCTCGCAGTGATCTCCATCTCCAGTTTGCGTATTACCAGTCATCGCTGGTGGTCGAATATCTGATCGATCGCTTCGGCATCGAGCCGTTCCAGGCGATTCTTCACGACCTCGGCAAAGGAACGGACATCAACGCCGCCATCGAGACCCACACCAAGCCGATGGCCGAACTCGAAGATAATTTCGCCCGCTACGCCCGCAAGCTGGCGCGCAGCGTTGGGCCGGAATTGGATTGGACGAAACCAAAACGTCCGGGCAACGAAGACGAAGACGAGCCGGAGGCGAAGCCCGCGAACAAGGACAACTATTACGAACTCGTTAGGCAGGCTTCGGAGTTGATGCGCAACAAGGACTGGAAGGCGGCCAAAGCCCCGCTGCAAAAGTTGATCGACCAGGTCCCGGCTCAAACCGGCCCCGACAACGCTTACGTCATGCTGGCGTATGCGCACCGCCAACTCGGCGAGACAAACGAGGAGCGGCAAGTGCTGTCTACCGTCGCGGCGATTGACCCTGACGACATTGAAACATTCGAGCGCCTCATGGAGCTTTCGCTCGAGTCCAAGGATTGGGACGAGGCACGCCGTAACGCCCAACGATTCCTTGCGGTCAATCCTTTAGTGCCTCGGCCGTACTCATCGCTGGCGGAAAGCGCGGAAGCGCTCGATGATGCCGACCGTGCCATCGCCGCCTGGCGCAAACTGCTGCTGCTCGATCCGCCGGACCCGGCGCGGGCGCACTTTCGGCTCGCGAAGTTGTTGCACGAGAAGCGCGACCCCGCCGCGAAGCGCCACGTCCTCAAGGCCCTCGAAGAAGCGCCGCGCTTCCGCGACGCGCAAAGGCTCCTGTTGCAAATCAATCGCGAGAACAACAGCACGCGCGTCAACCCCGCCGGCGCGGCCAACGCACCATCATGAAGAGGATAACCATCATTCTTGTTTTGTGCGTGCTCGGCGCCAGCGTGTTGATCGCCCAGCGAGGCCGCGGCCGTTATCGCGAACCCTCGGTCACACAGATCGATCGCGGCGACGTTCCCATGTGGGAAATCGACAAGAAGTTCAAGAAGGACGTCTTCACCTTTGTCCGAATCAAGTACGAGTCATCCGGTTACTACGGATGGGGTGGCGCGGGGGTGTGGTATGTCGACTATCCGGATGCTGAGCTGAATCTCAGTTACCGCCTTCAACAACTCACGTCGCTGAAGGTCAATCCAGAGGGCAGGGTGCTCGAACTGACCGACCGTGAGCTTTTTGACTATCCCTTCATTTACATCGTTGAGCCCGGCGAACTGCAATTCAAAGAGGAAGAGGTCAAGAACCTGCGCCGCTATCTCTTGAGCGGTGGGTTTTTGATGGTCGACGATTTTTGGGGCGAAGCCCAGTGGCGGAACCTCTACCAGCAAATGAAGCGCGTGTTCCCGGAGCGGGAACCGAAGGAACTCGACATTTCGCATCCCATTTTCAACTGCGTTTTTCCGCTGAAAGAGAAACCGCAAATCCCCAACGTCGGCCGCGGCACGATGAGCCAATACGATGGCATCACGTGGGAAACGCATGACTCGAAAGACCCGCACTACAAAGCCTTCTTCGACGACAAAGGCCGAATCATGGTGATGATTTGCCACAACACCGACCTGGGCGACGGCTGGGAACGCGAAGGCGAGAACGAGTATTACTTCAAGGAGTTCTCGGAGAAGAAGGCATACCCGCTCGGCATCAACATCATTTTTTACGCGATGACGCATTAACATGACCCAGGAGCAACAACAGCAGCAGCAGCCGCGCTCCGCGTGGGAAGAAGCCGAAGCCGAGGGCATGGACATGTCGCTCGTCGACTGCAATTTGGAAAAGAGTGTTTGGGAACGGCTGGTCACTCACGATCGCGCGCTCTCGTTCGCCCTGCAATTGCGCGCAGCAATGAAGCGCCGCCAAGCCGATGTCGCAACTTAACAAGCTGGTCGAGCGACTCATTGTTTCGCGCGTTGAATTTGTTCTCGTGGGCGGCTTTGCGGCGGTTGCTCACGGCGTAAGTTTAGTAACGCAAGACATCGATGTGTGCTGCCGCTTCGCGCCGCAGAACCTGAGAGCGATTGAAACCGCGGTTGCGGATTTGCATCCCGTGCACCGGATGACACCACAAAAGCTGCCGTTCGTGTTGACGGACGAGCTGTGCGCGAGTTTGAAGAATTTGTACCTTAACACCGATCTCGGTCCCCTCGATTGCCTGAGCTCAGTCCTCGGCGTCGGCGACTTTGACGAAGTCAAGAGACGCAGCATCGAGTTGCCTCTGCCCATCGGCCCTTGCCCGGTGCTCGACATTGACGCATTGATCGCAGCCAAAGAAGCCACGAATCGGACGCATGACCGCATGACAATTTTGCAACTCAAAGCAATCAAAGAACGACAAGGTCTTTAACGTATGGAATCTCAGAATCACGCAACCGAAGAACAGTTGATCGAACAAATCGTTTCCGGCCACGCGCGCATCGAGCAGGAACTGGCGAAGGTGATCGTTGGGCAAAAGGAGATCATCGAGCAAATCCTCATCGCGCTTTTTGCCGGCGGGCATTGCCTCATCACCGGCGCTCCGGGCCTCGCCAAGACACTTCTCGTGAAATCGATCGCGCAGATTTTCCATCTGAGATTTCAGCGTATCCAGTTCACGCCGGACCTCATGCCCGCCGACATCACGGGCGTGGAAATATTACAAGACTCCGCCGAAGGGCGGCGGCTCGCGTTCGTGCACGGTCCCATTTTCGCGAACATGATTCTCGCGGATGAGATCAATCGCACCCCGCCCAAGACGCAGGCTGCGTTGCTCGAGGCGATGCAGGAGCACCAGGTGACCGTCGCGGGTGAGCGCCATGTTTTGCCGGAGCCGTTTTTCGTTCTCGCGACCCAGAACCCGATCGAGATGGAGGGCACCTACCCTTTGCCCGAAGCGCAGTTGGACCGCTTCATGTTCAATGTGGTGATCGATTATTTGCCGGAGGACGACGAGGTCGCGGTCGTAACGCAGACGACCTCGAGGCCCAACGAAATCATTCAGCCAATTTTCTCCGGCGCGGACGTCATCCGGTTCCACGACATCGTGCGGAAAGTGCCGATTGCCGAAGACCTGGTGCGGTACGCGGTGCGGCTCGCCGCAGCGTCGCGCCCGAACCAAAAGGAGAGCGCGGATTTTGTGAACGAGTGGGTCAACTGGGGTGCGGGATTGCGCGCGGGACAATTCCTCGTGCTCGGCGCGAAGGTTCGCGCTTTGTTGCACAACCGCGCGCACGTAACGGTTGAAGACATTCGCGCCCTCGCGCGACCCACGCTGCGCCATCGCATTTTGCTCAACTACCGTGCCGAGGCCGAAGGCGTGACGGTCGAGAGCCTGATCGAGCGGTTGCTGCAAGCGGCAGGCGCGACCGACAAACGAACTCTCGCGGCACGGTAAAACCATGGCCCAACCCAACACGCGCGCTTCGCTGATCCATCCGAAATCGCTCATGGCGATTCGGAACCTGGAATTCCGCGCGCGCATCGTGGTCGAGGGCTTCTGGAATGGTTTGCACCGCAGTCCGTATCACGGCTTCTCGGTTGAGTTCACGGAGTTTCGCCAATACTCGCCGGGGGACGATCTGCGCTATCTCGACTGGCGCGTTTTCGCGCGCAGCGACCGTTACTACATCAAGAAGTTTGAGGACGAGACCAACCTGCGCTGCCATTTGATCGTCGACCACAGCAAGTCGATGGGCTACGGCTCGCTCGGTTACACGAAGAGCGAGTACGCCAACACGCTTGCGGCGACGATTGCATATTTTCTGTTTAAACAGGGCGACGCGGTGGGGTTGGTCACGTTCGACGAGCAGTTGCGCGACATTCTTCCGGCGCGCAACCGCGCGGGGCACCTGCGCCAACTCATGCTCGCGCTCGATAAGCCGGTCGCGGGCACGGCCACCGACCTCAAGTTGCCGCTTACGCGCATCATGCAAATGGTGCGCAAACGCGGAGTCGTGGTGCTGATCTCCGACCTGTTGACGCCGCTCGCTGACCTTCAGCGCGCCCTCGCTGAGCTGTCCGCCTTCGGTCACGAAGCGATCCTCTTTCACGTGCTCGATCCGGCGGAAGCGCAGTTCGAATTTTCGGACGCGGCGATTTTTGAAGACATCGAAAGCGGACGGAAGCTCTACGTCGATGCCGCGGCCGCGCGGAAAAGTTATCTCGGCAAACTGCGCGCGCATTGCGCCGAAGCGCGGAGCGCGTGCGAAAGGCAGGGCATTGGTTACGTGGAACTGACTACAGACCGGCCACTTGAAATCGCGCTGTTTGATTTTCTCCGACAACGAATGGAGCGCTCGAAACGGCGGCGTGTGACGACGCCCACCGTTCGTGAGCCCGCCCGGGCCGCCGCATGAGTTTCCTCGCGCCATTATTTTTGCTCGGCGGCCTCGCCGTCGCGCTGCCGATCATTTTTCATCTAATCCGGCGGACTCCGGTGGTGCAACGGCTGTTCAGTTCGTTGATGTTTCTGAACCCGTCGCCGCCGCAACTGAGCCGCCGCAGCCGCCTCGACAAGATTCTGCTGCTGCTCCTTCGCTGCCTGGTCATTGGCCTGGTCGCGTTCGCCTTCGCGCGTCCTTTTCTGCGCGGCAAAGTCCCGAACGCCGGGCCGGGCGCGGCGCAAAAGGTCTCCCTCTTCCTTGTCGATACGAGCGCCAGCATGCGTCGCGACGGCGTCTGGAAGGACGCAGCGGCCCGCGCGCGCGAACTCGCGCGGCAGGCCGCGCCGGGAGATCGCGCGCAACTTGCAGTTTTCGATCGCGGCACGCGCCGGCTGTTGAGTTTTGAGGAGTGGTCTGCTTTGCAGCCGCACGAACGCGCCGCCGCCGTCGAGCAGCGGCTTAATAGCGTTGGACCTACCTGGCACGCCGGCGAACTCGGCACGGCATTGATTTCGGCCGGCGAGGAGTTGGATGGAGTCACCGAAGTCGCGTCGGGCGTGGTGAAGGAAATCGTAGTGATCAGCGATATGCAGGAGGGCAGCCGGTTGCAGAATCTACAGGAGTTCGAGTGGCCGAAAAATGTCCACGTCTCGTTCGTCACCATCGCGGCGAAAAACCGCAACAACGCGGCCCTGCATCCGGCGGTCGAAGGCGCGTCGACCAACCGCGCTGAAACACGGCCACTGGTGCGAATCAGCAACGGGGCGGAGTCGAAGCGCGAGCAGTTTCGCCTGAGTTGGGCCGATGCGCGCACGGGCGCTCCAGTTGGGCAGGCCATCGATGTGCAAGCCGTCGCCGGGAGAACCCGCTCGATTCGTGCGCCAGAGCAACCCAGAGCGGGAGGCGATATGCGGCTCGTGCTCAGCGGCGATGATGAGGCTTTCGACAACTCGCTCTTCATAGCGACGTCAGAGGCCGAGCAGGTCGAAGTGAGTTTCGTTGGAGGTGCGGCGGAAAACGATCCGGCCGGCTTATACTTTTACCTGCGGCGCGCGTTCCAGGAGACGCAACGCAGGAAAGTGACGCTGAGCCGGGCCACCAACAACGTATCGGCCAACGCGCACTTCGTTGTCGCGACCGACGCTCTTTCCGATGCGCAAAGCGAGGCGTTGCGCAAATACGTTGAAGCCGGGCACACCGCGCTGTTCGTGGTGAACGCTCTCACCGCGGCAAAGTCGCTCGACAGGATTCTTCAACGGCAACTCGAAGCCTCCGAGGGCGTCGTGAAAGGTTACGCGATGATCGAGCAAATCGATTTCACGCACCCGATCTTCGCGCCGTTTGCGGAACCGCGCTTCAGCGACTTTACGAAAATCCATTTTTGGAAAATCCGCCAGATTTCCACCAACGGCCTGGCCGACGCGAGCGTGCTTGCGCGTTTCGACAGCGGAGCGCCGGCCCTGCTCGAGATCGGGCTCGGCACGGGCAAACTCCTGGTGCTCGCGAGCGGCTGGCAGCCCGTCGACAGCCAGTTTGCGCTCTCCACAAAATTTGTGCCGTTGCTGTACTCGATGCTCGAGTACGCAGGCGGATTCACGGAACAGACCACGCTCGTCACCGTCGGAGCGGAGCTGCCTTTGAAGCAAGGCGCGGTGGTGCAACGACTCGACGGGAGCGCGGTGCCGTCCGACTCGGGCCGGTGGATCGCGGACGCGCCGGGCCTGTTCAAAGTTTCGGAGGGCTCCAAAAGTTACAAAGTAGCGGTGAATCTCGACCCGGCAGAAAGCAAAACCGGTTCACTCGATATCGACGCGTTGCGGAGCATGGGGGTGCCGCTGCAGGCGCAGGCCACGCGCAACCTTGACCAGGAAGACCGGGCGCGCAAAACCGCCGCGGCGATCGAGGTCGAATCGCGCCAAAAACTGTGGCGATGGCTGATCATCGCAGCCCTGGTGTTTGTGCTGGTGGAAACGTGGTTCGCCGCCAGCCTGAGCCGGCCCGTTTTGGCGGAAACCTGATTCGCATCCTTTCCAAGGGCGAGGGGACAACTTAGGTTAGCTCGGCATGAAACATTCGGGGAAGGCCAGGAAATCGGCTTTCAAACTTATTTTCTGGACGCTGGTGTTGTTGATAGCGCTGATGGCGGCGGGGATCATCGCTTCGGCGCTCGGCGCGCTGGTGGCTTTTATCACAACGGGTCTCATCTCGTTGTGGATATTGTTTGCGATTTTTACGCTGTACTTTTTTCGCGATCCAAATCCCAACAAACCGAGCATCGCCAACGCGATCGTTTCGCCCGCGCACGGGAAGATCGACGTGATCGACGAGACGACCGAGAACGAAGTGCTGGGTGGCCCGTGCAAGCGGCTGTCGATTTTTCTGTCGGTGATCGACGTGCACGTGCAAAAGGCGCCGGTGAGCGGGAAAGTCACATACCTCAAACACAAGCCCGGCAAATTCCTGAGCGCGACGAGTTCGCATTGCGTGGACTGCAATGAAAATGTGCTGATCGGATTTGACTCCACGGAATATCCCGGACAGCGCGTGAGCCTGCGGCTGGTGGCGGGTCTGATCGCACGGCGCATCATTACCTGGGTGGAAGCGGGCGACACGGTCCCGCGCAGCGAGCGCATCAGTTTGATTCAATACGGGTCGCGCTGTGATTTGTATTTGCCGCTGAACGTGAAGATTCACGCGAAACTTGGCGATAAGGTAAAGGGTGGAGAAACGATCGTGGCATCGTTCGACTAATGGAAACGGATGCGGGCAAGCGGGTCGAAACGCGTCAGACCGACGCGAAGCTGAAGATTTATTTTCTGCCGAACCTGATGACCGCGGGCAACCTGTTCTGCGGGTTTGTCGCGCTTACAAAGATCGTCCAGGCCGATTTAACGGACAACCGCTTCACGGACATTCGAGTCGCCCTGTTTTTCATTTTGCTGGCGTGCATTTTCGATTTGTTCGATGGCCGGCTGGCGCGCATGGGCGGACAGGAAAGCCCCTTTGGGCGGGAGTTCGATTCGCTCGCGGACATTATTTCGTTTGGGGTCGCGCCGGCGTTCCTGGTGCATCGCATCGTTTTGCGCGACGTTTTTATCGAGCACCCCGAAGTGGGCTGGTTCATCGCGTCGATTTACCTGATCTGCGGCGCGTTTCGCCTGGCCCGATTCAACTGCCTCGCGGCCCAGGCCGGGACGGGGGGCGGGAAGGACTTCCTGGGATTCCCGATTCCCGCGGCGGCCGGCCTCGTCGCGTCGCTGACGTTGCTGTTGATGTGGATGGGAGACAGTGGCTGGCTCGACGAGCGCTTCAGCAAGAGCGCGTGGCGGTACGCGCTGCCGGTGCTTTTGTTGTTCCTGTCGTGGATGATGGTGAGCGAAGTAAAATACCCGACGTTCAAAACGCTCGATTTGAAATCGACCGGCACGTTCACGAAAACGCTGATCGCAGGGCTGGTCATCGGAAGCCTGGTGATTTTTCGGCTGCGCCTGCTCATCATCGTCCTGCCCCTGTTGTTTACGGCGTATCTGATCTACGGTTTCATACGGCCCCACGTCTCGCGACGCTTTCGACAGCAGATCGAGGACAAAGAGGACGACGATGACGACGATAGCGCTGTGTAGGCCATGGCAGACGTGCCACCCATTGCTATCGCCGCGCTGACCGGGCTTGTCAGCGGCTTCCTGCTGTCGGTGCCGGTCGGGCCGATCAATCTCACCATCATCAACGAAGGAGCGCGGCGGGGTTTTCTGTTCGCGGCGCTCATTGCGCTGGGCTCGACGGCAATGGAGGTCCTTTACTGCGCGATCGCGTTTACGGGATTCTCGTCGTTTTTCGGCAACCGCTTCATCAAAGCAGCGATGGAGTTGTTCAGCTTCGCGTTCATGCTTTACCTCGGCGTGAAATTTTTGGCGGTGAAAAAGATTTCGGAGCACACGCGCATTGAAGAAAAGCTTGAAGCGCGCTTGCATCCCCACTCGGCGTTCATGATGGGCTTTGTGCGCACGATGGGAAATCCGGGCATCCTGGTTTTCTGGATTATCCTGGCCGCAAACTTCATCACGCGAGGTTGGGTGTCTCCCGACATGCGTGGGAAGACGGCGTGCATTGCCGGGGTGGGCGTGGGCGCGGCGCTTTGGCTGGTGGGGCTAAGCTGGGCGGTGTCGCTGGGGCACAGAAAGTTCAACGAGAAAACGCTGCTGCGGATGGAACGCTTTTCGGGCGTGTGTCTCATTGGTCTAGCAGTCGCGCACGGCTTCCACATCGCATGGAAGATGACGAAGGACAAAATGTAGACGGAGCGCGGGTCGGCGTGGGTGAACATGCCCTTGTCACTGTTAGCAATACTCCGGTAACTTCTGAAACGTGGATCCAGTGGCTTTTAAAATCGGGTCGTTAACCATCCATTGGTATGGCGTGCTCGTCGCGCTCGGCTTTCTCATCGGCCTTTGGACGGCGAGCCGGCGCGGGTTGCGCGAAGGCATCGCCCCGGAGAAGATCATGGACATCGGCCCGTGGCTGATCGTCGGGACGGTCATTGGCGCGCGCACGTTGCACGTCATTTCGTACTGGGATGAGGAATTCGCGGGCCGGCCCTGGACAGAGGTTTTCATGGTGCACAAGGGAGGGCTCGTTTACTACGGGGGTTTCATTGGGGCGACGCTCGCGGGAATTGTTTACCTTCTCTGGAAGAAGCTTCCGCTCTGGAAATTCGGGGACGTGCTCGCGCCGAGCATTCCGCTGGGTTACGTGCTCGGCCGCATCGGTTGCCTGATGAACGGGTGTTGTTATGGCCGGGCGTGCGATCTGCCGTGGGCGATCCGCTTTCCGAAGGAACATTCCGGCACGCAGGGAACGCCGGTGCATCCGACGCAGCTTTACGATGCGCTTCTGAGCGTGGGACTTTGGCTGCTGCTGGAATGGTTGTTCCGCCGCAAACGTTTTGACGGCCAGGTTTTTGCAGCTTACCTGCTCGGCTATGCGGTGCTGCGCTCGGTCGTCGAATTCTTTCGCGGCGACTACTCCAGGCATTATCTGGGCGGCTGGGCGACGCCGGCGCACCTCGTCAGCATCGGGATTTTCGCGATTGGCTTAATCCTGATCTGGCTTTTGCCGAAGGGCGCGGCGCGACCCATTCGGCCGGCTCAATCTTCCGCGCCGTGACCGTGCTCGATTCCGTCGCAGGATCGATGGTCGTTCTCGCGGGACCGACGGCATCGGGCAAATCGGAGGTGGCGCTGCTGCTGGCGGAGCACCTTGGCGGCGAAATTGTTTCCGCCGATTCGATGCAGGTTTATCGCGGCATGGACATTGGCACGGCCAAGCCGTCGAGCGCGGACCGCGCCCGGGTGCCCCATCACCTCGTCGATATTGTCGATGTGACCGAGTCGTTCGACGCCGCGCAATTCGCTCGCGAGGCGCATGCGGCGGTCGCGGATATCGAGGCTCGGGGCAGACGCGCGATCCTGTGCGGCGGGACGGGGTTGTACTTCAATGCATTCTTCGGCGGCGTCGGAACAGCGCCCGCCGTAGAAGCGGAACTTCGTCACGCGCTCGAAAGCACTCCGCTCGAAGAGCTGTTGAGGGAGCTCGCAGAGCGCGATCCGGCGGCGTTCGCAAAGATCGATCGCAAGAATTCGCGGCGGGTGATTCGCGCGGTGGAAGTGATTCGCAAAACCGGGCGGCCCTTTTCGGAGCAGAAATCGAATTGGACTTCGTGCGGCTCCACGTCGCGCGTATTCGCGTTACGTCGCGAAAGCGAAGACCTGCACAACCGAATCAACGAGCGAGTGGACGCGATGTTTGCCCAAGGCCTGGTCGATGAGACACGGCGCTTGCTGGAGCGAGGCCTGGCGGGCAATCGCACAGCGATGCAAGCGCTGGGCTATCGCCAGGTCGTCGCGCATCTGCGAGGCGAGTGTTCGCTCATCGAAACCATCGAATTGATCAAGCTGCGTACGCGCCAGTTCGCGAAGCGGCAGATGACGTGGTTTCGCGGACAATTAAAACCCGAGTGGATCGACGTGACGGCGGACGAAACGGCAGCGGAGGTTGCGCGGCGGATCCTACGCCCCTGAGTTTTTGGGAAGTGGCGCGTCGAGATCGACAAGGGGAACGGCAACAGTGATTCGCTCGCCTGCTTCTTCAAAGCCGCCGGCGTGTGCGGCCGCAAAACGTGCCGCTTCGCGGAAGGCGTAGACTTCCCGATCCCCGCGAGCGACAAGCGGTTGGTCATTGAAGTGTCGTGACTCAAGCGTCACGGCCGCGTGCGACCCGCCCGAGGTTTTGAACGCTAGCGTGGCAGCCTCCACTGTGCGCGCGGCGGCCAGAACGGCGAGCATCAACAGCACGCGTTGCAGCCACACGGCATCGACGGTGACGGGTAGCGGGCCGGGGTGGAGGTTGCATTCGATTTCGATGCGGGACGAAACGCAACGCCGCAGCAGCGCAGCGACGCTCCTGACGGTTGTGTTCAAATCCACCAATTCGCGCCGCCCCGTCTCGCCGAAGTAATGCGCGGCGAGTTGGTGCAGCACTTCGCTGATGCCGTAAGCGGTGCTGCGCATCGTGCGTAGCCCGGCAGCCATGGGATGGGCTGGGCCAACGTCGGCCATGAAAAGGTCGCTCAGCGAAACAATAGCGGTGAGTTTGTTGTTAAACTCGTGCGACGCGCCGATGGCCAGAGCGTTGTAAGTATCGCGCCATGGAGCCTCGAAATAATCCGGAGGGATTTGAGTCCAGCTTCCTTCGAAGCCAGCGTTCCCCCTGGGGCCGGGGATTGCCCGCCGCGTCTCAGTCAGCGCGGTGAGTCGTCCAGTATCCCGGTGGCGAATGCGGAACTGCACCTGGCCTTCACCAGAGGCATTTTGGGCCTGCTCGACGTGCCGTGTATAAGCCCCCGCGTCGGGAGGATGAATGAGTTGCTGCAAGAATCCGGGATTTCGCAACCACTCCTCCGGCGAGACGCCGGTCCATTCGTGAATTCTCGGGGAAATGTATTCGAAGGAAAGGTCGGGGCACTGGCGAAAAAGAACGACCGGGCACAGTTCCAGCAAGCGCTCGTCAACGGAAGCGGGCCCGGGAGGCGTCATTAAAAAAATGATCCACGGTGGAGTTCGGCCTTGTCAACGAAACTCTCTTTGCCAATGATGCTGGTTGAGCACGTAAAATGCACACAATGGGCTTCAGCACTCTATGTCGGCCAAGCGCATCCTGGTAGCCGACGACGACGAGTTCGTGCGCGACCTGATGCGGCAGCTTCTTGCTCCGGGCGGGTATAGTGTCGAGGAAGCGATCGATGGCGAAGAAGCGGTGCGCAAATGCCTTGAGGGTTCCTTTGACCTGTTGTTGATCGACCATAACATGCCTCAAATGAGCGGGACTGAAGCCTGCGCCGCGATTCGGCGTCAAAAGCCGAACATGAAAGTGCTGATGCTGAGCGGGCGAGTGGGCGCGCGCGAGGTGGAGGACGTGCGTTGCCTGCCCAAGCCATTTGAAAACCATCAACTGCTGACCTTGGTCCGGCAGATGCTCGCGGGATAACGTGCTAGAAGTGAACGTGGTGCGCGATCAAGTCGGCAATCGCGTTAACAACGTGCGGAGGCGGGTAGTCCGCGCTGGCGGCCAGCATTCGGCCACGGGCGACGACGTCGGAGCGAGCCCCGCGTTCGATATGGACCAGACGGATGCCGAGAGCGTTATCCAGGTGGCGCTCGACAATTGGTGTTGGCGAGCAACGGCCTCTGTTGTGGCGTGGCGACGATCTCTTAAAGGTCCGATTCACCGGCATAATACACCCATAGTGGGGCCCGAACTGACACCCGAGTTTTGCATCGAAAGTTGTTTCACTTATACCATCGTCCTCTGCCGTAAAACCTTTAGAGAAAAGTGATTGCCGCGCAAGCGAGATTGGTTATTTGCGTTAGCCTGCTTTTGGTAGGGTTCCACCCCATATTTGCCAGCAGCACGCCGGGTCGTCCGGGACGGATATTTTTCCTGGGCAGCGAGTACGTAAATCTACAGGAGTGGGCGCGGTCGCAGGGTTTCCAGGCGCAATGGACGGTATGGAAGGATGAGATAAAGATCACGAGTGCTAATTCGACGCTGATCTTCAATGTGGACTCGCGGCGGGCGGTGGTGAATGGCGTTTCCGTGTGGCTGTCGACGGCAATCGCTTTCCGAAACGGCGCGGCTTACATCTCGCCGGACGATCTTACGACATCGATCAATCCCGTTTTGTTTCCATCGCGGGAGCCGGCGGGCAGGTTGATCCGGACGATCTGCCTTGATCCGGGCCATGGCGGCAAAGACCCCGGGAATCGCGAAGGCAAACACCAGGAAAAGCGCTACGCGTTGTTGCTGGCGGAAGAAACAAAAGCGGCGCTGACGAAGGCCGGGTTCAAGGTGATCATGACGCGCACCGGCGACACGTATCCGGAGTTGGAGGAGCGTCCGCAATGGGCGCGCAACCGGGGCGCCGATCTGTTCCTGAGCCTGCATTTCAATTCGGCGGACAGCCGCGCGGCGCGTTCCGTGCAGGGCGTGGAGACATATTGCATGACACCGGCGCGGGCGAGTTCGACGAATACGCGCGGCGCGGGCGAGAGCGGTGCCGCGCCAGGGAATCGGCTCGATTCCAAAAACATGTTGCTCGCTTACCAGGTGCAGCGCGCGATGGTGCGCAACCTCGGCGCAGAGGACCGCGGGGTTCGGCGCGCCCGGTTCGCCGTCCTGCGTTATGCGGAAATGCCCGCCGTGCTCGTGGAAGCGGGGTTTATGACGCACCCGGGCGAGTCGCAAAAAATCTACAGCTCGGCCTACCGAAAGCAGCTGGCCCAGGCGATAACCTCCGCGGTTCTGGCCTATCAAAAGGCCGTTGAGCGAACCGCCTCATGACACGCGAACTGCCGATTGGAGTGTTCGACAGCGGCATCGGCGGGCTTACGGTCGTCCGCCAGCTGCACAAAGCGCTGCCATCCGAGGATATTGTGTATTTGGGTGACACGGCGCGTGTGCCTTACGGCACGAAATCACCGAGCACGGTGGTGCGCTTTGCGTGCGAGGACACGCAGTTCCTGCTTCAGCAGAACGTGAAGGCCGTCGTAGTGGCGTGCAACACGTGTTCGGCGTGGGCGATGCCGATGCTGGAGAAGAAATTCGCGGTGCCGGTATTTGGTGTCATTCTGCCGGGCGTGCGCACTGCGCTGGAGCAAACGCGCAATCAGCGCATCGGCATTATTGGAACGAGCGCGACGATTCGCAGCAAGGCTTACAGCAATGCGATTCTGGCGCGCTGCGATTCGGCGAAGGTGTTTGCGCGGCCCTGCCCGTTGCTCGTGCCGCTGGTGGAGGAGGGCTGGACACGGCGCGAGGTCACGGACACGGTGCTGCGCGAGTACCTGGCCCCGATGCTGCGGCATCGCATCGACACGCTGATCCTGGGCTGCACGCATTATCCGCTGCTGAAGGCGGCCATTCGCAAGATCGCTGGCCCGAAGGTGTCGCTGGTGGATTCGGCGGAGAGTTGCGCGCTCTACGTGCGTGAGCGTTTGGCGAAGCAAAAGTTGCTGGCGATGAATCGACGGCGCGCGGGAACGATTCAGCCGTTCGTGACGGATGAGACAGAACGGTTCGGCGACGTCGCGAAGCGCTTTTTGGGCATTCCGACCGAAGCGCCATGGCGAGTTGACCTGGCCGCGATGACCTAGCGACACTAAGCCAGGTGAGTATCGCGACGAAAACCGGCGACGCGGGGACGACGGCGTTGATGTACGGCCATCGGGTGTCGAAGTGCCACCCGCGCGTCCAGGCTTGCGGCGCGGTGGACGAGTTGAACGCGGCAATCGGCCTGGCTCGCGCGACTGTCGCACATCGTTTCGTAACGGATCATCTTTACGCCACGCAGAAGGAACTCGTCGCATTGATGGGCGAGCTCGCGACATTGCCGGATGATCTGCCGCGCTACGTGAAGGACGGGTTCCCGATGCTGACGAGCGAGATGACGCGCCGGCTCGATGCGATTGTGAAGGAGATCGAGGCGCAGAATGTTTCATTCAAGGACTGGGCCACGCCAGGGGCCACACACGGCTCTGCCGCGCTCGATGTGGCGCGCACGACCTGCCGGCGCGCGGAACGAAGCGTTTGCGCCCTGCAGGACGAGGCCCAATTGAACAACGCTGAAATTCTCGTTTACCTTAACCGTCTTTCAGACGCGTTGTGGCTCATGGCGCGATGGGTGGAGGCGCGCGATGGCGGCAAGGCGCCAGAGACGGCGTTGGTTTAGGCTGGGAGAGCTTCCTGGGAGTTGCCGGCGAAGTGCAGCAGCTCAAGGATTTCGCCGCGCAGGCGCAGAAAGTCCGCGCTGTTGCGCTGGCGCGGGCGCGGGAGATCGATAGTGAGCGTCCTTTCGATGCGACCGGGGCGCGAGGTCATCAAAACGATGCGATCGCTCATGTAGATTGCTTCGTCGATGTCGTGGGTGACGAGCAGCATCGTTGTGCCGCGCGCTTCCCACAAGCGCAGCACTTCATCCTGCATGCGCATGCGGGTGAATGCGTCGAGAGCGCCGAGGGGTTCGTCAAGCAGGAGGACTTTCGGGTGATTGATGAGCGCGCGAGCAAGCGCGACGCGCTGGGCCATGCCGCCGGAGAGATGGTGAGGGTAAGCGGCGCCGAACGTTTCCAAGCCGACGAGGCGCATGAAGCCATCGACCTCATTGCGCTTTTCGCGCAGGACCCCGCGCGCGACCAGGCCTGCTTCGATGTTGCGGCGCACGGTGAGCCAGGGAAAGAGATTGGGATCCTGGAAGACCAGGCCGCGCTCCGCGCTCGGGTCAGTGATTTCTTCGGAACCGACCCACAGCTCGCCCGAGTCGGGAGAATCAAGACCGGCGATCAAACGCAACAGCGTGGACTTGCCGCAGCCGCTCGGCCCGACGAGTGAGACCAGTTCTCCAGCTCCAATCGCGAGCGACACGCTGTCGAGAGCGTGAGTGCGCGAATCCGAGTTGTCAGGGCTCAGGAAGGACTTCGCCACCTCAACGACACGCAGCGAGGAGCCTTCGACGATGGCGCTGTTGGGCGCTACCATTTGATGACTCCCTTTTGCCAGACGAGCATGCGGTCGCGGAGCTTGAACAAGAGCGTCATGATCGTGGAGAAGAAAACAGCCATGATCACGAGCGCGGCGTAGACCTTGCCATATTCTGCCCAGCCCTGCGCCCAGCTTACGTACCAGCCGAGGCCGGATTTCACGCCGACAGTTTCGGCGACGATCAGCGTCAGGAACGACGTGCCGAGGCCCATGAACAGGCCGATGAAGATGTTCGGCAGCGCGGCCGGGATGGCCACGCGGAGAATAAGGTATTTCTGGCCTGCGCCGAGGGTGCGGGCCACATCGAGGTAGGACGCACGCGTGTTCGCGATGCCCGAGATCGTGAGCATCGTGACCGGAAACCAAACGGCAAGGGCAATCAGGCCAATGGCGGAGACGATTCCGGAAGGCGAGATGACCATCGCCAACGGCACCCACGCCGTCGCGGGAATTGGGCCAATTACTTTCAACAGCGGCATGCCCCAATAACGCGCGTGCGGAAACCAGCCGATGCAAATGCCGGTGATCAGCGCGACGAGGGTGCCGAGCGTGTAACCGGAACCCAGGAGCAACAATGAATGCCACGTGCTGTCGAAGAGCGGTCCACGATCGTTGACGAGGCTTTGGAGAACGCCCGCGGGGCTGGGAAAGTAAGGCAGCGGGAGAAGTCGGAAGCCAGACGTGATGAGTTCCCACGCGCAGAGCAGCGACACAAAGGCAGCAAGGATGGGCCACATGTGCGCCATCCAGCGGCGCAGGCCGGCCCAGGCGGGTTGAACGAGCACCGCAGCGATCGACAATCCAAGAACAATTCCCAGGAATATCGTGTAAGAGCGAGTGTCCACGGGTGA
>Ga0137340_1000107_pt1 | contig 18766 bp, 17 predicted proteins | sample EasRivERMLT400_2_FD_102295 | JGI IMG/M metagenome (GOLD analysis project Ga0137340, IMG submission 102295) | Soil microbial communities from meander-bound floodplain in the East River, Colorado, USA - East River MetaG ERMLT400_2 | ecosystem: Environmental > Terrestrial > Soil > Floodplain ...
GCGCGTCGCGAAGTTGAGGGAGTTGCGGGTCGCCGCGCAGGGCGACTTCGGCAGTGCCGCGCAAGCGTGTCAAGGGAGTGCGGAGATCGTGGGCGACGTTGTCGAGCGATTCGCGCATGCTGCGAATGAGCGACTGATTTTTGTCGAGCATGGTGTTGAAGAGACGGGCGAGTTCGTCGAGTTCGTCGTCGGATTCGCGCGCGGGGACGCGGGCGCCGAGATTGCCGGTGCGAATGATGGATTGGGCGGTGGCGACGATCTGACGCAGGGGGCGCGTGGCGTTCCAGGCGAAGAAGGCGCCGCCGACGACGCCGAGGAGGATGATGGGCGCGACGACGGTGATGAAGCGCGTGCGGAAAGGTTCGAGGAGCATCTCATGGTTATTGGTGCTGCGCCCGACTTCGAGAACCGAGCCGTCAAAAAGCTGGATGCTGCGGATGGTGAAGTCGCGCTGGGCGTCGCGCGGGATGCGAATCCAGACCTGGCGCTGGATGCCGGCAGCGTCTGGCGCGGGTGGTTCGAACTCGATCCAGTCCTCCGGCACGACGATGAAGACGACGTCGTTGAAGGGGTTTAGCAGTCGGACGTAGAAGGATTTTTGGCGTTGGCCTTCCTGCGCGGCGACGCGGTGCAATGCGGAAGGGCCGCCGGCGCGATAGACAGTCGCGTATTCCTTGAGGCGCGACTCGATGACTTCGCGGTCTTTGCGCTCGACGGCGCGCGAGATCAGGAGGTAGAGGAAAAAATAGAGAAGGATGACGCTGGCGGTGAAGGTGAGCAGATACCAGACGTTGAGTTGAAAAGTGAGCGTGCGCGCCCAGCGATCAAGGAGCTTTAAGGGCATAGCCAACTCCTCGCGTCGTTTGAATGAGGGTGTGATCGGGATCGACCTTGCTGCGCAGGCGATGCACGAGCACATCGACGACATTCGTTTGCGGATCGAAACTGTAATCCCAGATGTGCTCGAGGATCATGGTCTTGGTGACGACGCGGCCCACGTTGCGCATGAGGTATTCGAGCAGGGCGAACTCACGGGCCTGCAGTTCGATTTTCTGGTCGCCGCGGCGGACCTCGCGCGTGAGCAGATCGAGCGTGAGATTTCCGACGGAAAGGCGCGTGGGTTCGCTGGCCTGCGTCGAGCGGCGGATGAGCGCCTGCACGCGCGCAAGAAGTTCGGAGAACGCGAAGGGCTTGGTGAGGTAATCGTCGCCGCCGGCCTGCAAGCCTTTGACGCGGTCGTCGACGCTGGCCTTGGCGCTGAGGATGATGACCGGCGTGCGCATGCCTTCGCGGCGGAGGGTTTGAAGCAGGGCGAGACCGTCGAGTTTTGGAAGCATGATGTCGATCACGGCCGCGTCGTAGGCAACGCTGCGAGCCATGATGAGGCCGTCCTCGCCGTTGGGGCAGTGATCGACGGCGAAGCCGCTTTGCTTTAACCCGTTCACCACGAACGAGGCGATCTTTTTGTCGTCTTCGACTACGATTACTCGCATAGAATTCCGCGCTGCGACCATCAAAGCCGAATCCGTTGTCGATGACAAACCGTCAGACATCATCGAAGGAGGTGAGTTCGGTTTCGGGGCCGCGCAGCGAGTAGACAGGGCAGTAGAGCCAGCGTTTTTCGCGCGTCCACCATGCGCCACTGGCGCGGCGTTCGGCACGCGTGGTAAAGCGGTAATCGTAAACGATGGCGCGCACGTAAATCGGCGGTGAGTTTGGGAAGGGATTGTTCTTCAGCAACGCGAGCACGGGCGCGGAGCCCTGGAGGAGTCGGATGAGAAAACCGATGAACCAACTGTTGAGCCGGTAATCGCTGAGCGCGGCAAACCACATCTGCCAGTCGAGGCGCGGTTGATGCGGGGCGACCCACGGCGGCGCGCGCTTGAGGTCGCCCGGTTTGAATTTGAATTCGTACGGCAGCCACGTTTTGCCGTCGCGACTGCCTTCGATGACGATTTCGAGACGGCTGGTGGTCATGATCGAGAACAAGCCGTAGTGATTCACGACGGGCCATGTGTCGAGGAAGTTGCCGATTGTTTGGACGATCCGTGCATCGAGGTGGAACAGGCGAAGCAAGCGGATGACTGTGAACGTGATCAGAAGCGCAGCAACAGCGATCGACACAAGCGGCGGCCATGCCGTAGCCGTGGTCGCCCGCAGCGGTTGGTTGAAAACGGATGCATAGAATGCGTTGTCGAGCAGCGGGAGGCAGAGGGCGATGGTGAGCGGATTGAAGAAGGCGTAGTTGCCTGTGAACATGATCAGCAACATGAGGATGACGATCAGCAACGCCGCGAGGTGTCGGAACGGTGGCGGCGCAAAAATGAGGAAAGGCGCGCCGAGTTCGATGGCGAACATCACGATCGCGCTGAATTTGTGGAAAGCTTTGGATAACTGGTGCGCAAACCAGGCCGGTGGAGTCGGGAGTGGTTGCGTGACGTAGTGCCAGGTAAGGGCGGTGAGTTGCTTCCATGTTTGGTCGCCGCTCCTGAGCTTCACGAAGCCCGAGAGGAACACGAGCCGGAAGAGGAGCCAGTAGAGCACAACGAGGATAGACCATGGTGGAATGTCGATCGGGCCGGCCGGAGAAAGCCGCCATGGCGCGAGAAAGATTGCGACGAAGCCCGCTTCGAGGAGCAGGCTGTCCCACTGATATCCGAGAAACAATCGCGCGACGCTGAATAGCGACAGGTAAAACAGCCACGCGAGTATCAGGGCGGGCAGTTGCGCGACGCCGAACGCCACGAGCGCTCCAAGCAGTGCGCCGGCCCAGCAGAGGAATTTCAGGAAGTTGTCGGTGTGGTTGAGCCAGCAGAGAGTTGGCACTTCGAAGAAGCTGCGCTTGCCGTATGCCTCGCGCGTCCGTTGGAGGAATTCCCGGGCGGGAAGAATTCCTTCGCGACCGGCGAGCCCTTTGATCTGCACCGCGAGACTGAGAAACGCGAGAGCGTAGATGACGCCGAGCGCACGCAGGAAAAGCCAGACGCCGATGGAATAGTTGGCGGCGGCCGCCTCCACGCTTTGCCACCAGTCCTGGTTCCCGAGCCCCGGCATCCTTTGATAGAGTGGTTTGCATCGCGATCAGGTCAAGGGAAGTTCCAAAGAGAAAGCCGGACCTCGCTGTGGTACGAAAATCAGCAAGGTCCGGCTCAGGGGAGCAGGGGCTAACTCTGTTTGTCCTCCTTTACAACCAGGTAGCGCGTGCCGCCGCGGCTCCAGACCCGCAGCAGGACAGAATCTTTCCTGTCGTTCTTCGCGCTCAATTGCACGGCGTCGTCCGCCGAGGCGACGGGCTTGCGATTGATCTCGAGGATCACATCGCCCTCGCGCAGGCCGGCTTCAAACGCCGCCGAAGATTCGTCGATGCCGGTGACGATCGCGCCCTTGAGGCCGCCCGGCATGTTGAGTTGTTCGCGAGCGCGCGCATCGATGTTGCCGACGGCGACGCCCTTGAGTGTCTCCTCCGCTTCCGAGCTGCCGTCGTCGCTGCCGGGGCGCGAGCTGGAGGCGAGTTCGTTGCGCGGGAATTCCTTCAATTGGACCGACAACGCTTTCGTTGATCCATCGCGCAACACTTCGACCGGCACCTTCGCGCTCGGCGGTGTCTGCGCCACTTGCAGTTTCAAATGCCGGCTGTCGCTGACGGGCTTGCCATTGAACTTCGTGATGATGTCACCGGCTTTGATGCCTGCCTTCTCCGCAGGGCTGCCCGCGGACACATCGGCAACCAACGCGCCGTCGTTGTCCTTCAGGTTGAACTCCTTCGCGAGTGTCGGCGTCACGTCCTGGATATTCACGCCCATGAAACCGCGCACGACGCGGCCATCCTTAACGAGGCTTTCCATGACCGAGCGCGCGAGGTTTACCGGGATGGCGAAGCCGATGCCCTGGTTGCCGCCGCTGCGGCTGATGATCGCGGTGTTGATGCCGACGAGACGGCCTTCGGCGTCGATCAGCGGGCCGCCGGAGTTGCCGGGATTAATGGCGGCGTCGGTTTGGATGAAGTCCTCGTAGTCGAGGCCGATGTTGCCGCGGCCCGTCGCGCTGACGATACCCATGGTGACGGTCTGGCCGACGCCGAAGGGATTGCCAATGGCGAGAACCACGTCGCCAACTTCGAGGGTGTCGCTGTTGGCGAGGTGCAGGTAGGGCACGTCCTTCGCGTCGATCTTCAGCACTGCGACGTCGCTCTTGTCGTCGCGACCGACGACTTTGGCGGTGAACTCGCGCTCATCGTTCAGCGCGATTTTGATTTCGTCGGCGTTTTCGACGACGTGATTGTTGGTGAGGATGTAACCGTCCTCGCTGACGATCACGCCCGAGCCGAGACCGTTCTGGCGAGGTGTGCGGGAACGGCGTTGTTCGCCGCCCGGGAAATCGTCACCGAAGAATCGGCGGAAGAACGGGTCGTCGAGTGGACTGCGATTTTGGGAAGTGTTCTGTCGCGCGGCGGTGGTCGTGAACACCTTCACGACCGCGGGCGAAACTTTTTTGATCATCGGAGCGAAGCTGGTTGTGAAACGGCCATCGCGTTTCACGGGCGCTTCCTCCACCACAAGGCGCACGGGCGGCGCCTTCGCGTCGTCGCTGTCGGCGAGCCGGCTGAAAGCCATGGTGCTGCCGATCATCAGCATTGCGCCTCCAACCAGCGCGAGGCGCGCTTTGAAGGGCAGTTTGCGAAATGTTTGTCTCATATCTGGAGACACCTTCGCAGCAGGGCCTGACGGAATTCTTTCCGGAAGATTACAAGTTTGTAAGGAAGGAGTGATTTACATGTGGTTTCGATTCTTCAGTCAAGAGCAGCGACCGCAGCCTGCTGGAAGGCCTGGCGGATTGGAGAGGCGTCGGCGTTCTGCAATTTCGCGCGCTGGATCATGAGGACGAAGATCATCTTTTTTTCGGGATCGACCCAGCCCTGGGTGCCATAGGCGCCGCCGTGGCCGTAGGTGCCTTTGGAAAGCATTGCGGTGACGCCCTTCGGTTCGCGCACGACCGCCCAACCCAGGCCGAAGCTCATGCCCTCGGTGAAGCCGGTTTTCAGATCACCGGTTTGAGTCCTGGTCATCACGGCGACGGAATCAGCGGAGACGATACGTTTGCCATCCCACGTGCCGCCGTTGAGGACCATTTGGTAAAAGCGGAACATGTCCTGGGCGGTTGAAAATAATCCTCCGGAGGGAAAGGCGGGGCGGGTGCGGGCATCGAGCGGGCCTTTGATGAACGAGATGCCAATTTCGTTGAGGTCGTTCGTGCCTGGCTCGTAGGATTTCGCGACGCGCTTGATTTGGCCGCCGCTCGGATAGAACGTCGTGTCCTTCATGCCGAGAGGTTTGAAGATGCGCTTCTGCAGAAAATTCTCGAACGTTTCGCCTGAAACGACTTCGACGACGCGGCCCAGGGTGTTGATGCCGGCGTTGTTGTATTCCCATTTGCTCCCGGGCTCGGATTTCAGCGGTTGTTGCGAGTACAAGAGGACTAGTTCGCTCAGTGAGAGGTCGCGCCCTGGGCCCGGCGCGTCGGCAACCCCGGAAGTGTGAGTAAGCAGGTCCTTGAGTGTGACGGGGCGAGCCGGCCGCTTGAGCGTCAACGCATCCTGTGATTTGTTGCCAACGAGCCATTGGCTTTTGAATTCGGGCAAGTGCTTTTCCACGGGATCGTCAATCGAGAGTTTACCTTCGTCGCGCAGAATCATGATCGCGGTCGCGGTGATAGGCTTGGTCATCGAGGCAATCCAAAACATGGTGTCAGGTTTCATCGGTTTTGCGTTGGCGATGTCCGCCTGGCCGACTGCGTCGAGTGCTGCGATTTGTCCGTAGCGGGCGACGAGAGTCACCGCGCCGGCGATGGTTTTGTCGTCGACGAACGCCTGCATGCGTTTGCGCACCTCGGCGAGCTTCTCCGGATTCAAACCGTGCTTCTCCACATTCAGGCGCTTGGGAAGACTGCTGGCGAGAGCGCTGGCGGCGAACGCGATGAGGAGAAAGGCGGTGGAGAATTTCATGGTGCTGGTGTAGAACAGTTGTGGAGAGTTGTGGAGCATTTTGTTGCATGAACGATCTCGGCAAACTGATCTTCTTCGTGGGCGTGGCAATCGCCGGGATTGGGCTGCTGATGTGGATGGGTGTCGGCAGGGGCTGGTTCGGGAAACTGCCCGGCGATATCAACTACTCGCGCGGCAACTTCAGTTTTCATTTTCCGCTGGTGACGTGCCTCATCATCAGCGTGGTGCTCACGCTTATTATGTGGCTGATGAGGAAGTGAGTCGAGAGCGCTTAAAGCAGCTCGCGCAGATCTTCCTTCGAGAGTCCGGTCTGATTTAAGATATCGCTCAACGTTCCCGGCCGAATTTCTCGATGCATCGGGACGATCGTCCTCCAATAGCCGGCGCTGGATCGTTTCTCAAGAGATGCGTGACTTCCCTTTTGGCGCAACAAAGTGAATCCTGCGCGTTGTAATGCACGGACCAACTGACGACCTGAGATCGAAGGCAGGTGCCGACTCATGCGGCGACTTCCATGCTCGTCAGGTAGACTTCCTTAATTTGGTTTTTTGATTGAGACCGGCCCCACGTCTCGAAATAAAGTTCAAGGGCTTCTTTTAAGTTCTTTTTTGCGGCCACTAAAGTCCTGCCCTGCGTCGTGACAGGAACGTCCAGGCACCGGGCTATAAACCACTTGCCGTCATTGAGAAACACTGCATGGACCGTTCTCATTCGGACACTCTGCATGATGAGTTTCGTGGTGACAAGTCCCGGTAAGCCCCTGGGGACGGTGTATCGGCGGTTGGATCACCGCTGCAAGGACAAGCGCGTCTGCTGGGGAGCGCCGTTGACGGTGAGGACAACGGAGGCGTCGGCGATTTCGACGCAGCGCACGACGACGTTGCTGCTTCCGACGCGGACTTTGGCCTGTTCGCCTCTTTCGAGCGTGGTGTCGTTGACGAGGGCGAAGCGGCGCTGGGGCGTGCCTGAGATTCCGCGCAGCACCAGGGTGTCCGGGACGGCGGTGGGCTTCGCCGGCTGCCACGCGACCTGGATGGGGTCGTCGTTTTTGCGCACGAGCACGCGCGCGGTGTTGCCGAGGTCTACCTTCTCATCCACGCCATCTTTCATCCATTTGACGATCTCGGGAAAGCGGTAGCGATCTTCCGCCTTAACGAGGCTGTGGATTTGGCCGGTGGTGTACGAATTATCGAGGATGATTTTTTTCTCCGCGGCGTCGTTGCGGTCGCTCACCAGCTTGAACGCGACCAACTCGCAGAAGCCCTCGATGGTGTCGCTGTCGAGTTTGCGGCCGGCGACGACGTTTTCGTGCAACCACGCGTGGGTATATTCGTGTGCGCAAACGGCGGCGACGCGCGATTTGCGCAACCCGCTGAGAATGTAAATCCTGTGCTCGAACTGGGCACCTTTGCCGCGCGTTTCGGTGACACCGAGTGTGACGTTTTTGTCGTGCGGAAATCGCTGGATGCGAACGAGGCGTTCGAGGTCGTTCCTCCCGGCGAGTTCGACGATGACGTTCTTGTCGGGCAGGACGTTGCCGGCGAGCATACGGAACAAATCGCGTTTGACCTCGCGATAGATTTCATCGAGCGCGTCCTGAGTGAGGACAGCTTCTTTCGTGTCGCTCGCGCAGAGCAATCGGCCATCGGGAAGTTTGGTGAAGCCGCTGCGCATGGGCAGCATGCAGATGGAGCAGGTGGTGTCGAGTTGCGCACACGCACCGCACACGGGTTGCTTGTCCGCGGCGTAAGGGCTGGTGAACAAGTAAACGCGCTGGGTGATGTTTTTCTGGCAGACGACGCAACGGTTATTGACTGCGGCGGTGGCCCAAAGAATGAGTATCAAAAGGAACGCAATCACGCCGATGGCTTGTTTCACATAGGTGAAATCGGCAAGCCATGCGCGCGGTTAAGTCGCAACGCATCTCACGCTACGGAAGGCCGTTCCGCGGCCGTGAAACTGTCCAGAAATGGGTCAGCGTTTGGTCAATTCACGCGCAGCTTCGACCATCTTTGCGGCGGTCAAGCCGTGGTGCTGATACAGGTGCTCCGCGACGTAAGCGGACTGGCCGAACTCGCCGCGAATGCCGAGAGACTTCATTTGATGCGGAATGCCGGCCATCGACAACGCATGGGAGATCTGAGCGCCCATTCCGCCGACGACCTGGTGATCTTCGATGGTCACGACGCGCCCCGAGCAGGCGTGCACTGCCGCGCCAATGGTTTGGAGATCGACATGGTTGATGAACGGGTTGTTGATCACTGTGGCATTGATGCCCTCCGCGGCGAGTTGCTCGCCGGCTTCGATGGCTTTGCCCAGCAGCGGGCCGCAACCGATGAGCGTCACGTCGTTGCCCTGCCGAAGCACCTGCGCCTTGCCCCACTCGTACTTCGCGTTCTCAACCCAGTGGAGCGGATAATTTTCGCGGCCGACGAAAAAGATGTACGTCTCGCCGTCGCGGCCAGCGTTGCGTTCGGAGGCGTAGCGTTGGATCGCCTCAAACATCAATGCTTCGGCTTCGTCGGCGCACGAAGGAGCGATGACCGTGGTGTGCGGGATGGACGACACAGCGGCGAGATACGTCGTGGCCTGGTGGGACGCGCCGTCGGCGGCGTCCTGGAAACCGACGTGCGAGAACAGCGCGATGACCGGCGCCTGCGACAGCGCGGCCATCGTGAGCGGCAGGTTTCCCTTGGTGACGCCGAACTGGCCAAACGTGTCAACGATGGGAATGAACCCCGCCTTCGCAAAGCCGGCGCCCGTGCTGACCATGTTGGCCTCGGAAACACCGACATCGAGGTAACGATCGGGGAAAGATTTTTGAAAACCGCTGATGCCGGTCGATCCCTGGACATCCGCGGAGATCGAAAAGACCGGCAGCCCGGCTTGCGCGGCGCGGATCGCAGCCTTCGCAAGGCCGCTTTGCACCTTGTCCTTCTTGACCGCGGGGGCGGCGCTCGGCGCTTTGGCCTTCTTCGCCGCTTCCTTTTGCTCCCAATCCTGCCGCAAAGCTTTCGCCCAGTTCGCAAACTCCTCCGGCGTTTCGCCTTTATAAATCTCGTCGACGAACTCGACAATTTTCTCGCCGCTCGAGAGCGGGAAGCCGTGCCCGCCAGCAGGATTTTCCTCGGTGGCCTTCACGCCGTAGCCTTTGATCGTTTTCACCCACACGAGCACGGGGAAATTGGGATTGGCCTTCGCCTGCTCGATCGCCTTTTCAATCGCGAGGTAAACGCCCTGGAGGTTGTGACCGTCGTTGACGGTGATGACATTCCAGCCCAGCGAACCCATGGCCTGGAAAGTGCGCTGCATGCTGTAGGAATCCTTGGTGATACGGCCCGAGAGTTTGGTGTCGTTATCGGAAAGGACGAGCACGAATGGATTGAGGCGATCTTTCGCAGCGAGTCCAGGGATGGCTGCGAACGCTTCCTTCGCTTCACCTTCCATCGACGCACCGTCGGAGACGGTGCAGATCGTGACGCGGTCGCGCTTCGCGACTTTGTCGCCGAGGGCGAGACCCTGCGCCTGGGGCAACGCGGACCCGAGCGGGCCATTGCTGAGCAGGACGCCCTGCGGATTCAGGTGTGACTCTCCGTGGCCGGTGAGCTTGCTCTTGATGCCGCGAAAACCCTTGAGGTCGTCGAAGGTCATCTTGTCGAAACCATAGAGCGCGCGCAGAGCGTAGATGCCGTTCTCGGTATGGCCGGCGTCGTTAACAAAATTAAACGCCTCGTGCCATGGCCGGCCCTTGGTGGCGAACATGATGCCGTGGATCGCGGCCATGATTTCGGCGAAGGCGGCGGGGCCTCCCCAATGGCATGCCGCGCCGCCGTTGACGGCGTGCACGTCCATCAGTGCCACGAGGGCGCGCGTGGCGCGGGGATCAGCGAGGCGCACTTCCTCACCCTTGGCATTCTTGACGGTGAGGGTGTATTTCGGAGTCGCGGAAGGAGTCGGCGCGAGCTTTGTTTGCAGCTTTAGCGGGGCGAGCGGCGGTGCTTCCAGCGGTTTGACAGGGGTGGTATCGGCAGCCATAAATCAATTCAAATCAAGCTGAGAACTTTAAGGTTTGGCGCAGTTCAAGGGAAGCGAAAACAGGGTGCGATCACAGCTCTTCGTCGTCCTCGGCGCGCGGCGGCGGGGGCGGCGCGTTGAGCAATCTCGCGACCACCCAAATCAAGTATGCGACCACCCCGACCACCACGAAGGCCATGAACACGCCCTGGAGCACGTCACTCATGCTGCCCCGTGTGACGTAGCGGATCGGATAGAGGAAGCAGAGCACGCCGAGCAACCCGAGAAGGGCGGTATAGAGCACGAAGCGTTTATTGTTGCCGTCCGGGCGATCGATTACGCGTGTGAGGATGAAATGCCAGTAGGCCCACGCGACCGAGGCACCAAGCAGGACCGCAGGGACGACCCAAAAATTGAACTCGAGGATGAGCCCGGAGCCGCTGTTCTTGACGGCGGCGAGCACACCGCCCGTGAGGCCGAAAGCCACGGCGGTGCCGAGGCGCGCGACGCGGAGAAAGTCCCGTTGCGTCTGCGATGTCTCGGGGCGATTCATCACCGGATCCAACCTAAACTGTTGTGACTGAAACGCAACAATGCGGCTGCGTATCACTTTGCAGCCAGGTCAATGCACTGCAAATTGCGCGTATCGCGAACGTAGAGCTTGCCGTTGGCGTAGGCTGGAAAGCTCCAGGTATTGCCGCAGACCTGGAGGCGCGCGATCTCGGTATATTTTTCGGGATTGGGTTGCAACAGCAGCAGCGTGCCTTCCTCGGTGAGCACGAGCAGGTTTTTGCCGACCACGATCGTCGACGAATAGTCGCGCTTCCCCTGGCCGAAGCCCGGTCGCGACCACTTGAGTTTTCCGGTCGCCGCCTCGGCGCAGATGTAATCCTTGTTCGCGCCCTGGCAATAGAGGTGGCCATCGACGAGCACGGGAGTGGCGAGATTGATCTTGAGGTCCTGATTCGCCCAGGCGGGAGTCGCTTTGAGGCCGCCGGTGTCTTTGGCAATACGAAATGCCACCAAACCGATCGTGTGCGAATTGACGATGACATTGTCGCCATCAATCACGGGCGTAGCGGCGTGACGCTTCGCGTTGGTTTCGAGCGGCACGCGCCAGAGAATCTTTCCATCTTCAAGCGACGCCCCCAGGAGAGCATCGGCCGTGAATGCAACGACCTGCGGCACACCGGCGAGCGTGGCCGTGATAAACGAGGAGTAAGCGGCTTCATCCGTGCCACTTTTCCAGAGCATCTTGCCGTCATTTTTGTTGAAGCAAACGAGGCTCGCGCCGTCGGTATTGCCCACGGGCAAAATCAATTTGTCACCTGCGATAACGCCGCTGCCATTGTTTCCCCGACGGGATGCGGTCCCTTCGCGCGCTTTGCTGCCGAGGAATTTTACGCCGAACTGCTGGTCGAAGCTGGTTTGCCAAATCGTTTTGCCGGTCGCGAGGTCGAGGCACCGGAATTCGCCATTCATCGATTGCACATAGACGCGCTCGCCATCGATGATTGGAGTGGCGCGCGGGCCGGCACCCCACTCGTCGCTTTCCATTTTTGCGTAATCGATCTTCCAAACTTCCTTGCCGGTGGCGGCGTCGATGCGATGCGCGAATTCGCGCGAGCCGTTTTCATCGACATAAATCAGCGCGCTGCCCTGCACGACCGGCGCGGCAAACCCGCCGCCGATATCGATTTTCCAGACCGGCTTCAATTCTTTCGGCAGGGAGCTGATAGTTTGCGCGTCTTTGGAGTATCCGGTCCGGTTCGGTCCGCGCCATTGCGGCCAGTCGCGGTTGGGCACCGGAGTGCTCGCAAAAACTGTTGCCAGCGACAATCCGAGAAACAAGACGACACATTTGTGCATATGAAATCCTATGGCAGGAATGAGCAGACGTATTCGCAGATGCCGGACTTGACTTCGATGTCGAAGCCCGATTTAGCGGGAACTTCAAAATGCTGCCCGGGGCCGTAAGCGGTCGGGCTCGCGGAGCTCGCCTCTCCATCCAGTTTTACGTGGCATTCGCCGGCGATGATCTCCATGCGCTCGGCGGCGTCCGTGCCGAAATGGAACTTGCCGGGGTAAATCAGACCGAGGGTTTTGCGCGAGTTATCGGGCAGGAAGATTGTGTGGCTAACCACCTTGCCGTCGAAGTAGACGTTGGCTTTTGCGACGGCGGTGACGAACTTGAATTCCGGAGACTTTGAACCCATACCGCCCTACTTTTGCCGTGCTGCAAGCGCCGCGTAAAGCCGAATTGCCTGCGCTGTTTGGCTTTGCGGCCAGGCAATAAAGGGGTTACATCAGGGTCATGAGATACGCTTTGATTCTTCTGTTCTTTCTTTCTCTCGATGCTTTCGCGCAGACGAAATTCAAGAACGTTGGTGTAGACCAGTTCGACAAGCTCCGCCAGCAAACCAACGCTGTCGTTCTCGACGTTCGCACTCCGAAGGAATTTGCCGCGGGTCGCATCCCGGGGGCGGTCAATATCGACTGGAACGCGGCCGATTTCGGGAAGAAGGTCGCCGCGCTCGATAAATCCAAAACTTATCTTGTGCACTGCGCCGTCGGCGGTCGCAGCGCCAAAGCTTCCGATAAAATGACGGCGCTTCAATTCACCAACGTTTATAACCTCGAAGGAGGCATGAAAGCGTGGGAGAAGGCCGGCAAGCCCGTCGAAAAATAGCTTCGGATTTGGGATTGATCGTACAGGTTGACGGGCGCAACTTATGTTGAAGGTAAAGCGGTAATGGTATGAACTCCTTCATTACGCTCGTCGCTCACGCTGTTTTCACTTCAACGGCCGTTGCATTGTTATCCGTTGCCCCGGCGTCGCGCGCGGCTGACGCGGGCTTCGAGCCGCTCTTCGACGGGAAGACGTTGAAAGGCTGGCACGTCAGCAGCAAGACGGGCCACAGTCGCGCGAGCGGGAACATGTCGGGCGGAAAGTGGGTGGTGGAAAATGGCGCGATCGTCGGTTCGCAGGACATCCCCGGCAATGGCGGGATCGTTATCACTGACGAGCAGTTCGGTGATTTCGAGGTCGTCCTCGAGATGAACAATGATTTCGGTCCCGATAGCGGCCTGTTTCTACGCAGCACTGAGGACGGCAAGGCGTGGCAGGCCATGATCGATTACCACAAAGGCGGCAACGTGATGGGTATCTACGGCGAAGGTTTGGGCGGGAAGCCCAGCGTGCGCAACTACAGTTTTCTGGACACACCGGACAAAATCCAAACGAACGCCGCGCCGTTTGCTTTGCCGATTTCTGTCGAAGCCTGGCCCAGGCTTTGGAAGCACGGCCAATGGAACGAATTGCGCGCCCGCATCGAAAACAACCCGCCGACCATCACGACGTGGATCAACGGCACGAAGTTCATGGAATGGAAAGAGACCGAGAAGCGCCACCCGGACAAGGGCGGCATCGCCCTGCAGGTCCACGGTGGCGGTGATCACACGAAGGAATTTGTTCGTTACCGCAACATACGCGTGAAACGTCTAACCAAATGAATCTATGAAGCGACGCTCCTTTCTTCGGCTCACGGGCGCGGTTGGCGCGCTGGCAACCGTCGGTGACCTCCGCTTTCTCGGCCGCCTTCCCTCCGTCAGTGCTGCTGAAGCGGCGCTGGATCCGAAGGTGGTCCGTTTCGCGCCGGAGATCGAACCGCTCGTCCGCCTGCTTGAAGACACGCCGCGGGAGCGTGTTCTCGAGGAAGTCGCATCGCGCGTGCGCAAAGGCTTGCCGTATCGCGACGTGCTCGCCGCGCTGCAGCTTGCGGGCGTGCGAAACATCCAGCCGCGCCCGGTCGGTTTTAAATTTCACGCGGTGCTCGTTGTTAACTCCGCCCACCTCGCGAGCCTCGCCTCACCTGATTCGGACCGCTGGCTGCCGATTTTCTGGGCGATCGACCAATTCAAGAGCTCTCAAGCGCAAGACGTTAAAGAAGGCAACTGGACCATGGGGCCCGTGGACGAAAAAGCGGTGCCCGCTCCCGACAAAGCGCGCCAGGCATTCATCGAGGCCATGGAAAGTTGGGACGAAGCGGCGGTTGACGTCGCCACGGTGGGATTGGCGCGCAGCGCTTCGGCGCACGACGCGTTTGAACTCTTTGCGCGGTACGGCATGCGCGACTTTCGGGAGATCGGCCACAAAGCGATTTACGTGGCGAACAGTTTTCGCACGCTCGAAGTGATTGGCTGGCAGCACGCTGAACCCGTGCTACGCTCGCTCGCTTACGCGTTGGTCGATACGCTGCGCGACGGCAATCCGTCGAAGAAAGAGTTGCCCGCGGACCGGCCGTTCCGCAAAAACGTGCCCGCCGCGAAATCAATTCGTGGCGATTGGCTCAACGGCAAGCCGAGCAGCGATGCCACGGGAGAAGTGCTCCGCGCCGTGCGCGATGGATCGGCGGCCGACGCGAGCGCGAAAGTTATCGAGTTGCTAAACAAAGGCGTTGCGCCGCAATCGATTTTCGATGGCGTGTTTGAAGGGGCGGGAGAATTGCTCATGCGCACGCCTGGAATCCTTGCGTTACACGCGACCACCTTCACGAACGCGATCTATTACGCGTTCCAGCATTGCCACGACGATAACACACGCCGCCTGCTGCTCCTGCAAAATGCCGCGTTCATTCCGCTCTTTCGGGCCCAGCAACAAGGCAGCAAAGTTTGCATCGATGAACTGGAGCCCGGAAAATTGGAAAGCACAGGCGAGGAAGCGGTCGCCGAGATCTTTGCCGACGTGAGCCGGAACGACACGCGTCTCAATGCCTCGCGAAAAATTCTCTCGTATCTACAGAATAAAGGAGACGTGCGCCTCCTTGCGGACACGGCGCGTCGCCTCATTTTCCTGAAGGGGAACAACTCGCACGATTATAAGTACAGCTCCGCGGTGCTGGAAGACTACGAACATCTCTCCCCGCCGTGGCGTGATCGTTTTCTTGCCGCGAGCGTTTTCAATCTGCGCGGTTCGGGCGACAACGACACTGAACTCGTGAAGCGAATTCGCACTGCTTTAAGTTGAGGCGTTCGGACGCCCTTCAAAAGTTACAGTCTAACCGCCACGCTCATCATACCATTTCTGCGGATCTTCGAGGTCAACATCCTCGCCCTCCTGTGCGTCAGCCATGCGCCAGCCATTGCGCTTACAGAGCGCGGCGAACTGCCGGATGTGATTATAGCCGCCATGCGTGTAAACGTCCTGCACAATGCCGTCCTCCTCGGTGAATTCCAGCTGAAAGCCGCCATCGACAGGCAAGGTTGCCTCTTTCGGGGACTCCCACTCCAAACCTAAGAAGGCAGCGCTGAATGCAGTCTTCACCGCATTGAACTCGCCGAGGGGCTCAAGCTGCTCCGGTGTTTTACCTGGCCTGTAAATGATGAGGTTCCATGACATAGGTGAAAAAGCTGTACGCGCGCCTAGCGTTCACCATCTGAGACGTGCGATCCAATCGGCTTGCGCTACGGCCTCGAGCGCCTTCGTCTCGCGGCGAAGTGCGCTTGCTTTTTTCGCCGACGCGTAGGCGCTGGTAATCCAATCCGTCGAAAAATTGTCGCCGGTGTTATGGATGAGAAGGGAGTTCGGCGCCGCCAGCACCGCCGCGGCTTCGAACGCTCCGAACTTGCGGAGTCCAGGCGCAAACAAATCCTGCTCCATCAACGTCGCGTCGGCCCGGACGTCGACTTGCGCGCAGTCGGCCACCACCGCATCCGCCGCCGGGGCCGCGAGCAACGCCCACAAACCGGCGCGACCACTCCCGCACAGCACTACGTGACGACCTTTGCCGTGTGTTTGCGCAAATGCGCACGCGGTGATCAAGTCCTGAACGCGTTCCTGCGCGTCTGTGCGATTGTAAACGGTGAAGAACCCGCTGGTTTGCTTGCGCGCCTTGGCAGCAGTTTCATCGACAAGTTCACCCGTCAAAAATGTATCGAGCAAAACCACCGATTGGTTCCGGGCCAGCAGTTCTTTGGCGACGCCGGTGGGCAGTCCCTCCGAATTCAAATGCGCTTTCTTGCCCTCGGGATGCGCAATTACGGTGATGACCCGCAACTCGTCTTTCGCCGGCGTGAACATCACGATCGGCAGGCGATCTCCCCGTCCCTGGCGGCCGACATGCAACGTGTGCCGTGTGATCTCGCCTATTTTCTTTGTCTCCGCCCGCTGCACGATGAGGTCGCGATCCGGAAACTCCACTTGCAATGTGTGCTGCCACGCCGGCAACAGTTTGGATTTCGCGTCGTCGAGCTTCGCGCGTTTCAACGCCTCCAGTTGCTTCGTCGAGCGGTCGATCAACATTGCAATCACGCCCGGTTCATCTTTCGCATCCGACGGCATCTTGCCGTCCGGAAACACCCGCAACGCTTCAACAGGCTCCATCTGATACGCCGCTTCCTTGAGCGCGGCGGCGTCAGGATTTTTCAGCAGCCAATGGCCGAAGGCGTCGTAAACGGCTTCACGCGTCGTCTTGTTGTAGTTGTGGTCGAAGTTAAAGATCGCGTAGCGGAATTTGTCCCCATCGCCAAACAGCTTGTAGACGCGCTCGATCGACGGTCCCTCGACCGTCATCGTCGTTTTGGTCCAATCGCCAGAGGCCGCGACGATCACTTGTGGCCGCGGAGCGGGTGCTGCTGCGATTTCCATGTTGGAATAATCCACGCGAAGCCCAGGTGCATTCTCGCACAGGCAACCGCCCTGCATGGAGTGAGACACCATCACGATGGGCGCTTGCGCGTGTAACCGATCGTCGATTGCCCCGAGCATGAACGTCTGTGTGCCGCCGCCGGACTCACCGGTACACGCCAGCCGTTTTTTGTCCACCTCCGGGAGCGATTCCAGAAAATCGAGCGCGCGAATGCTATTCCATGTTTGCAGCCCCATGAGGCTGATGTTCCAGAGTTGGTTGGTTGGATCGCTCGCGAACTTGTGGTTTACCTGGGCGGTGTCGTTGTAGCCCACCATGTCATACGAGAAGGCGACCATGCCCTGTCGCGCAAAACTGATGCACCGCGCGGCAATACTTCCCAATTCCACGTTGGCCATGCGGCCTTCTTTCCAGTGGCCGTGCGGGTTCAACACGGCCGGGAACGGACCTTTGCCCTTGCCAAGCGGCCGATACAAATTCCCGGCGAGATAAAATCCCGGCAGCGTTTGCATGTAGACCTTCTCGACGGAGTAGCCGTCCCGTTCCACGCGCCCGGAAGTGTTCGCGTTCAACGGCGACTTCTCCGGCATTGGCCACAAACCGGTGCAGACCAACGCATGTTCGCGAATTTCTTTGGCGCGCTTCTCCCATGCGGCCTTCGAGGTGATTTCTGGGAACTGCCGTAGCGTGTTGAGCGTGCGCACTTCTTTGGCGCGTTCGTCACGAGGGGGCAAAACTGTCGACGACGAAGCCGTATATTGAAAATGGAAAGAGAGGACACCCGCCAGAATAGTAAGCGCACGGATCATGCCCGGGAGGATAACGCAACCGACGCGGACGTTAAGCCTAAAGTGCGCGGCACTTTTCCGATTTCCAACCGCTCGCCAAGGCCGTAGGTTCCGCGGCGCAAATTATGGCAAAAGAGCATCAGTATAAGTTTTGTTTTGGTCCGTGGAATATCAGTGAAGGCGGCGATCCTTATGGGCCCACCACTCGTCCGCCACAGACATTCGATTGGAAGCTCGCCCAGCTTAAGAAGCTCGGCTTCGACGCGATGATGTTTCACGACGACGATGCCGTGCCTGACATCGACAACAAATCGGAACAGCGGATTCTCAAGGACGCGAAGGAGTTGAAGAAACGCCTCGATGGTGACGGAATTGCGGCGGAAATGGTGGCGCCGCGGCTGTGGTTCAGCCCGATGACCATCGACGGCGCGTACACGAGCAACGATCCGAAATGCCGGCAGTACGCGATCGATCGATCGCGTCGTTCCATCGACATCGCGAAGGTCCTTGGCACAGACATCCTGGTGCTCTGGCTGGCGCGCGAAGGCACTTACATTCGCGAGGCAAAGAATGGCCGCCGCAGTGTCGATCTTTTGGTCGAGGCATTCGACGCCATGCTTGCGCACGATAAGAACATCCGGCTCTCGATCGAACCGAAGCCCAACGAACCGATGGACCATGCTTACATCCCGACGATCGGCCACGCGCTGGCGATTGCGCAACTCACTCAAGACGCGAAGCGCGTCGGTTGTTTGATTGAATCCGCGCACGCGATTCTCGCGGGACTCGATCCCGCCGATGAGATCGATTTCGCGATGGCGTTCAACAAGCTTTGGTCGCTGCACCTGAACGACCAGAACGGGTTGAAGTACGACCAGGATCGGCCCTTCGGGAACACGAATCTGCGCAGCGCGTTCGACCAGATCCGCGCCCTCGAACGCAATGGCTACGGCAAAAATGGCGAATACGTCTGCTTCGACGTGCATCCCTTTCGCACCACGAAGCCCGAGCATTGGGTGGATCACCTTGTCAACAGCCGCCGGACGTTCCTGCTGCTCGTTGAGAAGGCGCGCAGCTTTAATGAAAAGACGGCGCAGAAGCTGGTGGCTGACCGCAATTACCAGGCGCTGGACCAGATGGTGATCGAACATCTCCTCGGCGCATAGGGCGCGCTGTCCCAGCGCGCCGCCGAACCTTTACTCACAGGCGACTCAAGCCCTCGGCTTGGTCGAATTCCTGCTGCCAGGCTCCATTGACACCGGGCGCGGGCGCCCGGGATAATACCAGAGATTGTGACACGGATTTACGACCTAGTA
>Ga0137340_1000110_pt1 | contig 18603 bp, 24 predicted proteins | sample EasRivERMLT400_2_FD_102295 | JGI IMG/M metagenome (GOLD analysis project Ga0137340, IMG submission 102295) | Soil microbial communities from meander-bound floodplain in the East River, Colorado, USA - East River MetaG ERMLT400_2 | ecosystem: Environmental > Terrestrial > Soil > Floodplain ...
AAATGTAATCTCCAGCAGCTCCTACATTAATCTGAGCTTGTAAACCACCAATATTACTTAACCAACGCAATGAAGCCATATTATCAGCAGCTCGTCCAATCATATCGACAGCAACAGCACCAGCACCCGCAATTACACGAAGTCCTGGATCTACTGTAAAAGTATTAGAAACAACAAGATTATTGTAAGTAACTAATTGTCCAGCATCAGATAATGTCAATATCTCATTCGTATACGCACTATTGATCCATTTTAGATATCCGCCTTCTGCGCGTATAAATTTATTTGGTGTTGTAGCTCCATTACCATAGAAAGCTAAGTTAGCTCCAGCAGCCCCTGTATCTTGTATAGCTATAGTAGGGATTTGCCCACTTGTAACAACAAGCAAAGCAGTTGCACTTGCTCCTGAATTAATAATAGCTTTGCCAGTAACATCAAGAGCAACAGTAGGAGCTGTTGTTGATCCTATTCGAACATTGCCAACAATAATATTCTGGGCAGTTCCATCCATATAAATATTGTACTTATTAGCTGCCGCTGTTACTTGACCTCTGAAACCAGCAGCAAATGCATTTACAGTAATATCATCTGCATTGAAACCAATAGCATTTGTAACTAATGTAGCATGACCCATATTCGCAGACCTAAATCCAGTCCGAGTAGTAATGCTACCAGTAGAAGATAAAGTAGCTGTTCTAGCAAAAAAACTATTAGCCGTTGTTACACTTCCAGTATTACTTAATACAAGACTATGTTCATATCCACCAACAGTTGTTATATTTCCAGTTGATGTAAGTGATGTAATTCCTTCAGTAACTTTAGATAGTGTTATAGTACCAGATCCAGCATTAATAACGTTCATAGATTGAAAAATACTGTAAGCACTTGTTACTGCACCAGAGAATGTAGAAGACAATACTTGTGCTTGTAATCCAACTGACCCAGAATTAATACTATATGTGTAATTCTCTATTAAGCCAACTGTAAAAGCAGAAATAGCTCCATGACTACGTGTGGCAGTTATATCACTATTAAGTGTCCATGTTCCAGCATTAACAGTAACAGCATCTCCAGAAGCATCTCCTAGTATTGTGTTACCATTAACTGTCATAGTTGTAACTGTTGCAGCGGCTGGTGTAGAAGCTCCTAAAGTAGTTCCATTAACTGTACCTCCTGTAATAGCCACAGCATTAGCATTTTGCGTAGACATAGTACCAAGAGTTGCAGCAAAGAGAGCAATACGAGCATCAGCTCTAACGTCTGTGTAATAAAGATTGCTCCCTTCAGTAAGATCCGATGTAGACTTTGTTCCTAACCAAGTATCAGCTCGTGTAGTAGTAAGGTACTGTGTGTGATCGTCGTCGCCAAGACCAATAAGTAAGCCGTGATCCGTTATTACAGCCGCAGCTATTGCTTTAGCTGTGGAAATAAGACCATACGGATTACGGCTACTTAGTGGACTCAAGAGTGAGCAACCCCGTCTTGTTTATCTGTCTTGTGCATCATAAGCAACTTAATTCCTCGGCGCTCAGCACGCTGACTTTCTGCTTCATTCCCAATAGTGTCCCACAGATAAGCACAAGAAAGTTCATGGATAGCAGAAGGCATTGTTTTCATGTAAGACGTTTCTGTATTAATGTCTGTTTGAGACGTAACAATTTCATGTGTAGCATAATAACCATAAAGTACACTGGCAGCAAGAACTTGCAGTTTAATAACAATGTTACCACCAGCCATGTAATAGCAATTAGTAGCTTCACATCCGTTTTTATCAAAAATACGTGCAGGATCTCTCCATCCCAAATATTTGTTATATCCAGATGGGCGTAGATACTTTACCTTTCTAAACAAAGGAAACTCATCGGCTATAACTATGCTTTGAGCATAAGCTTGTGGATCTATAGCTAACGTTCCTTCAACAAGATCAAAAGCATAATCGCCATCTATTGCAGCATATTCGATAGCATAATTGATAGCATCCAGAGCCTCATGAGTAAGCTCTGGGCGCTTAACCGTCCGTAGAATCCATGAACGGAGTTCGCCCAGAGTCATGACTTAAGCTCCTCCGGAAGCAGCAAGTTTCTTTGTAACCGGAAGAGTCTTGTCTTCAGACACTTCCCATCGCTCTGCGTTATTGCGAATGAAATCAATGAGCTTAGCATTGTTTGTAAGCAACCAACCGTTCTCAAAACGAAAACGAATACCTTCTGGAGTAGCAGAGCCAAGATTAAGTCTCGAAGTCTTGAATAGAACTTCGTCAGTTGAAGTACGAACAGGTTTAGTAAGAGCAGCAACTTCAGCTTTAGCAGCTGAAATAGCAGCGGCATTAGCAGCTTGCATTGTAGCAGAATTAGCCATTCCTGTAGTAGTCTTACCTGTTACAGCCGCAGCCGCAGCAGCCCCTGAAGTAGCGGCCGCTGCTGCTGCAAGTCTCTCACTCAAAGTACTCATTCGACTCTCCTATTGTATTAGATTATTAGAGTAACTTACCCAGCAGCCGCAGTAAGATCCGTAATGACAGCGCAGGAGAACGGGTTGATAAGTTCAACAGCAAACTCTGAAGTAAGAGATCCACCAACAGCATCTACTCCGTTAGCGTTGTTACGTCCATCGCCACCGTAGTCTTCTGCTTTGGTATCTCTTCCAGCCATGAAAGCAAGTCTGAGAGCAGCAAGGTCAATAATAACAGCAAGGCCAGAGAGAGAAGCCCAAGCGTTAAACAACGAGTGTTCCACGATGTTGATGATACCTTTGTAGAACTTGAATTTGGTAAACATCATGCCGAAAGAAGTCTCATCGGTTTGCATCGTAATCTGAGCAGACATACGACCAATATCGTTAAGCACTTTGTTAGCAGTAGCACCTACGAAAGCAATACGCTCTTTCGTATTGCCCATGTCAGTGGAGTACAGATAAGCTGGTTCAACAAGGGCAACAAGCTGATTGTAAGTAGTCGTAGCAGCCGCTGCATTGGTATTAGCAGGAGCGTATTGATCTGTAGCATCGTAAATACCTTGTGTAGCATGAATAGGTTGTGCTCCAGAAGTATCCATCTTTGGTTGACCAAAGAAGATAGCGCTTTCGCACTCAGTAGAATGCAGCAACGAGCAATCTTTTCTTGTTTCTTGAATATTAGAGAAGCCTTGCTCAGCAAGCGAAGCACGAGCAGTATCCGTCAAAGCCCACGCATTGCGAAAGATTTGCGTGTAGTTTGGCACGTAGACAGAAGTCATTCCACGCGCTTCCGGACGAGCTGAACCTTCTGCGAACGCTGAACCAATAACAAGCCAGATACCATCGTCAGCGTAGTCAGCAGCAACTACTCTACCAAAGGCTCTTGTAACAGCCAGCTCAGTAGCAGAGTTAACAGCAGTTACACGAACGTTCTCACGAGTAACAGGGTTGTAAAGAACCATACTTGCCAAGATACCAACAGTGGAATCGACAGTAAGAGTAACGTCAGCAGCTTGACCAGAAGCATCGTTGATCTTGACTGAACCAAACGTCATAGTCTTGGAGAAGTAAGCATGAGTAGATGCCTTAGCAACCGATTTTGGCTGCTGAGACAGAAGCCCCCACAACGGGAACGTACCGTTAGGGAACAGACGAAGCATCACGCCTGCGAAGGATCTCGTATTGAGTTCCGCAGGATTGATGGTCGTGTTAAACACACCAGAGAACAATGACACTTTTACATCTCCTGTAATAGCGAGAGGGTATATTACTATTACTTATTAGTAGTAGGCTGAGGCTTACCTGCAAGATACGATGCCCAATCGTAATCGCTCTCACCAGGCTGTGGCTGAGGTTTAGCTGGATCTGCTACTTCTTTGAACTCCCCAGGAGATAGAAGCTTTGCAATCTCCACAAAATATTTCGGAGTTTGCTCTGCTAACCACTCAGGAGAAGCATCAGGAAACTGACCTAGTAATTGTTCCCCAATCGTATCCAACTGTTTCTTCAGCAACGGATTGCCAGCAGCTAACTTGTCAAGGCCTTGTTTTGTCAGTGTAGACTTAACCGACCGACCCAAGCCCTTCTGGTCGTGCTTCGATTTTGCTGAAACATATGCTTCAGTAAGTGCAGGCATATGCTCCATAAGCTTCATGTAGGCGCTTTGACCCAGTCCATTAAGAGCTTCTCGCATGGCTTGAGGATCTCCACTCTTGAGCTTCTCTTGAAGCTCTGGTGTTACGTGTTGAGTGAAGTCCAAACTACCAGCAAGCGTCTTAAGCTTTTCTGGATCTAGCTTAAAGGAAGGAGGTGTATCAACTTCTGAACTGTTTGGAGTTTCCCACATTTTGCCAAACATCTCAAGAGGGTTAGCGGGTGATTTGTTTGGATCGGGATTATTAGGATCTTCTGTTCCGTTAATAGGCTTTCCAGTTGTAGGATCAAACTTAAAGGTCTTAGGATCAATAACAGCATTAGGTTTAGCAGCAGGAGAGCGATGGAACATAGACATAGCGTTTTGTAGGAAACCTCCCGGACCTCCATCTTCTGGTGCCCAGTAGACAGTACGTGGTTTGAACGGAATTCGCATAAGTGTTTATCCTTTCTTTGCAAAAGATCCTACTAAGGCACAGATCTGCTGCACCCCCAGAAATCTCTTGTATCTTGACAAGAAGATAATCTCTTCTTCTTTGGTATTAGCATCGTTCTGATTAACGTCTAACATGGCATTGAAATGAAGAACCTTAAAGTACTTTTGTACTGTAGGATTAGAAAGCATCTCTCTTACATGGAGTTCCTCTTCAGCACTTAATTTCATTGCTGATATATCAAGCAGTAGGAGCTGGTTGTCCATCAGTGTTTTGTTGTTGCTGTTGTTGAGGCGATGGGACTCCTGGAGCAGTAACTGCTGGAGCAGTAGGAGTTGCAGGAAGATACTGTTCCAATCCACGGACTCCACCAAGCTGTGCAAGATGTGCGAACATTGCAGGTAATCCAGGCCCCCAAGACATAGCAAGTTGTTGATTCTGTGATAAACTCTCCATAAGCTTACCAAGGAAATCCGTTGAAGCCATCTTACTCTTAGGTGTAAACCCGTCAGCTATACGGAAGTTGAGTACTGTCTCTTGTAGTCTAGTCATAACAGCTGCATCAACAGTATAAGAATTACCAGTATTCATGTTCTGGAATACACCCTTAACTCCGTGTTGGAAGATATTGAGTTTAATGCCTTCTTTAATTGGCATCATCACTTGAAACTCCGTCATGAGAGCTGGTAGGCGAAGACGATTATCTGACCCACCCATAGTATCTTGCCACTCTTGAACACTCTTGTTACCTTTTTGGAATTCACCTCTACCTGGCTTATTGAACCCTGAGAGTTTATCAGACAAGTCAAGTATGTTACGCATATCTGTAAGCACTGTATCTGTTCCACGAGAATCAAATGGAATTTGCTCGTAAGCATCTGCTAGTTTCTTGCTATTAAGTCCAGATAAACGAACAGGAATCTTAGGAGCTGGTTCTTTGGTATTAACATCACTTGGATTGATAAGTGTGCTATCGTAGAGGGCTCTGTCGCTTACAGAACGACGAGCAGAATTAAAACGTATATCGAAAAGTGTAGTAGCTGCTTCTTGAAAAGGTATCTGAGCTTCACCTACACTCTCTGTCTGGATGTTAAAACCATCCTCGTTGGGTTGTCCAATAAGCATTGGTAACACATCAAACATTGTAAAGATTGGTTTAGCGTAGATTAGGAGCTGTCCATTAATCATCTTGAAATGCCAGATAGAAGGAGAATTGGGTTTAGGTACATTAGTAATACCAAACTCAGAAGGAATGATACGAGCATAACAAGAAAACTGTTCGTAGACACCGGCTTGTAGACGTGTACGAGTAGACGGATTCTGTGTATTAGAGGCTCCAAGATAAGTAAACCAATCAAAACCTAAATTACGTTTACGATTACTTATATAGCGGTTAACAAGAGGTGGCTCTTTCCAGTATTGAGAATTAATGTCGAGTTTAGAAGAGTTGAGTTCTGTAATATTATACAGAGTTCCGTTAGGACTTTCACGATTAATAAATTGACGGAGAGGAATACGAGTTTCCAAGTCGATGTAACCTGCGTATTCGCCAGTAAAACAAACGTCAGCAGGAGATTTACGGAAATCCCACACAGTGTTGTAAGGACAATGACGCTTAATACACGTATAGTTTTGTTGTGCAGCGTCTAGTTTAGCAGCTTCAGTTGGCTTCAGGTAATCCGTAACAACTTTATACTTATCAATAGGTTCCCAGGAGTGTTCAATTGGCATAAAATTGTATTTCATCCCATCTCTAAAAGCAAGAAGAAACTGTCGAGCATATCCGCCTAGAATACTATGATTATCTATAATGCTCTCAAGTAACTCAGCCTGTGCTTTATCTCTAGGTTCTGATACAACAGGAAACATTGGATAACCAGTAAGATAAACATCTGCCATGTAACCTACAAACGAATCCACTTGAGAAATAACAATTGGAACTGTAATATCACTTTCAGTAGCATCACATTCAGTATTAGCAGCATCTGTTCCAGTATCTACTCCATTTTCATCCTCGATAGAATAACGGTAATAAGCTTCGTCAATAGCTTCCATCTTATTATGTAGATCGGTGTAAGCTTTGTGAGTTTCGAGAATTTTCTTTATGTACTGTGTTAAATCTTTAACAGAATTAGCAGATAATCGGAAAGGACTTGCCAATTGCACGGCTCCTTAGAAAGGGGTGTTATTACCACGCACCCGTGCCGAACTACCAGGAACAACATTGCTTCTCACACCCAGTAAGTGGATAAACTGGTTGCGTACTTCTAATCCCATGGCTGGACAGTCAAGCCAATCATCTTTGTTCTTCTTTTTACCAAGGCGATAAGCCAGCGCTTGATAAACAAACTTACTGCGATCTTTCTGTCTAATGAAAGCGTAGTTACGACTATAAAGCTCTGTGATGAACGCACGAATGTGCTGTTCTTTTGTTTTGTTTTGTAAACGAGCTATAGGGACAGCTTCAATACCTGTTATTCCTTCTTCATGCATTAGACGATTGATCCAATAAGCAAGAGAAGCTTGATAAACATATTTCTCTACAGCAATCAATGTAGCATTATGTGTAACTGCTTGTATAATAGCACATTCAGCAGTTTGTCCTGGATTCCAAATACCTCCGTCCATTTCAGCAATATAACCTTTACCATCAATGATGTAATGAGCAGCAACTACGTTATCATCCGCTGCATCCCTGTAACCAGCAGGATCTATTGTAACAAATGCTGCATCAGGTGATGGAATAACAGTAAGAATGTCTGTAGGAAGAGGATTTGGCAACAGTGTAGTGAGGCTATCAATAGGATCGTTCATGATCTCAGCGAACCAGATGTCTGCTTTACCAAGAGACTCATCGTGCAGGAAAGAATCGTACAAGTCTTCTATAGTAAAGAGTTGAGGCCATAGAGAAGTACCGTCTTCTAGAATAGCTCCAGTAATAAGAGAAGTCCAATGAGGATTAATCTTAAGCTGATACAGGATACAATGGTCACTATACATGTTACCTACGTACATAACAGTAGCAAAAAACTGATCGACTGTTTTAAGTAGAGTTCCTACAAACCAATCAAATAGAGCAGCTCTTTCTGTATCACTATTATCGTTTTCTTTAGTTTGCATGTCATCACAGATAATGAAGTCAGGTCTCATATTCTCTTCATTGATGCCACGTACGGAACCGCCGGAACCAGCAGCTTTCATCACCAATGGGCGTCTGTGATAAGAGCCTCTCTTGGTAGAAACTTGATCTACTGCTGGATCCCAGCGTCCGTAGACACGCTCAATGTTAGAGGATTGTAGAATGTTGTGAACATCAGAGAGAAACGATTCAGCAAGAGGTCCAGTAGCACACACGATGAGTACGAAAGACACTTTATCGTACACAATGAGCCATACTATTAGGATTTTCAAGAAGGTTGTCTTGGCAAACCCTCTTGGAAGTCCAATAACATGACGCAAGAGTTTCTTTATCTTATCTTTCTGTCCAGTTTCTATCGCGTTTACCAACAACAACCATACAGCAATATAGTAATCAGGGAAAGCAAAGCGAATTATCGTAGGTAAACAGAGTCCAGCAAAGAAGTTAAAGTCTTTCTCTCCTTTGTTAAGTGCCTGATGAGGGTTTACTTGGACATCTAGGATTTCACTCAACTTAGAAATCCTCTGGAACGTGTTCGAGTATACGTCCTTCAGCAATAGCTTGTTCTATTTGAGTAGGACCTTCTCTTTCATTTTTAATGTGTTCAAAAAGTTTACGAACACCATGGATTGGCATAGGAGCAAGTGTTTGGTTGCCTATTGCTACTACTTCTTTCTTGTTATTAAGGACAATCTCAGGAGCTACAGCACTTGGAATCTGCAATAGGACAGTATTGTTTTGTTGGTTAAAGACAATACCACCAGTAGGAATAGCTGTTTGCTTGCGACGAATAAGTACTTCAGTAAGACGTACAAGATCCTTAAAATCAGCAAAAGGCATTTGTTCTCTAATGTCTGTAAGCACTTTACTCTCCAGTTTGATGTAATCATCTTCTAGTTTCGTTTCATCTTCATTGCGCTTTATCTTAGTTTTAGCTTCTGCAAGAGCCGATGGAAACCAATCCTCTGTCTGCACCTCTGAAATATAAGCTTCACTACAACCTAAAATAGATGCAACTTTAGAAGCTTGGAATCCTTGAGCAATGTAAGCAACAATAGTGTCTTTGTTCATTGTACTGTATCGTTGGCTGCATCCACAATAGAAACACGACGAGCTTCTGCTTCCTTGGCTTCGTGTGCAGCGATTGTTTTATCAACTCGATGGAATAATGCCTCACACTCCATTTTAGGAACCCATGAAACTACTGTGTTTTCCCAGTCGAGCTTGCCTCCTATCGCTCCACCTATTTGGAGACCAAGTGCTTGAGTGTGGTCGTTGTACATCTCTTGAGCGGCCGCTTCTGTGGCACACGCTGCACACACATACAGTTCAAGGTATGCTACATGAACCTTCGGTCTTGCGCCACGTGCGCTGTAACGAAAGTCAATACGGATACCGTACACCGTTTGTGCTTTCGTAGGACACGCTTGGGACATACAAACATCTGGTCCTCTATTTTCCATGTACGTTTTATCTCCTTTCGTTAAGACAGACGAATACGTATAAGTTAGGAAATTTCAATGAGGTTCATAGTTGACAGAGTCTTACGTCAACTAAAAAAAGAGCCTACGCCCCCTATCAACTGGAAGCGTAGACTCTCTCATCTTACCTCAGACTCTCAGTCAAGTCTGTAGGACTCACATGCCAAGAAGCTGACAAGTGCAGGACTGAGAAGACTTCGTGATTCATCGAAGCAAACTCTTTGCAGAGAGTCTTCGCTTTGGCTCTGGTGCAATCCCAGACTTTGAGCAGAACAACTTCTCTGCCTCTCCGCCTGTACGCACCTGACGGGATCTCGACTTGCGTTGTAATCGTCAGTGTTCCAGTCTCTTCCATCAGCTACTCCTTCGTATTAGTATCTCAAAGTCTCGCGTGCGTTTCAGTGACCAGACGATCTCCTGAACTATCAGGTAGTGGTGGCGTACCCACATTGTTCCTATCTCTTCACGCTTGAAATAGATGTCCAAGGCGAGTTCTTGTCCATCCACCAACAGAATGCAGCGCCACATCGTATGGAAGCAGGCTCACCTTCTGCGTGTGAGTCCTAGCCGCCGTGTTGCGCTTAGAAGTCGGACGGAGTGCCCGGAGCGCAAGCCTCATCAACCGTCGTGAGGAACTTGCTGTAACGCTCCAGATCCTTCTCTTCCAGCGTTTCGGCGTACTGACCGAGATACGCTTTGAACTTCCCCTTGTTCACATCATCTTGCAGGGCCAACGCTTCCTTGTTGCTGAACAGGCCAACCAACACGGCCTGAGTCTGCGCTGTCTTGCCGAGAGTACCAACGAAAGCCGCGAAACTCTTGCGGATCTCGTGGCGAAGCATGAGAGCTTCTTTGTTGCCAACGCGCTCACCTTCTGCGATCAGCTCTTCCATCGTCGCGGCAATCTTCTTGCCATCCTTGAGTTCTGCTGTGCCCGAAATCAGCTTGTTGCGAGCTTGGGCTTTCGCCATTGCCACAGCAGCACCAAAGAGCCAGTCCATCTTCTCATCAGCATAGGACGGAAGACCATCCTCACCGATGAAGTCCTTGGTTGGATCCTTCTCGTCTTTCTTCATCGGCGCTACGATACCAAAGTCAGAGAGCAGAGGCAGAGGAAGCCTGATCTTACCGACTTCCTCATACTCAAACTCATCCACCTTTCCCAGCTTGGCTACCTTCTTCGACACACTCATCTCCAGAATGAAGCTGAGTGCCGTAACTACTGAGACTGCAACTGCTGTTTTGACCTGTTCGGTCATGGTAACTTCTCCTTGTAACGTAATGTCCTCTAGAAGACTGCCTACTAAAGGTCGTGAGAGGACTACACGACCCGGCAGTTCGTATACCTTACGCTTACGTCTATGTTTACGCAAGGTGTGATTCGCTAATCGCGCCGGGCAATGCCCAGTAGGTTGTAGAGTGCAGCTTCAAGAGACCATCCACAGTCTCTCATGTATTGAGCTGCTGCACGAATACCACACTCTTCTGCGATCCAGCGTGCGATGTTGAGTTGCGGAACGTAGATCCCTGCGACTTTACGTCTCATTGCGCTTCTCCTTAGGTTTGTACGCGACCCATCCTTCAATATTATTCATTTGGTACTCCCAGCACCAGTCTTCTGGATTGGAGCACCACATGATGTTCATTTTCTCGATGAGAACCTCTCCCATCTTCTTCTTCGGAGTCCAAGGGATGACAACGAAGACCTTGAGTATAGCATTATCCGGCGATCCCTTGTTGAATGCACGAGCTTTGATCATTAGCGTGATCATGCGTTGTAACTCCTTCTATGGAGACACCAGCTTTTCGAGCCAGCCAACCTACGTACTTCGAATACTACATCGGGATTGTTGCTATCCTCAACGCAGTACGTTCTAAGACGCTGCATCATGACGCGAAGAGCACGTTTCTTCAGTGCTCCGAGCTTTGCAGCGTCTTGACGATCAAACGCACTGTCTGTCAAGAACGCTATACGTACTGCACTCTTGCGGTATGATGTGCTCATTGCATCTCCTCTCGCTTTAGATGTGTACGTTATACCATACCCGCAGGGATTAGTCAAGGCCGAAGCCAGCGTAGCTGGGCCGAGTATCGTATACACTCACTCTAAGCAGTTAAAGCGTAGCGAAGCGAAGCTATCCCTAGGTGTGCTGTGTACGATACGAAGGAGCCTTGACAATCCCGAGGACAGTATGGTATGATACACACATCTAGAGAGAGAGAGGCCCGTGAGAGGTACATAGTAAGCAATATAGATGGCAGACCTGTGAGCGAACAGCGAACAATTACTTCTTTTAACATATGAAGGACAGTAGTTTGTCCTGAATACACGAAACGCAGCGTTTGACGTAAGAAGTAGATTGTGAAGTCATGGTGTAGACTTGGTTGTAGATGTAAAGCAGCGAAGCTGCTCCAAGCTTTTATGTATTACTCACTTTACGCCGATCTTGTATTATGGCGTGCGAGCGTATACGAGACACGAACGTTCTTTGTTTATGTGAGTGCGAGTGCGAGTGGAGCACTGCTACGCACAGACTACGCTAATGAAGTACATCGTAAACACAGATACACATAGTAATAAGACAGTGAGAGAGTAAAGCGGGGATCAGGGGATCACTCGAATCACACAATCAAAGTCAAAATTAGGGGTAGGCATGGGAATCCGCTCAAACCGTGTAGTTGTTATCCGTCTATACATTACATGATACAAGACTACTATGGAGTGAAGTAGAGTGGAATGAGTGTATAGGGTGGTAAGAAAGTTTTATATGTATATAATAATTCAATTGAAATTTTTGAACCCACATGACAACTAACTATAACCACTCACACTTAGCACTCACACACAATGCAGCGTCAACACAGCAACGCTTATCCCTGCAAGACACACATAACACACAACACAACATAGACAGTACACTGTAAGCGTAGACGGATAACAACCCAAGGGACAGAGAGAATCCAAGGCAGGGGGAGGGTAAACGGCTTTGATCCTCTAATTGGAGTGATGCGCTGATCCACCAGAAATTATTTTCCTTCTAATTTGTGTGTTCGTATTAAACTATTGCATCCTCCCAACCATTAAGTTATACTCGGTACTTGTTGGACGTTGCACGTACTTAGTAACCGTAGTAGACTTACTAACTTGATACTAACACTAAGAGGATGTAACCACATGAAACACGATAAGACAGTAAAGTACATAGACCAGCTAGGAGTCTGGTTTAGGTATCGCAGTACAGGTTCCAACGATGTGAGTAGTTTGTTTCTTAGCGGAGTAGAAGCTAATAGGCTCCTTCGCAAGATACTAAAGAAACAACATCAATCTTATATTGATCTGAACACAGCAACACAGCGTTGTCATTCTACTCTAGATTACTTGCATGTTGAAGGAGTCTACGAGCATGACTACACAAAAGACAGTAAGATAACAATACTAAGAGGAACTAAAGGTGATGAAACACGTAGACGTACACGTTACATTCCGGAGGGAATTACTACAAGGACTGTTCGTGATACGTTTAAGCACATGGCTTTCCATGCATCTAAGCTGGATAACGCTGTGTTGCTCTTCTGTCCGACTACAGGTATCTGTGGTACTCTAGAGATGCCTGCTCTCCCTGTTGCTTTAGTGTATACACATCCACTTGCTACTGTAGGCAATGCCTTAGCTTGCATACGTGCAATAGCTGGCGAGAATGTTATCAAGCGAATAGAGCATCAAGTTTACGCTGGCTTAGTACTCTCACTCCTGAAAGGTAAAGAACTCATTAGGAAAGCAGAAGGAGAGACTACAGCAGCAGAACAGAATATGGTACTGCAAGGTGCTGGTAACTTAGTACTTCATAGCCTTTGCAGTACTATTGCACGCTTGTGGGATAACGTCAACGTATGGGATAAAGTACCCTCTCTCAATGTAGACTGGAGCGTACACGCTAAAGTGAATTACGGCGGAGTAAACATCGCTCAAGTCCTGCAAGCGTACACTCGTATTATCCAAGATACACTTAACCCTCTTGCTTTGACTAGCGAAGATCAAGCACGTTACATGAGCGCCAAGCGTGATCGTACTACATGGCTTGGACACGGTAGACCTCCATCGTACATTAAGATCCATAGTGCTTCTGCTGTACAAGCAAGGAACATTAAGGACAGTAAAGTACAAGCTAGAAAGATGTACGATAACATTCAATACTCTCTCCCAGTCATTACTCGTATCCTAATTGGTAAAGTTATAAAGGATCTGATGATACTGCCTGAGAGACATAAACAAAGTGCAGCCGAGAAATTAGAAGATGCCTCGGATAATATGCCTGCGCTGCAAGCTGCTGTTGCTCTTGAGTTAGCAGAGGTCATCCGTCAAGCTAAGAACGAACGGATACTAGACGAAATGGGTTCCTTCATGCAAGAAGTGTCTCCTAAGCCTATCAAGTCTATTGCAGAAATACTTGAGCAGAAGCGTATTGCGCGTGAAGAGAAGGAGGTGTCAGGTGAGTAAAGATCAAGCGACATTCATTGGGCAAATTAATACATTAGGTGGACATGGAGCAGAAGCTTCGCAGTCTACAAGTCCTGTTACCTTCCACGTATTCCGCAAGGATGGAAGCCGTAACCCTGACATTAAATACTCCTTCATAGAAAAGCGTCTTGTATCATTTCATGATGCTGCTGAAGGCTTTATTCGTCTTGATGACAATACTATGTGGGCACTTGTCATGGAGAACGAAGTTAAAGCTGCTATGACAGGATCTACTCCTACCTACTGCATTATCTCTTTCCAAGCCAGAGTAAACGGTAATTTCGCAGTAGCTCGTTTATTCAAAGACGACTACAAAGCTAAGGGGAGACACTCGTGAGTATCTACAAACATCCTGTACATTTCTGGGCACTAGCTGCTACACTTTCACCATCAGACACAGTATATTTACTAGCTGATTGGATAGAACAAGTGCTAAAAGAGGATACAAACACAGAGTATAGTGTTCAATCCTTGTTTACTACTTTCGAAGCTACTAGTCTTCAGTGTCAAGATTACGTGACAGCAGCTTACCGTACTCTTATCATACGAGATCGTGTTCGCTTCAACAGTAAACACCACAAGATACAGTACAAGCCAGTGAAAGAGAGAACGATATGAGCATAGCTGAGATACTTGCTAGGAAACGTGTTGCAGCTATGGATGCTTTTGCTACATCCACTAAAGGAGCTACTCATACTAACACGACAGCTATTGAAATTGGTCTAAGAGAAGCTTTTGTTCCAGAAGAAGACATTGAGCACGTTGCAGCAGAAATGCAGAAGAACATCAGCCCAAACAAGATCACTGCTGTTGTTAACAAGACAGATTACATAGCTGATGCTGCTCGTTCTATTCTAAAAGCAGAAGGACACAAGATAGTCGAAGCACAAGCAATAAAGAAAGTAGTAGACAAAGCCACTAAGACTAACGGAGCGAAACCGTCTAACCTCCTTGACCTACTGCGTGATTACGCCACAGTAGAAATGCTAAGAGAGTCGAGTGTGTGGAACCTCCTCTCTTTACAGGAGCGTATAAAACTCAATAAAGAGTACGTCAAGCAACGTCAATTGTCTGGTGAAGAACGTACGATGCTTACACCGGAACACAGGATAGGTGATGACGTTAAAGCAGCTACAGCAGAAGCTACTGCTGCACTCGAACGTATCCCAGAACCAGAAACACACGAGCTTACTCTCAGTGAGAAGCTCTTTATGCGTTACCCTTCTTTCAAGGCTCTACAAGACAGTAACTACTACCGTTCTCTCAACATCGCTGACAAGGTGATGGTATCAAGAGAGTATGCTAAGCAAGCACAGCTTATCGCAATGGAAGCTCAACATGCTTCTAGAGTAGGCGAGAAAGCTATGGAGCAGGCTGAAGTAGCCAAGGCTCTAGAACAAGGAGCAGATAAAGCTCTTAACGACATTTCTAAGAAGAACGAAACGTTTTCTCTCGACATCGTACTCAACGAACGTCAACAATTGGGAGTAGAGTATGCAAAAGCCGGTAAGTCCTTTGTCTTCACAGGAGCTGCTGGCACTGGAAAGACGACTGGTTGCAGAGAGATTGCAAGAGCTTTACTACAAAGGGGAGACCTTGGAAGACATTATTTCAAGGTTATCGAGAACGACAAGACAGTCTCCAGAAGCGGTCCCGGTATTGCGTTCTGCGCCTACACACGACGTGCTACATCGAATATTAGACGAGCCCTCCATAGAGACGCAACGCTTGAGAAAGAACTCGAACATAACGTAGTAACCATTCACCGTCTTCTGGAATACGAACCTGAGTTCTACACGACTCCAGATGATCCGACCAAACAGAAGATGCGCTTCGTACCTAAGCGTACAGCACACAACCCAATAACCTGCAAGGTAATAGTGATTGAGGAAGCTTCTATGCTTGGCCTTGATCTATGGGAGAAACTGTACGATGCAATGCTCCCAGGTACTGTTCTTATCTTCGTAGGCGACATCAATCAGTTACCTCCTGTATTCGGTAAGAGCATCATGAACTACGCTCTCGCTCAGCTCCCTATTGTAGAGTTAACAGAAGTTTACCGTCAAGCACTCGACAGCGGCGTGATAGTAGACGCCCATCGTGTACTAAAAGGACTCCCTCCAGAAGGCAACAAGGATGTTGCTATCGTGGAAGGTAAGAGTCCTACTCAAGTCGGCCAAGAGAAGATGAGCCGAGCTATGGGCGCTTTCTTCAAAGAGATGTGGACTCGTAAAGAGTACGATCCCAACCAAGATATAATCCTTTCTCCTTGGAACAAGCAATACATGGGGACGGATAACATCAATAACTGGATAGCCCAATTCTTAGGAGAAGAACGTTCGGCTATGGTCTATGAGGTGCTTACTAATCGACGCAAGATGTATTTGGCGGTTGGTGATCGTGTTATGTTCGAGAAACAAGACGGTATCATTGTCAAGATTAGCCACAACGCTCAGTATCTTGGTAAGATGCCTCAGCCTGCTAGCACGGCGCTTACACGCTTTGGTCTTAGAAAGATGGCTGTATCCGATGCAACAACAGAAGACTTCGAACTCTCAGGTATCGGATACGAAAACATCAACATAGACGAGGTACCAGATGAGGAAAGAAAAGCACAGGCATCACACCTTGTTACGCTCCGTATGGATAGCGGAGAGGAAGAGACTCTTAGTTCTGTCGGCGACTTTGCTGAACAAAAGTTTAGTCTCGGTTACTGTCTCACCGTCCACAAAGCTCAAGGATGTGAGTGGAGAAAAGTCTACATTCTCTTGCACAAGGATCATACCCTTGGAGGCTTTCTTAGCCGAGAGTTAATCTACACAGCTATGACTAGAGCAAGAGAAAAACTTGTGCTTATCACCAAGAAAGCTCTCTTAGCTAAGGCCGTACAAACACAAGTTATCAAGGGTAACACTCTTGAAGAGAAAGTGGCATCTATTAACTCAGGTGCTACTAACATCGGACAGTACAAGGTGGTGAAGACATGATCACAATTCTACCAGGTAATATGACTGCTGAACGTTATACATCATTGCAGCGTAGCCCAGACGTTGGACTTACTGTAGAAGAACGAAAAGCAGGTTGGCATTACTGTAATGACTGGGATGGTCGGCTTATTCACAAGACAGACCCAGAATTTGCTTGCTGTTCGTGCAAGCTGGGAGTGTACACATGAAACCCTCCTTCTACGCACAATGTGCAGCGTCAGCAGAGCAACTCGCACGCATCGCACAGCTCGAAGGCATCCTATCTGACATCTATACTCTCCATAAGAACGCAATGGGAGTAGATGGCAAGTCTATAACAGCAGCACAACATGCTGGAATAGTTCTGCGTCTAACCCCTTATGTTGATACAGGGAACAATGGTGGATGAACCCTCTATCTTCTCCGATGATATCGTTGAACTCTCGTCTATTGACTTCGATCGCGATATGGTCTGGGCAGAGCTTGTCCTCTATGCAGGCTTTCTCCTTAAGAGCGATGAGAGCCTCTTCCTTTCAACAGCGTCTACCGAGGAACGTAATGACAGAGCGGTACGTATCCTTCCTTACTTCTTCCCAGAGAGTTGTAAGAACGGTGTCATGCGATCATATATTCAGGCCGGTGATTATTGGACCCCTGAATTCCTCCCAGACGTATGTGGTGCTTGTTACCATACCTTCGGGCTTACTATTGAGGGACGTTATCGCCTCTCGTGTAACTTATGCAAAGGACAGCGACAGAAACTGGCGTTTGAAGTTAGCATGGACATGCACCGCCTCTGTCCTACCGGAATTACTAAATACGTACTTTGCCAGCTCATCTATAAATATTATTCTCCTAACGGGGACCCACTATGGCAAATGAAGAAAACAACAAACCTGATGTAGTTACAGCGCCACCTATAGTAACTTTCTTGGATGATGATGCTCCAATGGAAGAAAGCGTTGCAATCGAAGAGGAAGAAGTTGCTGATGGTAAAGAGGTGTCTTACGACAGATTGTACACCTTCTTGCTAGAGAACGAGGACGTTATCCTCACGATTAACGAAGTGGATGTTGAAGACTTGCGACGTGGACTTTCCGTTGCTAAGTATTCTAACAATGCAGTATTAAAAAAAGCAGGCGCTCCAATAGACGCACGTCAGATCGACTTCAAGATTGTTGAGCGTCTAGAAGAAACGGAACCTGCACAAGTCAAGCTGCAAGTGTGGCTTAAAGCAAGAAAGAGTATACACTTGCATCGTCTTATCATCTCATCGAAAGGATTGTAACGTGGTAGACATCATACTGTCTTTTGCACAGATTGTAACATTATCTATAGTGGCTGTTGGTAGCACTGTAGTTTTCTGTTATGTAATGAACATTATCATGTCTATAATGGGAGCACCACACGATGAGTGAAACAAATAAGAGTGTACTCGATACAGTATTAGAACCACAAGAAGTTCTTGGTGTTTCTATTACTGTAGCTGAGATACAAGCTAAGATTGCGCTGTTAGCACAGCTACCTACAGAGAACCTCAAAGAGGCAATGGGAGAACTCAAGCTTGCACTTCGTGCTAACCCTGAAGCGTGTAACCTCATGTTGCCAGAGGATATCGGCGCTCTTGTTGCTGGCTTGTACCGTGCTACTAATCAGAAGATTCAAGTAGAGAACGCTAAGAGTACGGTTAAACAAGCTAAGAAAGTGGATCTCTCTAAGGTAGATCTTAACCAACTGAGCGACTTCTAACATGGCTGACTTCTGCAAACAGTGCTCCATTGAAGTTTTCGGAGAAGACTTCGGAGACCTCCGTGGATTAGGCTCGCCTAACGTTATCTACAGTACTATCTGTGAAGGTTGTGGGCCAACGATAGTACGATTCGATGGCTCATGTACTGGAAAGTGTGTGCTAAAACGAGAGGCTCATAGTGTACCCATCAAAGATTAGACTCTCTAC
>Ga0137340_1000111_pt1 | contig 18549 bp, 19 predicted proteins | sample EasRivERMLT400_2_FD_102295 | JGI IMG/M metagenome (GOLD analysis project Ga0137340, IMG submission 102295) | Soil microbial communities from meander-bound floodplain in the East River, Colorado, USA - East River MetaG ERMLT400_2 | ecosystem: Environmental > Terrestrial > Soil > Floodplain ...
CGAAGGGGAGGAAGGCGGCAGCTTCAGCACGGGCGGGCATTACACGCACCCCGAGGAAGCGGTGAAATTCGTGAAGGAATCGGGCTGTGACTCGCTGGCGGTGGCGATCGGCAACTCGCACGGCGCATACAAATTCAAAGGAGAACAGCACCTCGATCTTGAACGCCTGAAGGCCATCAAAAAGGCGCTGATGGACGCCGGGCTTGGCGACTACCCGCTGGTATTACACGGCGCTTCCAGCGTGCCGAAGGAAATCGTGCAGGAGATCAACAAGTATGGCGGAAAAATGGGGGAGGAAACCGCCGGCGTGCCCGAGGCCGATATCGAAGTGGCGCGCCGCACGGGTTGCACAAAGGTGAACATCGACACCGACTTGCGCCTGGCGATGACGGCGGCAATCCGCAAAGCCTTCGCCGAGAATCCGAAGGAGTTTGATCCGCGCAAGTACCTTGGCCCAGCTCGCAAAGGGGTGAAGGAACTCGTGCGGCATAAATTGAAGGACGTTCTTTGCTGCGCGGGACACGCGTTCGACTGAGCCGGGCTTTAAGTCACAACGAAACAGCTGTTTTCGCGAGCGGTTTGGAACCCTGATGCGCCATAATGACTCTTAAGCGGCCTACAGAGCTTCCGTTACAATGCGCCATATCGCCTCTAAATGTCTAGTCCAAGCGGCGCTCAATAGTTCGTAAGATACTGCTGCAGAGTAGTTTAGTTCTGTCGACGTCTTCGTGGCATTCCGAAAGCTGAATATATTTCAGATGAAAGGAAGAATCATGACACTGACACGTTGGCAAAGACCGCAATTGTGGGATGCCGCACGGCATCTGTCCTCACTGCGTGAGGAGATCGACCGACTGTTTGAATCGCCGTTCTCTCTGTTTGAAAACGGTTCGCAACCGTTTAGCGGCGGCTGGGTTCCGGCCATCGACCTTTACGAAGACAAGGACAATGTGTTCGTGCGCGCGGAAGTCCCTGGCATGAAGAACGACGAGATCGATATCTCGTTGCACGAGGGTGTTCTCACCCTGTCGGGCGAGCGCAAGCTCGAGAAAGAATATGACAAGGCCGAGTCGCATCGCGTGGAACGGTTCGTGGGCCGGTTCCAGCGCAGCATCACGCTGCCGCATCCGGTGGACGCGACCAAAGTCCGCGCGACGTACAAGGACGGCATTCTGGCGGTGACGCTGCCGAAGACCGAGGAAGCGAAGCCGAAGCAGATCAGCGTGAGCGCTGAGTAAAGGAGGTGCGTATGAACGCAGTTGCAAATCGTAACGAACGCAAGGATCGGAACGTCGAGCCCGTGGAAGAGCAGGTGTGGTTCTCGCCGGAAGTGAACATCTTCGAGACGCCGGAAGGCTATATGCTCGAAGGGGAAATGCCCGGCGTGACCCGGGACGGTCTGGAAATTACGCTGGAGGGAAACACGCTGACGATCGTGGGTCACCGGGATGAAGCTGATTTCGGCGCGAACCCGGTTTACCGCGAATCGCGGGCCGGTAGTTTCCGGCGCGTGTTCGAGCTCGATCCAGCGATCGACACCTCGAAGATCAACGCGAAGGTGGGGCAAGGTGTTTTGAAGCTCCACCTGCCGAAGGCTGAGAAAGTCAAACCTCGGAAGATCCAGGTGACTGACTAACAGGAGTTGGTTTGGCAAATGACCGTGGGCGATGTTCGAGTCGCCCACGGTTTTTCTTTTGATGGAAATGCGTTAGCGAATCGTCGTTTGAAAATCTTTTTTGGGGTCGTACATTGGTTCAGAAGGAGCATTTATGAAGAAGCAGAACAAACGAAGTGTCGAACAACCCATGCCTGTCACGCCGGGGATCACTAAAGCGATGGTTCGCGAGCACGCGTTTGAACTCTATAGCGACAAGCTCGCGCACGACCAGCATTTGACGCTGGAAGATTGGGTGCTTGCCGAAAAGGACCTGGTCAATTCAATACAGGCTGACGATCTGCCGCGGCGCTAAAGCCGTATCGTTGCTCGTCAGCGCGCATCCGGAGCGCGCGGAAGTGCAGCGACAATTCGCCGTGTGAGCGACGGGATAATATCGCGATTGTTGCTGTGGCCGGTGGTGAAAGTGACGAGCACGAATCTTTCGCCGCCGGGTAATTCGACGTAGGCGGCGTCGTGCCGGGTGGTGCTCGTCCACCCCGCTTTGGACCAAAGTTCCGCGCCGTCAGGAAGGCCTTTGCCGGTGAAGCCGGCGCCCTGGTCGTCCTTGGCGCCGGGCTTAAACTCCCGTTTTAGTAATTCCATCATTTGCCGGGAACGGTCGCCGGAAACGCAGAGGCCGCGGGCAATCTCGACCAGCAAACGCGCTGTCGCGTCGGCGGTAAGCGCGTTGCGGTTGTGGTAGTTGGTTCCCACCCATGCGCGCTCGCGGCCATATGGGCCTTCGCCCCAGGGCTTTTGGTTCACGTTGATGCTTTCGTAACCGAGGCTGCCGAAATATCGGTTCACCGCGTTGCGCTTTTCTCCCCATTCTTTCATCTCGTCCTCGGGCAGTTCCGGTCCGCTGGTCGTGCCGGTGAGCAGATCGACGATGTAATGCGTGGGCTCGTTTCCGGAATCGACGATCATGTCGCGCATGGCGCGACGCAGTTCCGGCGTATCCTTGATGCGCCCATCCTCCATCCAGCGGTGCACTGCGGCGAGGTAGAACAACTTCACGACACTGGCTGGATAAATCGGTCGATCGCCACGATAACTCGCGCGCGTGGCGTGCCGCTTCTCTGGCAGTAACACGAGTGTAGCGGCGAGTTGATTGCTGTTGAGCGCGGGAAATTCGGCGAACACTTCCTGGATCGCGCCGTCCAGGAGCGTTTGAGTTGGGGAAGTGTCCGCGGCTTGCACGCTAAGGGTGATCGCGAGCAGGACGGCTGCGAGAATTGAGATGCGCATTACAAAGGTTCTAACGTCGTTTCGACCAAAAGCTCGAAGCGAAGCCCCAAAGCATTCCTAGAACAAGGCCGCCGGTGTGAGCGTAATTGGCGATTGCGATCGGGATCACCTGAAACCAGCACGCGAAGAACCATATCATCATCACGAGCACGGTCTGTTGATGAAGGAACAGGCCTGAAGACGGATCGAACTTCCCACGTATCCAGATGTAACCGAGCAGACCATAAACGACACCGGACATGCCGAGAAAGTTTGGCCCCACAAAATACCACTGCGCGAGGTTCGCCAGCACGCCGGTTCCGAGGACCAGCCCCAACAGTTTGCGACTGCTCTCGCGCCCCTCGATCATGCTGCCGAGATCAAGCAGCCACCACATGTTCATAATCAGATGCAACCAACCGCCGTGAAGCAGCGCCGGCGTAAACAGTCGCCAGACTTCCCAGCGCATGACTTCGGGCAGCGCTCCTTTGACGCTGCTGATCCTAAGGGCCTCATAGATTCCTGATTGCGGGTTGGTCAGCAACAGCCCGCTCAAGGCCACGCTCGCAACCGTTAACAGCACGGTCAACGGGCCGATGCCGTAAGATGTCGTGCTCTTAAAGAGTGTTGTCCGATCGAAGGTCCTTTTCTTCGCGGCATGGTCCTCCTGCCGTTCCTTCTCTTTGATTTCAGCTGCCTGCTGCGAGTGCTTGTGAAACCGCGGATCGTTGGGGTCGCCGAGAAAGGATTGAAGGAAGTCTTTTGCCTTCCCGATTTCATCCTCGGAATGAATCCAGATCGCCCAACCGTCTTTCTCGTGCTCCACCTGATTGTGGATGCCCTGCACGTAAAGAAAGTCGCTGAACGTCAAAGCTCCCGATTCACTCGGAACGTGCCCAATCAGCCGCATATTATTTGTCCGGTCAGAAGCTTAGTCAGAGCGCACTGTTGCGCAATTCAATCCCGACGGTGTTTGGCATTGATAGCGTCGCCCAAGGGCTTACGTTGTCGCGGCATTGATGAAACGCGCCGTATTCCTGGATCGTGATGGCACGCTGATCGAAGACAAAGATTATCTTCATCGGCCAGAAGAGGTCGTCGTTTTTCCGGGTGCCGGTGAGGCGTTGAAACGGCTGCAGGATGCCAGATTTCTCCTGGTCATCGTGACGAATCAATCGGGGATTGGACGTGGTTATTTTACGACGGAAGACTGCGAACGTGTGCACCAGCATCTTGCAAATGAGTTCGCAGAATTTGGCGTGTCGTTCACGAAAATCTACATTGCGCCCGAGGCGCCGAATCGGCCGAGTCGTGGCCGCAAACCCTCACCACAGTTTTTGTTCGACGCGCGCGACGAGTTTGGGATCGATCTGACGCAATCGTACATTGTCGGGGACAAACTCATCGATCTCGAATGCGGCTGGAACGCGAAGGTGAAGCAAAGCATTCTCGTGCGCACCGGTTACGGCGCGAAGTTCGAGAAGGGCAGTCCCGAAATTGCCGAACGCGCCGTCGTGGTCGATGACATCCGCGCCGCGGCAGACTGGATACTCAAGCAGTCATGAAACTCATTGGCGTCATCCCAGCGCGGTACGCGTCCACCCGGTTTCCGGGGAAGCCACTCGCGCTGATCGCGGGCAAGCCGCTCCTCCAGCATGTGATCGAGCGTTGCAAAGGGGCGCGCTTCCTGGATGAGGTCATCGTTGCCACGGACGACCAGCGCATCCGCGACCTGGCGATCAAGTTTTGCCGAGTGGAGATGACCTCGCCCGATCACCCCAGCGGGACCGATCGCATCGCGGAGGTGGTCCAGAGGACGCATGTCGATGGGGCAATCAACATCCAGGGGGATGAACCGTTGATCGATCCCGCGGTAATCGACGGCGTGGCCAAGGCCCTCGGCAATGCCCAGATGTCGACGGCCGCCGCGCCGGTCAAGGACGTGCACGAATACGACAACCCGAACGTTGTGAAAGTCGTTGTCAACGCAATGGATCGGGCGTTATATTTTTCCCGGCGCACGATACCGTACGTCCGAGATGCCGCCAGCCGTTCTGCGACAGAGCAATTGGCGGCGTTTCCTTTTTTGAAGCACCTTGGCATTTACGGGTATCGGCGCGAGACGTTGCTGCAATTGGTAAAGTTTCCGACGTCGCCGCTCGAGCGGGCGGAAAAACTGGAACAATTGAGGGCGCTGGAGAACGGGATTGAAATCGCAGTGGTGCGTGTGAATTACGAAGCAGTGGGCGTGGACGTGCCGGGGGACGTGGCGCGGGTGGAGCAACTCTTGAGCGGCTCCCAAAACAAACCATGAAATACATTTTTGTGACCGGCGGTGTTGTGAGCTCTCTGGGCAAGGGACTCACCGCGGCCTCGCTCGGCACGTTGCTCGAAAACCGCGGCCTCAAAGTCACGCTGCAAAAATTTGACCCGTATCTGAATGTCGATCCCGGCACGATGAGCCCCTTCCAGCACGGCGAAGTGTATGTGCTGGACGACGGCGCCGAGACGGACCTGGACCTTGGGCATTACGAGCGATTCACGAGCACCAAGCTCACGCGCTTCAACAACCTCACCAGCGGGCAGGTGTACCAGACTGTTCTCGACAAGGAACGCCGCGGCGATTACCTCGGCAAAACAGTGCAGGTGATCCCGCACGTCACTGACGAAATCCAAAACCGCATTCACCAGGTGGCCGAGGCCTCGAAGGCCGACGTGATCATCACGGAAATCGGAGGCACCACGGGCGACATCGAAGGGTTGCCGTTTCTCGAAGCGATTCGCGAATTTGCGCTCGATGTCGGCTACAACAACGCGCTGTTCCTGCACGTCACTTACGTTCCGTTCATCAAGGCTGCGGGCGAGTTAAAGACGAAGCCCACGCAGCAATCAGTCGCAAAGCTGCGCGAAATCGGTATCACACCGCACATTCTTGTTTGCCGGTGCGAAAAACCGCTGAGCAAAGAGTTGCGCCAGAAGATTTCTCTGTTTTGCAACGTGCCTTACGAAGGCGTCATTGAAGAGAAGGACGTAGAGCACTCGATTTATGAGGTGCCGCTCATGCTCCAGCGCGAGCGCGTTGACGATTTGGTCTGTCGCCTCCTGCAACTCGATGTGCCCGGCGCCGACATGTCGCACTGGCAGGACATCATCCGCAAGCTCATCGCTCCCCAGCATCGCGTGCGCATTGGCGTCGTCGGCAAATACATCGAACTTCATGACGCTTACAAATCCGTTTATGAAGCCATCATTCATGGCGGCATCGCAAACGACTGCGGCGTGGAAATCGAAAAGATCGAAGCCGAACAAATCGAGAAATTTGGGCCGGAAAAGGCCCTGAAGGGGCTCGGTGGCGTGCTCGTCCCCGGCGGTTTCGGCGAACGCGGAATCGAAGGCAAAGTGATCGCGGCGCAGTACGCGCGCGAAAAGAAATTGCCTTATTTGGGGCTGTGCCTCGGGATGCAGATCGCAACGATCGAGTTTGCGCGCAACGTGTTGAAGCTCGACAAGGCGCACTCGACGGAGTTCGATCCGCAGACTCCGCATCCGGTCATAGCCTTGCTCGACGAGCAGAAGAAAGTTTCAAAAAAGGGCGGCACGATGCGTTTGGGATCGCAGCCCTGCCAATTGAAAATGGGATCGATGGCTGCACACCTGTATGGCGCATTCGTCGTGAACGAGCGGCATCGCCACCGCTACGAGTTCAACAATGCTTACCGCGAGCAGTTCGAGAGCGCCGGTTTCGTTTTCAGTGGACTCTCGCCGGACAGCAAGCTGGTCGAAGTGATCGAATTGAAAGACCACCCGTTCTTCATTGCGAGCCAGTTCCATCCCGAGTTTCAGAGCAAGCCCAACAAGCCACACCCCTTGTTTAAAGGTTTCATCGCCGCCTCCCACAACCACATCCACCACCGGCCTTTGTAAAAAGGCTAACCACGAATGAACACCAATGAACACCAATGCTCCACTGTTGTTTAAGGAGGAGGTGTTTCAGATCGTTGGATGTGGGTTCGAAGTGTTGAACGGAGTAGGGCACGGCTTACACGAAAAACTATACGAGAACGCGCTGACCGTTGAGTTGACGTTAAAGGGCGTTCCGTATCAGCAGCAACCTCGCATTCCAGTCGACTACAAGGGGCACCACGTTGGTGAATTTGTGCCGGATTTGATCGCGTTCTCTGCGATTGTAGTGGACGCCAAGGTCATCGATCGAATCACCGACCATGAACGCGGGCAGATGTTGAATCATCTCCGGATTTGCAAGTTGCGCGTTGGCGTTCTCCTGAATTTCAAACACGCAAAGTTAGAGTGGGAACGCATTGTTCTCTAATTCGTGTTCATTGGTGTCCATTCGTGGTTAAATGACTTACCCAGACGCCATAAAGTTTCTTTACGACTTGCAGCTTTTTGGGGCGAGGTTGGGGCTGGAGAACACGTTTCAGCTCGCAGAGTTATGCGGCAATCCGCAAAACCGCTTACGGTTTATTCACGTCGCCGGCACCAACGGCAAAGGCTCCACGTGCGCGATGCTGGAGAGCATTTATCGCGCGGCGGGGCTGCGCGTGGGCTTGTTCACGTCGCCGCACCTGATTTCATTTCGCGAACGCATTCAGGTGAACCAGCAGATCATCTCGGAGCAGCAGGTCATCGAACAGGTGCAAGCGATGCGCAAGGTGCTGGAGAACTTTTCAAAGGAGCAGCACCCAACATTTTTCGAGGTCGTAACGGTAATTGCTTTGCGCTATTTCGCCGCTGAAAAATGCGACCTTGTGATTTGGGAAACGGGGCTGGGCGGACGGCTCGACGCCACGAATATTGTGTGCCCCCTGGCAAGCGTGATCACCAACGTCCAACTTGACCATGAGAAATGGTTGGGTGAAACCATTGAGCGAATCGCGGTCGAAAAGGCTGGCATTATCAAAATGCGCGTCCCGGTTTTCACGAGTGCCGAGAATCCGATTGCACGCGGCGTAATTGCGGCAACCGCTACACGTGAGCAGGCGCCGTTGTTTGCGATCTCGAAGCCACTCGATGGAATTGCTCTTCCGCTTCTGGGCGATCACCAACGCCTGAACGCGGCCCTTGCAAAAGCCGTGGTGCGTTACCTGGCGGACCAGATTCCGGTAAACGACGAGGCGGTCCGGTTGGGACTCGAAACCGTCTCCTGGCCCGGTCGGTTGCAGGTAATCAAGCGCGGCAGGCAGACGATTCTTTTAGACGGCGCGCACAATCCCGCAGGCGCTGAAATGTTGCGGGCGGCGATAAAGGAGCACTTCGCGAGGCATTCGCCAACGCTCGTCCTCGGAATCATGCGCGACAAAGATTATGTCGCGATGTGCAATATTCTCGCGCCGGTTGCGACCAAAATTGTCACGTGCCCTGTTGCGAGTGATCGCACCGCCAATGCGGAGAGATTGGCAAAACAATGCGCACTCGCCAACCCCGACGCAGGCGTCACCGTAGCCCCATCGCTGGAAGCAGCCCTCGAGCAAACTGCGAGCGATGCGTTTGTGGTGATCTCGGGATCACTGCACTTCATCGGTCACGCTCTGCAACTCCTCTGCCCTACCGATTATCCGGATGAGCGCACCCTGAACGAGTATACGCTGACGCACCGCTGCACCGCACATGGCTGAAGAAAAACAGTCGGTCCGCACTTTCGTCTCAATCCACATCCCCGCAAGCGTGCGCGAAGGACTGCGAACCGTGCAGACAGAACTCGAGCGTGCGATTCCGGAATCGGCTGTTCGCTGGACGCCCTTCGAGCAGTTGCATCTTACCCTTGAGTTCCTGGGCGACGTAGCGACGGGGAATGTGCCACCGCTTGAAAGCGCCCTCGAGCAAGTTGCAACCACGCATCGCCCATTCGAACTGTCGGCCGGACGCGTTGGCGCGTTTTCGTCGATCCGCAATCCACGCGTAATCTGGGCTGGCATCGGAGGAGAGGTTGATGCCGTCAAGGCGCTCCAGGCTGACGTCAAAAACCGGGTGCGATCATTCGTGGCCGAGCAGGAGGCGCGAGCGTACAAGCCGCACGTGACCCTTGGGCGAGTGCGACCGGTGAAAGCACGCGATTTGCGCCAGGTGAGCGACGCACTTGCCACGGCCACAGAGCGCGGGTTTGGATCGTGGCGTGTAGATGAGTTCGCGCTCATGCAGAGCAAGCTGTCGCCGCACGGTTCGCAGCATTCCACACTTGCCACGTTCCCGCTCGGCGGCTAACCGTTGCCCATGGCGCGCGTTGTCGTTGTATTGGTCATGTTGCTTGCCTGCGCCGTGCGCGCGCACGATTGGCCTCAGCTCCTGGGGCCGGCGCGCAACGGCGTTTATGCCGGCACGAACCTCCTCAGCACGTGGTCGAAGGAAGGGCCGCGCGTGCTGTGGCGCAAGGATGTGGGTCAGGGATTCAGCGGGCCGGTCAGTGCTTCCAATCGAGTCGTCTTGTTCCATCGGGTCGACGATGGTGAAAGAGTCGAGTGCTTCGACGCTGCCTCAGGCAAGCAAATCTGGAACTTTGATTATCCCACAGCTTACCGTGACGACTTTGGCTTCGATGAAGGGCCACGTGCGACGCCGGCGATTTCAGGCAATCGCGTCTACACGTACGGCGCGGAAGGCATCCTGCACTGTGTGGACTTCGCCACGGGACAAAGACTGTGGAGCGTCGATTGCAAAACGCAGTTCGGCGCGCGCAAAGGGTTCTTTGGGATTGCCGGTTCACCCTTGATCGCGGGAGGCCTTCTATTGCTGGACGTAGGCGGCACGAAGGCTGGCATCGTGGCGTTCGATCGCGAGACGGGCAAAGTCTCGTGGAAAACGACTGCCAGCGAAACCAGCTACTCCTCACCGGCCACGGCGACGATCAATGGCAAAGCCTGCGCGTTCTTCTTTCGGCGCGAGGGGCTTGAAGCAATCGAACCAGCCAACGGAAAAGCGCTTTGGGAATTCCCGTGGCGACCCTCAACGGATGCGTCGGTCAATGCCGCCACTCCGATCATCGCGGGTGATCTCATCTTCATTTCCACCAGCTATAGCCGCGGCGCCGCTGTGCTGCGCTTTATCGAATCAAAACCCGACGTGGTGTGGTCGGGTGACGATCAGCTTTCGAACCACTACGCAACGAGCGTACATCGCGACGGTTATCTCTACGGCTGCCACGGCCGACAGGAGCACGGGTGCGACCTGCGCTGTGTCGAATTGAAAACGGGCAAGGTGATGTGGAGTGTGGATCGGTTCGGCGCGGGCACCGTCATGATCGCGGGGGCCGATTTGCTGTTGCTCACCGACAAAGGCGAGTTGATTAAATCGCCCGCGAATCCCAGTGGATTCAAGCCTGTTTCGCGGGCGCAGGTGCTCGGGCTCGGCACGAGGGCCTATCCCGCGCTCGCGGACGGCCTCTTCGTTGCGCGCGATAAGCGCCGCCTGGTCTGCCTCGACCTCCGCGGTGATTGATGTTTTCCTTGACGTGCGTGCTGGCGGAGTTGGACTGTAGCGCTCATTCCGAAATCTATGAAATACAAGCACGTTGCGATCTTGCTGGGGATTGTCTGCATGGGTGTGGGCTGCAAAACTGAGACGCGCGCGCCAGTTGAGAATGCCGCGGCGAAACCGGTGATTACGTATCCTAACATGGGCAAGTTGGAGCGATTGGACCCGCAGTTCGACGCATTGATCCCGCCCAGCGCGACGATCGAACGGCTGGCGGAGGGTTATGACTGGTCCGAGGGACCCGTCTGGATGCGCGCAGGCGGTTACCTGCTTTTCTCTGACGTCCCAAAAAACACTGTTTACAGTTGGAAGGAAGGAGACGGAGCTCGTGAGTTTCTTAAGCCGAGCGGCTATACCGGACCGCGCGCGCGCGGCGGCGAGCCAGGCTCGAACGGGCTGACGGTCGATTCGCAAGGCCGATTGGTGCTCTGCCAGCATGGAGACCGTCGCGTCTCCCGCCTGGAGTGGGACCGTCAGTTCACAGCGCTTGCCGAGTTCTATCAGACGCGCCGCTTCAACAGCCCGAACGACATCGCTTTCAAATCGAACGGCGATTTCTATTTCACCGACCCTCCCTACGGTCTGGAGAAACTCAACAACGATCCGGACAAAGAGCTTGCGTTCAATGGCGTCTATCGGGTGAGGCCCAATGGAGAGATCACGCTGCTGGTAAAGAACCTGACGTTTCCCAACGGGATCGCGTTTTCACCGGACGAAAGAATTCTCTACGTCGCGGTTTCCGATCCGAACCGGCCGGTGATCATGGCCTACGATGTGCAACCGGACGGCACCGTTGATTACGAGCGTGTTTTCTTCGACGCAAAGCCACTCATGCCCGGGCGCAAAGGACTTCCTGACGGGTTGAAAGTGGATATGGCCGGCAACCTCTTCGCCACGGGGCCTGGCGGGGTGCTCGTAATCTCACCGGCAGGCGTGCACCTGGGCACCATCAACACCGGCGAAGCGACGGCAAATTGCGGTTGGGGCGACGACGGTTCAGTGCTTTATATTACCGCGGATATGTATCTTTGCCGCATCCGGACCACAACGAGGGGCCGGATACCATAGACGTTTGCGTGGTTGACGAATCGCTTTACACCGAGGACCGCGTTCCGCCGATCGACCGCGTGCTGGCCCTGCGCGGTGTGCTTGGCGAGCGCGTCGTCAAGCAGATCAAGCAAAGCATGCGCCCGGCGTTGCGCGGCGCTGAGCCAACGCTGCCTGAGGACGAGCGCAAGATCCTGCGCGCCACCGTCGATGACTTCCTCGCGTTGGAACACGCGAAGTTTCCGGTCTACGCTTCGGCTTCCTTCGGTTACGCGGACATCCCGCTCGGCAAAGCCTTTGGCGCAGTGTTCAAAACATCCAACCCGGCAGAGGGTGCGATCATACAGTGCGTGTTGCGCGCGGTAATCAATGAGTGGATGCCCATTGCGATGGATGGCATTCCCAGGGGACACCGATCAATTTGTCTGTTCGAATTTCCACAAGGTATTCCCGCGTTGATCAAGCGCCTGCCTGCAGTGGGTTATCCCACTCCTCCCAACGTCGACGAGAAAGTATGCTTGTGCGGCGCGGAGGCGTGGGAACTTCGGAAGAGCAAAGCCTAGCTCGTGGGCTGTTCGGAACCCGCTTCGTCGGCTTCTTCGGCCGCATCACCCTGGTTCTGCATGTTGTATTCGTGAAGCTTGTTGCGCAGTGTGCGAATGCTGATGTCCAGCATCTTCGCCGCCTGGGTGCGATTTCCTTTGCTGCGTTCGAGCGCTGCGAGCACGTGGCGCTTCTCCATCTCACTCATCGTGAGAAATTCGCCGCCATCGCCTGTGCTTGATGGCATGCCCGCCGCCGGATGAGGTCTCTCCGTCAAGCCGAGGTGCGCCGTCTCAAGGACCCCGCCCTCGCTGCACAAAATGACGGCGCGCTCAATGACGTTTTGCAACTCGCGCACGTTGCCCGGCCATGAGTGTCGCTTCAGCGCGGCCATGCAATTCGCCGATATGCCGACCACTTCCATGCCGTGTTTGCGCGCGAAGCGGTGCCGAAACTGCTCCGCCAAAAGCGGCACATCACCTTTGCGATCGCGCAACGGCGGCAAAACGATTGGCACGACGTTGAGCCGAAAGTAGAGGTCTTCCCGAAATTCCTTTTTATCAACGCTCTCTTGCAAGTTTCGGTTGGTGGTGGCGATCACGCGCACGTCCACCTTGATGCTGCGGCTGCCGCCCACGCGCTCGAACTCGCGCTCCTGCAAAACGCGCAGCAGTTTCGCCTGGAGCTGCGGGGAAATCTCGCTGATCTCGTCCAGCAGGATTGTCCCGCCGTGCGCCAACTCGAACCGCCCCTCGCGTTTGTTCAACGCGCCGGTGAACGCGCCCTTTTCGTGTCCAAAGAATTCACTCTCGATCAGGTTTTCCGGCACTGCCGCGCAATTCACTTTGATGAACGGTGCCGTGTTGCGCGGGCTTTGCCGATACAACGCGCGCGCCACCAACTCTTTGCCTGTGCCGCTCTCGCCCTGGATCAGGACCGTCGCCTGCGTGCGCGCCACCTTGCGAATCAATGCGCGTAACTGCTCCATTTCCGGGCTCGTCCCCAGCAATTCGTAACCAGTCTCGTCATCCTCACCGTGGCTGAGGAACTGGTTCACCTTGACCAGTTGCGTGTGTTCCTCCGCCTTCTTGAGCGTGACGGCGAGTTGCTCCGGCGAAAACGGCTTCGTCAGGAACGTGAAAGCGCCATTGCTCATGCACTCGACGGCGAGGTCCACCGTGCCGAAGCCGGACACCATTACGATCAGCGGCTTCGCGGGGCGGGATTGGAGTTGCTTGAGCAAGTCGATGCCGTTGCCGTCCGGCAACCGCACGTCAACGATCATCAAATCAAAATTGTCCTTCGTGAGAAGTTCCTGGGCCTCGGCAATCGTTGTTGCCGATGCGACATCGTACCTCTTGTATCGCAGTTGTTGCTCGAGACTCCTGCGGACGACCAAGTCGTCTTCCAGCACGATGATTTTTTCGATCGGCATTGGCGGGCGGCATAATACCCGCCGAGTCCATGGCAGAGGCAAGACTTTTTCTGGCGCCGGAGGCGAATTGAAGCTTGCTTCGGTCTTTATTAGCGAAAACGCACTGTCCCGAGCCTAAATAGGACGCTGTTGGCATTGGACATTCTTGCGCGCGCAAGTAAGTTACGCGCTCGTTTTTTTATTTATGTTGAAAGCTGGTATCGTGGGTTTGCCGAACGTCGGCAAATCCACTCTTTTTAATGCCGTCACGCGCACGCGTAAAGCGGAGGCCGCGAACTATCCTTTTTGCACGATCGATCCGAACGTCGGCATCGTCACCGTGCCCGATGCCCGGCTCGAGCCGCTCTCCAGAATCGCGAAGACAAGTGTGATCATCCCGGCTGCTGTCGAGTTCGTCGACATCGCCGGCCTGGTCAAAGGCGCTTCGCAGGGAGAAGGGCTTGGCAACAAGTTTCTCAGCCACATCCGCGAAGTAGACGCCATTGTGCAGGTGGTGCGTTGCTTCGAAGACTCCGACATCCATCACGTCGCGGGCGCAATCGACCCCGTGCGTGACATCGAAACGATCATCACCGAGTTGGTGCTCGCCGATCTCGACGCCGTGGTTAAGCGCATCGACAAAGTCGCCAAAGATGCGAAACGCGGTGATAAGGTCGCCATGGCCGAAGAGGCCGTGCTCAAAAAATTGCAGCCGCACCTGGATTCCGGCAAACCTGCCGAGACGCTCTCGCTCACGCCCGAAGAAATGGAAGTTTCGAACGGCTTTTTCCTCCTCACGGACAAACCGACGATCTTCGCGACGAACGTGAAAGAGTCAGACCTCGCCACGGCGGACAAAAATCCGCATGTGGCTAAAGTGCGCGAATACGCTCGGACGCATCACGCCTGCGAAACGGTTGTCATCAGCGCGCAGATCGAAAGCGAGCTGACCGATTTATCGCCCGACGAAGCGAACGAATTCCTGAAAGGCCTGGGCGTGAGCGAATCCGGCGTGGGCGCTCTCATCCGCGCCACGTACCATTTGCTCGGCCTGCGCACCTATTTCACCGCCGGTGAAAAGGAAGCGCGCGCCTGGACGATCCATGCTGGCGACACCGCGCCCAAAGCCGCGGGCGTGATCCACACCGATTTCGAGCGCGGCTTCATCAAAGCCGAAACGGTGGCGTACGATGACCTCATGAAGTGCGGATCAATCGCGGCCGCGCGCGAGAAGGGTCTCTATCGCATGGAAGGCAAAGAGTACGTTGTGCAGGACGGCGACGTGCTCCTCTTCAAGTTCAACGTGTAAGGTTTACACGCTGCTTTTTCGGGGTTCTGCGTGCGCCATCACAAAGCTCGTGGCGGAACGCGACTGTTCCCTTGAATGCGATCCGCCACCGGCACGTGGCGAACAAAACGAGCGTGCAAGCGACGAACAGATGAAGCTGAATACCTGTAAGTCGCATGCGACGCCGAAAACTTATTTGGTTGATTTCGATAGGGGCTATCGTGGCCGCAGTTGCCTGGTTCTACTCGCGCCGACTGCCTGCCCCGGCGCAGGCGCTCGCCGTTTCGTTTGTAGGTTACACTAATTTATCTACCGGCAAGAGGGCGGCAGTATTTGTCATTAGCAACCAATGGAATTCTACTGTGATGCAGTGGGCTGGGGCTTGGGTGGAGCGTGTTCCAATTGCGCAAACTTTCGATCCGCAGTGGGCTGGGCCGCCTAAGGTGAAGCTACCCGACGATCCGGCGCTATGGACGATGGTGACCTGGCCTGTTGTGCGGGGCGGATACCTTAAGCCTCGCGAGACAGCAATGGTGCTTGTTTCTGAGCCGTTTCCCGATCAGGAGTGGAGGCTCCGAGTTCAGTGGTCGCCGGGAATCCAAGCAAGAGTTTCAGTGGCGACGCGCAAGCATTCAATATTACCGAATTTCTTGAAGGTCCCTACGTTCGGTTGGGCATCCAGCGATTCCGTCCCCCCGCCAAAGCCGCGTCCGCGCTATCGCCTGCAGACGCCAGCGGGTGGCCGCACATCTGTTTGAAGTGGACTGGGCAAGGTGGGAAGGCCTTACTGTGCGTGTGCGCTTCTATTTCATCCTCTTGGCTTGTAGCGCATCGCTGCTTGTCGGCTGCGATGGCAGCGGCCCACCTGTGCATTTTTCCGTTCCAGATGGATTTCGAGGAGCGTTCAAGATTTCCGTTGACCGAAAACACGGCATCCAGCCCGTGAAAAGCAATGGCGTGTGGATGATTGTCGTGCCCACGAACGCACATTTGGTGATTAAGGACGATTGGTTTTTCCGCAAATGGCATTCCGAGACGGCCAGTTATTACAGTGGGAAGCCTGTGGGAGACGGACAGATGTCCACCAATGGAGTAGCGCTGCGGAGTCTTTTTAGTGACAGTCAGCGCAATTCTTGGTGGCTGATTGGCACGAAGCAGGAGCTCGATAATGCAAGGTTCCAGCAGCCGGATGGCGAGTTGCTATTGGGGCGCCCGCTGACAGATGCTGTGCAAAAGGGACAATGACACCTAACAACGCACTGCGTGTGCTTCGTCGTGCATACGGGTCAAACAAAACGCTTTCGCGTCAGCGTTTTCACATCAACTTGCGCTTTACGATCAGTTTGTGAAAGGACCGCAGGTAAGTGTTGTGTGCTTCGCACCAGGTGGCACTCCCTGTCCACTGGAGGACATCAATAATCTCGTAGGTGCCGCGTCCTTCCAGCGACAGCACGTCTCCTTTCTTCGGGTGTTTGGCAAACTCCATCGCGCACAGGCGCCTGGGCCTTGCTCTGCCAGCTTCGTAGATGGGCAGGATTTGGGGTATGGCCGCTTCCGGTAATGGTTTCATTTGCATAGATAGTCCATCGACAGAACACGTCTGGGAGTTTGTTACAAAAGGGTCGCTGTTTTGTAGGCTATCGTAGAACTACGGTGGCACCGCCCTTCTATACGTTTGGCCCAAGCCCTAGGGCGGTGATGCCAGCGCATTTTGAGGGCAACCCGCTGTCTGACAGCGGGTAAGCGGTGGAGGACGTGTTTAAGGGCGAAGTCTTTGTGGCTCAAGTCTCGTCGTCGAAGTCCTCCACCCTCCAGCATTCCAAACGGCGCTCTGCTTTGTAGTCAGTCAGGGGCTTGTCCAGTTGTGGGATGCAGGTAAGATGCGTTTGAGGTGGATTGCGCTTGTTTGTCGCAATAGCCTTCCTCCTAGCACTGGCCTTCATTGGCGTGCCTAGGCGATGCCGTCTACTGCGCCGCTCAAGGATAGACGAGGCGGTAAAAAACGCAGCCGGCGTTTGGATCGAGGGTGAGGGTCATTAAATTCGTCGCGATGGAGTTGGGCGCGTCGCGCCAATCGGTGGCCAGACCGACAGAAATGGAATTGGTTTGAACCTGCAGACGCCAGCCGATGTGATCGGCGGGCCAGGAAAAGTTGAGGAGGCTCCCTGAGCGGCTGTTGCTCATCGTCACAGGCGAGGTGCTAACGAGTCGGAGCGTTCCGTCGGTCCCGAGCGTGTTGGTATTCCATGCAAGGCCGGGGCTTGGAATCGCAGGCGTGAGCGCTGCGAAAGCGCCGTGATAGCTGTTCGCGCTAAATAGTTTGAAGGCGCTCGAAGCGGTGACAGTTCCCGACAGGTTGGAGAGAGCGAGCGTGCCGCCGTAAGTGACCATCGTGAGGCCGCGAACGAGGTCGTTTGTCCGCGCGGCGGCGTTTAGTTCCATGACAGTCACGCCCGAAAGGGTTAGGGAATTGCTGATGGTCAGCGCGCCAATGGAATTACCGGGTGCAATCGTCCCGCCGTCGAAGATGGTCACCGCGCCTGCAATCGTGCCGGTCCCGCCAAGGACACCGCCGTTAACCGTCACGCTGCCGCTGCCCGTTCCAGAGCCGGTGGCGTTGTTCACGAGGAGTCTTCCCGCAGAGACAGTGGTTCCCGCGGTGTAAGTATTGGCGGCATTGAGGCGCATCGTTCCCGTGCCGGCTTTGGTGAGTGCGCCGTTAGCGACTGGGACATTCGCGGAGAAGTCCACTTCAGCTGCGCCGTTGGCAATGCTGAAACTGCGGGTTCCACCGCCCATGTCGATCCAGCCCGGGTTGCCGGAGCCCGAACCGTTGGCAATGGTTGCGGTCGCGTTGGCGAGCGGGTTGATCGTCACATTGCCATTCATCGTGATCTTCCCCGGCGAAGTGCTATGGGGCATGAGGCTGATAGTGTTGAACGTGAGCGTGCCGCCGCCCAGCGTAAACGTCCGCGTTGCGTCCACCTGAAGGGTATGAACGCTGAGGTTTCCGCTGCCGCTCAACGTGACGGCACCCGAGAATTGCGCTGCCACGGGCGTTGAATCCACGGACGGCATGTAGTTGATGGTGAGCGAACCGTTCGTGATGTTCAGCGCTTCGCGAACATAGAGCTTCCGGATGTTATGCGTGCCGGAGCCGAGAGTCACTGTGACATTTGCGCTGGGTCGTTCGAGGACAACAGTATCGTTGCTGCCGGGCAGTCGCGCGGTCGGCAGCGTTAACGAACCCACGCGCGGAACCTGTCCCGGTCCCTGGACGGGTGCGACCGGCGTCAGCCCGCTGTTCCAGTTTGAAAGCGTCGTCCATTGTCCGTCGGTGTTGCTCAGCCATAGCGCGGGCACGAAGAAATCCTTTATGAATTCCATCCCGCCCTGGGCAACATTCACATCGATGTTCGCACCGCCGTTCGCATATCCGTTGAGGCGCGCGGTGCTGGCGTATTGCCAGAAGGCCCATGGATGAACGGGTCGCGGGGCGTCATCCCACGGTCCATAAATAGGAGTGTAGGAATCTTTCGGATGCCCGGTCTGGACCGGGATGGAATCCGGATCGCTTTGATTTGGCCAGCGCGCGCTCCAGAGGACCGGACACGCGCTTACGATGGACGCCTGGATGTAGTTGGCGTAATTGCCGTTGATGTAAATGGTCGGGCGGATGCCCATGGCTGCATAAATGCGATCGGAGAATTGGATGCAAAAGCTCGTGAGTTGCGCGGACGTGCGCTGGCTCTGCCCGGACTCCAAATCAAGCACCGGCAGCAGGTACCCCGGGCGCATCCACCCGCCCGCCATTTCGATCATGTGGTCGGCTTCATCCGTCCCGCTGTTCGCCACTCCGCCGGAGTTCTGCGTGCTTTCGATCAC
>Ga0137340_1000112_pt1 | contig 18546 bp, 5 predicted proteins | sample EasRivERMLT400_2_FD_102295 | JGI IMG/M metagenome (GOLD analysis project Ga0137340, IMG submission 102295) | Soil microbial communities from meander-bound floodplain in the East River, Colorado, USA - East River MetaG ERMLT400_2 | ecosystem: Environmental > Terrestrial > Soil > Floodplain ...
ACTGGATTCAATGTGGATGCTTTCAATGTCAATGCCTCGGCGTTCAGCAACGCGCTTGGCAACGGCGTATTCGTCATTGCTGCCGCCGGCAACGACCTTGTCCTGCGGTTGATCCAACGGCCGGTCATCACCGCCGACCCTGTCGGCCAGACGGTCGACCCTGGGCAGGATGTCCTCCTGAGCGTCGGAGCTACCGGGACCGATTTGAATTATGCATGGCGCAAGGACGGCGCCCCCCTGCCTTCGGCAACCACTTCAACGCTGGCGTTGGATGACATTCTGGTTTCACAAGAGGGCAACTACGACGTGATCGTTTCAAACGTGGGTGGTTCGGTAACGAGTGCCGTCGCGAGGGTGTCGGTGCGTCACGCGCCGATCATTGTGGGCCAACCGCAGAACACGACTGTATGCCAGGGAGCGACAGCGACGTTCACGGTGACAGCGAACGGAACACCGGCGGTGGCGTACCAATGGCGCCTGGGAGGGACGGACCTGCTCAACGAAACGAACGCGACGCTGACGATCGCAAACGCGCAGGCGGGGAACGCGGGCAGCTACGACGTGGTGGTGACGAACGAACTTGGGACGGCGACGAGCGGCGCGGCGACGTTGACAGTAAACCCGGCAACGACGGCAACGCCGTTGGTGAGCGTGACGAATGCGTGTCCCGGGACGGCCGTGGCCTTCTCCACCACCGCTGGCGGTACTGGGCCGTTCACGTATGTTTGGCGCAAGGATGGCGCGCCGCTGGGTGAAACGACGAGTACGCTTACGATCGCGGCAGCCGCAACCGCGGATGCCGGAACTTACTGCGTTGAAGTTACCGGAGCGTGCGGTAGCGTTACGAATTGCGCGACGCTGACGATCGCACCACCGCCCGCGATCACTGGCCAGCCGCAGAACTTCAATGGTGTCCAGGGGAATACCGCGACGTTTAGTGTGACGGCGACCCCAACTTCGCCGATCGCGTATCAGTGGCGCTACAACGGCGCGAACCTGGCGAACGGCGGACAAGTCGCCGGCGCCACTTCCGCCTCGCTCACAATCTCCAGTCTCAACGTTACCAACGAAGGCGCGTTCGATGTGATCGTGACCAGTTGCTCACTTTCGGTAACCAGCCAGGTGGCGGTTTTGAATGTGCGCCCGATTTCGGCTGTGCATTTTGATTTCGAAACGGTCGGGCAGTTCACGAACAACCTGCCGACCACGGGCAATGGGGGAACCGATCCGCTGGTCCCGGTTGCTTTTGAAGTCGGCACCGGTGGTGTCGGCAACACGCGCGCGTTGGACTTGCTCACCGGCAATGGGTCGGTTTCCGACGCCGGATTTAGCGCAATGGCGTACGATTTTTCGCCGCAGGGGAAGATTCTGCGCGCTTCGGTGATGTTCAAACTCAAAGCCCCCACCGCAAACGACACGGTGATGATGGTTGGCTTTGCCGGGAAGGCGAGCCGCCTTGATAGTGGCGATGAAAACGTTGCTTTCATGGGCGTCAAACTGCGTTCCAGCGCACAACCCGCTCTTACCTACATTTTCGAGGGGCGGCATAAGGTGTTCGCCGGCACCGGCATCAACTCCCTGAATACCACCGCTGCACTCACGACTTTCACTGCCGGAAACTGGTACCGTGTGAGCCTGAACTTGACTAACGTCAAGGCGACGGCGGCCAACTCATTCGACTACGGCGCTGTTCTTCAGGACATGGGCGCGACCGGGACGACGCCCGGCGCCATCGTGTCGGCGATCGGTTCGCGAGTCGTCAACGCTGACATGGTCAACGATAACAGCGTATTTGCTGACATCCGCTATCGCGAGACCGCAGGCAACGATTTCATCGACAATCTGTCGATTAACACCCTCGATGGTGACGTTGTATTCCTCGCCCATCCGGAGAACCAAACGGTGTTGCAGGGTCGCCCGGCGACGATCAACGCCTACATCGACGGCACACCGCCATATACTTATCAGTGGCTCAAAGACGGCGTTGCCATTCCGGGTGCGACGGATTGGCAATATAAGATCGCTGCCGTCTCGGCAGCCCATGCCGGTAGCTATGCGCTCCGTGTTACGGGCACCAACGGGGTGCCTGTCACCAGTAACGCTGGCGTCCTGACCGTCACTCCGGATACGACCGGCCCCGTGCTGGTGTCGGTCGGAAGTTTGGATGGGGACACGATTGGCGTTTGCTTCGACGAACCGCTTGATCCGGCAACCGCAACCAGCGCTGGCAATTACTCTGTCAGCGGCGGCGCAGTGGTTGGCCGAGTCACGTTGCGCCCTGATCAAAAGTCGGTCGTGCTTTATGTTTCACCCGCGGCCAGTGGCGGATTCACAGTAACCGTCAGCGGCGTCAGGGACGTGTATGCGAACACCATGACCACTGCGATGGACAGCGCCGTGGTCGCTTCTCACCTGACGTCGCTCGAAATTGGCGGTCCGCTTCCCAGCTTTACCACGGCGGACGGTGTCTTCAGCTGTAACGATGGAGACTTCGACATAGTCGCGGGCGGTGCCGACGTTTGGGGCAACTCAGATCAATTTCGGTTCACCTATCAGCCAAAGACGGGCGACTTCGACGTGAAAGTGATGATCGGCAATCAAACGATTCCGAACACCATCCTCAAGGCTGGCTTGCTCGCGCGCGAAAGTCTTGATCCAGCCAGCCGCACTCTCCACGCGATCGTCAATCCGCCTTTCCCCGCTTTGGATCGGTACGAGACTGGGCAGCGTACCACTTACGCCGGCCAAACCGCGAGCTGGGGATCGGGCTTTAACAACGGCAACCGGTTTGCGACGCCTCCGAACTCATGGGTTCGCCTCCAGCGCGTCAACAACACCTTCACGGCCTACGCCGGCAGTACCGGAACCGATTGGGTTGTAATTGGTCGCACTACACAGCCTTACCCGGCGACGATTCTCGTTGGCCTGGAAATGGTTTCCCATATTCAGGGTCGCGCGGGAATGAGCGAGTTCCGATCCTACGGCGACTTTGCCGGCTATCCTGCTGCGGTCGTTACGGTAACGAACCAACCCGCGAGCACGAACATCAACGCAGGCCAAACGGCGACCTTTGCAGTGGGTGCCTCCGTCAGCGGCGCGCCCGCGTCTGAGCTCCAGTATCAGTGGCAACGCAGTGATGGCAGTGGTGGGTTCACGAATATCCCGACCGCTAACGCCGCCAGCGCCACGTTTACAACGCCACCACTCTTTGGAACGGACAGTGGAGCGCAGTACCGCGCTGTCGTGCGTGTGCCTGGCATTGCCGGAGTCGCAAGCGCTGCGGCGACGGTGACGGTCAACGATGCTGCCGCCCCGACGATCCTCTCTGTCACTGCACCCGGCAGCAGCAGCGACCGGATCATCGTCGTATTCAGCGAACCGGTGAGCGCAGGCAGCGCAACCCTGGCCGCGAACTACGCGGTCACGAATGCCGCTGGGACTGCGTTCACGGTCAACAACGCAGCGTTCTTCGGTGGACCAAACACAATTGTTCTGACCACGTCGAGTGCGCTTCCACCGGGTGAATACTTCCTCGTCGTGAACGGCGTGCAGGATCTCGCTTCGCCCGCGAACACGATCGCGGCCAACACGGTCGCGCGCTTCCAGCAACTCGCTGCTCCGCAGCAGCCAGTCGTCGTGGAGGTGTATCAGGATATTGGCAACGCAGTCCCGGTTTCCGCGCTTCAGCAGAACGCGCTCTACGCCTCTGGCCTGCCCACCTACATCGTCTATAGCAACCTGTTTGGGTTCAATATGGCCATCAGCGGCAGTCTGCTGCCGGGGACCTCGCTCGCCGCTCAGGACAATTACGGTGTGCGGGTTTACAGCCACTTCATCCCGCCGACGAACGGCAGCTACAAGTTCTGGATTCGCAGTGATGATGGCATGCAGCTCTTGATGAATACCAACGGTCCCAGCGGAGCTCGCTCGGCTGTCGTTCCCTCCTCAACGAACCATCCGGCCGCTGAAGTCGCCGGAAACGCCTTCGACGATACGACGGCAACCAAGTATTTGAACTTTGACGAACTCAATACCGGCCTGACGGTCACTCCTGTCAACGGCGCCTCCGTCGTGACCGGTGTCCGGTTCAGCACTGCCAACGACGCCGACAATAGGGATCCGATGACCTTCGTCCTCGAAGGCGCGAACAGCCCTGCCGGCCCGTGGACATTGATCGCGTCCGGAAACACCGGCTTGCCGCTTACGCGCCTGACCGCCGGTCCCAACGTCATCTTTACCAACGAGACGACGGGCGAGTTTACGAACACAACTGCTTACACCAGTTATCGGTTGCGTTTCCCGACTGTTCGCGATACCGCCGCGGCCAACAGCATGCAGATTTCCGAGATATCGCTGCTGGACGCCAGCTTGCGCGACGTCGCTGATTCCCCCGTCGTGCTCATTGCGGAGAACACGGCCAACAACCCGAACTACACGCTGGGAACGACCCCAGCCAATTCGCGCACAAACATTTCACTCATTGGTGGACAGCCTTATTATATCGAGGCCCTGATGAAGGAAGGCGGCGGCGGTGACGGCTTCTCTGTCACCTGGACCGACGCGAGCGTTTCAGCCGTGCCTCCGAACAGCAGTGTCATCCCGATCAGTGCGCTCGCTTACCCTGCCGGTTCCGCGCCGGCCACTCCTGTGGTGGCGGAATTGTACACCGGACCGGTTCCTGGAGTGACGTTCGGTGGCAGCGATCTCGCAAGTTTGGGGACAGTAGTCAACAATGCCAAATGGGGGGTCGTGCCGGATGCGTTGGTCTACCAGAAGTACTTCGCCTTCCAGCCGAATCTCGCCAACACGCGGTTCGATAACTATGCCGGCCGCATCTACAGTTACTTCGTGGCGCCCAGCAACGGCCTGTATCGCTTCTACATCCGCAGCGACGATGCGGCGCAGCTTTACATGAACACCAACGCTGTCAACAGCACCGATCCTGCCGGGGCTGTGCTGTTGGGGCAACTCAACGCCTTCACTTCGGCTTACACGCTTCTGGGTCAGAACGTGCCGTTGGTCGGCGGCCAGAGTTACTATATCGAAGCTCGCTGGAAGGACGGAACCGGCGGTGATGGCATTGCCATGGCCTTCCGCGCCCAGAGCGACGCAGCCGTTCCCCCAATCGCTCCAATTCCTGAGCTGCTGCCACCGGGTTCTATCGCCGTGCCCGTCGGACAGATCGATGTTGGCCCGATTGCTTTGACCGGTATAACGCCAGCAAGCCCTGCGCTTTCCGAGGGGCAAACCGTCACGTTCGTCGCAAGCGGCCTGACCGGCGCGCAACCGTACTCATTCACGTGGTTTAAGAACGGTGCCTTTGTGGGTAGCGGTGCGACGTATACTACGTTGCCGGCCCAACCGAGTGACAACAACGCAGTGTACACATTGGTCGTGAGCAACCTGTTCAGCAGCGCTCAGGCCTCCACCACCGTCACCGTTACGTCGGACACGACGCCTCCAACTGTCACCGCCGTAACCAGCCATTCATACCTGGCGAACGTGATTGTTACGTTCTCCGAACCGGTGAATCCGGCCCAGGCAGGCAACACAGGAAACTACCAGATTCCCGGCCTCACAGTTCTGGGTGCGTTTGTAGATCCCTCATTGCGCCGCGTTTCTCTCTCGACGACTCCGCAAACACCGGGAGCGGCTTACGTCGTGACGATCGGGAACATCCACGATGTTTCCACGGCGGAGAACCAAATGACTGCGGCATCGATTCCTTTCAACGCGTGGCAGGCGACAGGCTGCGAAGTTGGAACTTTGTTCACGGAAGTCTTTACCAACATGACGGGCACGGCGATTACCGACCTGACTGGCAATGGTCGCTTCGCCAATAACATCGTCGACAGCCTCGGGACTCTCCGGTCGTTCCAGTGGACGTCCATTCCACCACTAAGTGGAGACGGCCTGCAAAACTATGGTCTCCGGATTAGCGGTCGGTTCATCCCGCCGAGCAACGGTGTTTATCGCTTCTACATCCGCAGCGATGACGCTTCGCAGTTGTTCCTGAACACCAATTCGGCCAGCAGCACGAATCCAGAGGGCAAGGTGCTCATCGCGCGCGAAGACACCTGCTGCAAAGCTTACGGCGATACCTCTGCTGGCGGCCCACGCGTTTCCGTTGGCATCCCGCTTAACGGTGGCCAGGGCTACTACGTTGAGGCTCTCCTCAAGGAAGGCGGTGGTGGCGACTTCTTCCAGATGGCATTCCGCGAAGCGGGCGATCCTTCGACGCCGCCGAACAACGAAGTGGCCAGCGGCCAATTCTTTGCGCTGCCTCCCAATCCGATCGATACCATCGCGCCGACGATCGTCCGCTCCTACAGCTTGAGCGGCAATAGTGTCGTGGTCGAGTTCAGCGAAACAATAAACGCCAGCCTCGACATGGGCGAGAATCCGACCGTCGATCCATTTAGCTACCAGGTAAATCCGGGAGCACAAACCCCCGCGGTTGTCACCGTGCGACCTGACGGGCGGTCTGTGCTGCTCGACCTGGGCACTCCCTTGGCCTCCAGTGCTTACACCGTCGCCGTCTCTAATGCCCGTGACGCGCACTGTAATTCCGTCACCGCAAATATTGCCGGTGTAGTGTTCGCACCGGGCCAGCAGTTGCGCGACAACATCGACGTCGGTGCGCACAATACCAATCCCACCCTCACGGGCGGCACGCAGCCGATGGTCAATCCTTCTACGCCTGGTGCCGCGACCGACGTGGCCGCTGACAGTCTCACGATTGTCGCCGGCGGCACTGACATTTGGGACAACGCCGACGGCTTCCATTTTGCCTACGGTTCACACACCGGCGACTTCGACGTGCGCGTGCGGGTTGAATCCCTCGTTCCTCGCAATCCTTTCACGAAGGCGGGTCTCATGGTGCGCGAGAATCTCACCGGGGGCAGCCGCAACCTCAGCGCGGTCGTTGCTCCGCCTCCCGTGCCCGCGTTGGATGGCTCCGGCACCGGCCAGAACAGGTACGAAGCGAACCGACGCGATGCACAGAACGGCACGACAGCCGCGTGGAGTACTTCCAATCCGACGCCCGCTCCATACCCGAACGCATGGGTGCGCCTGCGCCGTGCGGGCGATACGTTCTTCGCTTACTCAAGCTCCGATGGCGTGAACTGGGTGCAGTACGCCACGACGACGACGGTCTACCCTGCAACCGTCCTGGTGGGTATCGCGACGACATCTCATAACAATAACTTCGGGCAAACCACGACTGCCATTTACCACGGCTACGAGTCGCTCTTCGCGCCGGTGATTACAGATCAGCCGGACAGCCTGACGATTCTCACTGGTCAAAGCGCCAACTTCAACGTCGCTGCCACCGGGACTGCGCCAATCTTCTATCAATGGCGTTTTAATGGCGGGAACATCGCGAACGAGACCAATACGTCGCTGGCCATCAACAACGCGACTGCTGCCAATGCGGGTAATTATGACGTAGTTGTCTCGAACATGAGCGGCTCTGTCACCAGCGTGGTTGCCGTCCTCACCGTTCAGGAATTCGACTTCGGTGATGCGCCGCCTCCGTATCCTGTGTTGCTCGCCAACAACGGGGCCCGCCACATCATTGTTCCCGGCTTCCACCTTGGCACGTCGGTCGATGGCGAACCCAATGGCCAGCCCTCGGCGACAGCCAATGGAGACGGCAGTGATGAAAACGGTGTTGTCGGCGCGACAGCGTTTGTCCGCGGCCAGACCGCATCCGCCGATGTTGCAGCTTCAGCTGCCGGCAGACTCGATGCCTGGATCGACTGGAACGCCGACGGCGACTGGGCCGACGCGGGCGAGAAGGTTGCGAACAACGTTCCGTTGAGCGTCGGAGTCAATACGCTTCCGGTGCCGGTGCCGGCCGGGGCAGCAGAGGGCCCAACGTTCGTGCGCCTGCGCTTCAGCAGCGCTGGCGGGTTGAGCTTCGACGGCCAGGCCGCGGACGGCGAAGTGGAAGATTACGTCATCCTGGTTGAAAACAGGCCGCCCGTCGCAGTAGATGATAGCGCCACGACCGGAAGAGACCAGGTTTTGGGTATCCCCGCGGCATCGCTGCTTGCGAACGACACCGATCCAAATGGCGACACGCTGGTCATCACGGCGGTCACCCCCGCGAGCGCTCGGGGCGGAACGGTTGCGCTCTCGGGCGGGATCGTGACCTACACGCCGCCAGCTGGCTACGTTGGCACGGACAGCTTCGATTACACCGTCGCGGATAAGCCCACTGGCGGACTCACCGACACCGGCTCAGTGTGCGTGGTTGTCAGTGCCGGTGCCGTGAACCTGGCGTTCCAGCAACCGGTTGGGGGATGGACCTATGGCTACGATGGTTCCTGGACCACGGTGCAGAATGGCACGAACATCGGCGGCTACCGTCCGAACGTGACGCTCGACGGCTCCTGGAGCGCCAGCAACGGCTCCAGCGAATGGGCAGGCGATGCTCGCGGCGCCGCTAACCCACCGTTGGGTGGCATCTCAACCAACAATGGAATTGTCACGGTTGAAGACATCAATTTCGGCAGCGGAACGGGCAACAACCGCAAAATCTATTTCACCCGCGATTTTGCGAATGATCCTGCCACGACCAATGCGGACCGAATCATGGACGGCGGCATCACGATCTCGTTCCGGGCGCGCTTGACGCAGGCGGACATCGTGCCGGCCACCGACATCACGACGAATTCGTTCCCCGACGGTTGGGGGCTATTCAGTGACGGCAAGGCTCATTTTAACGTCCGAAGTGCCGGAAATGACTCGATTGTGGGCTTCAGTCTCGTTCGCCAGACCGAGCCCGATAACGGGTTCACCTTTGCCTCGGCGGGATTGACCATGAATCGCCTGAACGGAGATACACCGAGCGCGAATGTCGATACGGGCGACGCCGCCGGCGGTGTCACTAACGTGCTCGCGCTCGATCCGAATGTCTTCCACGAGTTTTGGATCACAATTCAGACGAACGACGCGACGGCTGGCAACGGCACGCACGTGGTGAATATTTACCTGGATGGGGCGACGACTCCTGCGACGTTCAACATCACCGCTGGCAACGGGGATGAGGGCAACTCGTTCAACGCCACCAACTTCCTTGCCTTTGGCTTGAATAACTCGGGCGGGCGTGGTGGTCTGGACGTTGACTTCTTCGCTTACAAGCAAGGTGTGATCGCTCCTGTTGGGGCGAACCAACTGCAGATTGCCCGGCAGGGTGCCAACGTGATCGTATCGTGGCCGGCAAGTTGCGGGAACGGCTACGTGCTCGAAGAGAGCCCGAGCCTCCAGCCGGGCAGCATCGTTTGGACGCAGGTGGCAGGCACACCCGTGGAGGTGAACGGCCGCAACCAACTGACTCTGCCGATTGGCACTGGAAGCCGTTTCTACCGTCTGCGGCAGCCGTAACAGTAACCACTCTTCGTTTCACAAGGCCGTGCCGGATTTCCGGCACGGCCTTTCTCGTTCCTGCTCGCGCGTTCCAGGATCAATCGACGTCGATTCGCCCTGTTGCAAAACAACTGATGTGATCAAAATGCAACACCCTTCACGTAGACCACCATTTTATTCATAGTAACCGTAAGTGCTTTATTTGCACTGCTTTACGAGAGGATCTTCCTGCTGGTTTCTGCGGCTGGCATTGCCGCTGCTAAAGGCATGTCCGCTCATTCCGGGTCCGCGTCGGTGCCCGAAATTTGCGCACCACCAACTCAAACGTTTATGAAGAAAGTCGAAGCCATAATTAAGCCCTTCAAACTGGAAGAAGTTAAGGACGCCCTCGGTGACGTGGGCATCGAGGGAATGACGGTCAGTGAAGTCAAAGGGTTTGGCCGCCAAAAAGGCCACACTGAAATCTATCGCGGCAGCGAATACACGGTCGATTTCCTGCCCAAGATCAAAATCGAGATGGTCATCCCCGATAACCGCGTCGATGCGGCGGTCGGCGCGATCGTCGGTTCCGCCAAGACCGGCAAGATCGGCGATGGCAAAATCTTCGTCACCCCGATCGACGAAGCCATCCGCATCCGCACCGAAGAAAAGGGCGAACAAGCCGTCTAAACCAACCCACCACCACAAACCATTCCTCACCCAAATGAAAAAAGCATTCTTAATTTGTAGCCTGCTGCTGGGGATGCTCGGCAGTAGTTTTGACCTCGCCGGTGCTGATAGCGCGCCCGCTCCGACTGTGGAAACCCGGTTGGCCGATCTTGAAGCCTACGTCAATAACAGTGCGCGCCAAACCAACGCCACCTCCAATATTCCCGGACCCGGGCCAGGTCATAATGCATGGCAGATGACCTCGACTGCGTTGGTGTTGTTCATGACGCTCCCCGGTCTCGCGCTTTTCTACGGGGGTCTCGTTCGGCGCAAAAACGTCCTTTCGGTTATGGCGCAGTGTCTCGGTATCGGAGGTATGGTCACTATTCTTTGGTGGGCGTGCGGCTACAGTCTCTCGTTTTCTGCGGGTAACGCGTTTATTGGAGACTTTGCAAACAAGATGTTCCAGGGCGTCGAGCCTGGGAAGGTCGGTGCCGGCTACTACTGGATCAGCGACAGCATGTGGGCCATGTTCCAGCTCACCTTCGCGATCATTACTCCCGCTCTGATTGTGGGCGCGATTGCCGAACGCATGAAATTCTCAGCCGTGTTGCTGTTCATCGCACTCTGGATGTTCCTCGTTTACTTCCCGCTCGCTCACATGGTCTGGTCGACGACTGGCTTCATGTGCGGCGCTTTGAATCCAAACGCCGCCATCAAAGCACTCGACTTCGCCGGCGGCACGGTCGTTCACATGTCCTCCGGCTGGTCAGCCCTGGTCCTTTGCATCATCCTTGGCAAGCGCATCGGCTTTGGGAAGGAACCGATGCCTCCGCACAGCATGGTTCTTTGCATGGTCGGTACCGGCATGCTCTGGGTCGGTTGGTACGGCTTTAACGCAGGCTCGGCTCTCGGCGCGGATGCCATCGCCTCCAACGCTTTCACCACCACCACTCTAGCTGCCGCGACCGCCGGCTTCCTCTGGGGAATGATCGAATACTTCCATCGTGGCAAGCCGAGCGTGCTTGGCTTCTGCTCGGGAATCGTCGCTGGTCTGGTTGTCATCACTCCTGCCTGCGGTTTCGTGAATACCTCCGGTGCGATGATTATTGGTGTCGGTGCTGCTGTAATCCCTTACTTCGCCATCGCCAAGCTGAAATCATGGCTCGGCTATGACGACGCGCTCGACACTTTTGGCGTGCATGGCGTAGGCGGCACTCTGGGTGCACTCCTGACTGGCTTCCTGGCCGACGAACGAGTTAACCCTGTCGTCACCGGCGTCAAAGACGGCCTGGTCATGAACCAGATCAAGGCCATCCTGGTGACACTGCTCCTGTCCGTGGTCGCGACCACGATCATTGCGTTCATCGTGAAAGCGATTCTGGGTCTCCGTCCGAGTGAGGATGTTGAAACAGTCGGCCTCGACCTCGCTGAGCACGGCGAAGAAGGCTACACCGGTTCCGTTGGCGGTTCGCTCCATGGTCACAGTGGCGCCACGCACAAGCCTGTGCTCGCTCCCGTGGGTCAGAAACAGACCGTTTAATTCAGTCCAACGAGATCAACCAATGAAGAAACTGATTCTCAGTTTGATTCTTACGGTGATTGCTTCGACGGGTGTCGGCCTCGCGGCCGATGCCCCCACCGAGGCAAAACCCCCTTCTGTAGAGGATCGGCTCGCCGATCTCGAGGCCTATGTCAACAACGTGGCGCGGCAGACCAATGCGCCGTCCACAGTCGCCGGGCCGGGGCCCGGACATAATGCGTGGCAGATGACCTCGACCGCTCTGGTGTTGTTCATGACGCTGCCGGGCCTGGCTCTCTTTTACGGCGGGCTTGTGCGCCGTAAGAACGTGCTCTCGGTTATGGCGCAATGTCTCGGCATCGCCGGCATGGTGACCATTCTTTGGTGGGTCTGCGGCTACAGCCTCTCCTTCTCGGGAGGCAATGCCATCATCGGCGACCTCGCCAACAAATTCTTTCAGGGGCTCGAACCCGGCAAAGTGGGCGCGGGCTATCACTGGATTAGCGACAGCATGTGGGCGATGTTCCAGCTCACCTTCGCCATCATCACTCCGGCACTGATCGTCGGGGCCATTGCCGAGCGGATGAAATTCTCCGCTGTGCTCCTGTTCATTGCCATCTGGATGTTCCTCGTCTACTTCCCGCTCGCTCACATGGTTTGGTCGACGACTGGATTCATGTGCGGCGCTCTCAATCCAAATGCGGGTATCAAGGCGATCGACTTCGCGGGCGACACCGTCGTGCATATGTCCTCGGGTTGGTCCGCTCTCGTGCTCTGCCTCATCCTCGGCAAACGCAAGGGCTACGGACGCGAACCGATGCCGCCGCACAGCATGGTTCTTTGCATGGTCGGCACCGGCATGCTCTGGGTCGGTTGGTACGGCTTCAATGCCGGATCGGCCCTGGGCGCGGATGCCATCGCTTCCAATGCCTTCGCCACCACAACCCTCGCAGCGGCCACGGCTGGCTTCGTCTGGGGCATGGTCGAGTATTTCCATCGCGGCAAGCCCAGCGTGCTCGGTTTCTGCTCCGGAATCGTCGCCGGCCTCGTCGTGATCACTCCCGCTTGCGGCTTCGTGAACACGACCGGCGCGATGATCATCGGCGTCCTTGCCGGTACAGTCCCTTACTTCGCCATCGCAAAATTGAAGGCCTGGCTCGGTTACGATGACGCGCTCGATACGTTCGGCGTTCACGGTGTTGGTGGCACTCTCGGGGCGTTGATGACCGGCATCCTCGCGGACGAAAAGGTCAACTCCGTCGTCGGTGGCGTGAAGCAGGGCCTTGTCCTCAGTCAGATCAAGGCCATCCTGGTCACGCTCCTCCTCTCGGTCGTTGCGACGACGATTATCGCTTTCATCGTGAAGGCGATTGTTGGTCTCCGCCCAAGTGACGAAGTCGAGACCGCTGGTCTGGATCTCGCGGAACATGGGGAAGAGGGCTACCACGGGGCCTAGCAGATAAACCTTAACCTGGAACGCTGCGTATCAATCGCCCCATTGAGCGCGGCGTTCCTTTTCTAGCCGACTAAAGCCAAAATAATATTATGCCAAAACAAACGAGTATCAAACTAGCCAAGAGCAGTTCGCGCCTGGTCGCGCCTGCAAGCTCCGCAACGAAAGTCGCTTTCTCGAAGCCCGCCAAACACGCCAACGGCGCGGGCGCTTCCGCTTCTGCGCGCAGCGTGATCGAGATGGCCCGCAAGCAAGGTGCCAAAATGGTCGATGTCAAATTCGTCGACACCTTCGGCACCTGGCAGCACTTCAGCGTCCCGGTCGCCGAACTGACCGAAGACGTCTTTGTCGAGGGCTTCGGTTTCGACGGTTCCTCGATCCGCGGTTGGAAGTCCATTGAAGCGTCCGACATGCTCGCCATGCCCGATCCCATCACGGCTTTCATCGATCCGTTCTGTACGGTGCCGACGCTGTCGGTGACCTGCACGATTGCCGAGACCGGCACCCGCGAAGCCTACAACCGCGACCCACGCGGCATCGCTCAGCGCGGTGAGAAATATTTGCAATCCACCGGCGTCGCGGATACCGCGGTGTTCGGTCCGGAAGCCGAGTTCTTCATCTTCGACCACGTGCAGTTCGATTCCAAAAGCAACGGCACCTTCTACGAAATTGACTCGGAGGAAGCGATTTGGAACTCGGGCCGCAACGGCGAGCCGAACCTGGGCTACAAAATCCGTCACAAAGAAGGTTACTTCCCGGTGGCGCCCACCGACACGCAGCAGGACATCCGCACCGAGATGTGTTTGATCATGGAACAGCTGGGTATCACCGTGGAACGCCAGCACCATGAAGTGGCCACGGCCGGCCAGGCGGAAATCGACTTCCGCTTCGATACTCTGGTGAAGACCGCCGACACGATGATGCTTTACAAATACATCATCAAGAACGTGGCCAAGCGCCACGGCAAGACCGTCACCTTCATGCCCAAGCCTCTCTTTGGCGACAATGGTTCGGGCATGCACACCCACCAGTCATTGTGGAAGAAGGGCAAACCTTTGTTCGCTGGGAATGAATACGCCGGCATGAGCGAAATGGCCCTCTACTACATCGGCGGTATCCTGAAGCACGCCAAGGCGCTCTGCGCGATTTGCAACCCCACAACCAACTCCTACAAACGTTTGGTGCCAGGATACGAAGCGCCAGTGAACCTGGCTTACTCGGCGCGCAACCGCTCGGCGGCCATTCGCATTCCGACCTTCAGCGAGAGCCCGAAAGCCAAGCGCATCGAATATCGTCCGCCCGATCCCGCAGCCAATCCGTACCTGGCTTACACGGCGCTCCTCATGGCCGGTTTGGATGGCGTGCTCAACAAGATCGATCCGGGCGAGCCCATCGACAAGAACATGTACGAACTGGCGCCCGAAGAACACGCGAAGATTCCGCAAGTGTGCGGCAGCCTGGCCGAGGCGCTGGATCACCTGGAAGACGACCACGAATTCCTGTTGAAGGGTGACGTGTTTACGCGCGACTTCCTGGAGATGTGGGTGAGCCACAAGCGCAAGGAACATGATGCCTTGCGTCTGCGCCCGCATCCCTACGAATTCTTTTTGTATTACGACGTGTAGAATCGACGCCGCTTGAGCGGCAGTCGCACTGAGGTCAGGAGGAACTGCAACAGCGTGGATCGAAAGATCCACGCTGTTGTAATTTCAATACGTCTTTCCTTTGCCCCCTGTCTCCGTGTCGATTGTGCTCATATTTCGCGTTTGGCCGGAACAATCTGGCTCCACGTCAAGTTAGACCAAAGTCGTATTCCCAGTTGGACCAAAGGCGTATTGGTGGGGGGCGTATCGTGGACTACGGTCACTGGATGAAGGGGCAAATATGAACATATTAAGCTTAATCCAGAATCAGTTGTCCTCGCAGACAATCGGTCAAATCAGCAATGCCGTGGGCGAAGGGCAGGAACAAACCAAGTCCGCGCTGAGCACCGCGTTTCCAGCGCTACTGGGATCCCTCGTGGGGAAGGCGAATGCCTCTCCGTCCGGTCTCAGTGAAGTATTCAACACGATCAAACAAGGCCAACTCCAGGGCGGATGGACGGACGCCATCGGGCAGGCGATAAGCGGAGGGCCTCCACCGGCCGCGAGGCAATCTCTTTTGAGTTTGATCCTGGGCTCGAAACTCGGCCCGGTCGCAGATTTTATCGCGAGCCGTTGCGGGATTCGCGAGGGATCGGCGACCTCGTTGCTGGGCATGGCAGCGCCATTGCTCATGGGCACTCTCGGCAAGCAGGTTTCCTCGCAGGGTCTCGGGGAAGCTGGTTTGGGCCAGTTGCTCTCGTCGCAAACCAACTACCTCAAAGACGCGATTCCTTCGGGGCTGGCGAATACTTTGGGCATCGGCAATCTGCTCTCGGGCACTCAAGCCCCGACTGCGTCCGCCAGGTCAGCCGAACCGGCTTATCGTGAGACGTCGTATCGCGATCCAGCCAGTCGCGAAACGGACCGCGAACCGGTGCAAGCAAGTGGCGGTGGCGGCATTCTGAAATGGGCCTGGGTGCCTCTGCTGCTGGCGTTGGGCGCATGGTTCGTGGCCAGTCGAATGAACCGGCCGTCGGACGTGGGCGGAACGCCCGAAAGGACGGCCGTTACTGCCGGCTCCGGCCAGGATTCGCGAACGGCTACTCCTATCCCGGATTCGCGAACAGTTGCTCCCGTCCAGAGTCCGCGGACATTGGATTTTTCAAGCCTAAGCCTGACCCCGGGGGGAGCGGCTGACAACCTGGCGAAGTCAATCGCCTCGGGCAATTGGAACAATACCATCGAGTTGAGTGGCTCCACGACGGGCAGCGTCAGGGAAATCAGCAGCGTGTTGTCGGCCGCGCCGACTGTTAAGGTTCGCATCACCGGTCGCGGTGATACCGAAGAAGCAGGGTTAAGCCGGGCCAACGCGATCAAGAACGCGCTTGTCGCCTCGGGAATCAGCGAAAGCCGCATCATGACCAGCGGCCAAACCGGCACGGGCGTGCCTACGATTAACCTCATGCGCTAAGAGAAGGTTGCGACCACGCTCAGACTCCACCGTCTTGAGAAGCGTTTGAACTTCGAACGCTGTTTGAGCGTGGTCGTACAGCCCACAGCATAGTGCGGATTTTAAACCCGCAACTTCTCCTACTTGTCTTCTATCCACGCAAGCAGATCGAGAATCTCGTCCCGGCTCAACGTGTTCAGGAATCCCTCGGGCATCGCAGATACATCCGAAACCCGGCGCGACACAATCTCCTGCATCGAGACGCGCTCCTGGTGGTCGGGATCGGCCGGGTTGGTCGCCAGCGTCACGCTCTTCGCGTTTTCACTCACGACTCGGCCGTCGTGGATCGCGCCTGACTTCGTCGAAATCGTCACGTTGCGGTAAACATCTGCGATAACTCTCGATGGCTCGATGATGCTTTCCAGCAGCGCGCGCCGATCAAATCGTGCGCCCACCGCGGTCAGATCGGGCCCCGCCAGCCCGCCTTCATTCCCAACTCGATGACATTGCGCGCATCCAATCTCGGTGAAGAGACGCTGTCCTCGCGCGCGATCACCGCTTCGCTGCGAGATCGTGGACGCATCGAAATCAGCCATCGTCCATTGCTTCACGAACGGTCGTTGAACAACCTGCGCGGGCGCTGGCGTGGCTGGCCTGTCGAGTGCAGCCAGGACATCGGCGAGCACCCTCCGTTCAGCATCACTCAATGTGGCTTCAGCATCCGCTCGGATATAATTCAGCGCCGTGGGCAACATCTTCGCGCCCTGAAACTCTCGTCGCGCGCGGCCCAGCCACGTGAAATAACGGCGGCGGTCATCAAGAGTCCAGCCGCTTTTGACCAGCCGCAGGGTAAACAGATAATGCAGTTTCTCCTCCTGCGTTTCGGCGCGATCGATCAATGGAAGCGTCCTGGCGATTACGTTCGATGATTCCAGATACACCAGAAGTTCACATAACGACTGATTCACTCGCACATCCGCAGCGGGATAATGCACTTCCCAAAGTGTCGCCAGGTCTCGTGTGGTGGTCGCGTCCGGTTTGCCCATGCGAATAAAACAAACCGCCAGCGCTCGCACTGCGATCAGCTTCTGCTCGGCAGTAAGCGTGGGGCGCGACAACTGTCGAAGCCGTATTAGAATGGTTGATTGAAGTTCGCTGGCATCCGGCCCGCTGACGCGCGCCAGCGCGAGCAGCGCCGTCAACGCCGCTGTCGGCCGGTTTTCCGTGAGAGCCCGTTCGCGCCATTCCGCCACGGGTCGCATCTCCAGTTCCACGCGCGCGGCATAAACTTTCCAATGGTCCGAATCATTAAGCCCGCTCCAAATATCACTCAGAGACCTTCGTTCCGACGTGCCGCGAGAGCGAGTGGACTCGACGATCTTCGTCGCCGACTCTGTCGTCGAGGAAACACGATACAACCCCGATTGCGTTCGTCTCCCGCCGGTGATGAAATACATCGCGCCGTCCGGGCCGAAATCAATCCCCGTCACGTTCAGCGGACGCCCTTTGAGGAACACTTCCGCCTTTCCAGTGTAACTGGCGCCGCTGCGCCGCAAATGCACCGCGTGAATCCTGCCGTAGGCCCAGTCCTGGATGAAGAGCGCGCTCCGCCACGGCTCGGGGAAATTGCTCTTTGTGCCAAACTTCACCGCGGTTGGCGAGCTAAGCCCGATATCGACCGCGCTCGGCAACGTGTCCGGCGACCAATCGGGCAACACACCCGTGCCGCGTCGCCATCCATAGTCGCCGCCCTGCGCCAAATGCAGCACGCGCGTGGGATGATACCACGGCATCCCGGCGTCCCACTCCATATCAGCGTCGAACGTGAACAGGTCGCCATTCTCGTTGAAATCGATTCCGTACGGATTGCGCAACCCGCCGGCCACCAATTCCCACGAGCGTCCGTCGCGGTCAGTGCGGATGAGATGCCCGAACGGCATTTTCGCGCTCGCGTTGAACAAATGCTTGTCCCACTCGCACGGCAACAGCCTGTCCTCCGCATAATGACGCAGCGGCGAATTTGTGCTGACACTGTCGCGCGGCAGCCCCACATCGTCCCCGTGAATGCTGTAAATCATCCCGTCCGGCCCGAGGGCAAGCTGATTCCGTCCATGTCCCACTCCGCCGGGCGTCGCCTTCAGGAGTTGCACCTCCTCGAACTGGTCGTCGCCATCGAGATCGCGCAAACGATAGAGGCCCTTCGAATTATTCGCGTTCGCGTAAAGCGCCCCATGTGCGAAGAGCAACCCACGGCATTCCAGCAGATTCGTATTGATCGTCTCAACGCGAAGGGGACCATCGCTGCGCGGCGTGAGCCGCAGCAATCCCCGATCTTCCCGCGCGACAACGATCCGCCCGCGCGGATCAAACGCCAGCGCGACCCAGGATCCTTCATCCGCTGCCGCTGACCGAACCAATTCAACCTTGAACCCGGGAAGTGCGGTGATATGCGCCGCCGCCGTCGCTGAATTCGTCAGCGCCCGCTTCCACTGATTGTAATCCTCATCCACCGGCA
>Ga0137340_1000113_pt1 | contig 18442 bp, 16 predicted proteins | sample EasRivERMLT400_2_FD_102295 | JGI IMG/M metagenome (GOLD analysis project Ga0137340, IMG submission 102295) | Soil microbial communities from meander-bound floodplain in the East River, Colorado, USA - East River MetaG ERMLT400_2 | ecosystem: Environmental > Terrestrial > Soil > Floodplain ...
CGGACTAAGCGGTCTTTCTCGCGGACCAGGCGAGTTGTTTCACTTAAGCGCGCTTCCTCACTCGCGACCAACCCAGTCGCCTCAGTGGTGACTCCGCCAGTTGCTCCAGTGGCGACTAATCCAGTTGTCTCAGTGGTAATCGAGCCGGTTGCCTCAGTGTTGCCTAATCCAGTTCTCTCAGCGGTCACTGAGCCGCCGGTTGCCCCAGCGGCGACTAATCCAGTTGCCCCAATAGCAACGGCTCCTGTTGTCACACTAAACGACATTCCTGATTTGTTTACGGTCAATATCCATAAATCGGACGCGACGAAAAAGGCCGCGTAGCCCCAAAAGGGGTTGGTCCCAAGGTATTCATTTTCGCGAAGCGTGGTAGGGACGTCGCTCCGTCGACGTCCGCATGGGGCGCTGTGTAGGGCGGAGCTCTGCGATGCCGCACGCCAGGACTCAAATCGTCAATCGCCAATCCCAATTGGAAGTCCTTCGCGAGCTTCGTTACGTTTTGTAAAGCCCTTTCCTGTATTCCTGGCTTCTTTAGGGATCCAACCCAGAAAAAACGGTACGAACCAGTGGGACGCCGTGCCTTACGTCCCGTTTACATTCGATCCCTTGTTTTCAGGGGCAAAGTGCTCTATGTACAAACAGTAATGCGTTGGTTGGTTTTGCTCACCACCCTGCTCGTGGCGCTGCCTTTGCGGGCGGCGACGACGCAGGTCCGCCTTGTCCTGCCGACCGATGCCGTCGCGCCTGGCCAAACTGTGCTCGCCGGCGTCCGGTTAAAGATGGCGCCGATGTGGCATACGTATTGGCGCAACGCGGGCGATGCCGGTGCGCCCACTGAAATCGAGTGGTCACTGCCGCCCGGCATCACAGCCGGTGAAATCCAATGGCCGATCCCGGAAAAAACCAGGTTCGGTGATCTCCTCACTTACGACTATCACGACGAAGTCGTGCTTCTGGTCCCGTTGTCCGTCTCCGCGGACGCCGCTCCCGGCCCGCGCGAACTCAAGGCCGAGGTGTCATGGCTCGAATGCGAGGTGCAGTGCGTGAAGGGCAGCGGCGACGTCTCGGCAAAACTCACGATCGGCCCGGGCGGAAAGCCAACCGCCGAGGCGGCGCTGATCGAATCGTGGAAAGGGAAGCTGCCGAAGTCCGGGTCCGACATACCCGCGAAAGCAGCATGGTCCGGCGCGCCTGACGGCGACTCACGCGGCATCGAGATCGAGTGGCCTCCCCGCAACGCCAAAGCGCAATACGACTTTTATCCTTTCGCCGGCAAAGGTTTTGAGGTCGCCGCCAAAACAGAAGTGCTGCCGAACGCCGGTGGCAAGGCGCGCCTGAAGAAGGCCGTCACAAAATACGAAGGAGATTGGCCCGCCGAAATCTCGGGTCTGTTGATCGAGAAAACCGGCAGCGAATCGGTAAGTGCCTACGAAGTGAAGATGCCGCTCACCACTGCGGTGGCGAGTGTCGCCGGTGCGAAAGCGCAATCACTCTGGGCCATGCTGGGCTTCGCGTTTCTCGGCGGATTGATCCTTAACATCATGCCCTGCGTCCTGCCGGTGATCGCGCTGAAAATTCTCGGGTTCGTTCAGCAGAGCAAAGAGGCGCCGGGCCGCGTGCGCTCGCTCGGCATCGTTTACACGTTTGGCGTGCTGGCTTCGTTCCTCGTGCTCGCGGGGTTGGTCGTCGCGGTCCAGCAGGCAGGCCGCGCGGCGAGTTGGGGCATGCAATTTCAGAACCCGGTTTTTGTGGTCATCATGACTACGCTCGTAACGCTCGTCGCGTTGAACCTGTTCGGATTATTTGAGGTGAACCTCGGCGGGCGCGCCATGGGCGCGGCCGGTGATCTCGCCTCCAAAGAGGGCCCGACCGGTGCGTTCTTTAACGGCGTCCTCGCGACAGTGCTTGCGACTCCCTGCACTGCGCCCTTTCTCGCCGTCGCCCTCGGTTTTGCGTTCGCGCAGCCGGCCTCGATCATCTGCCTGATGTTCCTGGTGATGGGGCTCGGCCTCGCAGCGCCCTATCTCGTGTTGAGTTGGTTTCCGCAATGGCTGCGCGTCCTGCCAAAGCCGGGCGCATGGATGGAGAAGTTCAAGATCGCGATGGGTTTCCCAATGCTCGCGACCGCGCTCTGGTTGCTCTCATTGACCAACGCACACTTCGGCAGTTCCGGGCCATTGTGGGTCGGCCTATTCCTGGTGGTGCTTGCGCTCGCAGTTTGGATTTGGGGGCAGTTCGTGCAACGGGGAGGAGCGCGGCGCGGTGTCGCCCTCGCGCTGAGCGTCGTGCTGATCGCTCTTGCCTACGGATATGCGCTCGAACGCGAACTCAATTGGCGCAACCCGGCTCCGCTGGCCGCGAACGGCGTGCACGTCAAACAAGGCGGGATCCCGTGGGAAGCCTGGAGTCCGCAGGCTGTCGCGGACGCCCGCGGCGCTGGCCGGGTCGTGCTGGTGGACTTCACCGCCGACTGGTGCGTGACGTGCCAGGCCAATAAAAAATCGAGTCTCGAAATTGCCTCGGTGCGGCAGAAGCTTAAGGACCTTAACGCAGTCGCCCTGCTTGGCGACTACACGCGCGAAGATCCGCGCATCGCTGAGGAACTGAAGCGATACCAGCGAGCGGGAGTGCCGCTGGTCCTCGTCTACCCGACGGACAGAGCCGCTGAACCCATGGTCCTTCCCTCCCTGCTCACCCCGGGAATCGTCCTCGATGCGCTGGAAAAGGCTGCGGGCAAACAAACCGCTGCGGCTCGGTAGGACTTCCCTGAGCGGCGCGATGGGGACATCGCGCCCTACCGGTCGATTCCCCCTTGCCAAATTTCCAGAATTTCGCGACGGTTCGCTCCGTCAAAGGATAGGCAATTAGTTAACAAGGTATGAAAAAAACTCTCATTACTCTATCGGGACTGGTTCTGACGTGTGCTCTGGCCTTCGCAGATGCCGAAGTCGGCAAAGCCGCTCCGGATTTCACCGTCACGGACGTCAACGGCAAAGCGCACAAACTCAGTGACTACAAGGGGAAAATCGTCGTGCTCGAGTCCTACAATCTCGACTGCCCTTACGTGGCCAATCATTACAACACCGGCGCCATGCAGGAATTGCAGGGCAACGCGACGGCGAAGGACGTCGTGTGGCTGACAGTCAATTCCAGCTACGATGACGCCGCGAAGGCGAAAAAAGAAGTGGCCGACAAAAAGATCAAGTCCACGGTCGTTTACGATCCCGCGGGCAAGATCGGCAAAGCTTACGGCTTCAAGACCACGCCGCACATGGTCGTGGTCGGCAAGGACGGCAAGGTCGCCTACAACGGCGCCATCGATGACAAAGCCGAAACCGAAGGCGATCCGCGCTCGGCGAAAAATTACGTCAAAGACGCGGTGGCGAAACTTCAGGCCGGCCAGCCCGTGGCAGTCGCCAAGACCAAGCCCTACGGCTGCGGCGTCAAATACGCCAACTAATTCGAAGCTCAACGTTTCAATTCAACGCCGGCGGCAGTGATGTCGCTGGCGTTTTTGTTTTTGCGGACGGCACCAGGTGATTGTGTCAAAGCAGTTGCCCGAAAAAATCGTGAGAACGGTCGAAGGCTTCTCCCTCTCCCTCGGGGAGAGGGAGGGGTGAGGGACAGACCAGTAGTGGCCCTTCCCGCGACCCGCAAACCACTTCGACTACACCCCATTTACTGACCGCGTAACGAGTGCTACACACACAATCGATGTTCAAATTCCTGTCGCTGCTAATCTTCCTCTGCGGTTGCACCTCTCTCCACGAAACTTCGAGCACAACTCCCGCGCCTCAATCCAACACCATGGAGGGGCGAGCTCCGCGAGCCCATGACACCCACGGTTACGCGCTCTTGTTCGATTTGCTCGGCGATGAAAAGAACGTCTCCAAATTGTTGATAATAAAACGTGAGCGTCCGGAATTGCGTGATCTGATCCGCGATATAGCGCAACGCTGTGGACAGGCACACGAAGAACTCGAACGATTCGCGAAGGTCGACCCCGCCCTCAACCTCAAGACGAATGGCCTGCCCGCAGTCGAGATCGGAACACGCAACTTCATCGGGAAAACCAAAGCCAAACAACTTCTGACCGAGAGCGGCAAGGAATTCGAACTGCGCCTGTTGATTACCCAGCACGAAGCGCTCACCTACGGAAGCCACCTCGCCGCTACCATCGTCAAATCGGAAACAAACGCCGAACGCGCCCAGTTCCTCCGTCGCCTTTCGTCCGATTTGGAAGTGCTCGAAAACCGTGTCACTTCGATGCTCCTCGCAAACTACAGCCTGCCCACGTCGCGCTGAACCCTCCCGTCTTTACACACGGTTTACACACAAGCCTGCAGGTCGCCGTAAGCTGGGAGGGTATGGAATCCTCAGTCACTCAGGCTCGCGTCGCTCCCCATGCCGGGAGCTTTCACGCCAAACCTCCGTCCAACTTCAAGGCTATGAAAACATCACTCATTGCGCTCACCGTTCTCTCGTTTGCGTTATGCGGACACGCCAAATCACTGCAACCGGTTGAGGCCCGACCGCCCTCCGTGCAGATCGCGCTGCTGCTCGACACCAGCAACAGCATGGATGGATTGATCGAGCAGGCCAAAAGCCAGCTCTGGAAAATCGTCAACGAGTTTATCACCGCGAAACACGAGGGCCTGCGTCCGGAGTTGCAGGTCGCCCTTTTTGAATATGGCAAAAGCTCGCTCTCCGTGTCGGAAGGTTATATCCGGCAAATCCAGGGATTCACGACCGACCTCGACAAACTTTCCGAGGAACTGTTCGCGTTGCGCACAAACGGCGGCGAGGAATACTGCGGTTGGGTGATCAAGGCGGCCGTGGAAAGCCTCAAGTGGCGCAATGGCCCGAACGACTTCAAGGCCATCTTCATCGCGGGCAACGAACCGTTCACGCAAGGTCCCATCGACTACGCGCGGTCATGCCGCGACGCGATAGAAAAGGGCATCGTCATCAACACGATCCATTGCGGAAATCACAACACGGGCGTCAGCACAAAGTGGCAGCACGGCGCACTGCTGGCCGAAGGCAAATACATGGTCATCGACCAGGACCGCGCTGTGGTTCATGTCGACGCCCCGCAGGACAAAGAGATTGCCCGACTCGGTGAAGAGTTGAACAAAACTTACGTGGCCTTCGGCGTGAATGGCGTCGAGAGCCAGATGCGCCAGCAGGTGCAGGACAAGAACGCGGCGTCACTTGCGAATGCCGGCAGTTCGGTCCAACGCGCCCTGACGAAGGCCAGCGCGAACTACTGCAATACGTCGTGGGACCTCGTGGACGCCTGTAAAGAGGGCAAACTCCAAATCGAGACAGTTAAGGAGGCTGAACTTCCCGTCGAAATGCAAAAAATGACCGTCGAGCAACGCAAAAAGCACATCGAAACGCGGTTCGCCGAGCGGAAGAAGCTCCAGAACGAGATTAATCGACTGAACGCGGAGCGCTCCAAACTTGTCGCAGAGAAGACAAAGCAGCACGCCGCCACGAATACCCTGGATGTAGTTATGACCGGCGCGATTCGCGAACAGGCGGCCAAACGCAACTACAAGTTCGATTAAAACTATGGATTGCAAACGGGTGTTGGTGGTTGAGGACGACTCGGCGATTCGACAGGGCATCGTCGACGCCCTGCGCTTCGCGGGCTACGACGTAATCCAGGCGCGCAACGGCAACGAGGGGTTGACTGAAGCCATGCGCGCGAGCTTCGACCTCCTCCTCCTCGATCTCATTCTGCCTGGCGTAGGCGGTTTTGAAATCCTGGACGCCGCTCGCGCCGCCCGGCCCACTCTGCCCATAATCATTCTCACCGCGCGCGGCGAAGAAGCCGATCGCGTGCAGGGCTTGCGCATGGGTGCGGATGATTACGTAGTGAAGCCCTTCAGCGTGCGCGAGTTATTGGCGCGCGTCGAAGCCGTCCTGCGCCGTTCTCCCGAACGCCCCAACAACATCAGCAAAGCGCGCTTCAATGGCGGCACTGTTGACCTCGCTCGTTGCGAAATCCGCCACGAAAACGGTGAGCGCTGCGAACTCTCTGAAAAAGAGGTCGAGCTGTTGCGATATCTGATGACCAACCCGGGCCGCGTGGTTTCGCGCGACGAAATTCTGCTGCGGGTCTGGCGGTTGAATCCCAAGCGCCTCGAAACGCGCACCATCGACATGCACATCGCCAATCTGCGGGACAAATTGCGCGACAACTCGGGCACCCCTAAACTCCTGCTGACAGTTCGTGGCAAAGGCTACATGTTTGCCGCGCCCGCAAAATGAATCGGCCCGCCATAGTTTGGACCGTGTTCGGCGTCGCCGTGGCGCTGGTGTTTGCCGCCATGACGGCGGTGAGCGTGACCACGCTGCGTCTCGAGCGCGGCCAACTCGAAGCGCAGCGCCAGGCTGAGCTCGAAGAGAAAGTGCGTCTCGCACTCTGGCGTATGGACTCGGCCGTCGCGCCGCTGATTCTCGAGGAAAGTTCGCGACCGTATTTCACCTATTCAGCCTTCTTTCCCGCAGACCGCGCTTACGAGAAAACGTTTGGTCCGACCGCGAGCAAAGAAATTATGCTCGCGTCCCCGTTGCTCACACAAACGACCTCCAACGTGCTGCTTCATTTCCAATACGGACCGGACGGCGGGATCAGTTCTCCCCAGGTGCCCGCGCCCGAACGTCGCCTTCTTGCCGCCGCGCATTCATCTCCAGATCAAATAGAGCGTTGCACAACTCGATTGAATGAATTGCAAAAGCTCATCAATCCAAAGGCTTTGGCCGTTGCGTGTGTTACTACATTACCGGAGCCCGAGTTGGTACCTCAACTGGCGCAGATGCCTGTCCAGGCCGCGTCGGCGAGCAAGGGCGCGCAGCAACAGATCCTTCAGAATCAGATGGAGCTGAATGCACGAGTGCAAAGTTACGCGAACGTGGCTCAGTCAAAACAATCTGCTCCGGCGGCCTCACGGGCCAACATCGCCGAAGGAATCGTCAAGCCGATCTGGTTTGGCGAAGCCCTCGTGCTGGCGCGCCGCGTTTCGGTGGATGGCCGTGAGTATCTTCAGGGCTGCTGGCTGGACTGGCCGCATATTCAAAAGTGGCTGCTCGCCAGCGTGAGCGACCTGCTCCCCAATGCTCGACTCGAACCCATGCGCAATGCGGCGATGGACCCTCAGGCACGCCTGCTCGCTTCGCTTCCGCTCAGGCTTGTTCCCGGTGGCGACACCGGTGCTTCGTCGCTGTCCGGTTTCTCGTTCATTGCCTCTCCCATAAAATTCGCCCTCGCGATTTCCTGGCTCTGCATGTTGCTCGCCGCCGTTGCCGTCGGCGTGTTGTTGCACGGCGCGATATCGTTGAGCGAACGGCGCGGCGCGTTTGTGTCTGCAGTTACTCACGAATTGCGCACGCCGCTCACAACTTTCAAAATGTATTCCGAAATGCTCGCTGAGGGCATGGTGCAGGACGAGGACCGCAAGCGGCAGTACCTGAACACGCTTTGTTCGGAAGCGAACCGCCTGGGGCATCTCGTCGAGAATGTCCTGGCCTATGCGCGGCTTGAGCGCGGCAGCGCGCGCAGCCGCGTCGAGAGCCTCTCGCTGACGCAGTTGATCGAGCGCGTCAAACCGCGCCTCGCGCAGCGGGTCGACCAGGCGAAAATGCGGCTGCAGGTCGATGGCTCGCCCGAAGCCTTGCAATCCGTCGTGCACGTTGACGTCGCTGCCGTGGAACAAATTCTTTTCAATCTCGTCGACAACGCGTGCAAGTACGCGGGATGCGACGCGACCGAGCGCGTCGTTCACCTGGAAGCGCTCCCCGACAACCGGTTCGCCATGCTCCGTGTGCGCGACCACGGCCAGGGCATCAGCGAAGAAGGTGCGCGCAGGCTATTCAAGCCCTTCAGCAAATCCGCTCACGAGGCCGCGCACACCGCTCCCGGCGTGGGACTTGGCCTGGCCCTGTGCCGCCGCCTCAGCCGCAGCATGGGTGGTGACTTGCGCCTCGATGGGCTGGTCAAGGGCGGCGCCTGCTTCGTTCTCTCGCTTCCGTTGAGCAACGCAGCGAGGCCCGCCACGATCGCATGAAGGCGCTCCAACTCGTCGCGCACGGCAAGCCCGGGACGTTTGAAGTGCGCGAGATTCCTGATCTCCAACCCGGTCCGGACGAAGTCGTCGTCAAGGTCCGCGCTTGCGGTTTGAACCACCTCGATTTGTGGACCGAAGCCGGCGAATTACCCGTGCCAATCAAACTTCCGCTCACGCCGGGCTGCGAGATTTCCGGCGAAGTCCTGGGCATCGGAGACGGCGCTACACCGTTCAAGCCTGGTGATCGCGTTGCGATCCAATCGAATCTCTTTTGCGGCGCGTGCGAATACTGCCAGCGCGGCGACGAATCGATGTGCATCGACAACATCATACTCGGCGTCCAACGCCACGGTGGGCTGGCTGAGCAGGTCGTAGTTCCCACACGCGCGCTCGTGCCTTTGCCGAGCACAGTGGACTTCACCGCCTCCGCAGCGCTGACGCTTGCCGGCAGCACCGCCATGCATATGCTGACCAATCGCGCTTCAGTGAAATCCGGCGATTGGGTTCTCGTCATGGCCGGTGCGAGCGGCGTCGGTTCCGCGGCGATCCAAATCGCGCGTGGCCTTGGGGCGCGCGTCCTTGGCACCGGTTCGACCGAAGCGAAACGGGAGCTCGCTCGCAAGCTCGGCGCTGAAGCCGTGTTTGATCCAAACGATCCGAAGTGGCCGATCGAAGTTCGCAAGCTCACCGATCGGCGCGGCGTGGACGTCGTCATCGAACACATCGGCGGCGCCGCGCTTCAGCAAGCGTTCACTTGCCTCGCGCGCGGAGGGACCGTCGTGACGTGCGGCGCGACTGCGGGACGCTCGGCTCCCTTTGATCTTTGGCCGTTTTTCGTGAAGCAGCAGCGGCTGATCGGCAGCTACGGGAGGAACGCCGCCGATTTCAAGGCCACCCTCGAGTGGGCCGCGCAGGGCAAACTCAAACCCGTGATCGATTCCGTAGTTGCTCTCGGCGAAGCGCCGCAGGCTTACGCGCGTCTCCGTTCACGCGAAGTCCTCGGCAAAATCGTCGTCACGCCTGCTTGAAGGCACCTCCCGCGACAAACGTCGGGAACGCGGGCACATCAAGGTACGTGCTTACCGTTGTTCGTACGCCTGCTTCATCTTTGCTATGTCGAGTTTGCTCATTTGGAGCATGGCATGCATGACGCGTTTGGCTTTTGTCGGGTCCTTGTCCTGCAACATCTCGATCAGGACGGTCGGAACAACCTGCCAGGAAAGGCCATATTTATCCTTGAGCCAGCCGCACTGGCTTTTGTGCCCGCCTGCGGACAGTTTCTCCCAAAACTCGTCGACTTCCTGCTGCGTTTCGCAGTTCACCACAAAAGAGATGGCCTCGGTAAATTTAAAAAGCGGACCACCGTTTAGCGCCGTGAATTCCTGGCCCGCAAGTTCGAACTCTACGGTCATGACACTGCCTTTCGGCCGTCCGGAAACCTTCGCCCCTCCTTCGTCGTAACGCGAAATGCTGCCGACCTTCGAGTTTTTGAAGATGGACGTATAGAACTTCACCGCCTCCTCAGCCTGGGTGTCGAACCACAGGAACGGCGTAATCTTTTGTGTGATCTTTGCCATAGTAATATTTCCTTCGTTCGATTATACAACGAATGAGGAAACGCGCTCAGGACAAGTTTTTTGCACTGCTTTCGGACGATTAAGCACATTGCCGGAGCGAGGTCCGAGGTGCATACTCGGGCAAACCCATGATCAGGACTCTCGCCGGAATTTGGGTCGCTACTGCGCTGGTTGTTTCCGCACGTGCCGCGGAAACGAACTGGGTCCAACTTTTTAACGGCAAGGACCTGTCGAACTGGGACAAATGGCTGGGGACGAAAGGTGGTGGCTATTCCGATTCGCAGAGAAAAGAAGCGCCGTTGGGGTTGAACAATGATCCGCTCGGCGTGTTCACCGTGGTCGAGAAGGACGGCGCGCCCGCGATCCGTGTTTCCGGCGAGGTGTTCGGGGCGATCACGACGAAGGAAGGGTTCGGCAATTGCCACATTCGCGTGGAATATAAGTGGGGCGAGAAGAAATGGCCGCCGCGCGAACAGCCGAAGCATTACCGCGACACGGGGATCCTTTATTGGTGCATCGGCAAGCACGGCGCAGGCAGCGGCGCGTGGATGCGCTCCGTGGAATGCAACATCATGGAGCGCGGTGTCGGCCAATGGTGGGCCGTGGCCGGGACCTACGTGGACGTCGAAGGCCGGAAAGTCGTGCTGGAGAGGGAGTTGCTCGTCCCGTATCGGGGCGAGAGCGCAGGCGAGACGTGCATTCTTTGGGAGCCCGGCGGACCGCAATTCACCACCGGTGAGGGCATTACGTCGCCGCTCGATCCGGAGAAGGCGGGCGCGTGGAATGTTTGCGAGGTGATCGCATGGGGCAACGTTGGCATTCACCTGCTTAACGGCGAGGTCGTGCTCGTGGTCACCAACCCGCGCTTCCGAGAAGGCGCGCGCGAGTTCGCGCTGACGCGCGGGAAAATGCAGCTTCAATCCGAGGGTGCGGAAGTTTTCTTCCGCAAAGCCGAGGTGCGAGGCATCGATGAAGTTCCCGCACAATTCCTCAAACACATTCCGAAGAGCGCGTCTGGCTCAAAGGGTTTTACTCAGCTTTTTGGCAGGGACGCGGGCGACGGTTGGGCGCAGTGCGGGCCCGGTGAGTTTAAGTTGGAGAACGGTATCGCGACGGCGACGGGCGGCATGGGGCTGTGGTGGTTCACAAATCGCACCTTCACAAACTTCGTGCTACGCGGTGAGTTCGTGCAGGAGGAAGCGATCGCCGATTCCGGCGTGTTCGTCCGCTTTCCAAATCCCGGTAACGATCCGTGGCTGGCGGTGAAGCGCGGCCATGAATTCGAGATCGGCGATCCCAATCCCGAAAAGCCGACGTGGCGCACCGGCTCGATGTATCCTTTCAAGGCCTCGACAAAGGCGAACACGCGCGATCTCGGCGCATGGAACAGTTTCGAAATGGTCTGCGTCGGGCACGATTACTTGGTGCGCATCAACGACGAAGTGGTGACAACATGGACTGACACGAAGGAGCGCAGCACGTCCGGCCACATCGGCCTGCAGAATTACAACGACAACAAGACGGTCCGTTTCCGCAATTTGCGGATCAAGGATTTGCCGCCGGGAGCGCAACCATGATGAACCGACCGCTACGCCTTGGAATCATCGGCTGCGGCAATGTGCTGACCGCATACGGGCCGGCGATTCAAAATCTGCGCACGCGCGGGTTGGTCGAGCCGGTGGCGGCGTGCGGGCGCGAAGCGCAACGAGATTTCGCGACGACACACCTCGGACGCGTTCGCTTTACCGGCGACTCGAATGCTTTGGTGCGCTCGCTGGATGTCGATGCCGTTGTAATTCTCACGTCGATGACCCAGCACGCGCCACTCGTGCGTGCGGCTCTCGAGGCAGGCAAACACGTGTTTGTGGAAAAGCCGTTGGCGACGTCACTCGACGAAGCCAAAGATCTGGTTGAACTCGCAAAGCGCAGTCCCGGGCTTCTCGTCTGCGCTCCGTTCGTCATCCTCAGTCCGACGTTCCAGAAAATGTCGTCGCGGATTCGGCGTGGCGATATTGGCAGGCCTTGTTCCGCGCGCGCGCGCTATGGCTGGTCGGGTCCGTGGTGGGGCGAATGGTTTTACAAGGCGGGCGGAGGCTGCCTGTTCGACCTCGGCGTCTATTGCATTACCAGTCTCACCGGCCTGATCGGTCCGGCGAAACGGGTCGCGGCGCTGACGGGCGTGGCCATTCCCGAGCGCGAAGTGAATAGCCAGAAAGTCCGCGTCGAAGTCGAAGACAACGCGCAAGTATTGCTCGATTTCGGCAATGCGTGTTTCGGCGTGGTGACGAGCGGCTTCACGTTGCAGCAGTATCGGAATCCGGCAGTCGAAGTCTATGGGACGACTGGAACGATCCAAATGCTCGGCGACGATTGGGACCCCGATGGCTATGAGCTTTGGCAGAACGCGGCGGGCTGCTGGCAGGTATTCAAGGAGACCGATCCCGACTGGCTGTGGAGCGATGGCTTGCGGCACTTCGTGGAGTGCGTTCGCAATGGCACGACTCCGTTGGTGACGCCCGAGCACGCGCTGCACGTTCTTGAAATCATGCTCAAGGCGCAGCAAGCCGGGCGCGAGGGGCGCACGCTGGAAATTGAGAGCACGTTCGAGCCGCCGGCACTCGCGGGCGCGGAACCGGCCGAGCCGGCGCACCTCATGCACGACCGCAGCCGGAAACACGAATGATCATGCCTGCGTGGCTCACATGGACGATCGTGGCCCTGCTTTCGTGGGGCGTGTGGGCGGTTTTGGCGAAGCTGCTCGGCAACGCGGTGTCAGCGGAACAAAGCCAGGCGCTCTCGACCCTGGGGTTGTTGCCGATTCTGCTGCACCTCGCGCTCTCGAAGCGGACGCCGCTGCGCGAGGCTTCGCGCAAAGGACTGTTGCTCGCGCTGGTGGGTGGCATCGTCACGTGCCTCGGGAATGTCGCCTACTACGCGGCGATCGGGCGCGGCGAGAAAGTCGCAACCGTCGTGTCGCTGACGGCGCTCTATCCGCTCACAACGATCCTGCTGGCGGTGATCATATTGCGCGAGCGGTTGAACGGCGTGCAGTTGGCGGGCATCGCCCTGTCGTTCGTGGCAATATGGCTGTTCAACATTCAAGGCGGCGGCGAACTGTTATCGCGCACGGTTGTTTACGCGGTATTGCCGATCATTTTTTGGGGGCTGTCGGGCTTTTTGCAAAAGGTCGCCACCAACCATCTCTCCGCCGAAGTCGCGGCGCTCGTTTATCTGAGCGCATTTATTCCGGTAGGGGTCTTTTTTGCGTTGAGCGAGCCGTGGCCCGGTGCGCTGAATGCGCGCACATGGGTGCTTGTGCTGGCGTTGGGATTTTTTCTGGCGTTCGGCAACTTTGCGATCCTCGCCGCGTTCGCGCGTGGCGGCAAAGCGGCGGTGATCGCGCCGCTTGGGAGTCTTTATCCCATGATCAGCGTGCCCATTGCGGTGCTGTTGCTGCGCGAGACTGTCACCAAACGCGAGATCGTTGGCATCGCTTTCGCGCTGGCATCGGTCGCCGCGTTGTCGTGGGAATCGGCGCCGGCGAAGCCCGTGATTGCGAATCCTGAACTTGAATCTTAATCCATGGCAAAATCCATTACTGAACTTCTGAAGTCCGGCGTCGTCATTGGCGACGGCGGTTATCTCATCGAACTCGAACGGCGTGGTTACGTGGACAGCGGGTCCGGGCGCGAGAAAGTCGGCACCGGCCGCGGCAGCGGGCAGTTCACGCCGGAAGTCGCGATCGAAAATCCCGATGCGTTGCGCGAATTGCACCGTGAATTTCTGAACGCGGGCTCGCACGTGCTCCAGGCGCTGACATTCTTCGGCACCCGCGAGAAATTGAATCGCGCGGGCTACGGGGCGGACACGGAGCGGATAAACTTCGAAGCAGTCAAGCTCGCCAAAGAAGTGGCCCGCGATGACTCAAAACATTTCGAAGAATTTGTTCGCGACTTCACCAAAGCCGGGGTAGATCAAATTCAGGTCGACAGAGCCCTCGTCGCTGGCAGCGTGTCGCGCACTCAACTCACCGAGCGGGAAGGCATGGCCTCGCTCGACAAGTCCCGCGATCACATCGCGGAACAGATCCGTCTGCTCAAAGACGCCGGCGTCGACTTCCTGATCCTCGAGACTTTTTTTCATCTGGCGGAAATGAAGGTGGCGCTCGAATGCGCTGCAGCGGCTGGCCTGCCCGCGGTGGCGACGATGAGCTTTCGTCCACTCATCACGAAGTGCACAGACGGTCACACGCCTGCCGAGTGCGCGAAGGTGATGGCTGATCTGGGCGCCGCGGCGGTGGGCGCAAACTGTGAGCAGGACCCTAAGCGCATGCTGCCGTTGCTTCGCGAAATGCGCGGCGCAACCAGCGTTCCCCTGGCAGCTCAGCCCGCTGCCTTCCGCACTACTGAGGAGTGCCACTCCTTTACACGCTTGCCGGCGTTTCCGGACGACCTGGAAACGATCCAGGTTTCGCGCAATGAGTTTATCGAGTTCGGCAAGGCTGCGCGCCAGGAAGGAATCGGCTACATCGGCGGCTGCTGCGGTTGCAACGCCGCTTACATTCGCGCTCTGGCTCGAGGTGTTGAGGAATCAAATAAGCGTTTGTGAAAACGTCCATCCTCGGTATCGACATCGGCGGGACAAAAATCGCCGCTGGATTGCTCGCATGGCCCGAGGGGGAGATGGTGTCGAGGCGGGTTATTCCTACGCAAACGCTTCGCGGCGGTCGCGGAGTGCTCGACGACGTGCTGCGCGTCGTGCGTGAATTGCTCGATGAGAGCCGCGAAATTCGCGTGGAGGCGATTGGGATTGGAATTTGCGAATTGGTTGACTGTGATGGACGCATTGCGAGCGCGAACTGCATTCAGTGGCAGGACGAGCCGGTGCAGGAGAAACTCTCTTCGATAGCCCCGACGGTCATTGAAGCGGACGTTCGTGCCGCCGCGCTCGCCGAATCACTTTTCGGCGCGGGCAAAACGTTTCGTAACTTTCTCTACGTAACCGTCGGCACTGGGATCAGTTGCTGCCTGATGCTCGACGGCGCCCCGTATCTCGGCGCGCGCGGCGCATCGGGAACAATGGCAAGCAGTCCGCTCGCGGTGCCTTGCGAGAAATGCGGGCAAATTGGTCATCAGAGTCTCGAAGAGATCGCCGCGGGGCCCGCATTGGCGGCGCGCTTTCGCGCTGCCGGTGGAATTGCAAAGAGCGCGAAAGAGGTGATCGCGGCTGCTACCGCCGGCAATGCTGCGGCCCGGCGGATTGTGGAGTCAGCGAGCGAAGCGCTCGGCTCCCAAACAGGCGTGCTTGTGAGCACCCTCGATCCGGAGGCGGTGATCGTTGGCGGCGGCCTTGGGCTGAGCGAAGGCCCTTATTGGGAACACTTCGTCGCGGCGACGCGCCGCCATATCTGGTCGGACGTCCACCGCGACCTGCCGATTCTCCGCGCGGCCACGGGCGAAGATGCCGGGTGGATCGGGGCGGCGGCAAAGGCTGGCCAACACTTTGAAAAACAGCTTAACCTAACGAAACCATGAACACATCACCCTCACTCCTGAATCGTCGTGAGTTCACTAAAACTGCCCTGGCCGCGGGCGCCGCTGTGGCCGCGGGCGCTGCCGGCGCGTTTGCCGCGGAACCGGCCAAGCGCATTCGCACGGGTGTCATCGGTTGCGGCAGTGTGTCGGGCTCGTATTTGCCGGTGCTCACGAAGTCGCCGTTCGTGGAGGTCGTGAGCTTGTGCGACATCAAGCCGGAGCGCGCGCGCAAGCAGGCCGAGAAATTCAAGATCGCGCACCATTATCCGAACATTGACGCGATGCTCGCGGGCGAGCCGTTCGAGTTCCTCGTGGACCTCACCGACATGCAGGAGCACGAGCGGTTGAATCGGCAGGCGCTTGAAGCGGGCAAACATGTCTGGAGCGAAAAGCCAATCGCGAACTCCTTGAGCGCGGGGCAGGAACTCTTGCGCACGGCCCAGCAAAAACAGCTGCGGCTCTGGGGTGCGCCGATCACGGTGCAAAGCCCGCAGTTCGCGTTCATGGCGAAACAACTTGCGGCGAACAAACTGGGGCGCGTGGCCGCGGCGCACGCCGATTACGGCCATGAAGGTCCGACCTGGTCGGCGTTCTTCTATGAAAAAGGCGGGGGCAGTATGCCCGACCTCGCCGTTTACAATTTCACGTCCCTGACCGGTTTGCTCGGGCCGGTGAAGCACGTCACCGCGATGGTGAATATCGTCACTCCCGAACGGAACGTGGGCGACAAGGGCCGCATCAAAGTCACTGAGGAAGATAACGCCATGGTGTTGATGGACCACGGCAACGGAGCGATCTCGCACGTGCAGTCGGGTTTCAATTATTTCAACCCGCATGGCCACGACGGCAGCAAGGAAACGCGGCACACGATCTCAATCGTTGGGTCAGGTGGATTCATGGGTTTGGTGGGGTACGACTGGGCACCGCTTGGCGTGGATTTCGCTTCGAAAGATTCTCCCAAACTCGACCGTCACGTCAAAGATGCCGAGGGCTATATTTGGCAACAGGGCGCGGCCCTGGCGGCGGAATGCCTTGTGACCGGAAAGGAGTTGCTCGCAACTCCAGAGCACGCCTTGCACGTCCTGGAGATCATCACGGCGGCGCGGGAATCATCGGCGACAGGCAAACGCATCGCGCTCACCTCGACGTTCAAGTGGCCCGTGATCTCGTAAAAATCTTTCAATCGCGATGAGGACTTGATTTCAGACGTTTTTCCGCTTGACTGTATCTAAATAGTATATACAGTTGCGGGCGACTGAAGCGCAACGCGCAAGTAATGCCACGCCGGGCATTGCGGCCGCCGGAGCCACACCCGCAGAAAGCGAAGCCGAAAGCGGGCTGTTCGGCAAAAACATGGGCAAGGCGCTCTCGAAGATGATGAGCGACCCGGCGATGAAGGAGATGATGCGATCGCAGCAAAAGACCATGATCAACACGATGTACGGCTCTTTGTTTAAAGAACTGAACCTGAGTCCGGAAGAGAAACAGAAATTCTCCGAGTTGCTGCTGGATCAGCAGATGAAAACGATGGAAGCGGGCATGGGCCTATTCGAAGAAGGCGGGTTGACCTCCGTGGCAGAGAGCGTCTCGGCACAACAAAAGGAATCCGAAGAACAGCTCAAAGCGCTGCTCGGGGAAGAGAGGTTCACTCAATATCAGGAATATCAAAAGACGCTCGGCGACCGCGTGCAGATCGATCAATTGCGGCAGCAAATGGAAACCGCGGGAACGCCCGTCCAGGAGGGGCAGTTAGGGCAGTTGCTCGCCTTGATGAAGGAAGAACGCGAGCGCACACCCCCGCCCATCTCACAAGATCCACAAGCCGCCTTCGCCAACGCGGAGAAGATGCTTTCCGGCGAGGCCATGGAAAACCAGATGGCCTGGCAGGAGGAAATCAACCGCCGCGTCCTGGAGCGGGCCGCAACCGTGCTGACGCCCGACCAGTTGAAAGCCTACGAACAATTTCAGACCCAGCAGATCAACATGCAAAAACTCGGCCTGAAGATGATGAAGGGAATGCTTGGACGGCAAAAGAGCGAGAAGTGACCAACAAAAACGACTTGGGAACTGGCGGAGAGAGAGGGATTCGAACCCTCGGTACTTTTTAGGTACACGCGCTTTCCAGGCGCGCGCTTTAAACCACTCAGCCATCTCTCCACCGAGTAGAACACGATTCTAATCCAAACGCGGTGCCCCGCAAATGCTTTTCGGGCGCGCACTCCCTACGCATAGGGTGCTTCCCTACCTGGGCCAAAAAGGTTTGACACTGCTGTGCGCCATGTCTAGGCAAGGAGCGAACCAGAAGGCAATTAACCTACGACGAATATGAAAATCATTGTTCGAGTGTTAGCTGGCGTGTGTGTCGGTTGTGCGGTGGTCAGTTCGGCCCGCGCGGCGCAACCGGGACCCTACGTCAAGATCGAGGTCGGGCCGACTATGACCGACGACACCACGTTGAAGGATTTCCTGGGGCTCACCGGCGGCCAGAAAATCGAGTTTGATCCGGGCATGCGCCTTGCCATTGGCGGCGGGTATTCGTTCGCAGATTGGATTGCGGTCGGCGGCGAGACCGGCTTCTCGTTCAATTATATCGACAATATCTCCGGTAATTTCCGCAACGAAGACAATTCCATCATCGGCCAGGTCCCCTTGCTCGCCAATATTATCTTCAAGATTCCCACCAAAATCGGCCTGGTGCCCTTCGCCGGCGCCGGCGCGGGCGTGTCCTTCCCTTATCTGCATGCCGATGAGATCGTGTTCATCGAGCCGGGGGTACCACCTCGGACGACGATCGTCGACGGCTCGGAATCCGACGTCGTGTTTGCCTGGCAACTCTTCGGCGGCCTCAAGTACCAACTCGATGAGCGCATGTCGATCGGTGTCTCCTACAAATATCTGCACGCCGAATCACCCGACTTCGAAACGGAGGACATTTTTACCGGGTTCGACAGTGAGATCTCCATCGGCGACCTCGAAACTCACGCCGTCACGTTTATCTTTTCGTATAAATTCTAACTACTTGCCGAGGCCGCGCTCGGACATACGCGCGAAGGCAATCAGGTGCTGCACTTCCGGAAGCTGGGGCAACTCAGCTTCCATTTTTGTTAATGCATTCGGAATCGTCAGCCCGGAACGGAACAGAATCTTGTAAGCTTGCTTCAACGCCGCCTGCGCCTCCTCCGAGACGCCGTTGCGCATCATCCCCACTTTGTTGATCGTGCGCGTGGTCGCCGGGTTGCCATCGGCCATCATGAAC
>Ga0137340_1000115_pt1 | contig 18285 bp, 15 predicted proteins | sample EasRivERMLT400_2_FD_102295 | JGI IMG/M metagenome (GOLD analysis project Ga0137340, IMG submission 102295) | Soil microbial communities from meander-bound floodplain in the East River, Colorado, USA - East River MetaG ERMLT400_2 | ecosystem: Environmental > Terrestrial > Soil > Floodplain ...
CCGCCCGGTTTGACGAGCCTGGGGAGCCGACGGATCAACGAAAATACCACGACAGGTCCGATCGGATTCACAATCGGCGATATAGAGACACCGGCAGCCAACCTGACGCTCTCCGGAACGTCGTCGAATCCGACGCTTGTTCCCCAGGGCAATATCGTATTCGGGGGCAGTAGTTCAAATCGTACTGTGCAGGTGACTCCAGCGGTGGATCAGTTGGGCATGGCTACGATAACCGTATGGGTGAGCGATGGAGCGCTTGCCGGAAGCCGGGCATTTGAATTGACGGTGACTGAGACGAACGACGCGCCGATCATGGCGCCGCTGCCGAACGCGAGCGTGCCGGTGAGAACGGTATCCGCGTTGGCGCCGGTAGAGATCGGAGACGTCGACAGCACCAACCTCGTTGTAACTGGAACGTCATCCAACACGAGCGTGCTCCCAAACGGAAACATTTTTATTGGGACCAGCGGCCTCAACCGAACGCTATCAGTACGTCCGCAGAGAGTGGGAACCACGACTGTGACTTTGACTGTCAGCGATGGCTTCGCGCAGAGTTCACAGTCATTTTTGCTGACGGTCACGAACAGATTTAAGCTTCGGCCATCGGATCTGGCGACGAGCAGCAGCGGCGGATTCACAATTTCGTGGGAAAGCCTGCCGGGTGACACTTACCGTGTGATGGCCATCTCGGATTTAACCTACACGAACTGGGTCGCCGTGAGCGGTAACCTTACCGCAGTGGGCGAAACGACTTCGTGGACGGATAATGCTGCAGCCGGCCGGCAGGCGTGTTTCTACATAATCGAGTTGGTGCCCTCCGAATAGTGCCAGCGGGTTCATGTGAAGAATTGCGGGTGCAAAATGTCGAGGGCCGGGTAATATGGCGCCGAATGAAAACATCCGCAGTGAGGAAGGGGATTGCTTCGAGCGTTTTGGTATGGTTCGCCTTTGCGTCGCAAGCGCCTGGCGGCACAGCGGATATTGTCGCTCGCCCGGGACGTTTCACTGCGCTGACTGAGCCGCCGTGCTCTTACTGTTCGACGCAAAATCGCAAAAATTTTGTGAGGCCGAACGATCCCGTCGTGGCCTGGCTGCGAGGGGACCATAACGGCGGGGCGATTCCGCTGCGGCACTTCCTGGCAGCGCCGCGGGTGATCAACGACACGTATGGATTGTTCTTCTTCGACGCCGATGGTGGTTACGTGAGCGCGTTTGTGAAGGATTACGGCTACGAGTTCCAGGGCTGGCGCAAGGGAGTGATGGTGGTGAAAGGCAAGGATGGCACGTTGTGGTCGGCGCTGAGCGGGCGCGCGATCGACGGACCGCAACGCGGGAAACGGTTGCAGCGCGTTCCGAGCGCGGTGACGGAATGGGGCCACTGGCTCATGCTGCACCCGGAATCGACCGCGTATGATTTGTTCGATGGCAAGAAGTATCCGATGGCCGAGTTGCCGACGGAGATGACTTCGGAAGCGAAGCAAAGCATGGGAAAGGTCGACGCGCGTCTGCCTGCGACGGCGGAGGTGATGGGGGTGGAACTGGGCGATGCGCAAAAGGCTTTTCAACTTGATACGAAAAAGGAGCGCGCGTGTTACATGGACGTGGTGGGTGGAACGCAGGTGGCCGTGTTTTGGTACGGGCCGACGCACACAGCGGTGGCCTGGAAATCGCGACTGGGCGAGCAGATGCTGACGTTTTACGCGAGCCAGAGCTCACCGGAGACCGCGCCGTTCAAGGATAAGGAAACGGGGACGCGCTGGACGCTTGCCGGGCGGGGCGTCGACGGACCGCTGCGCGGACAGGAACTGGAATGGGCCGAGAGTGTGCAGTGCCGATGGTACGCGTGGGCGGCGGAGTATCCGGAGACGCAACTCCACGCTCCTGCGAAGGAATGAGGTTCATCGGCTGCGGAGATTGTAATTGTGGCAAAAGCTGCACAGGAGAGCCGCACTCCAGGACGCTTCGCGATTTACGGCACTTTATTGTGATGCCGCAATGGCGTGCATGATGGATTGCTCGGAGATTTGCCCGGGGCCGAGTTCGGCGACTTTCTGGCGGTCGCGAAGGACGACGACGCGATGGCTGTTGCGGACCATTTCTTCGAGGTCGGAAGAGATGAAGAGGATGGCCATGCCCTCGGCGGTGAGTTTCGCCATCAGCTTTTCGATCTCAAGTTTGGCACCCACATCGATGCCGCGCGTGGGTTCGTCGAGCAACAGCAGGCGGGGATGCGAGGCGAGCCAGCGAGCGAGGATTACTTTTTGTTGGTTGCCGCCGCTCAGGAGGCGCACGGGTTGCTCGGGGCTCGGCGTGACGATGTTCAGGGCCTTGATGAATTGGTCAGCAAGCTCGTGTTGGCGCGCGCGCGCCACGTAACGCGTCCAGCCCCGGCTCGATTGCAAGGCGAGCACGATGTTTTCGCACACGGAGAGGTTCGGAATGATGCCCTCGACTTTGCGATCTTCGGGACAGAAGCCGAAACGTTGCGCGATCGCGTCGCGCGGCGAGCCGATGCGGGCGCCGTGGCCGTCGAGGCGAATCTCACCAGTGTCGGGATGATCGATGCCGAAGATGAGCCGCGCGGTTTCGGTGCGGCCCGAACCGAGCAGTCCAGAGAGGCCGAGGATTTCGCCTTTGGCAATATTGAGACTGAGCCTTTTGATCGAGCCTTTGCGGCCAACCTCGCGCAATTCGAAAAATGCGCTGCGATCGGCTTGCGCGACCGCGGTCTGCGAGACGGGTTTGAGGTCGAGTTCGCTCAGTTCTTTACCCATCATTTTGGAAATGAGTTGGAGCCGGGGCAGAGCGGCGGCTTCGAACTCGCCGACAAGTTTGCCGTTGCGCAACACGGTGATGCGATCCGACACGGCGTAGACCTGGTCGAGAAAGTGCGTGACGAACACAATGCCGAGGCCTTCGGCTTTCAGTTGGCGCATGATGCCGAAGAGGCGTTCGACTTCGCCCTCGTCAAGGCTTGAAGTGGGTTCGTCGAGAATCAGGACTTGCGCGGAGATGTCGAGCGCGCGAGCAATCGCGACGAGTTGCTGGATGGCGATGGAGTAGTTCGCGACGGTTTCGGTGACATCGATTTCGATGCCGAGGCGCTTGAGGGCGGCGCGCGCGCGTTCGCGGACACTGCGCCAGGCGATCCATGGCCGGGAGTGACGGCCGAGAGAGATATTCTCCGCGACCGAGAGATGCGGGATGAGGTTGACCTCCTGGTAAACGGTGCTGATGCCGAGTCGCTGCGCGACGTCGGGCGACGCGGGATCAATCGATGCGCCCTTGAGGAGGATGTCGCCGGCGTCGCGGCGATAGACGCCGGTGAGGACTTTGATGAGGGTTGACTTGCCGGCACCGTTCTCGCCCATGAGCGCGTGGATTTCGCCGTCGCGCAGGGTGAAGTCGACGCCGGAGAGCGCTTTGACTCCGGGGAAGGACTTCGTGATGCCGCGCAGGGCGAGCAGCGATTCAGATGGCATTTGCGCGGAGAGTAGCTAAATGAGTGAAAGAATTAAACGAGTTAATGCCGTCTGAAGACGGAACTCCGACGCGCCACGGGATACGGCGGTCCCTCTCCTTCAACATCTTAGCAATATGCTTTTTTGCGTAGCCGCCTTTTCAGTCTTGAAGTTTGCGGGGAGAGGAAGTGGTATGTGGCGCGTGAACAGGAGAGAGTTTGTGAGGGGAACGGCGGGTGCGACGGTGCTGCTCGCGGCGCCACAGTTCTGGCTTCGCACCGCGGATGCGGCCACGCGCGAAAAGAGCATCGGGTTGGATAAGCGGCAGTTCAAAGAACTGGCGGATGTCGCGATCTCGACCGCGAAGAAGCTCGGCGCGAGTTACTGCGATTTGCGCGTGGCGCGTTACATGAACGAGAGCATCGACACGCGCGAGGAGCGCGTGGAAGGCGTGAACAGTTCGGTGAATTCCGGCTTCGGCGTGCGCGTGCTCATCGAAGGCACGTGGGGCTTCGCCTCCAGCAACGTCGTGTCGAAGGAGCAAATCGAAAAGACCACGCGGCTTGCCGTGGAAATCGCGAAGGCAAATCGCGCCATCCAGAAAAAGCCAGTCGAGATCGAGAAACTGTCCGGGTACGACGACGAGTGGACGATGGCGATGAAGCGCGATCCATTTTCGGTTTCGGTCGAGGACAAGATTAAGGTCCTGCTGGCCGTCAACGAGTCGGCAAAGAAGGCGGGCGCGAGTTTTTGCAGTTCGAGCATGAGTTTCGTGCGCGAAGAGAAGTTTTTCGCGTCTACGTTTGGAACGTTGTTGCGCCAGGTGCGCGTGCGCAGTTTCCCTCGGTTTCGCGTCACAGTGGTGGACAAGGCGACGGGTCGGTTCGACACGCGCAAGAGTCTCGCCGCGCCGCGCGGCAGCGGCTACGAGTATGTCGAGGAGTGTGGCCTGATCGACGAGGCGGCGCGCGCCAGCGAAGAAGCGAAGCAAAAGCAAAAGGCGAAGTCGGTCGAGCCGGGCAAGAAGGATTTGGTGCTGCACCCGACCAACCTGTGGCTGACGATCCACGAATCGGTGGGCCATCCGACGGAGCTGGACCGTGCGCTCGGCTTCGAAGCGAATTTCGCGGGCACGTCGTTCGTGACCCCGGACAAGCTTGGCAAGCTCAAGTATGGGAGCGAGTTGGTCAGCATCGTCGGCGACCGCACGCAAAAAGGCGGGCTATCGACGATCGGGTACGACGACGATGGTGTGCGGACGAAGGGCGCGGAGTTTCACATCGTGCGCGACGGCAAATTCGAGAATTACCAAATGTCGGTCGGGTTGGCGCAGAAGATCGGGCGCAAGCGCTCGAACGGCTGCGCGTTCGCCGATAGTTGGGACAAGTTTCCGCTGCAGCGCATGCCGAACATTTCGCTGCAGCCGGGCAGGAAGCGCGTGTCGATCGAAGACCTCGTTTCAGACATCAAGGATGGTATCTATATAATGGGCGACAGCAGCTTCAGCATCGATCAGCAACGCTATAACTTTCAGTTTACGGGGCAGATTTTTTACGAGATCAAAAACGGGAAGCTCGGCCAGATGCTCCGCGATGTCGCCTACCAGGGCAACACGGTGGACTTTTGGAATTCATGCGACGGCTTGTGCGGCAAGGAGGAGTATTTCCTGGGCGGCGCGATGAACTGTGGCAAAGGGCAGCCGCAGCAGATTGCGCCCGTGTCGCATGGCGCGGTGCCCGCGCGTTTTCGGAAGGTGAATATTCTCAACACGGAACGGAGCGACATTTAGCATGATTATTTCTGAAGCAGAAGCGAAGCGGATCACGCAGAAGGCGTTGTCGTTTTCGAAAGCGGATTCGGCGAGCGTGAGATTAAGGGGACACGAGCGCGGGAACATCCGGTTTGCGTTGAACAGTTCGACGACGAATGGTTTTCAGGACGGGTTGACGCTCAGCGTCGAGGCGAATTTCGGGAAGCGCTCTGGCAGCGCGAGCACGAATGAGTTCGACGACCGCGCCATCGAGGCGACGATCAGGAAGGCCGAAGAGAACGCGAGACTTGCACCTGAGAATGCTGAGTTTCAGCCTCCGCTTGGTCCCCAGGAGTATTTGAAGAGCCGGACATTTTTCGAGAGCACCTCGGGCGCGCGAGCGGAGAAACTGGCCGCCTTGTGCGCGCCAGTAGTGCAGGAGGCCGACCGCGCAGGCGTCACGGCGGCGGGGTTTCTGGAGGCCGGCGCGGAGTGCGAAGCGCTGGCGACCAGCAACGGGCTGTTTGTTTTCGAGCCCTCCACGGGTGTGCGCTTCACGGTTTCGGCGCGCACGAGCGACGGCACGGGCTCGGGTTGGGCAGGGCAACATCAGCACGACATCGCGCGACTGAACGTATCGCGCCTCGGTAAAAGCGCGGTGCACAAGACGGTGCAGTCGCGCAATCCTGTTGCGCTCGATCCCGGGAAGCACACGGTCATCCTTGAGCCTGCGGCGGTGTGCGACTTGCTCGGCATCATGATTGGGGACTTCGAAGCACGCAGCGCGGATGAAGGCCGCAGCTTCTTCACAAAAAAGGGCGGGGGAAACAAACTCGGCGAAAAGCTCTTTGGTGACAAAATCAATTTGTATTCCGACCCACACCACGAGCTTGCGCCGGGATCGGTTTATTCGGGCGAAGGGTTGCCGGTGGTGCGCCGTGATTGGATCAAAGAGGGCGTCGTGAACGAGCTGGCTTACTCGCGCTTTTGGGCGAAGAAAATGGGCCGCGAGCCGGTGCCGCATCCGACGAACCTGATCATGAACGGCGGTAACACGCCCATCGAGGAGATGATCAAGAACACCAAACGCGGCGTGCTCGTGACGCGTTTCTGGTATATCCGCGAGGTCGACCCGCGCTCGATGCTGTTTACCGGTCTCACGCGCGACGGGACGTTTCTGATCGAGGACGGGAAGCTCAGCAAGCCGGTGAAAAACTTTCGTTTCAACGAAAGCCCGGTGGCGATGCTCAGCAATATCGAAGGGATGGGACCCTCCGAGCGAACGACTGGAAGCGAGGTCGACGATTGGCCGGTGTGCGTGCCGCCACTGCTGGTGAAGGACTTTAACTTCGCGTCGCTTTCCGACGCCGTGTAAACGCAGCGGCTTCGCCCCCGTGCTTGTGCCTCCGCATCAGGCGCAGCACGTCTTCGCGCCGCGGCATCGCGGGTTGCGCGCCGAACTTCGTGGTGGCGAGTGCGGCGGCGGCGTTGGCAAATGCGCCCGCCTCGCGCCAGGACCGGTCTTCACTCAACGCAACCGCGAGTCCAGCCGCAAAGGCGTCGCCTGCCCCCGTCGCGTCAATTGCTTTCACGGGCAGTCGCGGGAAACACGCCTCGCCTTCCGGCCAGACCAGCAGATCCCCTGCATCGCCGGCTTGAGTCGCGACGGCGCCCGCACCGAGCGATAAAAGCGTGCGCGCGGCTTTGCGCGCGGACGACGCGTTATTGACTTTTATGCCAGTGAGCGCCTGAGCCTCAGCAGAGTTGGGGCGGATCACCGTCACGCGCCTGAGAAGATCACGAGGGGCGGAGGCGGGTGGCGCGGGATCGAGAACGACTTTGGCGCCGGAGGAATGCGCCAGGCGCACGGCCGCGATCACGGAACGCATGGGGATTTCGAACTGCGTGAGCAAAACTTGCGCGCGAGTAATGAGGCCTTTTGCAGCGGCCACTTCCCGTGGGGACAAGCGGTGATTCGCGCCGGGGGCGACCATGATCTGCTTTTCGCCGGAGCTATCAATCATCACCAGCGCTACGCCGGTGCTCGCGTGAGGATCTCGTGTCGTGAAGCGCACGTCGATTCCTTCCTGGCGAAGCAAATCCAGCAACTCGTCGCCGTGCCGATCGCGTCCGACGCGCCCGATGAAGGCGACGCGCGAGCCGAGTCGCGCGGCGGCGACGGCCTGGTTCGCTCCCTTGCCGCCTCCCGCGCGGAGAAATTCGGAACCGTCAACGGTATCGCCCGGCCGCGGCAGAGTTTCGCCGCGGACGAGGTAATCGATATTGATGCCTCCGAGGACGACAACGTCGAATTGCATTCTCGTCCGGCGTGAAGAATTCGCAGCCATGGCGCAGGCAGGCTACTGATGGGATTCGGGCAGGTAAAGAGACGACCTATTCGGTGACGGCGGACTCGGCGATGCGTCTTTGAACCGCCTCCTGCCAGCGGTCCCAGTCGAGGCCATGGTCGGCCTCAAGCAGGAATTGGAGATACTGCAACGCTTCTCCGGTGCGGGGATGATTCGGGTTGCTCGCGATCTTGAGCAGCACAGGCAGGCGAACTTTGTCGGCGCGTTGCAACAAGCCAAGTAAAAGCACGCCTTGCGCTTTTGCGTTGGCCTTCTCGCTCAGCAGCGGTTCGAGCAGCGGCTCGGGCGAGGTATCCGTCGAGAAGTTGACGAGGTGCTGCGCGCATTCGGTTTGAAGCTCTGCAGGCAGGTGAGTGTAAAGCTGCGACATGCGCTTTGCCTTTTCACTCACGTCACCGTCCTCGTGCAAAATGGTGTCGATCGCTTGCGACCATGCCTCGGTGGAGGGTTGAGTGTGCAGCGCACTGGCCGGGCGGGTTGCGGTGAGAGTGCCTGAACGATTCAGAAATGGCGCGGCGCGATTGCTGGTCGTGGTCGCTGCGTTGACTGGCAAATCAACTCCCCAACCCGGGTCGTCGACCTGGGCGGACTTTCGGTAAACACCAACAATCAGCAGGAGCAGCGCGATGATCGCGAGGACGTTACAGGGATGGCGGATGTGTCTCATCAATTACAACGCGACTTCGCTCGACGACGAAGTCCCACCCAATAGCAACCGATGTGCCCGCCACTGTTTGCCTTTAGATGCCGATGGACACTGCCCCGTTTTGGGATTTTGAAGGAGCGCGGTGTCTTGTTTGCAGCCATGTCTTGTTGCGCTCGACCCGCAGAGACGCGTCTGCTATTGTCGCGCTATGACCTCCCTCTCTCGACGCGAATTCCTGAAAGCCTCCGCCGCCGTCGCAACAACCATCGGCGCTACGGCGGCGCGGGCGCAAACATCTCCCGGCGAAACGCTGCGCATCGGGTTGGTCGGCTGCGGCGGGCGCGGCACGGGCGCCGCCGCGCAGGCGCTGGCCGGCGATCCGAGCGTGAAACTCGTCGCCATGGGAGACGTCTTCGCGGACCGGTTGCAGGGCAGCCTTGCGACGTTGAAAAAGCAGGCATCGATTGCGACGAAGCTCGAGGTCCCGGAGAAGAGCCAATTCATCGGCTTCGACGCGTACGAGAAAGTGATCGAGACGTCGGACGTCGTGTTGCTGGCCACGCCGCCGCACTTCCGACCGATGCACATCGAAGCTGCCGTCGCCGCAGGCAAACACATCTTTGCCGAGAAGCCCATTGCGGTGGATGCGCCCGGTGTCCGCGCCGTGCTCGCGGCCTGCGAGACTGCCAGCAAAAAGGGACTTGCCGTCGTGTCCGGCCTGGCGACGCGCTACTCGAATGGTCATCGCGAAACGATGAAGCGGCTGCACGACGGGGCGGTGGGACAGATACGCGCCATACAGGTCAACGATTTTCGCGGGCCGATTTGGGTCAAACCGCGCCAACCTGGCTGGACCGACATGCAATACCACATGCACAACTGGTATTATTTCACGTGGCTGTCCGGCGATTTCAATGTCGAGCAACACGTCCATCTGCTCGACTTGTGCGCATGGATCATGCGCGACGAATATCCCGTGCGCGCTTACGGCACTGGCGGGCGACAGGTGCGGACCGGGCCTGACTACGGGAACATCTACGACCACCACGCGGTGACGTACGAGTATGCCGACGGCGCACGTTTGTTTGCGACTTGCCGGCAAATGGCGGGCTGCATGAGCGAAATCACCACGCGAGTCATGGGTACCCAGGGCATCGCCAGCCTGAGCCAGCGTAATCTCGAAATCCAGGGGGCCGAGCAATGGGTCTATCGCGGCGAGCGCAACGTTGCGCAGCAGACCGAACACGACGAGTTGTTCGCCAGCATCCGCAAAGGCAGGCCGATCAACAACGGCGACTACATGAGTAAAAGCACGTTGATGGCGATCATGGGAAGGATGGCCACCTATACCGGTCAGGCGGTCACATGGGAGCAAGCGTTGCAATCGAAGGAGAAACTTGCCCCTGAGCGATACACGTGGGACGCAAAACCGCCCGAATCTTCTGTCGCAATTCCAGGCGTGACAAAGCTGGCGTAAACCATTGCGGTAAAGCAGTTTAGCCATTGCCGCATGTCGATCGGATTCATTCCACAACGAGGCTCGGCACACGACTGGCTTAACCCATGCTGCGCAGGCCAGCGGAATGGGCGAACAGCATCGGGCCTGGCAACGCGACTGCGGTTTTGACGCGCATGGTGGGAGCTGTACACCCTCGACTTCTCCCCAACCCGACCCATTCGCTGCGTGATCAGAAGCCCGTCCATCAAACGCAAGCAAATGCTGCTGCTCATGCTGACCAGCGGTGTGGCGCTGGTGCTTGCCTGCTCGGCGTTTCTCGCCTACGAACGGTTGTCCTTTCGCAAGGGACTCACGCACAAGCTCGAGTCACTCGCCACAATGCTCGGCACTGCCACAACCGCGGCGCTCGAATTTCGCGATACCAAAGTCGCACAGGAGATTTTGGCGACGCTCGCCGACGAGGAGAACATTACTGCGGCGGTGATTTACGACCGTGAACGACGACCGTTTGTCCAATACGTGCGGGCAGACCCCGCCGGCAAACAAGTTTCTTTCACGCCGCCGGAACCATTGTCAGACGGTCACGACTTCACAGCGACGCAGCTTTCGCTGTTTCGGCGCATTACGAGCCGAGGCGAACGCGTGGGGACAGTTTATCTGGAGTCGGACCTGCACGAGCTTTCCGGCCGCTTGCATCAGTACGTGCAGATTGTTCTTTGGGTGCTGCTGGCGTCTTCGTTCGTAGCGTTGATGCTCTCGGTGCGGCTGCAACGGGTGATTGTCGATCCGATTCTCGCGTTGGCGGGTACGGCCAAAAAGGTTTCGGCTGAAAAGGACTACGGCCTTCGTGTGAAGGTGAAGAGCCGCGACGAACTTGGGCAGCTCATGACGACTTTCAATGAGATGCTCCAGCAGATCCAGGAACGCGATGCGGCATTGCGTCGCGCGCATGATGACCTGGAGACGCGTGTGCGGGAGCGCACTTCGGAGTTGCAACAGCAAATCCTGGATCGCAGCAGGACCGAGAAGGATTTGCAGCAACAACTGACGCGCATCAGTCTGCTCAACTCGATCACGCGGGCGATTGCCGCGCGCCAGGATCTCGAGAACGTCGTCAAGGTGGTGCTGCGCCACCTCGAGGAGCAACTGCCGATCGACTTCGGCGAGGTCCAGCTTTACGACCGCCAGACGCGAACGATTTCGCCGGCACGGCATGGCACGGCCTACTACCGGCGCCAGGGCGCCTTTAGCTCAAACACTCCTCTCGAAGGCTCCGGACTTGAGCCATGCATCGAGGGGCAGACCGTTGTGGCGGGTGACCCTTCAAAGGCAGAGGGAGCGCTCAAAACGCGAATGGAAACGCTGGGCCTGAAATCGTTCATTGGGGTCCCGTTGATGGTCGAGGGAGAGATGTTCGGCATTCTGCTCACGGCGCGAAAGGCCGCGAATGCTTTCAGCAGCGGTGAGTGCGAGTTCCTGCGCATGTTAAGCGAGCAGGTCGCGCTGGCCGCGCACCAGGCCCGTCTCCACGCGCAACTTCAGCGTGCCTACGATGAATTGCGCCAGACACAAATAGCGATCATGCAGGAAGAGCGGTTGCGGGCGCTCGGCCAGATGGCCAGCGGCATCGCGCACGATATCAATAATGCGCTCTGCCCCATCGTCGTTTACGCCGACCTGCTGCTTTCGAATGAAAAGAGTCTCACCGAATCGGGGCTGAAGAACCTTCAAAACATCAAGACCTCGGGCGAGGACATCGCGCACATCGTTTCGCGGATGCGCGAATTTTATCGCCGTCGCGACGATCGTGACAGCCACCTGCCGGTCAATTTGAATCGCATCGCCACGCAGGTGATTGACTTGACGCGCCCGCGCTGGCGAGACATCCCGCAAGCGCGCGGGATCATGATCGAGTTGCGGACCGAGTTCGAGGACGGCTTGCCCCAGGTCGCGGCCAGCGAAAGCGAATTGCGGGAAGCGATCACAAACCTTCTTCTGAATGCGATCGACGCCATGCCGAAGGGAGGGGAACTTGTGGTCCGCTCCGTTACGCGCGCGTGGATCGCGGACGGCGAAGGCACGCGCAAGCCGTCCCACGTTTCCATGGAAGTGCGTGACACTGGCATCGGCATGACCGAGGAAATCCGCAAACGGTGCCTCGAGCCGTTTTTTTCAACGAAGGGAAAACGCGGAACAGGCCTCGGCCTGGCAATGGTCTACGGCGTGATGGAGCGCCACGAAGGCACGATTGAAATCGAAAGCGAACCCGGCAAAGGCACAACCATGCGGCTGGTGTTTCCCATGCGCGAACTCAGCGCCGCGGCCAGCGGGAGGGCCAAACCGACGCATGCTCCGCTCCCTACCCTGCGCATCTTGTGCATCGATGACGAACCGCTGCTGCGTGAGATGCTCGAGCAGTTGCTCGAGAACTCAGGGCACATTGCGGCGCTCGCGGATTCCGGGCAGGCCGGCCTCGAGATGTTCCGCAATGCGCGCCAGCTTGGTGAGCCTTTTGATGTCGTCATCACGGACCTGGGCATGCCGTACCTGGATGGACGGCAGGTTGCGCAAACCATCAAGCGCGAATCTCCGGACATGCCGGTGATTATGCTGACCGGCTGGGGCACGATGATGAAGGACGACGGCGACGCGCCCACGCAGGTCGACGCGGTGTTGAGCAAGCCGCCGAAAATCAACGAACTTTTCGAAACCATTTCGCGCGTGCTCGAAATCCGGCGCAGCCAAAGGCTGGACAAGGCGGCATAGCCGTCTGTCCGCTCCATTTTCCTCTACGTTTCGTTTTTAAAGGGCAGAAAACGGGTGTTTCTCGCGTCAAAAGAGGCTCTGCAAAAAACCACAAAAAACCGCTTGTGAAAAATTTCACGATCAGGCAATTTGCTCCGCCCCGACACATAGTCGAGGTTTCCGGGGCGAGGGTCGTTCTTCCTCGCGTGCGTTTTTGCAAGTGGCTTGATGCAACTTTTAAGACTTTTATTTCTAGTCGCAGGGTTGGTTCTGCCGATGGCGCTGGGTGCGGCTGATGTGCCTGCCGTTGAAGCAGGTGCGGCTCATGGCGACACGCATGCAACTGCTGAACCACACCATGGCTTGCCTCCCGCGGCGGTGGACTTGTGGGAAGGGATCCCGATTACCAATTCAATGGTGGTGACATGGGCGGTGGCTCTAGGCCTGATTATCTTTGCCCGGATCGCTACGCGTAAGATGCAGGGCGTTCCGTCCGGCCTCCAGAATTTGTGGGAATGGCTGGTGGAAAGGCTCCACGATTTCCTCGAAGGAATTATTGGCCCTGAGCTCGTCAGAAAGACATTTTGGTTCTTCGCTACCATTTTTATTTTCATTCTTTTCGCTAATTGGCTCGGTTTGATTCCGGGAGTGGGAACGATCGGCTGGGGGGTAAAAACCGATCATGGCATGCACATTGCCCAACCGCTGCTGCGTGGCGCAAACGCGGACCTGAACATGACTCTCGCCATGGCGGTCATTTTCTTCATTTGCTGGACCGTTTGGGCGTTGCAGGCCAATGGACCTGGCGGATTTCTTTTGCATATCTTCGGACCAAAGGGCGAGACGACCGGTGTTTTGAAGGTCCTGATGATTCTCGTCTTCATTGTCGTTGGCTTGCTGGAAGTCGTTTCAATTCTTTTCAGGCCGGTTTCCCTGAGCTTCCGACTTTACGGTAATATTTTCGCGGGCGAGAACATGCTCGAGTCGATGGCCAGGCTCGTGCCGGGCTGGCTTGGCAGCATCATTATTCCGATCCCGTTTTATTTTCTGGAAGTGCTGGTGGGGCTGGTTCAGGCGCTGGTCTTCATGTTGTTGACCGCGGTGTTTACGCTGCTTATCTGCACGCATGAAGAGGGCCACGAAAAGGCGCATCATTGATTTTTACGATTTCAACGGTTTGACCGTGTTCAATCGCGGGAACCGCTGAGCAATAAGAAAGGACATAAGTATGTTGATGCCAATGTTGGCAGAAATGACCGGCAACATTCACATCGGTCTGGCGGCGCTTGGGGCCGCGATCGGCGTGGGTTTCATTGGAGCCAAGGCTTCCGAAGCGGTGGGACGCAATCCCGGCGCGGCGACGAAGATCCTTGTCCAATCGATTCTGGCCATTGCCTTTGCGGAAGGAATCGTGTTTTTCGCGATCTTCCTGGCGACGGCAAAGTGGCCTGCCGGCCAATAGACACAATTGCCCGGGGCGGAGTTCGCTCCGCCCCGAGCTTTTTTGGAATGACTTTATGAACCAGATCATGTTCGCCGGCATCGCCGCTGATACGGCCAAAGCCTTCGGCGTCGACTGGCCGCACTTCATCGCGCAGGTCATCAGCTTTTCGATCCTCGCGTTCCTGCTGCACCGCTTCGCCTACAAACCCATCCTTCAAATTCTTGAAGAGCGCCGGCAGCGCATCGCCGAGGGCCTTGCGAACGCCGAGAAGATCAAGACGGAGTTGGCGCGGACCGAGGCTTCGCGTCAGGAGGTTATCAACCAGGCTAACGTGCAGGCGCAGAAGTTGATTGAGGAAGCCCGGCAGGCGGCCGCTCGCGTGCAGGAGGTCGAAACGCAGAAGGCGATTGCCGCCGCCAAGGACATCGTCGAGAAGGCCCGACAGGCGACCGAGGCGGAACACGCGCGGATGCTGACGGAATTGCGCCGTGAAGTGGGGCGGCTCGTTGTGCAGACCACCGGGCGAGTCGTGGGCAAGACGTTGACGCCGGACGATCAGCAACGCCTCGCGAACGAAGCGGCGCGCGAACTGGCCGCATAGTTGAATTCAGCGCGATGAAGATTTTCAAGCAAGCCCGCCGCGACGCTAAATCGCTCTTTCAAGCCTGCCGGACCAACGGCGTGCTCGATGAAAGCAAGGTGCGCGAAGTCGTCCAGAAAGTCGTCGCGACAAAGCCCCGCGGTTACGTGGGGGTGCTCCAGCATTTTCAGCGGCTCGTGAAACTGGACATCGATCGCCGCACAGCCCGCATCGAGAGCGCGACTCCGCTGTCAACGGCGCAGCAGAATGAGTTGAGCGGCACACTCGCGCGCCAGTATGGTCAGGGTTTGCAGATTTCCTTTGAGCACAATCCGTCGCTGCTCGGAGGGTTGCGCATTAAGGTGGGGAGTGATGTGGTGGATGCGACGGTGCAAGGCAGATTGGACGCGCTCGCGGAAAGTTTTTAGAAAGTTACTATGAACTCGATCCTTCAGGAAATTGAATCCCAAATCGCCGGCGTCAAGTCGACCGCGATGAAGCAGAACGTCGGCGTCGTGCGCGAAATCTACGACGGCGTGGCCAAGATTGAGGGCCTGACCGATTGCATGGCCAACGAGATGCTCGACTTCGGCGGAGGCGTCACCGGCCTGGCGCTGAATCTCGAAGAAACCGAAGTGGGCGTGATCATTCTGGGTGAATTCGCGAAGGTCAAAGAAGGCCAGGAAGTGCGCACCACGGGTCGGCTCTTGTCGGTGCCCGTTGGCAAAGGACTTCTCGGTCGTGTGGTCAATTCTCTTGGCCAGCCGATTGATGGTAAGGGCCCGATTAAGGAGACTGCGTTCTATCCGGTGGAGAAAATTGCCCCCGGCATCATCAAGCGCAAATCAGTCAGCCAGCCTGTGCAAACCGGCATCATGGCGATCGACGCGATGATCCCGATTGGCCGCGGGCAGCGTGAATTGATCATCGGTGATCGCTCGACTGGCAAGACGACGATCGGCATCGACACGATAATCAACCAGGCGCGCAGCAACAAAGCTGCGGAAACCGCCGGCGACAAGGGTTACCGTCCGCTCTACAGCATTTACGTCGCGGTCGGCCAGAAACAGTCGAACATCGCCCGCGTGATTGCTGAGTTGGAGAAGGCGGGAGCAATGCCCTACACGATCATCGTGGTGGCGGCTGCGTCGGACTCTGCGACCAACCAGTATCTGGCCCCGTTTGCCGGAGCATCGATGGGCGAGTGGTTCATGGATAATGGCATGGACGCGCTGATTATTTATGACGATCTCTCGAAGCACGCTGTGGCGTATCGCCAGGTGTCGCTCGTGTTGAAGCGCCCGTCGGGCCGCGAAGCCTACCCCGGTGACGTGTTTTATCTCCACAGCCGCTTGCTCGAGCGCTCCGCGCGCGTGGGTGAAAAGTACGGCAACGGTTCGCTCACGGCCCTGCCGATCATCGAAACGCAGGCGGGTGACGTTGCGGCGTACAGTCCTACCAACGTCATGTCCATTACCGACGGACAGATTTATCTGGAAACCGATTTGTTCTATCAGGGCGTGCGTCCGGCCATCTCCGTCGGCTTGTCCGTGTCGCGCGTCGGTTCAGCGGCGCAGATCAAAGCGATGAAACAGGTAGCGGGTCGCATCAAAGGTGACCTGGCGCAGTTCCGCGAACTCGCGGCCTTCGCGCAGTTCGGCTCCGATCTCGACGCGAAGACGCAAGGGATGCTTGAACGTGGCAAACGCATCGTCGAGATATTCAAGCAGCAACAGTACGATCCGCTGCCGATTGAAATTCAGGCGGCGGTCCTTTGGACGGTGCAGAACAACCTCATGGACGATGTCCCCGTGGACAAGATCAAGGACTTCCAGGCGAAACTGACGGAGTACCTGACTACGCGGAAAGCAGACGTGCTCACCAAAGTTCGCAACGAAAAGGCGATTAGCGACGCGATTGCCGCGGACTTGAAGAGCGCAGTAACAGGGTTTAAGCAGACTTATACATAAAATTATGGAACTTGAGGTCACAATTTGTGACCTCAAGTTTGTAACCACCTAATGGGAAGCAACTTACAGTATCTGGAACCTCTGCGGATCGGCCTTCTGATTCATCTCGTTCGGGGCCAACGTGTGTTGCTCGATGAAGATTTGGCCCGGCTTTATGAGGTGCCCACAAAACAACTTGTTCAGCAACTGCGCCGCAATTCTGAGCGCTTCCCATCGGATTTTGCGTTCCAGCTAACACGGAAAGAATACGCCAGCTTTCGAACCCGGGTCGCGGCGCCATCCGAGCACGGTGGCCGCCGCCACTTGCCATTCGTATTCACTGAGCACGGCGCAATAATGTTGGCCACCGTTCTGAACAGTCCAATCGCCATTGAAGCGAGTGTCCGGGTTGTTCGCGCTTTCGTTCATCTACGGGAGCTGCTTGCCTCAAACAAAGATCTGGCGTCGAAGCTTGCCGAATTGGAACGGCGTCTTGGCGGCCACGATAAGGCAATCAAATCCTTGTTTGATGCCATCAAACAATTGCTCGATCCGCCGGACACGGAGCAGGAGCGGCGCGAGATCGGATTTCACATCAAAGAGGAAGCGCGAAAGTACACGACGCGCAACGGAGTTCACTGATGCCCAGCACACGCGACATACGCCGGCGTATCAAGTCGGTCAAAAACACTTCGCAGATCACGAAAGCGATGCAGATGGTCGCCGCGGCCAAGATGCGCAAAGCGCAGCAATCGGCGTTGTCGGGACGTCCTTACGCGACCTTGATGAATTCCGTGCTGGCGGAGGTGACAGAGTATAAGGGTGACTTCACGCATCCGCTGATGGAAGTGCGTCCGGTGGGCAAAGTCGCGGTGATTGTCGTTAGCACAGACAAAGGTTTGTGCGGCGCGCTCAACAGCAATCTCATGCGCGAGGCTGCCAAATTTGACAAGGCGAACACGACCTATATTTGCGCTGGCCGAAAAGGGTCGCAGTTCATCGCCCGCACGAAGCGGGCTTTGGCGGCGGAATTTACTTACAAGGATGCGCCGCTGTTCAGCGAGGCGCGCGCGATTTCCAGATTTGTGCGCGATCTGTTCACGAAGGGCGAAGTTGATCGCGTCGATGTGCTTTACACGAATTTCGTTTCCACGCTGAATCAAAAGCCTGAAGTGCGTACGCTACTGCCGGTGGGTGAGATCACTGCGCTCAGCGCCGATGTCAGCGGGGATGCCGCGGGCGAAGCACTGACCAAGTCGGAGATCGAATATCAGTTTGAACCTGACCCCGGCACCGTGTTTGGCGCGTTGCTTCCGCACTACGTCAATTACCTGGTTTATCAGTTCTTGCTGGAAGCGAAGGCCAGCGAACACAGCTCGCGCATGGTGGCAATGAAGAACGCTACCGATAACGCCAAGCAACTCATCAAGGACATGACGCTCGAGTACAACAAGCTGCGCCAGGCAAATATTACCAGGGAACTTTTGGAAATCACCAGCGCCGGGATGGCGATGGGCACTTAATACTCTCATGAATAAAGGCAAGATCGTTCAAATCATTGGTCCCGTCCTGGACATCGAGTTCGCCGACAACCTGCCGGATCTCTTTAACGCGCTCTCGGTGGAATACGACATGCCAGGCTCGGGCCGCACCAAACTCACACTCGAAGTGCAGCAGCACCTCGGCGACAACTGGGTGCGCGCCGTCGCTATGTCCACCACCGAAGGGCTGAAGCGCGGCATGGAAATCACTGACCTCGGGGCGCCGATTTCGATGCCCGTCGGCGAGGCCGTCATGGGCCGCGTGTTCGATGTCACGGGCGCGCCTGTCGACGAGCAAGGCCCAGTGAAGGCCGACAAGTATCTGCCGATCCATCGCCCCG
>Ga0137340_1000119_pt1 | contig 18048 bp, 16 predicted proteins | sample EasRivERMLT400_2_FD_102295 | JGI IMG/M metagenome (GOLD analysis project Ga0137340, IMG submission 102295) | Soil microbial communities from meander-bound floodplain in the East River, Colorado, USA - East River MetaG ERMLT400_2 | ecosystem: Environmental > Terrestrial > Soil > Floodplain ...
CTCCGCTTCCGTCGGCAGGCGTTTGCCCGCCCACTTCGCGTACGCAACCGCGTCGTCGTAAGCGATGTGAACCACGGGAAACTTCTCGCGGCCTTTCAGATCGCTCTCCGGTCCCTCGGGATGACGCCAGTTCGCACCCTTTTCGTAGCGCCACCACTGAAAGAAGTCGTTGAGTGGCACCGCATGGGGCGTGGGTGTGAAAACGGTTGAACCCGCGACAAGATTTTCGGGCGGCGCGGTGGGAAATTCCTCCTGGGTCGGCGTCCGCTCCGCGATGGTGATGTAGCCTGTGGCCCTGGTGAACTTCTCGAACTCTTCGTTCGTGACCTCCGTGGCGTCCATCCAGAAGCCGTCCACGTAGACGCGATGCACGGGCAGCGCGTCGCGCGTCAGTCCCGGTTGACCACACAACGACTCCGTCTCCGCCGTGCTGCCCATGGAGAATTCGCCCCCGGGAATCCAGACCATGCCGGCCGGAGCAGCGCCGGGCGGCTGGGATTTGTTCGCAGCGGTCGGAAGGAACGTCGATGTCGTACCCGTCTCAACCGGCGCTTGCGTCTTCGGACGCGTCGCCTTAAATGCGAGGGCCGCAAGGCCCGCGACGATGCCCACGGCGATGGCCCACTTCCACGGAAGGCCGGAACGGCGTGACGGTGGCGCAGGCTTTACGCGCTTGGACTGTGACTTATTCACTTGCGATCACTTTACCTCTAAACCTTTCGGAATTTCCATGAACCGTCGATGATTTCCTTGCAGCCGGCAAAGTCGGCGGCACGCCTTTCATCGCGCGCAGGATTGGTCTTATTGCCACCGCTGGGTGCGATAGGCAGCGTAAGTGCGGGATGAACGCCGATGAGGAGTGTGGCCGGTTTTATGGAAAAGTTTTACGTGCTGATTGATTAGTAAGTTGCTTCGCGCCGCCGTCACTGGAGGTCATTGAGTTGTAAAGATCAATCAGAGGTTGCTGCGATACTTTGAGATAGCCAGTAAGCGGGCGGTCCAACAACGCGATGAGCGCGATCACCATGCTGAAAGAGACGGCGAGGATAGGCTGTGCCAGCGATCTTCTGGAGCCGACGATCCCCGTTTGATATCCCACCGCGGCCATTCCAAAAAACGTGAGCCCACAAAGAACGATCCAAATGCCGGCGGAAATCCGCTGCTGCAACCCGACCACCAACCTCGAGTTGTGCACCTCAGTCACGCGGTTAAGCGAATCGATGTAGAGGGCGGCGACGTCCGAGTTCATGTCCTTGCGGGCATTCGCCACCGCCATGTGCCACAACCGGTCCTGGACGATTTCGGATTCCAATCGGGCCTGCGTCAGCGCCTTCTCGCTCATGGTGCCCGATTGGATCGAGCGGGCGACGGCCAGGCGCGCATTCACGTATTCTCGAAGAAGTCCCCTGGCCTCGCCGCGGTCAGGTTCCGGCAGAAAGTCACAGCGGTGCCAAGTGGTGCGGATCGTATTGGCGTCGTCGCGCACGAGCTCTTTGCGAGTGTCATAGCGTTCGGCGACAATCCCAAACGTGAAGGCCAGCATGAAGGCGAGGAGGGCAAGGACAGACCCCGCGATGGCGGAAGCCGCCGATTCCTTTTCACATTCCGAGCGCCGGCGGGCGATACGGCTCAACTGATGTCCTGCTTCGATGGAAGCCAGGACGAGGAGAATCGTTCCAACAAACAGAACCCAAATGGGGATGGCATCCATACTCATCGGCAACTCCTCCTATAACTTACGAACGGATGTGGTTTTCATGCTTGAGCGCGCGCCAACGTGATTCTTCTCGACGAACCGGATCCTTCGCCTGATCCCGGAATTTGTGGAGCCGGTCCCGAAAGGGGGCGCTGGTGGAGGAACTGTTTGCCCGATGCGCCGCGCGATCCGAGAGCCGGCTCCAAACTTGTGTCGCGACAGCAACGCCATCTGCCTCTGCGCTCGCGCAAGGCGGCGTGGTCGCGAAGGACTCGATCATCCTTTAAAATTTAAGCCGGACACCGACGCGTATCGCAGCACCGTCGTCGGTGTCATTATTGAATTGCCAGCGGACGTCGCCGAAGGCGCCCCACTTTTCGTTGAAACGCCATTCGGCGCCGGCCCCGAGCGCTTCGAAGGTTTCGTCTGTTTCGAAGCTGTAACCGATCGCGGCCAGGGCGTATGGCGCGATGGGCGAGTCGCCCAGCGGCAGGCGGAAGTAACCTTCGGCAGAGACGTTGTCGATGAACTGGCCGTCAAAGTTCTCCCAGTGCGTGAATGCACCCACGCCAAAGTGGCGAGTGAGGAAGTAGCTCAAACCGACGCCGGGAGCCACGGTGCTGTCGTCCTTGTCCACCCAGCCGCCGAAAAGGGAGAGGCTGAATTCACCGCTGTCGTACGAACCATCCGCCGCGGTGGCGGCAGTGACGCTAAGTGCAGTAATGATTATTGCTATCGTTTTTTTCATGTTGTTGTTTTTTGTTTGTTACCGGACTGATTATTTTGGAAAGGCGAAGGTCATAGTGAAGCGCAAGCCCCGCGACGAAGACGGACGCGATGAATGAAGAGGAGCAGCGCGCGTTTCATGTCACCTTTGTCTCGGCGATCCTGCTCTCACGGCGCTTCGACCGCGGCTTCCTCGTCGATGGGCAGGATCGGTTCGCCTTGCAGGTTCCTTTTGACGACCTTGAACTGGTCCACGAGGAAGAGGGGCTTGGCGGCGTCCTTCGACAGCGCGTTGAGGCGCTGCTGGAAGACCGCGACCTTTTCCGGATTCGCCGCCGCGAGGTCCTTCTGCTCGTACGGGTCCTGCGCGAGATTGTACAACTCGACACTCGACGGCAGCGACGCGCGCCAGACGAGTTTCCAGTCGCCCTGCCGGAGTCCTGCACGGAACGGCTCGATGTTGTAAACGATCTCCGAGCGCGGCGAGGACTTGCCCTGGGCGATCGTGTCCCAGATATTGACGCCGTCGAGCGGCTTGCATTTGGCTGTGGACGCACCGGCGAGCGAGGCGAACGTCGGGTAGAGATCAACCGCGTGAATGAGGCCGTCCACTGTCTGGGCCTTAATTTTGCCGGGCCAGTTGGCCAGCGCGCAGACGCGCGTCCCGCCTTCATAGACAGTACCCTTGCCTTCCTTGTACGGGCCGTTGTCGCAGGGCAGCTTCACCTTCGACATGTCGGCCATGACGCCGGCCATCTTGGCGCTGCGCGTGCCGCCGTTGTCGCTGTGAAAGACGATGAGCGTGTTCTCACGCATCTTCTTCTTGTCGAGCGCAGCCACGACGCGGCCGATTTCGTCATCAAGGCAGGCGACCATTCCCGCATACGTGCGGCGCGTCGGGTCTTTGATGTTCGGATAGCGGTCTTCGTATTCCTTCGGGGCCTGATAGGGCGTGTGCGGGGCGTTAAAGGTGAGATAGAGATAGAGCGGCGTGGCGATGTCATGCCCTTCGATCAGCTTGGCGGCGTCCTTGCCGATCAAGGTGGTCGTGTAGCCTTCCTCCTTCACCGGCTCGTTGTCACGGAACCAGTCGAGCACGCCATGCTCGTCGTGCGTGAAGTAATCCAGCTCTCCGATCATCGCGCCGTACTGGTAGTCAAAGCCGCGCTGCTTCGGCCAATACTTCTTGTCGCCGTGGCCGAGATGCCACTTGCCGATGATCGCGGTCTTGTAGCCGGCTTCCTTCAGGCACTGCGGCATGAGCCATTCGTTGGTGTCCAGGCCGTAGCCGGAGACGGAAGGAATGACCATCGTTTGCAATCCGTATCGGAAGGGATAGCGGCCGGTCATCAGGGCCGCGCGCGTGGGCGTGCACATGGGCTGCACATAGAACTGAGTGAACTTCGCGCCGCCCGCGGCCAGCGCGTCGATGTTCGGCGTCTTGATGTCTGTGCAGCCGTTGAACCCGACATCCTTCCAGCCGAGATCATCGGCCACGATGTGGACGATGTTGGGTTTATTGTCAGCCGCTTGCGCAACGGACCCGATGAGCACCAGCCCGAAGGCCAGCGCGAGGATTCTCAGTCAATGGTTTAGTTGCATAATTAGTCAGCCTTGTTTTGTGAGAGCATGAGTTATCGGGTGGAGGTAACGAGTCCACGGGGATCGCTGTCGGAAACCCTGTTAGCCCCTCTCCGACTGTAGCACTACCGCTCATCGGGTTCTGCGTGCGTCGGGAGGCGCTGCCACATTCGCGATGGAGGCGGCCCACAGCGGCATGGCCGGGTTGCCGCTGGCTTTGTAAACGCGCGTGAACTCGCCCTCGTCCAGCCAGAGGCCCCCGCAACTCGGGCACTGATCGACTTCCACGCGGCCCAGGTCCGAGAAGATTTTCCGCTCCAGCACGCGGTTGGGGCAGCGCGGACAAAGGCGAGGCTCCGTGAGCGAGACTTTCGTATTCGGATCGCGCCACACGGTATGGAGGGATATGGATGCGCGTGGGTCTGTGCGCTCCAGTTCGCTTTGATCAAACCAAATGCCGCCGCAGCCTCCATAACAAACATCCAGGGTCATTCCACCGGCGCTCTTCTGACGCAACGGCCCTTTGCATGCAGGACAATTCATAAATAAATTTGGTTCTCCGAGGTTCGGTGGCTCATGGCGGTCTGGCCGCTTGCCTCCTTGCGGGTGCGCAGCGGAACTTCCTCGCCGGAAGTATGCGGCTGCGGGTGACTGTCCGGACCACTCGAAAGCCAGTCGACGGCTTCCTCGAAATCTCCAAAGGCCCGTATCTTCCACCCCCGCAGCTTGGCGATGAGGGCAAACAACGCGGCCCGGCGGTGCGGATCGCCCTTATGCAGCAGCGCCAACCGCTGGTTGCGTGTGAATCCCATCTCCGCCAGGTCCCGAACGAGCGCGGCGATTTCGTCCGGCGTTAACTCCGTCTGTATGTCCCGGCCATCCAGCAGCGCCCGTTCAATGCCACGTCTCCGGCAGACCTGCCCCAACCGCGAAAGCACCGCGTGACTTTCCGCCATGTCCAACCGGCCGTGCGCATCCAGGCGGACGAACTCGCGGAACCGGATCACATGCAGTTCCATGGGCCCACCCTCTTCCGCAGATTTTATTTTCATATTCGAGGGCGGGTTTCGTTACATGTGTTCATTGGGTCCTTTTTGCTTCTGCTTAACGGGATGGGGTCGCCAGGTTCTCAGGGGAGGCGAGAGCGTCCGTAACGGCCGCCATGAGGTTTAGCCCTGGGAATGGCTTGGGCAGGTAGGCGACAGCCTGCGCCTTGCGCGCCTGTTCCTGGCTGGACGGCAAGTCATGGGCCGTGATGAAAATGACAGGCCGCTCCGCCCCTCCCTGCTTGAGTCGCTGCTGCAGCTCTAAACCGGACATGCCCGGCAGGCGCATATCCAACACCAGGCAACCGGCATTCTCAGCGGCGTCCGATTCCAGCAACGCTTCGGCGGATTGGAACGTCTCGACGGCAAACCCCGCCGCCAGCAAAAGTCGTTTGATTGCCTGGTTCATGCTCATGTCGTCGTCCACGACCACGACACTCTGTTTTTGAGTCGGCATTGGCGCCTCCACCGGATGGCGGCGTAACAGGGGAATCAGATCAGGTTAGGGAAAGGCCGGGTATTGGACCTTGGGGCATGCCGTACTGCACTTTGGTCCAATAGCGCCCGAGGCCATGTCCTGCTATGAAACGGGATTTGTGATCGTCCCGGGAAGTTGTTAAGCCGGAGAGGCGCCGGGCCGGATTTCGGACTGGGCGCCCGAACTGTTGGACGGGATCACGCTGTTTTTCAGGCGGCCCGAAATCTGGACCAGTTCAGGCACGGAATTCGCATTGAGCTTTTGCATCACGTTGGCGCGATGCGCCTTGACCGTGCGTTCGGCGATCCCAAGCTCAGCCGCAATCGTCTTGTTCATTTTGCCTTCGACAACGCCCGCCAGGACCTCTCGTTCCCGCTGCGTCAGGCCGTGGTACTGCCGCGATGTCTCCTCGGTGGACCGAATTTCCTCAGCCCGAGTCATGGCGGCCTCAATCGCGCCCAGCAACACTTCACGCTCGACCGGCTTGGTGAGGAAATCGACAGCGCCCGCTTTCATCGCGGACACGCTCACGGGGACCGTGGCATAGCCCGAGATGAAAATAATCGGCAGCTTTTCTCCGCGGATCGAAAGCGCCTCCTGGAGCTCAAGTCCATTGGGACCCGGCATGTGGAGATCAAGCACGACACACCCGCGAGCGCTGTCCCGCTGGGTTATCAGGAATTCGCCGGCTGACGCATAGGCACGTGTTTGGTAACCGGCGGCTTTCAACAGACGCTGGAGCGCGGTGCGATACGATTCATCATCGTCCACAACGTGAACAATGGATGTCGTCGAATTCATGTGCCTGATGCCACGTGGTGTGCGGGCAATACTACGCGAAAGGTGGCTCCACGCCCACTATTATTGTTTTCGGCCCGGATTTGCCCATGGTGCGCTTCAACGATCATCCGCGAAATGGACAAGCCCAGGCCCATTCCTTCCTTCTTGGTCGTAAAGAAGGTTTCAAAAAGCCTGGGCAAGCGATCTGGCCTGATGCCATTGCCACTGTCACTGACCACAATCTCCACTTGCCCCGATTCGGAACCGGCAGTGCTGACCGTCAACCATCGCTCGTCTTCAGGCATATCAGCCATCGCGTCCATGCCATTAAGAACAAGGTTCAGCAGGACCTGTTGCAAATGGACCCTGTCTCCCTCGACCATGGGCAGCGCGGGCGCAAATTCGGATTTCCAGGCGATGTTCCGCTTGCGCGCCTCAGCGCGTGTCAGCGCAAGCACATCCGAAACAAGTTGGTTCATATCCAGCAACTCCATCTCAAGATGACGTTTGCGCAGAAGCGTCCTGATATGCCGGATCACATCACTGGCGCGCAAGTCATCCTTGCGAATATCCGCAAGGATCTGCTTTATCTCCTCTATGTTTCTTGGCGTTGCGTCCAGCAACATGCTGGCCGCCTCCGCATTGCTCAGGATCGCGCCCAGCGGCTGGTTGATTTCATGCGCGATGGACGCGGTCAGTTCACCCACCATGGCCAACCGGGAGACGTGGGCGAGGCGCTCGTGGGCTTCCTCAGCCTGTTTCCGATCAGATATGTCGTGGCCAATCGCCTGCAGTTCGACCACCCGCCCGTCCGAGCCGCAAATCGCATGGTTGACCCAGTGATGCCAGCCAAGTCTTCCATTGGGCAGCAACACTTGATGCTCGATCGTTTGGACCCCGCGTGCTTCGGCCAGTGTGGCAATTCGTTCCAGCGTTTTCTCCCGATCCGGCTCGGGAATCAACTCGATGAACCTGCGTCCGATCAACTGCTCGCGTTGTCGCTGGAAGAACCGGCAGTACGCCTCGTTGACAAAGGTCAAAGTAGTATCAGGCAAAAAACGGCAAATGAGGTCCGTCTGTGTCTCGATCACTTCGCGGTAACGTTCTTCACTGGTTCGCAGGTCTTCCAGCGAACGTTGCCGCTCTTCCAGTACCGCCGCCAGGCAGAGCAGCAAAATACAAACAAAAATCAGAAAAATCTGCAGCGACAGAGCGTTTTCAAGCGGCGAGTGCGATGCGAATGGGCCTCGGCCATGCGCCGTTCCCCAAATGGAAATTAGCGTTAGCACAAGAACCGAGGCGCTCTTCCCCGCCATCCCGAACCGCAGCGCCGCCCACAACAAAAACGGCAGCGGCAGGTAAAGCAACCCCGCTCGACTCCCACCCCCCGGTTCCTGGCGAACGAAGACAAAATAGCTGACCAGCACCAGACCCAACGCGAGGAGTGCAGCTTCCGCAATTACACGTGGTGTTGTTTTCCGTATGTCCTGGACTGCGTCGCTCCAGGTCACAATCACTGTCCCCAGCGTCAGGGTCGCCAGCACATTGGAAAAAAACCGGGTTCGCCAAACTTCCCAATAACTGCTTTCCCCCCAGCCATTGAACGCCACAAAGCCCGCGTCCAGAAAAGAGGATAAAAACGGTGCCAGGAAAACCCCACCGAAAATGAAAAAGCGCATGTTGCGAAACGTGTCCAGGCGGAACTTGCCACCCGACAAATAACGAATGCTCCCGGCCCCAATCAATGCTTCGCAGCAATTGCTGATGTACCAACAAAGGATCATCATTTGTGGAACATCGCTTTGCAGTTGCGAGGCCCAATGGGTCGGAATCACCGCTACAAATAGAAACCACCACCAGCGCGGCGGTGTCAGCAACAGTGCGGCGAGCAGGATGGAGTTGGGCGGCCATAATACTGAGACCGGCTGCGGTTGCAGCGTCAACGCAAAGCCAAGTTTCGCTCCCAGATAGTACGCCACCGAAACCAGGAAGGCGGCTGTGACAGGGGACGTAAGCCTCGCCCGCAATTTGTTGCTTCGCAACGCCTCGACTGGCGGAAGCGGCATCTGAAGGACAGCGGGTTTCATCCCAACACCTCCATGACGTTGCAAAAAAGGAACTTCCCTGTTCGCCATTGCGCTCTTAACCCTCTCTCTAAAGAATTAGGCTTCATGGGCTCCTCCCTTTTCTTCAATTGAGCTGGTGAGACAATTACACGAGGCTAATCCTGATCTGTCAACTACCATGTGGACCCCTGAAAAGTGATGCGTCTCGGTTTTTGTAATCAGGCGAAGGCAGTCCGTTTGCGCTTGCCAGTGGCGGGGAAGCTGCTGCATTAGGAGAGTTGTGAGCTCGAAAAGGCCGGGCAAAGAGAAGCGGATTCGCTGGTTCCTCGCCAGCGTGTTTGCTGCGCTTTGGCTTTTCACAGGGTTTGCCGCGACTTCGTCCGAGTTGCATCACTGGCTGCACGAGGATGCGCCGACGGGCGAGCATCAGTGTCTTTTCACGAAGTATGCGGAAGGACAGTTCGTCAATACGCCCACCGCCCGGATAACTCTCCAGATTCCTCTTTGCCTCTCGACCGTTTGCCCGCTGCCTGCCGTGGTTGAGTTGCCGGGTTCCATCCGTCTGCTTCCTCCGGAGCGCGCTCCGCCTGTCCTCTAGTCTTCCCTCGATTCGACCGGCCTGGCCGGCGTTGTTTAGGTCGTAAAGGCGGTCCTGTGTGGGACTGCTTGTTAACCCTTGAAGAGAAGATCAGAAAATGAAACGGAATTTAGTTTTGGTTTTTTGCCTGACCGCGAGTGCGATCAAGGCGCAGCCGACAAATGAACTGGACGCGCTGAAGCGTCAACTCCAGGAAGCGACCGAGAAGTTCGATCGGTCCCTGCAGGAGCATCGCAAGATCATCGATGATCTGAATCTGCGATTGCAACACATGCAGGCCGCGCAAACGAATGGCGTCAGAGATCAGGGCCTCGTTACCTCGGCTGCTACAAATACAGTTGAAGCGGACCAGAGCCGATTGACGTCGGCTGCTACTGGTTTGAGATTGGGCACGCGAAGCGCGTACATGGACATCGGGCTGGTGGGGACGTTTGCGGCGGGAAGCTCGACGGCTTCGGACATCGAAGGCGGAACGCAACTCGGGGGGCACGATCCCAACCAGCGCGGATTCACAGTGCAGGGAGTGGAAGCGACATTCAGCGGGGCAGTCGATCCTTACTTCCGTGGCATGGCCAATGTGCTGTTCTCGATCGATGCCGGAGGCGAATCGTTCCTGGAACTGGAGGAAGCGTATCTGGAGACGATCTCGCTGCCGGGAAATTTACAGGTCCGCGGCGGGCAGTTCTTCACAGAGTTCGGCCGCCACAACCCAACGCATCCGCACGCCTGGTGGTTTGTGGACACGCCGCTCGTCAATGGGCGTTTCCTTGGGCCGGACGGACTGCGCAACCCCGGCGCGCGGGTGTCATGGCTGATGCCGACTCCGTTCTATTCGGAGTTATCGCTGGCAGTACAAAACAGTCATGGCGAAACGGCAGCGAGCTTTCGCAGTTCGGGACATGTCCACGATGACGAGACGGACGAGGAAGTCCCGCTCGCGTTTCGTCATGCGGACAACGATCGCGGGCTCAAGCACGTGGACGACCTCCTGTTTGCGCCGCGTTACGCAATCTCCTTCGAGGTGACCGATGCGCAAACGCTGCTGCTCGGCGCGTCGGCAGCGTTCGGCCCGAACTCGCGAGGCGGCGATAACGGTGGCAACACGGACACCCAAATCTACGGCATCGATTTTACATGGAAGTGGAAGCCCGCAAAACACCAGGCGGGATTTCCATTTGTGATGTGGCAGACCGAGGCCATGTGGCGGAAATATGACGTGGGCGAATTTGATTGGGCCGGGGAGGAAGAGGGACAAATCATCGACGTGGGCACAGGAGCCCCTGCCCTGCTACCGGGCGAGACGCTCGATGATTACAGGTTTTACACGCAATTGTTGTATGGGTTCAAGCCGCGCTGGGTCGCAGGCCTGCGGTTTGATTACGTAAAGGGCGAACAAGGCGACTACGAGCGACTCAATTTAACGGTGGATGGCGACGCGCTCGGGCGCGATCTGGAGCGCACGGAACGTTGGCGGCTATCACCGAACCTGACATGGTTTCCAACCGAGTTCTCGAAACTGCGGCTGCAGTATAATTATGATGATCGAAAAGGAATCGGCGAAGATCATTCGGTCTGGCTGCAGTTCGAGTTTATCCTCGGCGCGCATGCGGCACACCAGTTCTAAAGGAGCAGATTTATGAAACTGAAATTGCTTTGGTTCACGACGGCGCTGACGCTTGCGGCGCAGAGCGCGATTGGAAAGATAAATGTGGTCGCGACAACCGCCGATTTCGCGGCAATCGCCCGGGAGATCGGCGGCGATAAAGTCCAGGTGACTGCGCTGGCCAAACCGACCGAAGATCCGCATTTCATCGACGCGAAACCGGGCTTCATCTCGACGCTAAATCGCGCCGATGTGCTGATTGAAAGCGGCGCCGGGCTGGAGCAAGGGTGGTTGCAGCCGCTGCTGCAGGGCGCGCGCAATCCGAAGATCAGTGGCGCCGCGCCGGGCCATGTGCAGGGCAATGCCGGCGTCGAAATGCTCGGCGTGCCCGCGTCACTCGACCGATCGAGGGGCGATATTCACGCCGAGGGCAATCCCCATTACTTAATCGATCCGATGAACGCGAAAATTGTCGCCGCGAACATCGCGGAGGCTTTCTCCAAAGCGGAGCCCAAAGCGTATGAGACCTACCGCACGAACCTCAAGGTCTTCCAGGAGAAGATCGATGCGCGCATGGTGGAATGGGAAAAGCAACTGGCGCCGCACAAGGGCGCGTCGCTCGTGGCCTATCATGATTCGTGGCCATACTTCGCGCAGCGGTTTGGGCTGAAGATAGAAATGTTCCTCGAACCGAAACCAGGCATTCCACCGACGCCGTCCCACGTTGCCTCGCTTATTCAGAAAATGCGCGAACAGAACGTCCGCGTGATTCTCGTTGACGCTTATGTGAGCCGGCGGCAGGCGGATTCGCTGGCGTCGAAGACAGGCGCGGTCACTGTCCCGGTAAGCCATTTTCCCGGCGGCGTGAAAGGAACCGAGGGCGGTTATATCCAACTCGTCGATTACCTTGTGAACTCAATTTCCCAGGCGCTCGCCAGCGCGAAGTAATATGGAAGCCTGGGAAACAATGAAGTTGCCGCTGCTGGCGTGCCTGCTCCTGCCTGCTTTGCTGGTTTACCTCGGACTGCACATCGTGCGGCGCGGGATCATCTTCGTGGATCTTGCGCTCGCGCAAGTCGCAGCCCTCGGCACGTGCTGGTGTGTTATGCTGGGACATGATCCGCACGACATCCATACCTACTGGTGGTCCATTGCGTTCACGCTGGCGGGCGCGCTGATTTTCACATTCACGCGCACGTCCGAACCGCATCGCGTGCCGCAGGAAGCGTTGATCGGCATCGTTTATGTCGTCGCGGCAGCGGCGTCGATCGTGCTCCTCAGCAAGTCGCCGGGGAGCAGCGAGGAATTGCAGCGGACGTTGATCGGCGACGTGCTATTCGTCACCTGGCCGCAAATCTGGAAAACGTTCCTGCTCTACGTGGTGATCGCAATCGTGCACCTTATTTTTCGCAAAAAGTTCATCAGCCTCACATTTTCAGGCGAGCGCAGCGATGTAAGCTGGACCACGCGCGGATGGGACTTTTTATTTTACGCGCTGTTCGGCCTGGTCGTCACCAGCTTCGTGCAGATTGGCGGGGTGTTGTTGGTATTCACGTACCTGATCGTGCCCGCAGTCTGCGCGAACCTGCTCGCAAAATCACTCGGCGTCCTGCTGGCCGTCGGGACCTTGATTGCCGCCCTCGGCGGACTCGGCGGACTCTACGCCTCCTACCAACTCAACATGCCCACCGGCGCGGCCATCGTCTGCACCTTCGGAGCAGTGCTGCTGGTGGTGGGCACCATCGCCAAGCTGCGGAATGGCCTCCGCCCGCCGCTTGACCAACCCGTGAAGCAATCATAGGGTGAGGTATGAACTCTGTGCAGATGGCGCCATTGACGGTTGAAGATTACCGCCTGCTGCCTGAGACCGGGCCGCGATATCAGTTGATCGAAGGGGATCTTTTTATGGCGCCAGCACCAAACCGATTTCACCAAAACATTGCATTAAATGTCGCAGTGATTCTGTACAATTACCTTGCGAAACATCCTGTCGGATCGGTCTTCACTGCTCCCTTCGATGTCTATCTGGATGAAATCAACGCAGTCCAGCCGGACGTAGTGTTTGTTGCTAAAGGCAACGATATTCTGACCGCCCAGGGCGCCAGCGGTGCTCCCGATTTTGTCGTTGAAGTCCTCTCCCCGAAAACAGCGCATCTCGACAAAAAATCCAAGCGCAGAGTTTATGCTCGTTCCGGAGTCAAGGAACTCTGGCTCATCGATCCAGACACCGAGACAATCCACGTCTATTTCCTGCAAAAGGACGCCGAGAAACCGGCCAAAGTTTACGGCGCGCGCGACACATTCACGTCTCCGACGTTTCCCACGCTGAAGTTTAAAGGCGCAGCCATCTTCAAGCCGCAATAGGAGGGGACCTTTCCCAAAGTGTACATGTTCAGGCCTGACCCCGCCGACGCGATGATTTCAAAAGCCGTTTTTCTGATGGTTGTCGTTGCAAGCATTTGCCTCCTATGCAGCTGCGGTATTGAGACTAACCGAGATCGGGCTGTCATTGCTCAAGAAAATACTGTGCTCAGGCGCCTCCTCGTTTCACTCGAATTATTTCGTGAAAAAAACGGGACGCTTCCCGCTACATTAGAGATGCTCCGCCAGAGTGACCCAAAAATCCGCGATATTATTGCTTCTGCGTACACGTACTCACCAACAGGAACCGTAGTTGCATACGGCTCTACGTGGTTGATAACCGCAACAAACGTATCGGCTGGCGGCGAAGTAACCGTCGGTAGACTTCCACTTGAGGTAGCCCGCAAGGCTCGATTAAAGCGTTAGCGGGACAAATCTCGATCGTCTCCGCAAGGATTTACAGTTTTTCACGTTCGAAGATGTTACCATTTTCGGATCCCATTCTGGTGGTCGCGCCGCGCTGTTGCGCCCGCCCTCCTTCCTCGACGCTCGGCGCTCGGCTCTCGACCCCTCGGGCAGACGCTTTCTATTGGCTTCCTGCGCGCGCATTTTCTAGAATCCATCTGTTGAGCAATGAGTAAAAAAGATAAGGGTGATCATATTGTCGCCGAAACGGACGCGACCGCCGGCAAGAACGGCAGCAAGTCCACGATCGAACTGCCGCTGCACCGGCGGATGGACCACAGCTTTCTTCAATACGCGTCCTACGTCATTCGCGACCGCGCGATTCCGAACCTCGCGGACGGATTGAAGCCTGTGCAGCGCCGCATCCTGTGGTCGTTGCACGATAAGGATGATGGACGCTTCATCAAAGTGGCAACGATTGCGGGGCATTGTGCGCAATATCATCCGCACGGCGAGGCGGCGATCTCGGACGCGCTGGTGGTGCTAACGAACAAGCGTTACCTGATCGAAGGCCAGGGAAATTTTGGCAATATCTTTACGGGCGATCCACCCGCGGCAAACCGATATATCGAGGTGCGCCTCACCGAACTCGCGCGCAATGAAATCTTTAATGACGAGATCACGGACTTTGTCCCGAGCTACGATGGGCGGAACAAGGAACCGATCACGCTGCCAGCGAAGCTTCCGCTGCTGCTGATGCTGGGCACGGAAGGCATCGCGGTGGGCATGGCGTGCAAAATTCTGCCGCACAATTTTTCAGAATTGCTCCAGGCGCAAATCGCCATCCTGAAGAAGCAGTCGTTCAAGTGCCTGCCTGATTTCCAGACCGGCGGATTGATGGACGCGCGCGAATACGCGGACGGCAAAGGGAGCGTGAAGGTCCGCGCGAAGATCAAGATCAAGGACGAATCGACGGTCGTCATCAAAGAGATTCCGCCGACAACCACGACCGAATCGTTGCAGGCGTCGATCGAAGACGCGGTGCGGAAGGGCAAGCTGAAGATCCGCAGCGTGAACGACTTCACCTCGGAGGACGTGGAAATCGAAATCAAGGCGCCGCAGGGAGTCAGCGCCGAAAAACTGGTGGATGCGCTGTATGCGTTCACCGATTGCGAGACGACGATCAACAGCCGGATCGTCGTGATTCGGGACAACCGGCCCGTCGAGATGACGGTGTCGGAAGTGCTGCGTGAGAATACCGCGAAGCTGCTCAAGGACCTCAAACGCGAGCTCGACCTTAAAGAGAAAAAGCTCGAACAGGAACTGCATTACAAAACGCTCGTGCGGATTTTCATCGAGAACCGAATCTACAAGAAGATAGAGCAGTGCCGCACGAACGAGGCGGTGGTCCAGGCGGTGCATGACGGTTTTCGTCCGTTCCGCAAAGAGATGTATCGCGACCTCACGAATGAGGACGTGGAGATGCTTTTGGGCGTGCGTATTCGCCGCATCTCACTCTTTGACATCAACAAGCACCGCGAAGAGATGGACAAGGTGAAGGCGGACCTCGACGAGACCCGCAAGCACTTGAAGAACGTGACGAAGTACGCGATCGGCCACCTGGAACGGTTGCTGGAAAAATACGGACCGCTGTACCCGCGCCTCACGAAGAGCAGCCGCTACGACGAAGTCGATGCGAAGGAGGTTGCGTTCAAGTCGTTCAAGGTGGCTTACGACCGCGAATCGGGGTATGTGGGTTATCGCGTTGCCGGCGACGAGTTCAAAGCGGATTGTACGAAGTTCGACAAGCTGGTGATGGTGTTCAAAGACGGCCATTACAAGGTTGTTGAATTGCCGGAGAAGATGTTCGTCGGACCGGATCTCTTTTACTGCGCGGTGCCGGAACGCGAACGCATTTTCACGCTCGTTTATACGAATCGCGAAGCGACGTACATCAAGCGCTTCACCTTCGGTGGCACGATCCTGAACAAGGAATATTTTTGCATCCCGGAGAAGTCGCGCATCCTGTTCTTCGAACCGGACACGCCGGAGCAGATATACATCCGCTACAAAGCCGCGCCGTATCAGAAAATAAACCAGCAGACGTGCAAGCCATCAGAGCTGACGGTCAAAGGCGTGAAATCGCGCGGCAACCAGTTGTCGATCAAGGAGGTGGCCGCAGTGAACAGCAAGCCGCCGCGCAACTGGGAACCGGACGCAGCGACGACGAAGTTGTCGTTTGCGTAACCGTTGACGGCGAGACGCTCGGACTAGCGCGCCGCTTCCTGGCGCGCCCACGCGTCGGCTTCGAGGATTTCCTTCAGCGTGGGATGCTCGCTCACCTTGTGCGCGTCCATCGCGCGCGCAACCGTCTCTGTGATTTGAGGGAAGTTGATTTTGCCGGCGCAGAAAGCATCGACGGCAACTTCGTTCGCCGCGTTGAGCACGGCCGGCAACGTGCCGCCCACCTCCCCTGCCCTGCGCGCGAGAATCAACGCCGGAAAGCGCTCTGTATCCGGCTCTTCAAAAGTCAGGCTGCCGAGTTTCGCGAAGTTCGTTTGCACACGTTCACTGCGCGCGCGGTTGGGATACGTGAGCGCATACTGGATGGGCAGGCACATGTCGGGTGTGGAAAGTTGCGCGATGATCGAGCCGTCGACAAACTCAACCATCGAGTGGACGACGCTTTGCGGATGCACGACGACGCTGACGCGGTCCATCTCGACGCCGAAAAGCCATCGCGCCTCGATCATCTCGAGGCCCTTGTTGAAGAGCGTGGCGGAATCGATGGTGATCTTGCGGCCCATGACCCACGACGGATGTTTGAGGGCGCGCTCGACGGTGATAGTTGCGAATTCGGACTTGGGAGTATTGCGAAACGGGCCGCCGGAAGCGGTAAGCCAAAGACGGCGGACGGACGAGGCGGGCTTGCCGTCGAGACATTGAAAAATCGCCGAGTGTTCGCTGTCCACGGCAAGAACGCGCACGCCATTTTTTGCGGCTTCGCGCATGACGATTTCGCCCGCCATGACGAGGATTTCTTTCGAGGCCACGGCGATGTCCTTGCCTGCGCGGATCGCCGCAAGCGCGGGTTGGAGGCCGGCAGTACCGACGATCGCAATGAGCACAATGTCGGCACTGGGAAGCGTCGCCAATTTCAGCAACCCCTCGCTCCCGCAATAAACGCGGGCGTTGAAACCAAGCGAATCCTGCAGCGCCTGCGCCTTTGCAGGGTCCGTGAGCGAAATCGCTTCAGGCCGATGTTTGCGCACCTGTTCGAGAAGGAGATCGACATTGTTCCCGGCGGCGAGTCCCACCAACCGAATCTGGTCTGGGAGGTCGTCGGCAACCTTGATGGCACTGGTGCCGATCGATCCCGTGCTGCCCAGTAGAACGACGTTCTTCATGACGGAACAGGAGCGAGAATGTGCCGGATATACAGGTACATCAGCGGCGCATTAAACAGCAAACTGTCCATCAAGTCGAGCATGCCGCCGATGCCGGGAAAGAAACGGCCGGAATCCTTGACGCCGGCTTCGCGCTTGAAAAGCGACTCGATGAGATCGCCCACGACCGCTGCAGCGCTCAACAACACGCCGAGAATGATCGCGTGAACGTAAGTCAGGCCCTGGAGGTGGTGCCCGGCAAACTTCACGAACAGGACACTCAAAAGGGTCGACGTAAAAATCGCGCCCACAAACCCCTCCCAGGTTTTGCCGGGGCTGATGCGCGGAATCATTTTGTGTTTGCCGATAAGTGAACCGACAGCATACGCGCCAAGATCGCTGAACTTGGTGATGGCGATGAAATAGAGGAGATAAAAGTGGCCGGCCTTCGTGTTGTCGAACGGGTAGTAATTGATTTTCTGGATGAAGTTCATCAGCCAGGGGACGTACATGAGGCCGAACAGCGTCGTGGAGATAGCGAGGATGCCCATGGTGTTGCTGCGGGACATGAACTGGCGCAGGCACAATCCCAACACGAAGATGATGAAAATGCTTGTCTCGAAGCTGTTTGCCTGGGCGGGAGATTTCGCGGGAACGAACCGCCCGGAAAGGTAACACCACGTGCTGAGGATCATTCCGCAGGCGGCGATCATGCCCCAGATTTTGAAGGTGACGAGGTTGCGCTTCTCGCAAAGCTCGTAAAATTCCTCCAGGCCGAAGCCGGCGATCAGGAGCATGACTACGAGAAAGATGATGTCGGAAAAAAATCTATCGGTGAAGAGCGCGCCGATGACCAGCGACCAGAGAATGACTGAACTGGTCAGCCGGCGCCAAAACGTCTGCATCTTTGAAGACGTCGTGGGAATGGGCGCCGTGGTTTCCATGCACGGTTAGACGGTCCCAAACCGGCGATGACGCCGGGCGTACTCTTCGAGGGCCTCAATGAATTGAGGCCGCCGAAAATCAGGCCAGAGAGTTGGCGTGACCACGAGTTCTGCGTAGGAAATTTGCCAAAGAAGAAAGTTGCTGACGCGCATTTCACCGCTGGTGCGGATGAGGAGGTCGGGATCGGGAATTCCTTTGGTGTAGAGATACTGGGCGACGATCTGCTCGTTGATCTCCTCGGGATCGAGTTTGCCCTGCTTTACCTTCGCGGCGATGCTGCGGATGGCCTCGACGATTTCAGTACGGCCGCCGTAACTGAGCGCGAGAACGAGCGTGAGACCGTTGTTTTTTTGGAGCGCAGAAATCGTCTTCTTAAG
>Ga0137340_1000121_pt1 | contig 17939 bp, 35 predicted proteins | sample EasRivERMLT400_2_FD_102295 | JGI IMG/M metagenome (GOLD analysis project Ga0137340, IMG submission 102295) | Soil microbial communities from meander-bound floodplain in the East River, Colorado, USA - East River MetaG ERMLT400_2 | ecosystem: Environmental > Terrestrial > Soil > Floodplain ...
CCGCGACATCGCTTCCTCGATTTCCGAGAACTTCGCGATTTTTCGCCGGAGCAACGCGCGAGCGTTAAGCAGGTGTTCCTGTTCCATCTCGTCGATGCGGACAATGCCGTTGTCGCGCGTCCTCCAAAAATAGAGATGGGGTGAAGCGGCTTCGCCCAACGAATTGTCGCGACCGCTGCCCCCGCCGCCCCCGGCTCCGACGCAGGTGACATGAACTGCGGACGCCCCCTTCGGTTTGGTCCAGGTGTTGGCCTTTCGGCGACGACGGCCAATTATTTTTTTGGTCTTGGTCTTGGTCTTTTTCATTTTAGTCTTATTCCCAGGCGGGCACGCAGCCAAACTTATGAAATGCGCGGCAGACTCGAAAATGCGTCTCGACGCAGCCGCGCGGTGCCTCGTCCTGATGAACGATGTTTCCCCGCTCCCGCTTATCCCAGTCGTATTCCCACACGATGGTTTCGTTGTAGCGCCGCGGCCCCTCCGCGGCCGACGAGTCGCGCTCAATGGTGGACACCATAAAACACTTGCCTTCGTGGGTTACATACGACTGAATGACTCGTGCATTTTCCAGCGGGTATTTGTAGATTGTCGTTCTCATTGGTCGTTGTCCTGGATAAAGCGGTTGGTGGCCTCGGCGGTCTTTCGCTTGCGGTCCGCGCGCTTGGCCGCAGCACGTTCCCGGTCACGCTTGCGCTTGCGGTCCGCGCGGGCGTTCATGGCGATGATGGTCGAGAGTGAAAACATATTCTGCCTTTACCAGTGCCACTACGTGGGTCATTTGTCAACTCAAACTTCGCCCAGGCAGACTAAAACTTTGTTCGCGGACACACCAAAACATCCGGCGCCCAGACTCTCGTCGCCCAGGTAGGCCCGCATCTTCGCAGACCGGGGGCAGCCAGCCTTGATGCAGTTTTTTCGGGCGGCGGCGATGGACACGCCGTAGCCGTAGTAGCCGGGACCGACGACAATAAACGTGTCAGCCGCCGAAAGGTTTTCCAGGTTTTGGAACTGGATTTGGGATTGGTTGTCCTTATGGGTGATTGTCAGAGTTAGGTCTTTTCTCATTGACCCCACTCTCGCACACCGATGCCCGAGCGTCAAGCGGCACCGCAACAAAAAAGCGCCAGCCGCACGCCTTGCATTCTGCGTCGAGGTGCGGCGTCTCGCAAAGGGCGCAAGTGTGAACGACCCGATAATACGGGTGCTTGCACCTGGGATTTGGGCACTCAGCCTTTGGCGCCGGCATGGGGGAAACACCTTACTGGTCAAATGAGCATTTTGACCCACTTCTTTGGTATGTCACTACGTGGGAATTTATCACGGTCCTGGGCGTTGGACTGGTTATCGGCTTCGGACTCATGAGCGCGCTCATCTCCTACCGTCGGCGGAAATAACTCATATTTCGTAATCCGCGGGGGGAAAAGTAGCCGGTAACCCGGCCCGGCGACGGGCAGTTCGGACCCTGTGACAGTTGGCACACACAAGGTCGCATTTGGCTATTTCCGCCATAACTTGTTTTGGACCGCTGCGCTTTGACGTTACCATTTGCGACACGTTTCGAACCTTGTCCTGAAGGTGGTCATACTCCATCACCGCAGTCGGGAAGACCCCATGACAATCCACACACGGCGCCTTTTTTAGTGCCTGGACCAAGGCACGCTTTTCCTGCACCCGGCGCGCCGCATAAGGTTTGCCCCACCGGTGCCACACCTCCCGCCCACGAGCGCGGCGTTCCTCGGGCGACAGTTTAGCCCACCTCGCTCTGTATGCCGCAGACCTACGGGCCTTCTCTCTGGCATACCGGGCTCTGTCACGCTCCCGCTCCGATTCTAAAGTTCTCACCACCTAAGAAGTGGGGGAAAATTAGAAATTGTCAATCCCCCAAATCCCGCGCGGGCATTTTTTCATAAAACCGTCGAACTTGTGTGAGCGACTTCCCCTCCCCAGCCCGCCCCCGCGGCCGGCCCCCGAAATTCGTTAAAAGGTGGCACGATTTATTCTTCTCCGCGCAACATCATGAGTCACAAGGACCTAGGACCACACAACGAGGTGTCCAGTTCCTAGGCGCTAGGTCCGAGGAACTAGGCAAGAGTTGCCTAGTGTGTCTCGTTGCGAGACAGGACACTTTCGCACTGGGCAACCTGTTGCTACGCAATGGGGTGCGAGGTGTGCTATTTTGGCACACCAGGAGTGGGTCAAAATGGCACACAGTGTCGCAATCGGGGGGCGCGCTCGCGCTCGGTTCGCTCAGTGAGACATCCTGACTCATACGGACCAATCCAGTATAACAAACCCACGATACACACATTGCAACCTATTGTGCTCCAGGCTGTAACGATACACCTCCGAAGGAGATAGAAGGCGTATAACCTGCGCCATTCTGGCACTATCTTTGGCTTGATACTTTGGCCCGTTATGAAACGGTTCGTCCACTTCAACAACAATACGACGTTGGTCATCATAACCATCTAATCTACAACGAAATCCAGACCATTGAATCTCAAACTCGCGGCGCAATCGCCAATCGTTCTCGAATTCAAGGCGTCTTAGAATTGGTTCTATTGAGATTTGTCTCATCAGTCACATGGGCAACTTCGTCGGCAAGCTCTCGCACGATTACGTCGGCCGGCTTGGTCGAGTTGCCGGGCGAATTCAGTGACGCAATCACAGCCGCGTGCAGCGCGCTTGCGTTCATCTCGTCCGGTTCGGTGTCGCGCTGCGCGCGGTCGGTCGCGGTGTCGCCAAGCGCAGCGTAGGTCATGCTGTGCGCCTTCTCGGCTGCCGCGGCGAGGTCAGTGAAGAACCGAGCAGACACATGGCGCACACCGTTCTTGCCTTGTGCCGTAATCTCTGCGCAAATCTCCTCGTCTGTCATTCCACTGAAACGGGTTATGACTCGGTCAATCAGCGACCGAACGCGGTGACCCTGCACAAAACACAAGGCTCGGTTCTGGGCACGCTCAAAGTCGCCTGGGCGCCCAGACTTGGCCATCAACGTAATGCGCTGAATCTTAACGTTCCAGCCCTCAGCGTCCGCAAGCTTCTGCACTATCTCGGGGTCAAGCTCGAGCGCTGCCGCGGTCTTCTCAACATCCCCAATCAGAGCGATATACGTGAGCAGGATTTGGCTCACGTCAAGCTTGTTCTTGTTCAGGTGCATCAAAGACCCTTGCGCTTCAAATCCTTGTTCTCGGTCCACCAAGCCTCGCGCTTCTGCTTGCGCAACAGTTTCTTCGCCGCAGTGTTAAGCTTCTGCGCAGCATGGGGCGCAGCCTTGAACAATTCCTTTTCGATGTCTTTCGGTTCCACGTCTAAGAGGTGCGCAGCAAAAGCCATATGTCAACCTGGGGACCCCGAAAAAGATAGCATAGGGGTGGGCGATGACCTCGGACCAAGTCACGGGGACCTAGACATGGTGTATACTATAAAGAGGTTCTGGGCTTTCCAAGTCCTTATCTATTATATATTTATAAATAAATTCAATATAAGGTTTTGATAGGTGAAGTGTCAGAAAAACACGTGGCCCAGAAGCTCTTGGTAGTCTACACCAAGTCCAGACCGGCTTGACAAACTCGAAAAACCCCACACTGGGAAGGGTGCATGAATTATTCGAAAACCCAGTGGGCGCCACGTCCAGCTACCACAGCGGCCCGCGCGCGGCGCGTCACCGTGGTGGGACCGGACAACGTGCGACACACCGACACCTACACCAAGGTGGTTGGGAGCCTTTGCTACGCCTATCGTATAGCCGAATCAGATACCATCGCAACCCAAGACTGGAAGCGACCGGGCAATGTGTATCTTTGGAGCGCCTCGCCGGGTCAGCCCATGCGGCTGCTCTGTCTGCTCGCGCCACCTGAAAACAAACACCACAGCTTCATGCCGTGAGCCGTCGCAATCGGGACAGGAGTCGGGAACGCCAGCGCGGTATAAATCGGACCATCCTGAATGGTCAGATACGGCGTCTACATTACAAATGGCGACAGTGGGATATGTGCGTTCGAACGGGCGGACCAGTCGAGACGGAGTTTGAATTGTTCAACGAGCTGAAGTCCACGCTCATTTCCCAGGTTGCAGACTTCAAGGACCGGGACGCGTGGCTCGCGAAAATCGACTCGGCATGTGGACCTGCGCCGGAGCGCAAGCCACGAGCACCTCGGGCCGTTGTCGCGCGGACCGATGTCATTAGTCACGAGGCACGCATTCCGTTGTGGGCTGGTCCGAATGGTGATGAAACGTTGAAGCGCGTGGTTGGTGTGGCGTGGTGCCCCAAGGTAGGACGTTGGGCTATTCGCATTCGCACGCGCTTGGGTGAGTATATCGACACGCACACCGACGGCATCTCGTTGTTCGACTTGGCGTATCTGACCGACCATTTCAAGTGCATCATGATGGTGGGAGCGTATGACCCGCTTAGCCTGGAGATAGATAAATCTGTGGGCGGCGGCTTTTTGTCTCCGCGTCCCGGCATGCGTAAATCTGCCTGGAACGACTACGAAAACGCCCAAGAGAAACTCGAATGCGGGGGCCTTAGTATCGAACACGACCATGAAATGTTTGGGCACCTGCATACCAATCTGGCCGACTGGTTTTCCCGAGTAATTAGGAATGAGGGCTATAAGAGCCGTGGCTTTATCACCACGGTTCATGCAATGCCGCGTCACTCGTCCATCGTCAAGCAAGTGGACAAAATGATGGGGCCTTCACTTAAGCCCTCTTGACATTTGGACAAAATCCTACACTGGGAAGAGTGGACATGAATGAAATCGCTACCATCCTATTTTTCCTCTTGGGCCTAATCGCTGGTGGTCTGCTGTGTCGCCGTGGGCCGAAAGGCGAACCCGGTGACTGTGGAATTCCTGGACCTCAGGGGCCGCGCGGTTATGACGGTGGCGAGTGGCCGGCTGGACCGACTGGACCGCGTGGTCTGACCAACGCTGATGACCGATGACGTATGAGCGACGAACTAAAAGGGCCACCGCCTCCGGGGCCAATAGCCCCAATCTTCAACGACTCGATGAGCCAAGTCGAGCGACACCGCCGAGCGCTGAGAGCGAAGGCGGATGCAATCACGAGTCCGGAAGCGCGGGAAAACGTGACGAGCGCTGCGGCAGCGTTCGGCCAGCAATACGGAAAAGTTCCCGGCAAGCGGCTCCCGCCAGTCGCATCATCGCCTACCAAAAGCGTGGCGACGAGGCCGACGCCGACTGGCGTCCAATTTACGACACCAATAACCAAACAGACCAACAAACCAATGGCTAAGCCACAAACCAATCTAATCGTGCCCGTCAACGCTATGGGACGGCCCGTCGAGGACACGCGTCCACAACCCGAGCCGGCTAAACTTTCCTTTTCGCCGGCGCCGGATGGCACGTTCGTCAAAATCGCGGACCGGCCGCGTCCGAAAAATCATCCGGCCAACCAGCCATGGACCCAGAAATTTTTGGCCACGCACAACAACGAGCCCTTCGCCATCGCCAAGGACCAGCCCGTTGCGGAGCTGCTGGCCAACGCTATCAACGTGTATTTTCATGCGCTTATGCAACGCCAAGCGGAGGCGCAAGCCCGCGCCGCTGCGGAGCAGGCCGCGGAGAGTGATGCAACGGTATTCGATACGATACCTGATGGTGACACGACGCTGGACCCGCAGGAAGTCGATGCCATTGTTGGCGTGCCGGCCTCTGCGGTTGGTGTTGACCCGGACGTGGAGCGCTTATGAACCTGACGCTTGACCATTCGGAATACGGCTTCGGCGAAAACTATGTGGACGTGCCCGGCATGGGCCGAACGGGTCCCAGTTTTTATCGCATGGAAGTGCTGCGTGACATCGTCAACGAACGCTTGCGTCAGGATGAGCTGAAGGCCGCGGGCAAATTCAAATCGACGTGTGCGGACAATGACATTGACGACGGCATCAAGGCCGCGGTGTTGACCGAGGAAACCGGTGAGGTGTCGCGCGTCATCTGTGAATACGTCCAGGGCAAACTCACCGGCGAGGAAGCCGACGCGCAGTTGTATACTGAGCTGGTCCAGGTGGCCGCGGTTGCAACCGCGTGGTGCGAGTGCATTCGCGTCGCTCAAGAGAAGCGCAAGGTCCGCGCAGCGAAAGACGCTGAGGATGTTGCTCGAGCGGCTGTGCGCTATCCCATCGGCATGCGCGTGCGTAATGTGTATCGGTCGGAAATTGCCGGCATCGTAATTGGTATTACCCCGCTCGGGAATGTCGAAGTTCATCAAGACTACCAGACCGACTCCCCCAGCGGAATTATTCTGCCCTCTCGTCGAGACTATCACCCGGACAGCCTGCGACCTGAGCTGCCGTCCGAACATCCCGCATTCTATGTCCGAGAATAAATCAATTCGCGTGCGCAGCGGGCTTTCGTTTTCGACCGCGCTGTTCTTGGTGTTCCTAGTGCTGAAACTAACCGGCGTCATCAATTGGTCGTGGTGGTTTGTCACGGCGCCCTTGTGGTTCGGGTGGGCGTGTGTCCTGGTCATTCCGTTGTTGGTTCTCGCGTTCGGCGCGGTGCTTACCGCCGGGGTGTTCCTCATGACATTCATTTTCCATCTGTTCAAGCGGCGACAATGAGAACCACGCAGCAAATCATGGACGCCATTGGTTACGACCGCGGCGTGTGTTGTGGTCATGGCGACTACCAAGACCTGCCCGCGCGCGTGACGCCGGAGATAGTCACCGAAATTCGACGCGAGGCATTGCTGTGGGCCGTGGAGCAAATTGTTCCGGGCGGCAACACCCTTCTGGCACGGGAACGAATTATCCGGCGAGCGCAATCAGTATGAACCGCACAATCAAATCCGGCCAGCGCGGCAGCAACCGCAGCTTCGGACTCGAAGGCGCCGGAAAAGGCGATGGCGACAGAACAACGGACACGACTGCGTATAACGCGCGGCTCGCGGAGATAAATTTTTCGCGGCGTCATCCGCGCGACGACGGTTGGACCAAAACAAAACGTGGCTGGGTCAAATCTTATGGACTACAAAGTAGCGCCGCGCCTGTGCCGGTTTAAGCTGGGCCGGCACAACGTCCAAGTGTATTGGACCGCGGGCTGGGTGTGGTGCCGTCGCGATGGTCCGCATGACATCGCCGGCGTGACGGCTCGCGCGTGGTTTGTTGGGCGGTTCTGCATCGCCTGCTTATCGATGCCGTGACCATGGAATGCGCCGACCCGCTAGCAATTAAGGCGCTGCCCATCCCGAGCGCGCAGCGCGTTGACGTGTTCGTGGCCACGCCTGACGAATACCTTGAGGCCACCTGGACGCGCTACGGCGGCACGTCGCGCTTTCATTATCCGGGCGGCGGCATGAACACCGACTTCGCAGCCTTCTGCGGTGTCGCGCTGTTCGAGTTGTTTAGCCCGCCCAACATCTCGGCCGAACACTTTGCGCTGGTGCAACCCTTTTTTACGCGTGCGGGCGGCGAAGCAAACGTTTTCGAATTTGATGTGGTCCGGCGCATTTTTGTGCGACGCGATGAAGCGTGGTTTGACGGGAGAGTGGTTTCATCATGAACGCGCAATTTCTTGGCAAGTGGTTCCGAACGTTTCGTTGCAACTCGTGTCTTTCTCCGCTGAATCGTCGAGAAGTTTTTTACACCCACGGCGTCTGCCCGCACTGCGGCGCGGTTTCGGACGGCACAATCACGGGCCATTTAGTTGAGGCAGTGGCGCCGATATTCGCGCGGGACCTGAATTGGTTCGAGCGGCTCACCGGGCTGGACTTGCGGAAGGCCATCGGTCTTCACCGCAAGCATTAAGTAATTCCCCTAGACTTTGTCCCGTAGCAATTGGGCTTGCGCGCGGTGTCCGCCGGGTATATGTTGTGGCGTCGGTAAGATAACAACAAACTGATTAGCAACAACTTATGAGCCGCAAACACTTCGAAGCCCTAGCCGAAAACCTCCGCGCCGCGAAAATCGCCGCGGTCAACGCCGACCGCCGTGTGTTCAGTGACGGCAGCCCGGGAACCCACGTCGCGCTGGTTGACGCGCTCATTCAGGACATGGCCGAGATGTGCGACCGGTTCAACGAAAACTTCGACTCGGGTCGGTTTGTGTCAGCCTGCAACAAAATCTAATCTCTCCACACCTCACCCACCTCCTGGGGCCACGGATGGCCCCACCTCTTAAATGAAAAATTCATTCAGCAAAAAAGACATCGGGGCGGCGGTTGTGTTCGCGGGCTTCGACGGCGGCAGCTACAGCGCCACCATCGTCAACGCGGAGCCGCAGTATGTGACTATCAAGTATTTTCCTGTCAGCTCTCAGCCGGTGTTCACCATGGTCGTGCGCGCGGACTGGCACCGGTTGACCCGGTTCGGAAATGCTCTTTTCCTCGAAGTCGAAGCGCCTACCCACGAGGTGAGTCTGTGAACGTCCACACCGTCTCCCTTTTCTTCACCGACGCCGCGGATGCTGAGTGGTTCGCCAAGTGCGCCGCGGCCAGCGTCAAAACTCGCGCACGCCTGGACGCCTGCCGCGCGGGCATCATGCAGGACAGCCTATCAAAAGCCTATCAGGTCGTGCGCGACAGTTTCCCCGTCGGCCATCGACACGTCCGAGCGGCAGCGGAAACGCCAATCGAATACGCGGCCTGGGAAACCGACGGCGGCACGACGGCCGAACAAAACGAAGCGAGGTTTGCGTGATGAAACAACGACAATTCGACACGCCACAGAACCACATCAACGCCTTCACCGCGTCGGTCTGCGCCGTCATCAGCGTCGCCTGCCTGATAGTTACCGCCTCGCAAGGCAATGTAATCTTCGCTGCGCTGTTCTTGATGATACTGCTGCAATCGGCGCGCGACCTGTGTAACGAATACGACCCATGAAAACAAACGAATCACTACCTACCAAACGCGGAAAAATTAACGGCTACAGCCACTCCAAGGCTGACGCCAAGGCGGACCGTAAGCGGCTCGATGCCCAGGCGCGCGACCAAGCGCATGCGGACCTGACGCCGGCGCAAAAGCTGGCCAAGTGTCGTGCGCGCCGCGGCTGCTCCGACCGTGAGGTGAAGCGCTTAACTGGGGCTTGACAGCATGCCCGACCGGTGCGATATTACGCCATGAAGAAACTGCTTCGTGAGTTGAAAATGTCGCCCGGTTGGTCGGTCGCCTTCGCCTTCCTCGGCCTGGGCATCGTGCTGAAGTTCGTGGTGTTGGTGATGGTCATCCTGGGAGTAAACTGATATGAACTATTCGATTGTTTGGAAAATACGGGAGGGTGGATTTGTCACCTTCCGCCGGGAGCTGGAGGACATGAAATCCCTCGAACACGCGCTGGAGGTTTTTCGGCGTGAGGAACCCGACGCGTATGTTGTTCGTGCGTATGTCCACGAACCCATTGACCCGGCTCTGCTCGCCGGGCTGTGGCAGCGCCTCGACCAGAAGGCTGTTGCGGATGGCTGGCGTTCCACCGGAGACTAGCACCATGAACAAGTTCACCCACAAAATCGAGTTTACTTTTGGCATCGGCCTTGACAAAGACTTCCGGCGCATCCCGCGCGAGGTTGCCGTGGTGCAGTTGGAGTGCATCCGCACGGCAGCGCTGGACCTGTTTGGCGGATGCACCCAAATTACAGGCACCGGCGCGTGGCGCGATGACGAATTCATGGCTAACGGCCGAACCTGGGTGGAGGACAATTGCACGCTGGTCGTCCTGACGGACCTCGAGTGGAACCGCTCCGCGGTGGCCATACTCGCGGAGCGCATCAAGGTTTTGCTTGACCAAGCGGCTGTGCTGGTCACCTACACGCATATCACGGGGGAAATGCTGTGAGGCTGGACTTTCACCGGGACATCTACCTGCCGGCGGAGCTGGTCGCCCATGTCCGCGCCGTGAATTATTCGCGGCTGGTTTACACCCGCCACGCTCTGGGCGCCGCCCTGGAGGACGGCCTGCGGCATACGGACCTGCCGCTGTCGCTGTGTTTGGACGACTGGACGCTGGTCCACGTCGAGACGTGGCACGGCCGGCCTACGGGAATCCTGGTGCGCCGCCCAGTGAATTCCAACCCGCGCCTTCACTTGGTCCTAGCAATAAGCGTGCCAGATTGCCGCGTTAAGACCGTTTGGATTAACCGCGCGGACGACAATCACCGCACGCTGGACCGGGCGAAATATGTGTCCGCCCCTTGACGCGGGCCGCGACCTGCGCCATATTACGCCATGAATAACATACCTGATTTTGTTTTGATAGCTGCGTGGTTTCTCGGTCTCGGTGTATGCGCCGCGGCCAAGCTTTTTTTCTGGTATTGGGTTATCAAGCTTTGTATTAACGACGTTGCGGATGGGGTGGCGGACCGCTTGAAAAAGTAATGACTTGACATCGGCCACGACCTGCACCACATTACGCCATGAGCAACGAGACAACGACGGAGATTAAGATTGAAACCCTGCTGCCCTGGGGTGCGCCGAAGCGCGTGCGCCTGCAAGACGGCACCGAGCGCATCCTTCGGACCTGCTTTTCCACGCCGTCATCCTTCTGGGACGCCTGGAAGCAAAATAAGCCCGCGCTCCAGCAAGCGGGCATCTCGCCGAAGCGCCAGCCGGACGGCGCCTGGATAGTGAATTGGTGGGCCGCGGTTGACCCGGTCGCCGCCAAGGCGGAGCAGGCCAAGCGTGCCGTTGTCGCCGAGGCCAGCCGCGCGACCGATGCGGCCATCGACCTGCCCCGCCCGGCCGGGCTGAACTACCTGCCGTATCAGAAAGCCGGCGTGGCCTACGGGCTGGACTGCTGGGCGCACAAGCGCGGGGTTCTCATTGGCGACGAAATGGGTTTAGGAAAAACAATTCAGGCCATCGGGCTCATCAATTGCACGCCGTCAATCAAGTCTGTCATCATCGTTTGCCCGAACACGCTCAAGCTGAACTGGGCACGCGAGCTGAAGAAATGGCTCGTCCGGCCGATGTCGGTTGAGGTTCAGTATTCGAACAAACCCTTTTCCCGCGCGGACATCGTCATCGTGAATTATGACGTGGTCCACAAGTTTCTGACGGACCTTTCGAACCGTGACTGGGACCTGCGCATTTGTGATGAGAGCCAATACATCAAGAACCCCAAGGCACGCCGCACGAAGTCCACGCTGGCCATCCGCGCTGCCCGCAAGGCTGCGCTGACGGGAACGCCCATCGAGAACCGGCCCATCGAGTTGTGGCCTGTCCTGAACGACCTGGACCCCAGCGCGTGGCCCAAGGGCGGGTTTTTCCAGTATGCTCGCCGCTATTGCGCCGCCAAGCAAAACGGTTTCGGCTGGGACTTTTCCGGCCACAGCAACGAGGCGGAGTTGCAGCATCGGCTGCGGTCGTCCATCATGATACGCCGCTTGAAAAAGGACGTGTTGAAGGAACTGCCTGCGAAGCAACGCCAAGTCATCGAGTTGGACACCGCCGGTTGCAAAGAGCTGCTCGAGCTGGAGGAGTCGATGGTGTCCGAACGCGAGGCCGCGCTTGTTGAGTTGCGCGCACGCGTCGAGCTGGCCCGCGCTGGTGAGTCGCGCGAAGACTACGCGGAGGCAGTCCACGCGCTGCGCAGCGGGCAAGGCGCCGCGTTTGAGGACATGGCTGAGTTGCGGCACAAGGTCGCCGAGGCCAAGCTTCCGCAATGCCTCGCGTTCATCGAGGACGCGATGGAATCCGGCAAGGTGATAGTGTTCGCGCATCACCTGGACATTGTCGCGGGCGTCGTCGCGAAGTTTCCCCAGGCGGCGGTCATCACGGGCAACACGCCCGCGCCGAAGCGCATGGAACAGGTTGACCGCTTCCAGAATGACCCCGAGTGCAACATTTTCGTGGGCAACCTTGCCGCGGCTGAAGGGCTGACCCTGACCGCCGGCTCGCACGTTATTTTCGTCGAGATGCAATGGGTGCCCGGCAAGCATGCGCAGATGGAAGACCGCGCGCACCGCATTGGGCAGAAGGACAGCGTGCTGTGCAGCTACCTCGTGCTCGAGGGCTCGCTTGACGCGCATATGTCGCGCACCATCGTGGAAAAGCTGAATGTCATTGACGCGTGCCTGGACAAAATCACGGACTGGACCGAAGCCGACGTGGAGGAAGTCGAGCCGGTGACCAAGGTCCGCCTGACCTTCGAGCGCGTCGCTGCCGAAGCGAAGCTGGTGTCTGACCGCTGCGTGGAGCTGGTCCACCTCGGGATGAAGATGCTTGCCGGCGGGTGCGACGGAGCGTGTAAGCTGGATGACGTGGGCTTTTCCGCGGTCGATGTTCAAATCGGGCATGCGCTTGCGCACCGTTCCACCATCACCCAAAAACAGGCCGCGCTGGGCTGGAGAATACTTTGTAAATACCATCGCCAGCTCGGTTCCGAATTCATCGCGGAGTTGAAGGCCGCGGCAGCAATCAAGCTATGAAAACAGAATTGGAAAAACAAATCGATGCCCGGTTTGCCGAAATGGGCTTTCCGGACCCGGACAACAAAGCCATCACGCCGGACTTGCGCGCGGAGATAGCACGGCAGCTCGGGCTGTTCTACAACGGGCACACGCTCGTGGTTGACCGCCGGCAGCCGGGGCACCTGAAAATCTATGCGGTCACCCTTCAAGCTGAATGAAAACACTATCCTACTTGCTATTTCTGGTTTGTTTTATGTGCCTGGGCATTTCCTTTTGGCCGGCGGTGGCGCTGGTCTGGTTCCTCCGGCTCGAGGCAAAAACAGGGGTTGACAATTTGCCAAAACGCCACACTGGGAATAGTGATGAATAACAACGTGATGGTTGGGCAGTTTTTGGTCGATGGTGCGCCGGTCACCGTCGAGGTTCCTTGCAACGGCGTAGGTGCCGAGGCGAAGGACGTATATAAGGCCCTGCTGGTTGAGGTGCGGAAGCTGTGCCCGGACGCGCAGACGGTCCGGCGCATCGGCAGCAAAATCGAGAAGCGCGACAAGGGCATTATCCGGTTGACCGAAGGCCAGACGGTGCGACAGCTTTTCCCGCAGAACGGCGACGAGAAATCGCTTTTCTTGAACGTGGGCCAAGTGTTTTTCCACGGGTCGGCTTGTGAAATTGTCCTGCGGTTCAGCCGCGGTCAGGACCGGGTTCACATCACGCTGCGTGACCGCCTGCGGGGCACGCCCGTGAACTTGACGGGTGGCTACATCCTGGGCGGCGCGCTCGCCGCCAACCTGGAACAGTCAATCACGAGCCTGCTGGGTTCCACGGCGCGGGACTTGAAGTTGCGCATCGAATGAAGTTTTGTTGCAACAAAATCTGTCGCTTTCACCTTGAATGCACAGATGACGCTAACCGATTACGGTATGTGGACGCTGTTCGTGAATTTGAGGGGATGGACGCTACAATTGAGGTTCGGCGTTTTAAGATTGTGGATAACAACGCGGGGCATTCGTATTGGTTTTGTGAAATCTGTGCGAATGCCGTTGCGATGGTAAACGAACCAAAACATGAGAACCGAAAAGAAGAAAAATCTAGTGGAGGTTGAACCCCTCGGAAAAGTCCAGGTGGAGACGGGCCGATGCACTATCGTAACGATGGAAGACGGGCACCTGTCCGGCTGCGGCCGTAGTTTTGAAGAGGCGGTTGCGGCTCTGCGCCGCAACGTTGCCGTGGGCGCAGTAAACGCCCAGCGCGGCGCGAAGGGAGCGCAACCCAAGTGAACACCGCCCACAACGACGAGCGCGCCCTGTCGCGCGTGCTGCACTTGACGCGTCAACAGCGCCGCGCGCTCGAGCGCAAGTCTGCCAAGCGCACGCCGTCCAAAATTTTTCCGACGCACTTTTCGGAGTCGTCATTTTTTGCGCGTCTCGAGAAACGCAGCATTGCGTATCTTGGTCGGCAACAATTGCGCCTCAAGCGGCTCTTGGCAAATTGTGACCGTCTCGTTTCTGAACACGGCGGACCGGATAGCGTGGTTGCCCGGCTGGTCATCCAGGACCGCGCCGTCTGGGAGCGGCAACTCACTCTGGTTCATGGGGTTATAGTGAAACGCACCAAAATGCCCGCGAGACGAGATGCCCGGCCGTTGAAGGTCCAACGGCAAAAAGTCAAAGCGGAAATGGAAAAAAAGTGGAGCTGAAAAATCAGTCTATGAACCCAGTTTTCTACCGAGAGTTGCGAGAAATTATTTTGTCGGCGAGACGCCGCGAGCAGACCTTGGAAGTCGCCCGCCGCTTTCTCGGGACTGGTCGGCCCGTGCTGACGACCAGTGACGACCGCCCCCGTATACCCCAACCAAATTCCGATAATGAAATCGTCGGACCAACCTGTTAATGACCATGCCCAATCATCAAGACACCAAGAGAACGCTCAACCAGACAGCGAGGGAATTCCTTGCGACCCTTCCGGAATTCCAATCGGTCCCACCGGCGTTTGGCGCCGCGCTGCCTGGGCACCCTGGCAAGACTCAGAGTGGTTCGCCGAGTGGAAGCGGCTCGCTGGAATTACCAGCGCAAGTGAGCCCCTCTCGTATCTACATCCTCGGCCCGATGCGGGGACATGACCAATACAATTTTCCCGCTTTTTACGCGATGGCGGTAAAGCTTTTGGCTGCGGGCTATGACCCGGTGAACCCGGCGGACCTGGACCGCCAGGACGGTTTCAGAATTGAAACGCTCGCAAAGGACCACGACTTTACGACGTATCCTGCGGGCATGGACGCGGAGCAAGTGGTGCGGCGTGACCTGACGGCCATCATGGGCTGTGCTGGCTACGTTGCGCTCCCCGGCTACGAGAAGTCCAAAGGTGCGACCGCCGAGAAGTCGGTATTTGACTGGCGCTGTGCTCAGCGGCTCGAGCTGGCCGGAGATGGAAAATCGTTTTTCTCCGTTCGCAACGACCTGCCGCCCCAGGGGCTTACCAACCCCAAGGACATCGCCGGCTCCAAGAAACCCCCGCTGCGTTTGCTGCCCACGGTCGCGCTTCTGTATCTCTCGCGCGTGATGGCCTTAGGCGCCAAGAAGTATGGCGAGTGGAACTGGCGCGCTTCGAAGGTCCGCGCCACCATCTACGACGAGGCCGCGTTGCGTCACATCTTCGCGCTACTCGACGGGCAGGACACGGACGAAGAGTCCGGGCTGCCGCACGAGGCGCACATTATGGCGTGCATGGCCATCAAGCTGGACGCGCAAGCGTGTGGCCAGCTTATCGACGACCGCAACAAGAGCGGCAACGTTCCCAATCTCATCAAACAACTCACCGAAAAATCGTAATGAACAAGCTGGAAACCTCCCCAATCAATCACATCGCATTCGTTCTCGACGAGAGCGGGTCGATGGAAGACTTAGCCGACACTGTTGTGCGCGTGTTCGACGACCAAATCAAAACGCTGGCCAAGCGGTCCGTCGAACTGAACCAAGAGACACGCGTCTCGCTCTACACTTTCTCTGGCAGTGAAGTCCGGTGCGTGGTGTATGACAAGGACGTGCTGCGCTTGCCTTCACTTAAGGGCCATTATAGGCCCGGACACAACACACCGCTCATCACGGCGACCGTCAAAGCGCTGGAAGACCTGTTGCTTCAGCCGGAACTTTACGCGGACCATGCGTTCCTCGTTTACGTCATCACGGACGGCATCGAAAACGCGTCGGACGTTCCATCATTCGGCAAGCTGCCTTTGCTTTTTAATCGCACCAGGGCGAAGAAAAACTGGACGGTAGGCGCGTTGGTTCCCGACCGGCATGGCTTGCAGCGCTGTGTTGGCTTTGGTTTCGACCACGGCAATGTCATGGTGTGGGATGCCACGACCCGCAAGGGCTTGGAGGATGTCGGCGTGGCGATGACCGCCGCGACGGAAAGTTACATGACACTGCGCTCGCAGGGCGTGCGTTCGACTACGTCGCTGTTCACCGCCCAGGTGACCGCGAAGCGGCAGGACGTGACCAAGGTTCTGAAGCCGGTCACCAACCCGTATACGGTCTACACGCTGCCGACCACGGCGACGCGCGAGGCCATCAAGGACTTCGTCGAACGCCGCTCGCGCAAGGACTACGTGGTGGGCTCCGCTTTTTACCAACTGGTGAAAACGGAAACCATCCAGGCGAACAAGCGCATCTGTCTGCGCACGGTGCCCGACGGTCGTCTTTTCTCGGGCAACCTGGACGAAGTGCGCGGCGTGCTCGGCCTGCCGGCCGGCGGGGACATCAAAGTCGCGCCCGGTGAAATCAAGGACTTCGTGGTTTTCATCGAGTCCACGTCCGTCAACCGCAACATTATCCCTGGCCAGGAAGTTCTGGTCATGAAACTGTAATGCCCTACATCCCGCAAGACAATCGGACCGTTTACGACCTGGACATCGAGCGGCTGCTGGACACCATTGCCCAGCAGACCTCGGTGTCACCGGGCGAGCTGAACTACATCATCAGTCGCCTCGTTTGGTCGCGCTTTAATGAGCGACCCAGCTACACCCGCGCCAACGAATTGGTTGGCGTGTTGGAGTGCGTGAAGGCCGAATTTATTCGGCGCAAGCTGAATGGATACGAAGACGGAAAAATTGCCGAGAACGGGGACTTGAAGGAAGTTTTATGACCTATGTTTAAGCGAATCAAAAGCTGGCTCCGCAACAAGTTCAAGTCCCGTGCGCAGCGTGACCGTGAGAGCGGGTATTATGACCGCCTGCCTTCGGTAAACGGGCTGGACCTGGACGAAATCAACGCGCGGATGGCCGGCCACAAGGCGTTTAAGGTCGTCAGCACAGGGCGACCCATGTCCGTCTGTGAGCGCTTCAGAACGTTTCGCCGGCGCTATGGCAAGTGGCCGAACCCGAAGCAACTGCTCGCGGTTTTGTTTCCGTCGGAGTGGCTCGCGGAAAAGCTGTGGCCCAAGTGGGACCCTACCATGCCCAACGCGCTGGTGGCGCCCCGGGCCGGCTACTACGACTGCGACACGGGACGCGTTTACGACTGCAACCACAAGCTTATTCGCACCCGGCATCCCGGTGTTTAACCCCCATCGCAACGACCGTGAGCTGTGGTCATACCTCGTGGCCACCGCTTTTCACGTTCCGCCCTCGCCCCATCGCAATATCATTTTGACGGACCTGAGGGTGCTTCCGAAGACGGCCGCGCACTTTGGCGACTGTAGCGAGAACGGCCTAATCCGGCTCCGGTTGCGTCGGGCCAGCGGCCGGCGGCTCGAGCCATACAACATCCTAGACACGCTGGCACATGAGCTGGCGCACCTGTCCTTCTGGGAACACACCGACCACTGGTTCCGGGAGCACCTGCGCATCCAAAGCCACTTTTTGAACCGGGGCATTTACTCGGACGTGTGTGGTTTGTGCCGTTGACAATTCGAACTTTGCCACCACTTCTTATGCAAGAACGTGAAAACAATTCTAGCCCTCCTTCTGGCGGCAACGACCCTGTTTGCCGACGACCCGACATCAATTCCGCTCCCGCCCCCGCCGGCCCAGATAGTGCTGAGCTGGGACGAGGCCCTGGAGGCGATAAGCCGCCGGCTTCACTACTGCCCGCCGGACCAGTTATTACTCGGCCCGGAGGACGGTTACTACACGTCGCCGTCGCAGGAGCAAATCAACGACCTGATGGTCTTCTTCAAGGCGCGCCGGGAGATGGTGCCGTGGCTGGAGGAAGTTTTCGACTGCGACGACAAGGCCACCGAATTCAAATACCTCGCGACGCTCTGGTCCGTGCGACAGTGGCGTGGAAACTATCCCGGAGTGTTGGTCGGCAAAGCTTACGTGCGACTCAACGGCGACTATTCCGAGCTGATGCCAGGGAGCAAGGGCGAGTGGGTGACCGGTCTGCACGTCCTAAATTTTGTTGTTCGAAACGACGGGGAGATATTTTTCATAGAGCCGCAGACGGGCTGTATTTCCGAGGTGTCCTCCTTTATTTATGAGGGCTCGATAGAGATATTGAAGCTGGAGTATTGATGCCTTACAAGGACAAAGAAAAGAAGCGCCAGAATATGGCGAAGTGGAGGAAGGCGC
>Ga0137340_1000122_pt1 | contig 17797 bp, 10 predicted proteins | sample EasRivERMLT400_2_FD_102295 | JGI IMG/M metagenome (GOLD analysis project Ga0137340, IMG submission 102295) | Soil microbial communities from meander-bound floodplain in the East River, Colorado, USA - East River MetaG ERMLT400_2 | ecosystem: Environmental > Terrestrial > Soil > Floodplain ...
ATGAACGAGCCGATCGGACGGTTCGGGTCCTGCAAGCCGCTGCGCGCGCGCCGCACCGCGTTGGCGACGGCGGTGATCGCTTCGCCCTGTCCCACGACGCGGTCGCGCAAACGTTCCTCCATGTGCACGAGCTTCTGTCGCTCGCCCTCCAGCATTCGCGTCACCGGAATGCCCGTCCATGAGGAGACGACCTGCGCGATGTCTTCCTCGGTGACTTCCTGGTTCAGCAGGCGTTTGCCTGCGGGCAGTTCGTGGGATGACTTCTCCGCCGCGGCGAGCTTCTTTTGCAGCTCCGGAATCTTGCCGTACTGAATTTGCGCGGCGGCGTTGAGATCATTGCGGCGTTGCGCCTGCTCCAGTTCGCTTTTTGCCTGCTCCAGTTGCCCGTTGATAATGCTCACCGCATTGATGGCAGCCTTCTCGTTTTGCCACTGCGCCTTCAACTTGGTCGACTGCTCCTTCAAATCGGCAAGCTGTTTCTCCAGCTTCGCCAAACGTTCGCGGGATGCGGCGTCTTTTTCCTTTTTCAGCGCGCTCTGTTCGATCTCGAGTTGCATGATCTGCCGCTCGAGTTGATCGATCTCCGTCGGCATCGAATCGAGTTCCATGCGCAACCGCGAGGCCGCCTCGTCCATCAGGTCCACCGCTTTATCGGGCAGGAAGCGGTCGGTGATGTAACGATGTGAAAGTGTTGCCGCGGCCACGAGCGCTGCGTCCTGGATACGAATCCCGTGGTGCACTTCGTAACGCTCCTTGAGCCCGCGCAGGATCGCGATCGTCGCCTCGACACTCGGTTCTTCCACGAGCACCGGCTGGAACCGCCGCTCCAGCGCCGGGTCTTTCTCGATGTGCTTGCGATATTCATCCAGCGTCGTCGCGCCGATGCACCGCAACTCGCCGCGCGCGAGCTGCGGCTTGAGCATGTTGCCGGCATCCATCGCGCCCTCCGCCTTGCCGGCGCCCACGATCGTGTGCAGTTCGTCGATGAACAAAATGATGCGCCCCTCGCTTGACGTAATTTCCTTGAGAAACGCCTTCAAACGGTCCTCGAATTCGCCGCGATACTTCGCTCCGGCGATCATTGCGCTGATGTCCATCGCCACGAGTTTTTTGTTCTTGAGCGATTCGGGCACGTCGCCACTCACGATGCGCCGCGCGAGTCCTTCCGCGATGGCGGTCTTGCCCACACCGGGTTCGCCGATCAGCACCGGGTTGTTCTTCGTCCGCCGCGTGAGCACTTGCATCACTCGGCGGATCTCTTCGTCGCGCCCGATCACGGGATCGATCTTCCCCTGGCGCGCGAGAGCCGTGAGGTCCTTGCCGTACTTTTCCAGCGCCTGGAATTTGTCCTCGGGATTTTGGTCGGTAACGCGTTGATTGCCGCGCAACTCCATCAACGCGCGCAGCACGTTGTCGCGCTTGAGCCCGTGCTTCTGCAGAAGTTTCTTCAACGACGGCCCGCCCTGGTCGATCAACCCGAGCAGCAAATGCTCCGTGCTGACGTAATCATCCTTGAGTTTCCCCGCCTCGCTTTGCGCCGCGTCGAGCGCTTTCTTCAACTCCGTGCTCAGGAACGTGTCCGCGGTCGTCGCGCCGGTTACTTTGGCCCGGCGCTCCAATTCCGCTTCAAGGTCTTTGCTGACGGCAGCGGGCGCGGCCCCGAGCCTTTGGAACAGCGGCTGAATCAACCCATCGCTTTGGTCCAGGAGCGACAGCATGAGATGCTCGCCGTCGATCTGCTGGTGTGAAAATCGTTGAGCAATTGTTTGCGCCCCTTGCAGAGCCTCTTGCGCTTTGATCGTTAATCGCTCCATCTGCATAGTAAATAACAGTAGGAGCCCAACCCATCACGTCAAGGGGGACGCTTTGGCCGGATATTGCCCTTCTCTTACCCAAAATGCGCAGGTCGTCTGACTAAGTTGCTGCTACCGGCGGCGACGGACGATTCTTAGCAAAATGTCTCTTCCAAATGCATACTGCCAATCCACAGAGCAGCACGCCGAAGACGAGTGCTGCCAGAAAGATATTGAGTTGAAGTGGTTGGTTCCGCGAATGGACTACACCGGGATGCATTAGAAGCCGACATCCAATCATTATGCCGGCACACAAAATCATTCCAGCGACAGGCATGACGAAGCGCCAGGGCCAAATGAGCCCAAGCAGGCACACCCCCAAAGCGAGTCCAAGTCCCAGACGTAGGGTGAGCCGTCCCATCGGCCATGTCGCCTTCCAATGGAACCCGTCGTTCACGCCCGTCTCCGAAACGTCATCAAGCCCGCCCTTGTTGTCGACGCCGTCTGGACCAACAGAATAAAGATCGAAGTCACCTTGTTTGCCGGGCAACCGGTAGATAACCGGCCGATCCCAACGATCCTTCAACGGGCCCGACTGGTCTCGATGATACCGCACGTCTTTATGTTCCAACTCCAGCCAGTAATGTCCCGGATCCGGGTAATGCCCTGCGTCTCTCTTAAACACTTCGAATGCGGCAGCAAGGCTCTTAAGATCCGCTTGAGTCCGCGACGCGGTGGAACTCCAGGCAGCTGCGGAATCAGTCAGTGAAAGCACCATCGCAGATGCCAGGGCGAAACTGCCTGCCAATCCAATTCGCACAAGTTGTTATCGAGAAAGTAATCCTCGATCTGTAGCACGCAAGTTGGCTACTTCGCAGGCGCGAGTTTGCCGCGCTTCGGCGCCGGGGGTGGCTCCGGTTCTTCGCCGTCGCGCGGCGGGAATTCGAAACCTGTTTTGCCCGTGTCGTCGACCACGAGGTATGCCTTGAAGGGCCGCCCGGATTTCGCCGAGACAAATTTCTCCAATAGATCCGTCTTGCCGGCGGTCAACAGTTTCTGGATCTGCGCCTGGTCGATCGGTTGCTGGAGGATCACTTTGCCGCACTTGAATTTGCACGGACGCGAGTCGGTCTGCGTCTTCTCGCAAAGATAATCTGTCTCGGTCTCGAAAACGTTCGCTTTGCACTTCGGACATTTCCCGATCGGTTCCTTGCCGGTGAAATCGATCTTCGGCGGCTTCTCACGTTTCGTCCTTGCCTTGTCACCCTTCGGCGGCTTCGGCTCGAACTCGAACGTGGGACTTCCGTCCTTATCCAGCGCGAGGTAAGCCTTGAACGGCCGCCCGGTCCTCTTGGAGATAAATTTCTCGAGCAGGTCGGTCTTGCGATTCGTAAGCAGCTTTTTCATCTGCTCGCGATCGACCGGTTGCTGGAGGATGATCATGCCGCTGCGGAAATCGCAGGTCTTGTTCGGGCCGACCGCTTTTTCGCACACGTAACTGACCCCGTTCTCGAAGACGTTCGCTTTGCACTTCGGGCAAACGCCCAACGGTTCCTTGCCCGTGAAGTCCACTTCAGCCGCGCCTTCGCCGTTGTCCGTCTGGCCAAAGTCAAAGGATGGCGTGAAATCGTCGTTCAGTTTGATCAGACCATCGAAGGGCCGGCCCAACTTGCTGCGAAAACCCTGCAGCGGCCCGACCACGCGCTTCGACAACAGTTCCTCGATCTCGGGAATTTCAAACTGCCGGCCCGCGACAATTTTCCACAGCGCGAAATCGCAATTCTGGCACTGGAATTTTTTGTAGTTCTCCTTCACCACGCCGCCGCACTTCGGACACGGCACGCTCAACGTTGCAAAATCTCCTGGAACAGTATCGCTCTCGTAGGCCTTCGCTTGCCCGACGATGTGCCGCGTCATCTCGGCGATCTCGCGCATGAACTCCTCGCGCCGCAACCGCCCATGCTCCATCTGGCGCAGCTTGAATTCCCAATCGCCCGTGAGTTCGGGCGAGCTCAGCTCCGGAATTCCCAGGCCGCGCAAAAGCGTGATCAACGAGAATGCCTTGGCCGTCGGCTGAAGCTCTTTCAGGTTGCGATGCACGTATTTCTCGTAGATGAGCCCTTCGATGATGGACGCGCGCGTGGCGGGTGTGCCGAGCCCCTTCTCGCTCATGGCTTCGCGAAGGTCTTCGTCTTCGATAAGCTTGCCTGCGCCTTCCATGGCGCTCAGAAGCGTGGCTTCGGTAAATCGCGGCGGCGGCTTGGTCTGGTTCGCCTCGACGTCGACTTTGATCGTGTTGACCTGCTCATTCGGCTGCACCGGGGCGAGCGTGGGTTGATCTTCGCTTTGCGCGTCGCGGCCATACACGGCGAGCCAGCCGGGGTTCACCATCACCTTGCCTTCGCTCTTGAACGGTTCCTCTTCCACGCGGGTAATGCGCGTGGTGACCAGAAACTCCGCGGCCGGATGGAAAATCGCCAGGAACCGCTTCGTCACCATGTCGTAGATCTTCGCTTCGAGGTCGTTGAGATGCTTCGGCGCAAGCGAAGTCGGAATGATCGCGAAGTGGTCCGACACTTTCTCATTGTTAAATATGCGCTTGTTCGGCTTTACCCAATCGTTCGTCAGCACGGCATTTGCGAACGACCCATACTGCGTTGGCTTCAACGCTTCGAGCGTCGCCTTTACCGTGCCGATGTAATCCTCCGGCAAATGGCGCGAGTCGGTTCGCGGATACGTTAGAACTTTGTGCCGTTCGTAAAGCGCCTGCGCGAGGGACAGTGTCGTCTTCGCCGAAAGCCCGAAACGCCCGTTCGCCTCGCGCTGCAGGCTGGTGAGATCGTAGAGGAGCGGCGAGATCTGCGTCGTCGGCTTGCTCTCTTCCGTCACGATACCCGGCTTGCCCGTGCACTTCGCGCGTATTTCTTCCGCCCGTTCGACCGTCCACACGCGCTCGGCGCGCAACTCCGGCGCTTCGCCTTCCTTCGGGCGCTGAAAATTCTCGTCAAACCACCGGCCCGGGTATTCGCCGGCCTTCGCGCCGAAGGTGCCGTGGATCTCCCAGTAATCCTTCGAGACAAATTTTTTAATCTTTTCCTCGCGCTCAACAAGGATGGCCAGTGTCGGCGTTTGCACGCGCCCGACAGTGGTAAGATGAAATCCGCCGCTCTTGGAATTGAACGCCGTCATCGCGCGCGTGCCGTTGATGCCCACCAGCCAGTCGGATTCGGAGCGGCACACCGCCGCGTCGGCGAGCGGGCGCATGGCCTGATCATCGCGTAGCGCTGCGAATCCATCGCGAATAGCCGCCGGCGTCATCGATTGCAGCCACAGCCGTTTGATCGGATGCTTCGCTTTCGTGTGCTTGATGATGTAACGAAAAATCAGTTCGCCCTCGCGCCCGGCGTCGCACGCATTAATAAGTGCATCCACGTCCGGCCGCTTGAGCAGCTTTTTGAGCACCTTGAGGCGCGACTCCGTTTTTTCGATGGGCCGCAGGTCGAAATGCGGCGGGATCACCGGCAGATGCGCGAACGTCCACTTGCCGCGCTTCACCTCAAATTGTTCGGGAACGATCAGCTCCAGAAGATGGCCGACGGCCGACGAGAGCACATATTTGTCGCTCTCGTAGAACTCGCCCGAGGCGTCTTTCTTGAAGCCGCCCAGGGCCTTGGCGATGTCCGCGGCCACGGAAGGCTTCTCAGCTATGATCAATGCTTTTCCCATCAAAGTCCCGTCATTTACAGGCGGGTTACGGCGCTGGCAACCCTCTTATTGAGTTATCGACTCAAGGGAAAGTTGCTTAAAGAGGGGTTTTAGTCAAAAGACCCGGCAGAAATTGCTGGTCCCGCGGGGCGAAAAAAATGGCTCATTTGCGCCATAAACTGCCCACAAACGCGCCACTTTTGTCACAATCTCATCCGTCGGGGAACCGCGCCGCCGTGTCGGGTCTCTTATTTTTAAATCGTCGACAAAACGCCGGCGCAGGCGTTGGTTCGCTGGGGAAGGATTTTCTGCGTCGTAGATCAGAAGCGAAGACATAAATGGACCGGTCTCGATTGCCTGTGCGCGCAGCGCGCGCTCTTCCCGTTGTCCTGGTGTTGGGACTGGCGTCGATTGGATTTGCGCTCGCTTCCTGTTCCAACCTCGAGCGCGCCGCCGTCTCTGTTCCCAAGGTTGAAGGAGCGACCTTTGTCGGCAACAAAGCCTGCGTCGATTGCCACGCAAATTTCACCCGGCTCTTTCCATCCAGCCCGCACGCGCGCATTCATGTCTCCGACTTGCCGCGCGGCGAGTCCAGCGGCTGCGAATCATGCCACGGGCCGGGCAGCCTGCACGTGCAGGCCGGAGGCGGGCGAAAGCTAATCGTCAATCCGGGCCGGGAACCTGCCGCCTGCCTTCAGTGCCACGTGGAGGTGCACGCCCAATTCAGGCTGCCGCACCATCATCCCGTGCTGGAGGAGCGGATGAACTGTGTGCAGTGCCACGATCCGCACGGGGCGGACATTTTCAAAGCATCGCATCGTACCGCGCTCGGTGTGCGCGCCCAATCGGGATTGGCGCGGCTCAACGAAACGTGCGCGGAATGCCATCGCGAACAGGCGCGGCCCGTCATTTACGAGCATGAAGCGCTGCGCGAAGGCTGCACGATCTGCCATCACCCGCATGGCGCGATCGCCGACAAGATGCTTGTGCAACGGGACAACAATCTTTGCCTCAAGTGTCACGCGCAGGTGCACGCCGTGAGCGGAGACCTGTTCATCGGCGACGTGCCGCACACCACGTTTGTGAGCCGGGGCGCGTGCTGGAGCGCGGGGTGCCACACCGCGGTGCACGGGTCGAACATCGATCGGGCGCTGAGGCATTGAGGAGCGGCGGTGAGTATTAAAGCGACACACTCGCGGGTTGGATGGCGCGGTATTGCTGGCAGCAACCTGCTTGTATTCTGTGCTCTGCTCTCGCCGGCCGTGGCCCATGCCGCGCAACTGCCGCCACCGGCGCAGAGCGAGGTTAACTTCGCGCGGGACATTCAGCCAATTTTCGAACGTTCATGCCTGCGTTGTCACGGACCGGAGAAACCGAAGAGCGGTTTTCGCCTCGATAATCGCGAAGGGGCGCTGGCAGGCGGCGACAACGGAAAGACCATTGTCCCCGGTGACAGCACGAACAGCGCGCTGATCAAAATTGTCGCGGGCACGCACGAGGACATCGAGCGCATGCCGCCCAAAGACAAGGGCGATCCCCTGACCGACGAAGAGATTTCCACGTTGCGGGCGTGGATTGACCAGGGCGCGCAATGGTCCGATGCCGCAGTAGCGGGTGCGGGCGCACCAGGACTTCAGCGACAAGCCTCTGCGACCCCGGCATGGCGCTGGATTGGCGTTAGCGGTGACGAGCAAAAATTTCGTGAACACTTTTGGATAAAAGATGGGTCCCGCGCAGGGCTCGAGGAGTTCGTGCTCAGTGACCGCCTTTCGCCCAATTCGACCATCAAAGTGGACGGGCGGCTTTGGCCCGGGGAAGACGACTTTCGCGTTGCGCTGCGTTATGAGCGGACTGACGTGGGGTTCATCGACGCGGGCGTGGACCAGTTCGCCAAATACTATGACAACTCCGGCGGTTTCTTCCGCGATTTTGACCCGCCGCTTTACACACTGGATCGCGACCTGGATCTGCGAATGGGCAAAGCGTGGCTCGATTTCGGACTGACATTGCCCGACCTGCCGAAGTTATCCGTCGGTTACGAATATCAATACCGCAAAGGCGCGAAGTCGACGCTGCAATGGGGACCGGTCCGGTCGACGAGCCTGCCCGAGTTGCCCGAGGTCTCGGTCCAGCGAAACATTTATCCGGCGTTCAAGGAAATCGATGAGAAGGTCCACATCCTGAAGCTCGACTTGACGCACGAGTTCGCGGGCATCTTCGCCGAGGATAATTTCCGCGCCGAGTTCTATGACATCAAGACGCGGCGCAACAACGCGTTGTCAGTCATCGAAGGTCAGGCCACGCCCGCGATCTCCGCCATCGTGGATGAAGGCCACGATCAATTTCGCGCCGTCAACGCACTCCGCGTGGAAAAAGAAATTCGTCCCTGGTGGCTCCTTTCCGCGGGCTACCTGTCGTCGACCGCGGAGGCCGACGCCACGTTTCGGCAGACGACCGAGCACGCCACCGGCCTGCCCATTTCGGGAGATTTCTGGCGGAGTCACGCGATTATCTTCGAGCAGGATTCGGTGCTGCTCAACGGGAGCACTCGCCTGGGGCCGTGGCAGGACCTGGTGTTCCGCGCAGGCGTGCAAGCTGAATATATGCGCCAGGAAGGGATGGGGCGCGTGAGCCACGACACCGGAAATCCTGCCACGTTCCTTCTCATCCAGCCCGCGACGCTGCACGCGAACCTCAACAAGAACACGCTCCGCGAGAGTGCCGAACTGCGCTTCACCGGCCTGCCCTTCACCTCGATATTTGCAGAGGCGCGTCTCGAACAGGAAGCCCTAGGCAATTTCGAGGACCAGATCGGCACCGGGCAGAATTTTGCGCGCGACACGGATTCTTCGAGCGGCATGCAGGACTGGCGCGTGGGTCTTTACTCTTCACCCCTGCGCGCCGTTTCATTTGGCGCGCACTTTCGGCAGCGGAACAAGCACACCGACTACAGCGACCGGATCGATACGACGCCGGGCTATCCTGCATTCATTCGCGATCGGCGCATCGGCACGGACGAGGTCGAGGCGAAACTGACCTGGCGGCCGCGCTCGTGGTTGAAGGCGACGCTGAGTTACCAAATCGTTGACACGGATTTTCGTTCGGACACCGACGCCATCACCAACGGAACGCCCGGTGGGCCGCTGCGCGCGGGGATGTTCAACGCGGATGTCTACGGCCTCAACCTGATGCTCACGCCGTTCTCACGATGGTACTTCTCCGCCGCCGCGAATTATTATGACTCGCGCGCCGTTTCATCCGACAACGGCGTGTTGTCAGTCGCGCCGTATCGCGGGGATGTCTACAGCGTGCTGGGAAGCGCGACGTGCACGATCAGCACCAACACCGAACTGACAGCCAGCTACACGTTTTCGATGGCGGACTACGCGCAGGACAACGCGACAGCTGGCCTGCCGCTGGGGAACAATTACGATTGGCACGTTGTCCAGGCGGGAGTGACCCGCCGGATGCGGAATGCGTCGGTCAATCTTCGATATGCGTTCTATCGCTACGCCGAACCGACCAGTGGCGGGTTCAATGACTACACAGCGCACGCCGTCTTCGCCGCGCTGACACTTCGCTGGCCATAGCCATGGAATAAACGCATGCGCTGGACACATCATTTTAGAAATTGCGCGCTCGCAGTTCTTCTTGTCTCGCTGGGCGGGTCGCTTGGCGCGGCGACCCTGCCGGTCGCCGTGAGCAATTTCCAATTCGCACCGGCCAACCCTTCCATCAACGTCGGAGACACCGTCACGTGGACGGTCCAGCAGGGATTTCACGACACCGTCGCGGGTGCGAGTGGCGTGGCGACCGGCCTGTGGGATAGCGGTACTCAGTACGGGCGGTTGATGTTTCCGGGCGAAAGTTTTTCCGTCACGTTCAATGCACCCGGCACGTTCCCTTATTTCTGCACGCCACACTGGCCCATCGGCATGGCAGGAAGCATCCAGGTGAATGCGGCCAATGCGCCGCCCACCGTGTCCATTCTGAGCCCTGCCAATGGTGCAACCTTCTCGCCGCCCGCGAGCATTACTTTTCAAGTGAGTGCATCCGATCCCGATGGGTCCATCACGCAAGTGCAATTCCTTCTCAACGGAGCTCCGGTCGGAGCTGCCGCCGTGCCTCCTTTCACCATCACGATAAATGACCTTGGGCCGGGCAACTACGTGTTCTCTGCCGTCGCCACGGACAACGCCGGCGCGACGGGAAGTGCTTCGATATCAGTCAGCGTCGTCGGCGCGCAACCGGTGATTACCGCTGGACCGCAGTCGCAAACGGTGAACGCAGGCGGCGACGTCGTCTTTGCCGTGCAGGCGATTGGGTCCGCTCCGCTGAGCTATCAATGGTTGTTCGGGCCGACGCCAATTGCCGGAGCCAATGGACCTTCACTGCTGCTGCGGAATGTCAGCGTCGGAGATTCAGGCGTTTACACCGTGCAGGTCTCAAATGGTTTCGGTTCTGCCTCGGCTTCTGCGACACTGACTGTGACCAATCCGCCCCCCGGGACTCCGCCGGCCATCACGCTGCAGCCCCAATCGCAAACGGTGAACCCCGGAAGCAACGTGACGTTTGCGGTCGCGGCGATTGGTTCATTGCCGCTGAGTTGGCAATGGTTTCTCAATGAGGCGCCGATCGCGAACGCAACCAATGCACTGCTCGTGTTGACGAACGTGACGGCGGCGAATGCAGGAACTTATTTCGCGATCGTGAGCAATCCGTTCGGCTCCGCCGCGAGCGCGGTGGCGATTCTGAACGTCGCTGTTCCTCCGGAATGCGAATACACGCTTTCGAAAAACAGCGCGTCGTTTGAAGCGGCCGGCGGTGCGGACAGCGTGGCGATCACAACTTCGGCAGAATGCGTTTGGACAGTCACCAATACCAATGCGTGGATTGTCATCCCGCCGAGTAGTGGAGGCAGCGGGCCGGGAACAGTCAGTTTTCTGGTGCTGTCCAACTCAACCACCGTGGCGCGCAGCGGGATTCTGCTCATTGCGGGACAGATCGTTACCGTAACCCAGGCAGGCGCGCGCTTCGTCGCAAACAATGACTTCAACCACGACGGCCAGACAGACTTCCTTTGGCAGAACGGCAACGGCCAACTGCGGCTGTGGCTGATGGAATCCAGTCCCGAAGGACTCACGCGCGCAGCCACGCTCTTCCTGCGCAATGGCCGGCCGGCGGGACGCGGCTGGGAAGTCGTGGCCACGCACGATTTCAACCGCGATCACAACGAGGACATTCTGTGGCAGCACACGAGTGGTCCGCTCATGGTTTGGATTATGAGCGGGACAAATTTCGTTCGCTCTGAACCGCTATTGGGCGCGCCGAACGCTGGCCGTGTCTGGCGCGTGGCCGGCGTTGCGGATTTCAACCAGGATGGCGAGACCGATTTGCTCCTCCGCCACAAACAGGGGTATGTGGTCGTGTGGTTTATGCGCGGGACCCAATTCCTCGGCCGGACACTGCTTCGCAACGGCGAGCCGGTTCCGCCCCTCTGGCGTATCCCGGGGGTCGTGGACATAAACAATGACGGGCAGGCGGACGTCGTATGGCAACGGCCGGACAGCACGATCGTGGTGTGGTTCATGAGCGGCATTTTGCCGACTCGGGGTCCACGGCTGGCACATCTTCCGAGGATGAACGCGCGTATTGTCGGCCTCAATGACCTCGACCATGACAGCCACATCGATTTCATTTGGCGCGATACGCGCGGGCAACTATCGACGTGGCTGATGAATGAAACCAATCGCGTGGGATCCATCGCAATCCAGAACGCAGAAACCCTGTCCACCGCCTGGCGCTTCGTCGCCCCAAAGAAGTAGAACAAAGGATTCTTTAGGTGCTTGGTGCTTCTTTGGTGCTTGAACTTGGCGCTTGGGATTTGCTTTCTGGCCTACTACTCCTTTCGGCCCATTGTTCACCTCGCGTGCTTTATTATATGCATTCCGACGCTCGCGAAAACGAGCTTTCTGAATTACCGCGTTATGAAGAACTTGTCTTGCTGGTTTGGTCTTTTGATCGCCTGCTCCCTCCAGGGGTCGACGCTCAGCTCCGATGTCCTCCGTTCCGGCGAAGTGCGCAAGTTGCGCGCCGCTCTCGACGCCGGCGCTTCTGTCACCGTCTCCGACGCCACCGGCAACACTCCGCTCATGGTGACGGCCGTTTACGGCGACCTTGCTTCGCTCCGACTTCTCATCGAGCGCGGCGCGGACGTGAACGCCACCAATGCCTCGGGCGCGACCGCCCTCATGCGCGCCGCCTGCGATTTCGACAAACTGCGCCTTCTTGTCGACAAAGGCGCAAAGGTCAACACTCGCTCCGCCCTCGGCAACACAGCGTTAATGCTCGCGGCGCGGCCAGCGCGTTCCAGTCGCGCTGTCGAGTTCCTTCTCTCTCGCGGCGCAGACGCAAAGGCCACTAACCAATTTGGCGCGAGCGCGCTCATGGCGGCCGTCGCTGGCGGTGATGAACAATCCGTCCGTCTCCTTATTAAGAATGGCGCCGATGTAAATGCCCAGCCTGCCCCGAATGAGTTAGGCTTCGTTCTCGGCGGTGGCCGCAGCCCGCTCATGTGGGCCGCGTTCCGCGGTGACATTTCCATCATGAACCTTCTCATCGACGCAGGCGCGGACATCAACGGTGTCGGCGGCCTGGGCACGCCACTCGCGCAAGCCACGTGGGCCGGCCACACAGCCGCCGCGCGTCTCCTCCTTGAGCGTGGCGCAAATGTCCATCTGACAGGTCCGCGAGATGGCTACGCGCCGCTGCACTGGGCAGCTTCGTCGGAGCAGGGAAACGACGCTCTCGCCAAACTTCTGCTCAAGCACGGCGCTGACCCGAACCATGGCGGCGGCGAACACGTCGACGCATTCATGGGCACCGTGCAAACCCCGCTCATGCTCGCTCGCCGTCGTGGCGACACGCCTGTCGTTGCGGCTCTCACCGCCGCGGGTGCGACCAACGCCACTCCCGATCGCATCTACACGCCAGCGCTGCCTGCGCCCCAGCTTCCGAAGCAAATCACTCCCGCCACGCTGGCCGATGCGATGGCTCGCGCTGTCGCGCCGCTCCAGGTTACATCCTTGAAATCGAAAGAATCCTTTGTGCGCCACGCCAGCCGCCAGGATTGCACCTCGTGCCATCAGCAGCATCTCCCCATGGCTGCCGTGGGCCTCGCCCGCAAACAAAATGTGCCCGTCGATCTCGCCGCAGAACAAAAACTCGTCGAGATCGTCAAAGCCGGCGCGATCAAAGACACCGAATCCGATTGGCAGCCGCTCTTCCATCCGGATGCTGTCCACACCAAGGGATACGAGCTCTTCGCTTACGCCGCGCAGGATTTGCCTCTCGACAATACCTCCGCCGCGTGGGTGCATCATCTCGCCGCGATCCAGGGTCCCGACGGCCAATGGTATAACAACCTTCCTCGCCCGCCGATCCAGACCGACGATGTCGGCGCGACCGCGCTCGCGGTCCACGCCTTGACCCGCTATCCGTTGCCGGGTCGCAAAGCCGAGTTCGCCCGCCAGATCGATCGCGCCCGTCAATGGCTCTGGACCGTGAAGCCGCAAAACAACGAAGCACGCACCTATCAACTCCTCGGCCTCGCGTGGGCAGGGGAGCGCACGTCGCGTTTGCAGCCTCTCGCCAAAGCCCTCCTCGCGCACCAATCCAGTGATGGTGGCTGGTCCCAGCTGCCGGGCCTCCAGACCGACGCCTACGCCACCGGCCAGGCCGTCTACGCCTTGCGCGTCGCCGCCAAACTGAATCCGACCCATGCTGGCGTGGACCGTGGCGTCCGCTACCTGCTGCAGAACCAACTCGACGACGGCACATGGCACGTCCGCCGCCGCGCGTTTCCATTCCAGCCCACGATGAACAGCGGTTTCCCGCACGGTCGCGACTCATGGATCTCCGCCGCCGGCACAAGCTGGGCTGTCATCGCCCTCAGCGTCACCGAACCGCGCGCGCCCCTCCTTACAGAAGCAAAATCTCTCAATCACTAACGCCTCGGAGCCCGGGGAACCACGACCAAATAAAGTGCGTATACGCGCACTTTATTTGGTCGTTTCATTAAGCGCGGTTACACCCGCGTCATTCGCGGCTTGCGCACTCGTGGCCTCGGGCTAAACATCAACCAATCATGAGAATCATTCCCATACTCCTTTTCCTCGCCCTGGCCCATGTCGTATTCGCGCAAACGGACGCGACGAAGCCGCAGCAAGCCGCCGCTGATAATCGCTTTCAAATCCCCCCGTCCGACGACGGCTTGCCCGGCGCGGGACCGATCCGGCGCCAGGAATGGTTTCAGAAGACGTGGACACAACGCCGCAGTGCCTTCGCCCAGCGCCAGGCCCGCGACCCGGCCAGCCTCGTGTTCCTCGGCGACTCCATCACGCAAGGCTGGGGCGACGATTTCGGAGGCGCGTTTACCGGAGTGAGAACCGCCAATCGCGGCATCAGCGGCGACACCACCCGCGGCGTATTGCTCCGACTGCAGGAAGACGTGCTGTCATTGAGTCCGACAGGCGTGGTGCTGTTGATCGGCACGAATGACCTCGAGGAAAAGGCCGACCCGGAAACCATCGCGGGAAATCTGAAACTGATCATCGCGGAGCTGAAAAAATATGATGGAAAAATGCCGATTGTGCTCTGCCAGGTGATGCCGAGTTCGGATTCGAAAAAGCGCCCAGCGGACAAGATCAAGCAAGTGAACCAGCTTTACGCGGCGGCCGTGAAGGGCGATCCCCAGATTACGCTCGTGGAAACGTGGACGTTGTTCGCGGACGCACAGGGCGATGCCAAGAAAGAGGAGTTTCCCGATCTGTTGCACCCGAACAAAGCCGGCTACGCGAAGTGGGCCGCGGCGATCAGGCCTATCCTCGCGACGCTCGGCTATCTCGAGACGGAGCCCGATGATTTCACCCCCGAGGCCGGTTTCGTGAGCCTGTTCAACGGACGCGATCTCACAGGCTGGGGTTATCGCACGAACAACTTTGATGGAAAGACAACGAGTAGCGAAGGCCGGTATGTCGCGAAGAATGGCCGTTTGATCGTGACCACTCCGCCCGAAGGACGAAAGATTGCGCAGCTTTACACTACGCGCGAATTCCAGAAAAATTTCGTGTTGAAACTGGAGTTCCGCGCCACGCCGAACGCGGACAGCGGGGTATTCATTCGCAAGCCGCAGTTGCAGTGCCGCGACTACCCGCTCGCGGGCCCGTACAAGACGCTGACGCAATACAAGGCGCAGGATTGGAACGAAATGGTTGTCACCGTGAAGGACGGCGTGGCCCATTGCACGTGCAACGGCGAAGTGCTGGAGGCCGCGCTCAAAGTACCCGAGACCGGCCCGATCGGCCTGGAGGGCGACCGCGGCCAAATGGAGTACCGGCGGATACGGCTGCAGGAGTTGCAGTGAGCAGGGCGGCGCGCCAGGGACAGCACGCCCTACCTTTGGCGCCTTGGGTAGAGCGCGCTGTCCCTGGCGCGCCGCGACTACGGGTTGCAAAAGCGCACGCGCAGTGCCAGAATACTGACCCTGCGTTGCGCGCGTAGCTCAATTGGATAGAGTGACGGCCTCCGAAGCCGCAGGTTGTGGGTTCAACTCCCGCCGCGCGCACCATTTCCTCCACCTGGCGTGAATCGGCCGAAAAATCTTTTGTCCAGGCAGGCGGGTTCTCTCGACTAAACAGGTAAGCAGTATGAGTGACATGCGGTTATGCGAGCGCGCGAAGGTCGGCGACGAGGTGGCCGCAGCCGAGTTGATCGATCGCCACTACGAACGTATCTATGCCTACCTGCGCCGGTTGTCTGGCAGCGACGCGGACGCGGAGGACCTCACGCAACGGACATTCCTGAAAGTGTGGAGTTCGCTGGCTTCGTTTCGCGGCCACTCGGCCTTTTCCACGTGGGCACACGGCATTGCCCACAACGTCTACGTCGATTGGCGGCGGCGCAGGAGCGTGACCGACCCACAGACGGACGAATGGTGGGCAACGTGCGTGGCGGATGGGCCGAGCCCGTTTGAAGACGCCGCGGAGCGCGAGCTCGCGGAGCGCGTTTACGCGCTGGTCAACCAGTTGGATGATGCGACGCGCGAAGCGATCCACCTGCATTACTACCAGGGGCTGTCGCTGAAGGAGACGTGCGAAGTGCTGAACATGCCGGGCAGCACGCTGAAATATCGCCTGCGCGAGGCGCTCAACACGCTGCGCTCACAAACTGCCGAGCCGAAATTCATTACTGGAGAACGATCATGAGCGACACTGAACGAATTGAAAACGCATTGCGCCGCGCGCCGAAAGTGAAGGCGCCCGCCGGACTCGCGGAGAAACTGAAGACAGACATCTCCCTGCCGCGCGCGAGCGCGACCGCGAATGCCACGGACTTTTGGGCGGGCTTTCGCCGCTGGTTTCCTGGCTTCGCGACGGCCGCGCTGTTTCTCACCTGCCTTGTCGCGCTGGGCGTGCAGCAACGCGTGTTGTCGGGATTGCGGCACGAGCAAAAGCAACTCGAAGCGTCGGCTGCCGAAAGGCGACAAATCGCGGAAGCGAACCGTACCGAACAGGAACAGGCGCAGGCGCAAGCCGCGCAACTCGCGCAGTTGCGCAAAGACAACGCCGAGTTGCAGCAACTCCGCGCTGAAGTCGCCCAATTGCGCGAACAACTCCAACAGTTGCCGGCTCTGCGCGCCGAACGGCAACGTCTCGCGGCACAGGCGAAGGCGATGGAATCGAATGTTGGAGGGACGTCAAACGATCCTTTTGCGGAGGCACAGGACAAGGCAAGCAGCATTCAATGTGTCAGCAACATGAAGCAGATTGGCCTGGCGGCGCGCATGTGGGCAAACGATCACAAAGAAATCATGCCGCCGGACTTTCTGACGATGCAGAACGAACTGAATACACCCAAAATTCTTGTCTGCCCTGGCGACACCGCACGTACGAAAGTGTCCAACTGGAACGAGTTCAGCCCGGCCAACGCCAGTTATGAATTCCTTGTCCCGAATGTGTCGGAACGGGAACCGCCGCAAACGATCATGACGCGTTGCCGGATTCATGGCCACGTAGGCTTGTTGGACGGCAGCGTTCACCAGAACCGTGACACCCTCCGCATAGTCACAAAGAATGGACGGTTAATGCTCCAGTAACATGAAGCCAAAGATTCTATTGGGATTTGCGTTTGTTGCCGTCATTGTTACGGCGGGATGGCAACGCAACGCGATTTCGAGGACGCGGACTGCGAATGAAACTCTGCGACAGCAGAATGCAGTTCCGGCCATCGTAGGGAGTGGCCTGGGGCCGGTCGCGACGGAAGAAATCGAAACGCTGCAAACCGCGAATGCAGATCTGCCGAAACTGCGCAACGAAGTCCGTAAATTGCGCGAAGAAAAGCGCGAATTGGAAAAACTTCAGACCGAGAACGAGCGCCTGGCTACCGCCTTGAAAGCGGCCCCGAGAACAAGCGCACCGCCCTTATCCGAGGCCGAAGGCTTTGTTCTTAAGGAAAAGTGGACACGTGCAGGCTTCGCCACGCCGGAAGCGACGGTGCAATCTTTTTTTTGGGCAGTTGCGAACAAAGACATTGCGGCTCTGGCCGAATGCGCGGGCGGCGAGTTTCGGAAGATCATGGAAAGGGAAATGCAGCGTTCCATCGCCGAGGGAAAATCGATTGAAGACCAGTTTGAACCTCTTGCGAAAATGCAGGGTTTTCGCATCGCCGAGAAGAAGCAAATCTCGGATGACAAAGTTGAGTTGAGCATTCAAGCCGCGGCCGGTGGTCGCGCGATGCCGATGCGTCTGCAACTTGTAAACGGCGAGTGGAAACTCTCAAATTGAGCTGGATTTTGTCATTGTAGATCGCCCCCACTTTCGGATAAGAAGATAAGGCTTGGATTAGCTATTTTGCAGGTTAATCCGGCTCGTGAACGACGCAGCGATAAAGCGCTACCTGCGTTCGATGAAAGCAAAACTATGAAGACGAAATTGCGCTTGCCTGGCTGTGTGGCTCTTTGGCTCACAGCTGTCGCGCCCGCCGTCGCTCAGTACGACGATCCATACAAGGAGGGGGAAACGATCGTCACGGTTTACGCTACCGATTCCGAGGCTTCCGAAGGAACTGCGAACACGGGAACTCTCACCGTGATCCGGAGGGGCAACACCAGTTTTCCGTTGGCCGTGTTTTACGAGATCGGGGGCGGTGCATCCAACGGCGTGGATTATCAGACAATCAGCACCATGGTCGAAATCCCGGTTGGCGCCTCGCAAGCCTCGTTCACCATCATGCCAATTAAT
>Ga0137340_1000123_pt1 | contig 17761 bp, 26 predicted proteins | sample EasRivERMLT400_2_FD_102295 | JGI IMG/M metagenome (GOLD analysis project Ga0137340, IMG submission 102295) | Soil microbial communities from meander-bound floodplain in the East River, Colorado, USA - East River MetaG ERMLT400_2 | ecosystem: Environmental > Terrestrial > Soil > Floodplain ...
CAATCCCGCTCACATCTACGACGGCACACAGAAGGAAAATATCCAAGACTCTATTCGTCGCAATAGAAACCCGCAGTTAATCCCGCGCACACATTGCCCAGCTGGGCACGAACTCACGCCTGAAAATGTCTACAACTACCGTGGCCGGAACGGCTGGTCGATGCGTAGCTGCCGGAAGTGTATCGCCGCACACCAGCGCCGTGCTTATCAAAAGCGAAAGGTGACGCAATGAGATATTGCGAGATGTGCGACGCCTGGGTGCGACAGAAGGAGTGCCCGAAGTGTGGGGCGGATACCGTGAAAGCGCCGAACTGCTATCAATGCGATGGCGACGGCTACGACGGGATCAAGAATTGCCCGCGTTGCGGTGGTGGTGGCAAAGAACGTCAAAAGAGAGAGGGCGAGATCGTATGACGCACCCACGATTCTCAGTTGAGCGTCAGATTGCGTTGATGAGCAACGAGCAGTTTATTGCCGATGTTTATTGGTGGGCTGAGCATCTACCAGGACCGCCGACGCCGTGGCTGGATGGCTTGAAGCGGCTTCTCACTGAGGCTGCTGATAGGCTCGCCGTCCCTCCCGAGGGGGTGAGACCGCCACAGCAGATTGATTTACCGGAAGAAGCAGCCAAGGTGCTGCGTGAAAATCTGTGGGAACTTTACGGTGGGCAGGCAGCCGAGGGCGCACAGGGGTGGCAGCCCATCGCGACCGCGCCGAAAGATGGGACGAACTTTCTGGCTGTGTCCTACGCCTCGTCGGTGTTTCTCGCGCATTGGGCGAACGGGGTCGTCGATAGCTGCTCTTACGACAACGACTGTGGGTATTCGTCTCGCTTCGCAACCCACTGGATGCCGCTCCCAGAACCACCAAAGGCCGATCCCCCCGCACGAGAGGAGACGCCATGAGCGAACGAGACGACTACCAGCGCGAAGAGGCCGATTACTACGAGCGTAAAGACGCGCATGAGGCCGCGTCCGCTGGCGGGGCGCAGGAGACGCTACGAGAACGCATTCAGCAATTAGAAGAGTCGCTGGCGATCCGCAGCGAACAGGCGTTGAACAACAGCAATCGCGCATGGGATGTAGAGCAAGAACTTGCGAAGTGGAAGGACGAGGCCGCCACCCTGCGGGCGCAGATCACGAAACTGCGCGATGCGTGGATGACGCCAGACTTTGTGATGTTGGGGAGCTTTGGGTTGGTGATGAAAGATCACGCCAAGGAGATGGATAAGTTGTTAGCCCTGATCCCCCACACGGAGAGACGGTAAATGAGCCAAGACAAACCCACGTTTGCAAGAACACTAAAACAGGCGTGTGTATCGCCCGGATTACTGCTGCTGCTCACCTCGCAGGATGCGGCCTATACGATGTTCTACGTGGGCGACATGACGATGATGCAGTCCACGTTGTATCTGATCGGGGCGATGCTGCTCGGATGTGCGCTGGTGGGTGTCGGTCTCTACGAAATGTGGGCAGCCCACGCGGAGAGACGCGCATGAGCGTGGAACTGATCGCGGAATGTGCCACGGCCCATCACGGCAACGTCGCGCTCGCCGAGGAAATGATTATCGCGGCGGCGGACAGTGGCGCGCATACGGTCAAGTTCCAGCATTACCATCTGGCGTGCCTCAACCCGGCCGATCCCCAGCGCGCATGGCTGGAGCAGTCCTACTTGGATGCCACGGCCACCGAGCGACTGATCAATGCGTGTCACCGCGCAGGCGTGCAGTTTCTGAGTACGCCGTTTGATGTGCCCTCGTTTGAGATGTTGTGCGCCCTTGGATGTCTGCGTTTTAAGGTGGCAAGCTCAGGGAACATTCCCAGTCCTACACCATTCAAACAGGGCTTCATTAAGTCGTACGCATGGGGGCGCTACAACGGCGTGTTTGACGCGCGCATCACCGCACGACTCATCACGATTCCGCTGTATCCGACGCCACTAGAAGCCGTGTGCGCGCTCCCTGAGCCACGGCTCATAAATGGCTGGGATGGTTATAGTGACCACACGTGTGGTATCGCGGCGTGTCAACACATGATCTCGAAGGGGGCGCGCATTATCGAAGCGCACTTCTGTTTGCCGGGGAAGTCGCGGCAGATGGTATTCGACAAGACGCCAGAACAGTTCAGGCAGATACGCGACTGGAGCGATCAGGTGCAGACCATGTCGACAGGCGTGAGCACGGTGTTCAGGGAACGGTGGACGGCGTAAAATGATAAAATTACTCAATGAATTGTGAAATTTGCGCCAAATCTCTCGTGAGGAGGCAGGAGCACTTTTGCTCTAAGCGTTGCCTTGGGCGCGCGCGCGCGAAGCAGCGAGCCGCGAAGTTTGCTCTCGACCATCCGCCAGAGTACCGCGACTGTAAATCGTGCGGCATCCCATTTCGCGTCGTTAGAAACAGAAGCACGTTCTGCTCTCGAAAATGTGCGAATCCACAGAACGCTCAAGTCAGGGCCTTTAAGCGTCCGACGCTATTTGGTGAAGTTGAGGGCTGCCTAGAGTGTGGGCGGCTGGTCACGGGGCGACACAAGAGCGCACGTTATTGTTCGCCTGCGTGTGTGAAGCGATTTCACCAGCGGAAGCAGCGAGAGAAGCACCAGCGTCGTAACCACAAGACTCCGCACGCGGCGAGGGCGAATGCCGTACAGCGTGAGTACGGCTTGTCATGGGACCAATACCTCGCGATGGTAGCGGCGCAGGGTGGGCGATGCTCCATCTGCTCAGAACATCCGAGTGGGCGACGTTCAAGCCTACACGTAGACCACTGTCATAAGACTGGCCGCGTGCGTGGCCTGTTGTGCTCTAAGTGCAACGCTGGAATTGGCATGTTTGGTGATGATGCACGGCTGCTGTCGGCGGCGATACGGTATCTGGCCGTGGGGGTTGTTGATGCCGCGTCTTAAGGTAGCCGTGATCGTCACAGCAAGGCCGTCGTGGGCAAAATTACAAACACTGTGCGAGGCGCTCAAGAAACGCGACGATGTCGAACTGCAAATCATCGCGTGCGCCTCAGCCCTTCTCGAAAGATATGGAGCTGTTATAAATGTCATCCGTAAAGAAGGCTTCACGATCGCGGCGGAAATCTACAGCGTTATTGAAGGCGAAAACCTCATCACCAGCGCCAAAGAAACCGGCCTACTTGCTGCTGCACTGGGAGACCACTTGTCTCATCTGCGGCCAGACTGTGTGCTTGTTTGTGCAGACCGGCACGAAGTTCTTGCCGCAGCCCAATCCGCCGCATATTTGCACATTCCCTTAGTGCACCTCCAAGGCGGCGAGCGCACTGGCAGCATTGACGATAAGGTCCGCGACAGCATCACGGCCCTAGCCGACTACCACATGGTCTGTACCCGACGCGCGCAGATGCGGGTCTATGGCCTGACCGGCGATGAATCACGCATCTGGTGGACGGGCTGCCCAAGTATCGACCTCGCGAAGCAGGCGCTCACCGAGCCGCCTGTGACCGTGGACGAACTTGGTGGGGCTGGGGCACCGATTGATCTGACGCAGCCGTTTGGCGTCATCCTTCAGCACCCAGTCACGAGCGAGGCTGAGGACGCTGGTACGCAACTCTATGAGACATTGGAAGCCACCGCGTGCTATCACCGCGATCTCCAGTGGATCGCTATGTGGCCTGGTCAGGACGCGGGCGCGGGCGCGGCGTCGAAGGTGTTGCGCGCCTATCAAGGCGAAGTGCATACGGTGCGCAGCCTGCCACCTTCACGCTTTCTGAAGCTGCTCACTCAAACACAAGTCCTCGTGGGCAACAGTAGTGCATCGGTGCGTGAGGGCGCGTTTTTGGGCACACCGGCTGTTGTGGTGGGGTCGCGCCAGCATGGTCGCGAGCGCGGCCCGAACGTGATTGATGTGCCGCACAACTGCGAGCGCATCGCGGAAGCCGTCTCTATACAACGGATGCGTGGCCCCTATCCGAGCAGCACGCTCTATGGACGAGGCGACAGCGGACAACGGATAGCGGAGGTGATATGTACCCTGAAGACATTGGATTCTTCGCCTTTACCGGTGCGGTTCTAGTTGTGTGCTTGCTTGTGGTTGCGTGTGTGGCGAATCAGGTGAACTACGTGTCGGCCTCGGCGGAGATTGAGCAGCTTCGCCGTGACGTGCAGCGTGTGGGCGTGGCTGAGTCCGAGGACGTGATCGGACAAGTGACAGAGGTGAACAGGGCGATTGCCAGTATGCGCCGGTGGAATCGCGTGCCGGTCGTACAGATCGTGGTGCCGAATGGCTGGGACCGCATCGGCCTTATCGAGTTACCAGAGCGATGAGCAATGTACTCGCGTGCAAGCAGTGCGGGGCTGAGATATGCGACCCCAAACACCCGGAGCGCAAATACTGCTCTCGCCGTTGCGCCGGCCTCGGACAGCCAAAGCTCTCACAGACGGAGAGGTTTTGGAAGCATGTGACGATTACACCTCATTGCTGGGAGTGGCTGGGGAAGCGTAACCGTGACGGTTATGGCATCTATTGCGTTACCCACACCGAAACGCAACTAGCGCACCGCATGAGCTGGCGGATGCACTACACCGACCCAGGCGAACTCTGCGTGCTACACCACTGCGACAATCCCGCATGTGTGAAGCCGGCGCATTTGTTTTTAGGGACCCAAGCGGACAATCTCCACGACATGTGCAGGAAGAAGCGCAACAGATGGGGGCAACGATGGACCAAGTCCTAGCAATAATTCCAGCGCGGTCAGGGAGTAAGGGGATCCCAAACAAGAACTTCACGCATCTCTGTGGGATGACGCCGTATGAACGCGCCATCCACGCCGCCGTGGATGCGGGCGTGCCCACCGTGGTCACCACAACCGACTGGGTGAGCGACCCGCGCATCTGGGTGAGGCCTATTGACACGCCCATGATGGCGCGGTGGATTCAGCGTCCCGCCGAACTCGCCCAAGACGACACACCGATGATCGCGGTCGTGCAGCATGTGCTCGGGCAGATCCCAGGGCCACCAGACCAGAAGATCGTGCTCTTGCAGCCCACCCAGCCCTTGCGGGAACCGAAGCACATCACACAGGCGCTAGAACTGCTCACACCAGACGTGGATTCTGTTGTGTCGGTCATTGAGCTACCACAGGCCTATGCGAGCGTGAATCACGCGTACATCTTTGACGGGAGCCGGAACCTGTCTCACCAATGGACGACCTTCGCGCCCTCCCGTCGGCAGGACTGCGGCCATAGCTATGTCCGCGATGGGACGTGCTACGCCTTCCACAGACGCACCGTCGAGCAGCACGGCACCATCTACGGGGACAGGGTGAAGCCCCTCATCATCCCCGCGAGCGAGACGCAAGCGTTAGACACCCCAGCTGACTGGGCCGAGGCAGAACGGAGGCTACGTGAGCGAGCCTAAGTGGGTCAAACTCACCACCTATGCGGAGATGTATGACGTGGACGCCAGGACGGTCCGGAAGTGGGCTGAGGCTGGCTTGATCGTGATGACCAGCGTGAAGCCGTCGAAGGCGCGCCGCATTATCTGGGTGAAGAACCAACCGCCGTGGTCTGAGCGCCCCAAGTCGACAACATCTCACATGTAACATTTCACGTCATTTGACTACATCTGGTAGCATCTCAGCCCCTACCCCCTAGTAATCCACGCCGGGCTAGCCCATGCTCTATCCACAGGGCTGTTTAGAACGCTGACCGGGCGTAGCACGGCAGCGCCCAGCCCTTCCCAACCCAACCCAGATGCCGAGCTTAGCCGAACAGGCTCAGACCATCGCCAATCTGTACCAGCCGCCTTCCACAGGCCGGCCCAGCGACATCGGCAGTGCCTCCACGGTTCAACAATTCCTCGAAGCCATCGGTGACGGCAACTACATCGAGACCGCCGCCAAACTCGCTGGCCTGTCTAAGGTTACGGTCTATGAATGGCTCAAGCGCGGACAGGCCGGAGAAGCCGCCTACGTCGCCTTTGCGAACGCTGTAGAAAGGGCCGAGGCTCGAGCTGAGGCCAAGATGGTGGCTAACGTGCGTCGGGCCAGTGAGTTACCGCAGTTCTGGGCCGCAGCCGCAACCCATCTCGAGCGCCGGCATCCCGACCGCTGGAGCAAGCGGCAGGACGACAGCCAAGCCCCGAAGGTGATCGTGCAGATTGGTGCTGGTGGTGGGGACATCAAAGTCGGGATCATCGCATCACCTTCGCCTTCACTTAGCGAGGATTTGCACAGGCTAAGTCCTAGTGTGAACAGCGTTCAAGGTCCTATAAATAGAGATTATGTTAACCAGCTCAGCGCAGGCGATGTTGTCGTGCCAGCGCTGGCGAGCGAGACCGAACGGCGGATTCCTGCGGGCGAATCACCCGGGGGACCCTACCCCCCGGTGGCTCTGGCTAGCCCAGTCGAGACACCCGCTATGCGTAAAGGGCGATCGCGCGTAGCCCAGAAACAAAGAAAAAGGGGTCGTGCGGGTGCCTAGGCTGGCTGTGGGGCGATCAGATGGCGAATGGCTGAGGGTGGCGGAAGCGGCGCGGGCCGCGCAGAAGGCGAGTCTGGCGGTCCTGTTGGCGAAATACGGCACGGTGCGGGTGCGGGAGTATGGGGCGAAGGGCCATGCGGTGGGGCATGGGGGGACGCAGCAGATGAAGCGGGAGCAGACGGGGCCGGATCTGACGCTGGGGGATCATTGAACCAGCACGTTAGCGCGAAGTGCTGTTGGTGCAGCCGGCCGCTGGTCGAATCGGAAGTCCTGGGGTTGCGGTGTTGGCTGTGTCCGGACGAGCCGTGTTGGCAGCGACAGGTCAAGCACGCGATTGTCGTGACGTTGAAGGGGAAAGAGAAACGCTGCCTGTTTGTGCCGGTGCCGAAGCAGGTGGTGATGTGGGAATGCCCCTCGCGGAACATTCTCTGGGGTGGGGCGGCGGGACCGGGGAAGTCGACGGGCGCGCGGTGGTGGCTCTATAAGCAGTGTTTGACGATTCCGGGGTACGAAGCGTTACTGCTCCGCGAGAACTTCAAGCAGCTGCTCCAGACGCATATGCGGCGGATGGAGAGCGAGAGTCGGCTGATTGGCGCGGAGTTGAACAAGGGGGATGGCGTGTTGAAGTTTCCCAATGGGTCGCTGATCCAGATGGGGCACATGGAAGACGCCGACGCCGTGCAGAACTACTTATCGACGGAGTACGACGCGATTGTGTGCGATGAGGGGAGCCAGTATCCGATTGGACAGTTGGGGGACGTGCCGATTTTGGAATTGAGTACGCGCGCTAGAAGTAATAAGCCCCTGGTCCGCGCGGCCGGCGGGGCGAAGTTTGTCGTGGCGTCGAATCCCGGCGGGCCGAGCTCGGATGCGTTGCTCCAGGTGTTTGTCGACCATGAGCCGGATTTCGAGATGTACCCGGCGCTGAAGAAGGTGTATGACCCGACGAACTTCACCTACATCCCCGCCACTCTGGATGACAACCCCTACATCGATCCTGACTACCTCACTACCTTGGCTCTACTGCCAAAGTGGCGCTACGAGCAATTACGCCATGGAGATTGGCGTGTGTTTAGCGGGCAGTTTTTCAGCCAGTGGCGGGAATCGCATCACGTGGCAGATCTTGGCACTCCATCAGACGTGCGGTGGTTTCGTAGTCTGGACTGGGGACGAAATCAACCTGGATGCGTTCTATGGTGGGCGATTCTGGCCGATGGACGCCTCTACCTACGCAGTGAATTGAAGTTCCGCGACATGGACGAGCAGGAAGTGGCGCAGCGGATCCACGCGAAGGATGCGGAACTGGGCGTGAAGCCCACCTACACCGCGGGCGATCCGGCCGTCTTCAACAAGACCGGAGCGACCCACACGCAGGCGCAGTTTACGGGGCAGTCCATTGGCGAGACCTTGGGCTTCTACGGCATCCCCATCACGAAGGCGGACAATGACCGCGTGAATGGCTGGCAGCGGTGCCATGCGCTCCTGCGGGATGCGCCCGATGGGAAGCCGTGGCAGCTCGTGCATCCCGACTGCCGGTACCTGATCCGGTCCATTCCAAACTCGCGGAGCGCGAAGAACGACGCCGACGACATTGACACCAAAGGCGACGATCACGCGATGGATGCGTGGAGATACGGGGCGATGTCGAGACCCAGCCCTGGTGTCTTTGCCACGCAGACGCCGACGTTCGCCCCTGGGACGATGGGACACCTGCGCCAGAGTGTCCGTCCGAAGACGAAGTCACGATTAGGCGGCGAGTCCGTCAGACATGCCTGCTGATTCGCCCTACGACATCACGTTTTGGCGGGAAGAGGTGGACCGCTCCGTCCGCATTGACGAACCGTTGAATGCGAAGTGGCAGGAGAACCTGAACTTCTACACCGGCACGCCCTTAGACGCGATGCCGGACGGCGAGTTCGTCAACGTCAACGTCGACTTCTACGAGACCGAACAGAAGACCGCGCAGTTGTTCTTTGAATCGCCCGAGTTGCAGTTCACGCCCGGTGCCGGATTTGACGCCACGCAGCAAGGCGTCATGGCGTTCCGCAAACTGGTGAATGCGCTGCTCGGCTCGGATTACATCGACGCGCTCGAGACCGTGTTGATCTCGCTGAAACGGTGCTCGACCACCTCCGGCCGTGGGGCGACGGTGATCGGCTATCAGCCGACGATTCAGCCGGTGATGCAAGAGCCTGTTCCCGGCGCGATTCTCGGCTTATCGCAGCCCGTCCCGGTGCCGGTGCATGAAGCGTGGACGTGGGACGAGATCGCGGACAAGAAGTTCCGCCGCCCGGCCGATTTTGCCTCGACGGAGTTCGACAAAGCGCCGTGGCTGGGGATGAACTTCCGCATTCCCTTGCGAGCGGCGCGGTTGATCTGTGAGCTGCCACCGGAGTTCGAAGGCACGCGCACGAAAGACGAGAAGGTGCTGGACTCGGGCACGACCCCGGATGATTCCGCGCTCGCGTATGTCGACGGCACGATCGTCTGGTACAAAGCGTACCTGTTTGACGACGACGAGATCCACCCGGAGATTTACCGCCGGCACATTCTGATTGACGGCCTCGAAGGCTTCGCGGACAAAGACGACCCCGCGTGGCGCTCGCCGTATCAGACCAAGCTCCCGAATGGCCGCTTGCGGGCGGATTCCATGATCGGCAACCCGATCCACGTGTTCACGTTGCGCGCGGTGCCGGATTCCGCCACCCCGCCGAGTGATGCGTCGATGCGGCGTCCACTGGTCAAGGAACTCTGCGCGTTCCGCTCAGACATGGTGACGGAGCGTGGCGTCAATAAGCCGAAGTTTGCGTACAACACGCAAGTGATTCCACCGGCCGCCGTGGAAGCGATTGCCACCGCCGTGACCGCCGGGACGATGATCCCGCTGCCACCGGATGCGTTTGTCCCGAGCCTGGATCGGAACTTTGTGCTCATCGCGCAAGGCTCCAGCCCGCGGCAGACGTATCTCGCGAACGATTACATTACGCGCGACATCGCGAAGACCTCGGGGATCGACTCCACTGGAGCCGGGGTGGATGACGGCGAAGGCGACGAGACCGCGACGAAGACCGCCGAGATCGCGAAAGCGCGCAACGTGCGGCTGGATGCGGAACGGAAACGCATTCTGCGGCAGTACCTGAAGGGCGTGGATAAGGTCGCGGCCCTCGCACTGCGGTTCTGCTCCGATCCGTTACGTGTCGCGGAAATGATCGGCCCAGCCGACGCCCAGGCGTATTTGCAGTGGCGCGACATCATGCTCGAGATGGGCGATGTGCGGCCGAAGTTCACCGCCAAGCCGGATTCGCAGATCAAGCTGGACGCGGCGATGGAATTTCGGCTGATGACGCAGCTCTACGAGTTCGCCGCGAAGGATCCGATGGTGAACCGGGGACCGATTCTGACGCGCATGTTCGAATTGCGCGGACTGGATCCCGCGCAGTGCATCGCGCCCGCGCCCCCAGAGCAGAAACCGGAGCCGTCGTTGGGCTTCAGTTACAAGGGCGAAGACTTCAACCCGCTGATGCCGCAGTTCCCGATTGTCGTGGAAGTGCTGGCGCAGTGTGGCGTGCAGATCAGCCCACAGGCCGTGGCCGAAGCGCAGGCTGGCGCACAGAACCAGATGCAGGCGCAGTTGCTGCTCGCGGAGATGCAGCCCACCGCATCGGGGGACAAGCCCGCGTCGAAGTCGGCCGCGCCGCATGGGGGACTCGCGGAGAAAGCCTCGCCGTTGAGTAAGCACGCGGCGGAACAAACTGGAAAATTGAGCGGTCCCAGTATTCAATGACGAGGCAACTTTTCTCCACGACGCGGCTTGACTTTCGGATGTGGGCCGAACCAACCCGAATCGCGCGACTGCTCTTGTGGGGTGGCCCAACGACAGTTTCCCGGCGCGTAGTCGGCGGCGGAATCAATGCGATCCAGCGTCTTTCCGGTTGGGCGTGCACCCATGTCGGCAAGAAAGTTCTCGAACTTTTCCCATCGAGCGCAGACGCGAATGCCCTTGCCGTGGTAGTAGATTTTATCAGGCCGCTTACAGCGACTTTTCATGGCGACCCAAGAGTAATAAGTGGGCGTGCCGCTGTAGCCGTGTCTCAGTGCTCTAGTTTTCTCGCGTTTACCAAATGTGGCTCGGCTGGAGGCGCATCCACAACTGCGCGTATCACCAGTGCGCCAATACTGGCCGTTAACAGTTACGTCGTTGCCGCAAGCGCAGCGACACAACCAATACGCCTTACCCCATCGCGACCTTGCTGGAGCAATCCCGGTGAGTAATCCGAGCGTGACGCCAACCATGTTGACCTTGTGCACTTGGTTATTTTACCACGGAAAGCGGCCGGGACCGAGCGTGCAATGACGTGCGATGACTGCGGACAAGAACTGCACACCGGATCGTGGCCGTGGTGCCCGCATGGGATCTCACAGACATGGGTGGTGCCAGACTCGATTCCGGGCGGCATGGTCGTGGAGAATATGAGTCACGAACCATTCACCGTCTACAGCCAGACCGAGTTCAAGGCGGCGATGGCCGAGCACAAGGTGGAATTGCGCGACCGCTGGGCGGGACCAGGCGATCGCTACTTGTCGAACTGGGCGAGTATCAGCCCGAAGACACTAGAAGACGCGAAGATCTTGCTCGAGCGCGTGGGGAAGACGAGCGGCACGACCCGCGCTACCGTCACCGCCGAATTTACCGTGGGGCCGTGGCGTGAGTCCTGAGTTGTTCATCGTGCACGTGTTCCTCGTAGCGGCCGGGATCGGCTATCTCCACGGCGAGCGCACGAAGGCCCGCGTGGAGCTGGCGGCGATGGAATCGGAGAACGCCGAGTACTACCACGTCCGCATCGAACCGTACGTGTGGTGGTCTGGGCGCACGAATAAATGCGCGGCGTGTGGGCGTGGGGACTCGCATGAGTCCTGAGTTCTACGTCGGCCTCGGGATCGTGGTCGCGTTCGTCGTCAATGCGATTGTGCGGCACGATGCCACGCAGCGCCATGCGCGGTATCGGATGCGAGCGAAACTGGCGCGGTGGATTTATGACGGCAAACTCACGCCTGTGTCAGTGCGCCGGGGCCGACGTGGCCGCACGGCCAAGCGGCAGCCTGTATTGCACGCGGTGCGGCGGGACCCCACGCGGACCGGTACCGCCGACGGCGCCTAGGCCATGAATGGACTATCTGACATGGGAGGGGATACGGAATCTCGCGACCTGCGAAGTGCTGAACTGCGGCGACCAGATGGCGATCGTGCGGAGCGATCCGCAGCGGCCGGTGATCAAGTGGTATCACCAGCGGGCGTTGATGGCGTCTATCCCGCCGACGGCACCCACGGCTGGCGAGATCGTGTACGCGCGGGCTGGGTGGCGGGCACCGTGGAGAGCCTTGCTGGTGCAACACGTGACGCAGCCCATCGTGCTGGTCTCGGCGTTTTGCGACACCACGATCAAGCCGACGGCCGTGGACGAAATGTTTCAGCCGGGATCGCCCGTGACGCACTGGTTCGGCGTGCAGGCGATGGCGACACACCCGCACCTTACGGCGATGCCGTTGGGCGTCGAAGGGTCAGTGGTCCCGTATTTGGAGGCTGGTGAACGGTGCGCGACGCGAGACACGCTGCTCTACCTCAACTACCAAGTCCGCACGCAGGAGCGGGCGCAACTGTGGAGCAGTTTCGCGCGGCGACCGTGGGTGACGGCGGATCGGTGGACGGAGGCGAATGCGGCACACTGTGTCTCACAGATGGGGCGCTCGAAGTTCGTGCTGAGTCGAGCGGGGAATGCGTGGGACTGTTACCGGACCTACGAAGCGATTCATATGGGGGCGATTCCGATTGTCAAACGCCAGCGCCCGATCTCGGATGTGTGCGAGGACTTGCCGGTGCTGATGGTGGACGTCTGGAACGAGATTTCACGGGAGCGGCTTGAGCGCGAGTGGGAAATACGCAATATGCGTACGAATCTACGCGATCTGCGTACGTTAACGCTGGGGTACTGGCGTGAGCGGATACAGGCGATGGCGAAAGAGGTGGGACGTGGATAGACGAGGATTTTTCGGAGCGTTCGCGAAAACGGCCATCGGCGTGGCGATTCCGGCCGCCATCGTGGCGCAGGAGCCGAAGCCGACAGCCGTGCGGTATTCCAGTGGCACGGCGATTCCAGTGGCGCGGGCCAATGGAAGCCAGTTTATTGTTGGCGTGGCGACGGAAACCGTTCACGCTGGAGACTTTGTGCAGATCCAGACGCACGGGCCGGTGCATACGCACGCGATATGCACCAGCCATTCGCATACGCACGGCGGGCACGGAATGTAACACAAGTTTGACGGTCGGCTAGGGCCTGCAGCCTGAAACCCCTGACCCTTCAGGGCGCCGACTGACAAAGGGAACACGACTAAGGGACGTGTAGTTGGCGCGATGCCAGCACACGTCTCTTTTTTGTTGGTCCCTCGTTATCGCGGGCCACCCGTGGCAGAGGTGGCAGGAGTAGTAGTGAGTGACGAATCCGTAGTGAGTGGCGGTATCACGGCAGGCTCGGGTGAGTCTGCTCCGAGTGCTTCGCCAGCCTCGACCCCGGACAGTGCGAGTGGTAGCGCGGCCCCGGCGGCACAGGGGACACCGCAGTCTGGGATCACCGACAGCACCGACCGTGAAGGCTTTATTCCGCGTGCGCGCTTTGACGAGGTCAACACGCGCATGTCGGCTGCTGAAAAGCAGATGGCCGAGTATCGGGAGAAGTACGGCTGGGCCGAATCGGTCCAGCGGGATCAACTCGAGCAGCAATCGCAGTGGTACGCCCGCTATAAAGGCGACCCGGCGGAGTTTCTTGAGTCGGTCTATCAGGAAGCGTTGAACCACCCCGTCCACGGCGAGACCGTCAAGTCGCGCATTGGGCGGATGCTGGCGTCGATGAAAGCGCAGCAACCACAGGCCGAGCCGACGTTTGAGCCGGACGTGCCCGTGATGAACGAGCAGGGGCAGATCGTGAGCCGCACGTATAGCGCGGATCTCGTGAAGCAAATGCTCGCGCATGAGATCGACAAACGCCTCAACCCGTACAAGCAAGATTTGGAAAGCCGCAAATCGCAAGCGGAACGCCAGCAGCAACGGCAGCAGGCGGAAGCGCAAGCGGATGCGGACATTCAGTACGTCAAGTCGATGCCGATGTTCGAGGAGCACAAGGCGGACATTCTCGCCGTGTTCCAGGGCAATCCGAAGCTTACGCTGCGGCAGGCGTACGACGACGTGCTGAAAACCAAGATCTTCCCCAGTATCGGCCAGAAGTCTGAAGCGAAGGTGTTGTCCGACCTTCAACAGAAAGCCAACGCCCAAACCGTGAGTTCGGGTGCGCCGAGTGGCAGTGCCCCGCCGAAGTTCAAGAAATTCAGCGAGGCGCACCGCTACTACGAGGCACACCCGGAGGAACGGGCGGCGATGGCAAACCGAGAATGAGGACTATGTAAATGCCAGCGCCCAACGACGGCCAAACAATCGCCGCGAGTTGGAACGCACTTGTCGCGAAGAAGCCCGAGGACCAGATCTTTGAGGACTACTTCCTGCTCGATCAGCTCAAGCAGGGGGAAGCCTTCAAGGCGGTCGACGGTGGTGATGTCATCACCGCCTCGATGGAATACGGGACGAATCAGACGGTGCAGTTCTACTCCGACCTCGAAACGATCAGCACGACCCGCCAGGAAGTGTTCGATCGCTACGAGTTTTCGTGGAAAGAAATCGCCGGCACGGTCGTGCAGAGCGAACTCGAATCCGCGATCAACCAGGGCAGCGCGAAGAAATTCGACCTGCTCGACGAGAAGCTGGAGAACTTGAAAGACAGCTTCGCCAGCGTTATCAACGCCTCGCTGTTCAGTGACGGCACCGGCACCGGCTCGAAAGAGATCGGTGGCTTGCAGTTGCTGGTGGCGAGTTCCCCGACCTCCGGCTCGCCCGGTGGGGTCAATCGTGCGTCGTTCTCGTTTGCGCGCAACCAGCAGGCGTCGGGCGCGAAGACGACCTCCGCGTACGACAACCTGCGCGCGGTCATGCGCTCGATCTACAACCTCAGCTCCAACGGCGTCAACGGCCAGCACCCGAAGTTTGGCGTGACGACCCGGACGGTGTTTGAGGGCTACGAGGGCTTGCTGCTCGCGAACGAGCGGTTCGCGGACAAGTCCTCGGGTGAGGGCGCGTTCAAGAACGAGACCCTGAAGTTCAAGGGCATGAAGCTCGCGTACGACAACGACTGCCCGTCAGGGACGATGTACATGCTCAACCCGAAGTTCCTGAAACTCGCGTATCAAAAGGGCCACTGGTACAAGGCGCACGAATCGGTCGAGCCGGCGAACCAGACGGCCAAGGTGTTCAAAGTGCATTCCATCTGCAACCTGATCTTCACGAATCCGAGAATGCTCGGCGTCGTGACGGCCATTACCTAGAAGGAGGCTTCCATGAGTGAACTGGTCGGACCAGGAGCCAACCTTCAGGCTGGCGCTACCTCGGTCATCTTCTCGCTGCCGTTCCCGCACAAGCCGGGCGACAAGGCCCGCGACAAAGACGGCAACGAGTTCGTCTTTGTCGATTTCTTGAACAACACCTACTACGGCTGTCTGGTGCAGATCAATTCGCTGTATCAGGCGGCACCGCTCCTCGGCACGGCCGCACGGCCGTATCGCGTCGGCGTCGTGTGCTCCGGCACCCCGGTGACCGACAGCGGCGCGCATCCCACCTCCGACAGCGGCGGCTGGGTGCAGATCTACGGCGTGCATCCGGCGGTGCAAACGGGCGTCGCCACTGATGGTGGCGTGTCCGCAACAGCCGGCGGCGCGTACTACTGCATCCCGCAAACCAGCGTCGGCACGCCGTCAGGCGTGTTGTCGTTGCAGGCGCAGGGCGTCGCGCAGGCGACCTCCAATTCCAGCGATGACGCGAACGTCATCTACGGGATGTGGGTGGTGGACTTCGCGGAAGCCTCCGATCTCACGAACTGGATCGGATCATCGGGCGCATCAGGCCCGTCCTCGATGGACAGCCTGAACGCGACCTCGGGTGCGAACACATCGGCGTTCATCGGACAGTCCTATGCGGTCTTCCTGAATTACCCGTACGTCACGGGCAACAAGGAGATCACGTTGGCGGGTCCGACTTCGTAGGGCAACTCGGGCCTCCTCTGCCACCGGGCAGGGGAGGCTCTCTCTGAGGGAGATCTGGGTGGGACAGAAAGGGCTGAAGTTTGCGATCCGGGCGTCTGACGTTAAACCGAGACCCATCACGCCGCGCCGGCCGCTCATGGCCGGATTGGGACGCTTGCGGAAGATTGCGTGTCTGGGTGGCGGGCACACGTTGCAGTACGCGCCGTGGCACGACCTCACGTGGGAATTGTGGGCGCACTCGAGTTGTCGGCATCTGTGCAAGCGCGACCCGGACATTCTCTTCGATCTGCACCCGCCTGCGCTCTGGCGTGATGCCACGAAGAAGAACTGGGATCCGAAATATGCCGAGTGGATTCAGACCAATCGCATCCCGATGATGATGCAAGAAGTCTACGCCGACGCGCCGGCCTCGATGAAGTATCCGTTCGCGCAGATGGTGACGGAATTTCCGCGCGGGTACATGACGAATCAGGTGAGTTACATGATCGCGTTGGCGCTCATGGAGGGCGTGACGCACATTGGGATGTTTGGCTGCGACTACCGGACGGGCACGGAATACGGCCCGCAGCGGGGGAGCGCGGAGTATTGGCTGGGGGTTGCGGAAGGCCGTGGCGTCCAGGTGATGCTACCGCCGGGGTGCGACCTCTTGAACCGGCCGCATCTGATGTACGGCTACGAGAGCCACCCGAACGGGAAGCGCGATCCGTCGTACTCCTTCACGATTGGCCCGCTCAGCGCGGGCGGCAAATCGGCGGTGGACGTGGGGCAGTTGATTCCCGTGAGCGCGAAGGACGCGCCGCCGTTACGAGACATTGGTGTGGCGCCCGATCCGACCGCGTTCGATCGGGCGTGCCGCGCCGCAGAGACAGGAGCGAAGTAAATGGCACTGACAGTGCGCGGACGCAGAACCGCCTACGACAACATCGCGGCCGGCGAAGCGGCGGGGCGCGAGATGACGATCAACGGCAACACCGTCAGCCGGCAGGAAGTGTACGGCGGCGGGCACGTCGTCAGCACCTCCGACGGCGAGCAGGACATCACCAAGATCGTGGCCGACACCGTGTCCGCCAGCGATGCAGGGGCGCAGGGGATTGAGAATTTGGTCGTCGCGGAAGATCCAGGCGATGAAGCCTTGGCGACCAGCGACCACCCCGGCTTCAGTTCGTAAAGGAGTGTATGGACGATCCGAAGAAACGCTTTCCTGACGCGCCGATCAATCAGCCCAAGGCCGATGAGCCGGTGAACATGGCGACGGTGCTCTCGCAGATGGCGCAGATGCAGCAGGAGACCGCCAAGCTCCTGCTCGAGATGAAACAGACGGGATCGGGCGATGCCTCGGTCATTGACCGGCTCTTGGAACAACAGCAGCAACTACTGGTCAAGACCAAGCCGGAGAACACCGACCATCCCGGCATCAGCGTGTTCAGCTATCCCGAGGGGGACTTAGCCGCGGCTGCGGCGGGCAAGGTGAAGGCACTGAAGTGCAAGTTCATCTGGTGCGGGCAGGAAGAATCCGCCGAGCAGCTCACGCCGGAGGAAGTTGATCTCCGCAATCGGCTGGAGCCGGGGACGTATCAGGTCACGAAGGCCAACGGCGTGCGGATCAAGTTTGTCGTGACGGGGAAGTACACCGACGGCGGCACGTTGGAAGTGCTCGATGTGTGGTTCCCGTGCAAGGGCGACCACAAGGGCGATCACATGTCGAGCGTGGCCTATATCCGACAAGTGCTCGGGGAGCAGGTGTTGAGCTTGGAAGAACTCATGGCCGAGAACGCACGGTTGCGTGCGAGCGCGGCGCAGTTGGCGACGGCAGGGTCGCGCTAAGTCGGATGCGGCGGCCGGCGTGAGGAGCTGCGCGTGGATCCCACCCACAGAGCGCGCCCCCGCTGCCCGTCGCGTCCGTTCAGAACCGGGAGTATATGGCATGGAACTGATCCTCATCGCGGTCGCCCTGCTCATCGGGATCGCGATTGGTTTGCCGGTGCGCCGGCGCGGGACGGATGTGGAACGGGTCCGCGTGCAGTACGTGGACAAGCCGACGGTGGTGGAAAAGATCATCGAGAAGGTCCGCGTGGAATACGTGGATAAGCCCTACGTGGTGGAGAAGCCCACGATCCAGATCAAGGAAGTGCCAGTCCACACCGAGACGATCCGCGAAGTGGAGAAGGCGGCCCCGTCCC
>Ga0137340_1000124_pt1 | contig 17757 bp, 11 predicted proteins | sample EasRivERMLT400_2_FD_102295 | JGI IMG/M metagenome (GOLD analysis project Ga0137340, IMG submission 102295) | Soil microbial communities from meander-bound floodplain in the East River, Colorado, USA - East River MetaG ERMLT400_2 | ecosystem: Environmental > Terrestrial > Soil > Floodplain ...
AAATGATCCATGCGTTCGCCACGCCGGATATTCGCCAGTATCTCCGTTTCCTCTGCAACCCGTTCCGGTGGAAAGAGCATCCAGATTGGCCGCCCAATCGCCTCGGAAGCCGTATAGCCAAACATGCGCTCCGCCCCCACGTTCCAACTCGTGATGATCGATTCCAAATCTTTGCTGATGATCGCGTCGTCGGACGAGTTGACGATTGCAGCAAACAGGCCTCGAAGTTCCGCGGACCGCTTCTGCTCGCTGATGTCGCGCGCCACTTTCGACGCGCCGATCACCTTCCCGTGTTCGTCGCGCACCGGGGAAACCGTCAGCGACACGTCGACCAGCCGCCCGTCCCGGTGCCGGCGCCGCGTCTCGAAGTGCTCCACCCGTTCTCCCTGCCGGACCCGGGCGAGTATCTCGTTCTCTTCGTGCAGCCGATCCGGCGGAATTATCAGCGTGATCGATTGGCCAAGCGCCTCCTGCGCCGTGTACCCAAACATTTTTTCCGCCGCCCTGTTCCAACTGGTGATGTGGCCCCCGATGTCCTTGCTGACAATCGCGTCATCCGAAGAATCGACAATCGCCGCCAGCAGCGCGTCGGAACTTCGCCCGCCCGCCTCGGATGGCTTGTTACTGTTGCGTGTACCGTTTGCCACGAATCGATCAACTCGGTTCACGGCGCACAGCACAACCGGCTGAGCCCGCAAACTGCGTTGTTCCCCTGCGTGGAATTTAAGATCCAGGCATCAGGGTCACCGTAAATTGACACATCCCATTACCATGTGGGATTGGGGTAAGGACCCCACTGATTACTGGTTCAGTGGTTACTACTCACGACGGGCCGGAGCTCGACCACTGAGTCATTTCGAACTGTGACTCGATCTCGTGCCAGCCGGCGCAGGAACCGCGCGATCTCGAACCGAACTTCGCCATAGTATTCCGCGCTTGTTCCCCCGATCGCTTCCAGGCAATGCCGATGGTTTACCCATAGCATCGTCGCTGCCGCGTATCCGCACAGCCAGAACTGGATCTGCCATGCCAGCCCTTCCACGCCCGCGCCTTTGCCCACCGCAGCCAGTCGCGCCCGGTGAAACGCCACATGCCCCGCTTCATCGCGCAAAATCAATGAGCACATCGCGCGCACCGGCGCATCATCAATGTGGCGGCGCAGCACGCGATAGTATCCGGTGCTGACGATCTCTGTGAGCAGCAACACCTGAAGTTCGAACCACACTCCGAGCACGCGCCGCGTCGCGCAAAACGCGCTGAAACTCCAATGCGATGTAATCAGTCTTCCGCCAAACCGCCGCACCGCGCTGCTCAGCAATCGCGAATGCTCCCGTTCCTCCGCAAACCACAGATCGACGAGTGTCCGCACCTCTTCGGAGCTGCCGCGGAATCGCTCCGCGTTGTGCGCGATGAGTGACGCCGGACCGCCGCCGTCGCCAAGCTGAAACTGTTCCAGCGACGGCAACACGCGACGAATCATGGCCGAATCCATGGTGATAGGCCCATCCCACTGCGGCTCGGCTCGATCGAGTTTGTTGTTCCGAAAATGATTAATCCACCGGTGTGTGTTCATAAAAGTGCAATTCACTTTGTACCACAAAGTAACTGACTAGCCATCCATTGGGTTCGTTCAAACTATTTAACGGCGTCTGGATTCAGGAAAGGTAACACCAATGGCTCCACTGATTACTGCCTCACTGATCAATGATTACTAATTCATTGGAGCACCCCCCCGCATTTGTTACCGTCGCAGGCGATGTTCGCCACACCTCCGCCCGCCTGTGAAACTGGCAGGGCGCGGTGTCCTCACCGCGCCGCCCGTCCCGGAGGTGTCGCGTGAAACAATCCCTTCGCGTCCTCATCGTCGAAGACTCCGAGTTCGACGCGCAAATGATCGTCAGCATGCTCCGCAAGGGCGGTTACGACGTTACCTTCCAGCGCGTCGAGACCGCCGAGAGCATGCGCGCTGCCCTCGCCGACGCGCGGTGGGATTTCATCCTGGCCGATTACAACCTCCCCGAATTCAGCGCGCCTAACGCCCTCAAACTCGTCCAGCAAAGCGGCCTCGATATTCCCTTCGTCATCGTGTCCGGCGGCATCGGCGAAGACATCGCCGTCTCCGCCATGAAGATGGGCGCGCACGATTACCTCATGAAGGGCAACTTGAGCCGCCTCGTTCCCGCCGTTGAACGCGAACTGCGCGACGCCGCCAACCGCGCCAGCCAGCGCAACGCCGAACGCGCCCTCCAGGAAAGCGAGTTGCGTTATCGCCTCCTGTGGGAGACATCTCCCGATGCGGTCATCCTGATGGACCCTTCCGGCACGATTCACTTTGCCAACCCCGCCGTCACCACCGTCTTCGGTTACACGCCCGAAGAAGTCGTCGGCAAAAGCGTCACCGCTCTTCAGCCCGTGCAGTTACGCGGCCAGTTCCTCGGCGCGGTCCAGCGCTTTATGCGCAGCGGTATGAAACGCCTGAACTGGCGCGCTGTGGAAACTCTCGGCCATCGCCGTGATGGCGCGGAGCTCCCCATCGAAGTCAGCTTTAGCGCCATGGAACTCGGTGGAGAACTCCGATTCTGTGCCTTTATTCGCGACATCACCGAGCGCAAACGCGCCGAGCGCGAACTACGCGAGAACAAGGAACAATTCCGCGTCGCGCGCGACATCCAGCAACGCCTCTTTCCCAAGGCAGCCCCAAACCTGTCCGGCTTCGAGATCGGCGGCGCTTCCTATCCCGCCGAAGCCACCGGCGGCGATTACTTCGATTACCTTCCCATGCTCAATGGCCGCCTCGGCATCGTCCTGGGTGATGTCACCGGCCACGGCGTCGGCCCTGCCCTGCTCATGGCCGAAACTCGCGCTTACCTCCGCGTCCTCGCCGGTCGCCGCGAAGACGTTGGCGAAATTCTCACGCGCGCCAACGGCGTCCTTGCCGAAGACGTCGGCAGCGAACGCTTCGTTACCCTTTTTCGCGTCCGGCTCGATCCCCAAACCAAATCACTCGCTTACGCCAGCGCCGGCCATCCACCGGCCCATGTCCTCGACTCGACCGGCAAACTCAAGACAGCCCTGCCACGCACCGGCATACCCCTCGGCATGCGACCGGATACCCAATACACAGCCTCTCCATCGGTGCCCCTCGAAACCGGCGATGTCATCCTCCTGCTCACTGACGGCATCGAAGAGGCTCTCTCTGCCGATGGCGAACTCTTCGGCAGCCAACGCGCCCTCGATGTCGTGCGCGAACACCGCGCCAAACCCGCCCAACAAATCGTCGACCAACTCTACCAGGCCGTCCGCACCTTCTCCGGCAGCACCGCCCAAAACGACGACATCACCGCTGTCGCGATCAAGGTTCTATAGTAACCACCGACGTAAGGAGGTGGCTGACTTCACTTTGCACTGGTGCGTTGGCCTGGCTCACCCAGTTCTCGAGCCTTGCCATGCTCAATCCTTGTCATCCCCAGTTTCAGCCCGATCGTGTCCAGTAAACCTGCGATGATCCCCTGCAGATTGTGCTTCTCCTGTTCGAAAAACCACCCGAGCAACGGCACGCTCAATAGCATCATCCACAGCCACGGCTGCGTGTCGCGTAACAGCGCGACCACCACTACTTCCAGCGCCAGCAGCACCCAGAAATACAGCTTCGCCCGCAACGACCAGTTCGCGTCCAACCGCCCACGGACCACCGTCTTGCCGCCGCCCAGGTCCTCCATCACCGTCGTCAATCGCAGTCGCGCCCATTTTTCCCCGTAGATTTCCACGTCATGATCGTTCCAGCCGGTGTCGAGCTTCGTCTGCCAGCCTTCGGCCTCCAACAGCTTCAACACTCCATCTAAAAATGCGAAACGATCCACGCCTTTGTCCGACCAGTAACTGACCGTCCCGACACTTTTCGGCCGTGCCACGCCTGCCGCCGCAGCCCTGCGCTGCGCGCGCGGTCGGGGACGTACCGTCAACCGCCATCGATACCGCGCCCAGCCGCGCACCACCGGTTGCAGCAAAAACAACAACGCCACGAGCGGCCGCGACCATAGCTTCCGTTTCTTGCGCGGCAACTGCGCTTGCGCTGCGGCCGCGGCACACACGCCAAGCGTCAGCGCGACGCTTGCCAGCAACAGCGGCCACAACGCTGGAATCGAAATCGATACCGCCAGCAGCGGCAGCGTGATCAACACATGATACTCCAGCGATGTGCAGAACATGAGCGCGTACGCGGGCGCGGGCGCATACAGCTTCTGGAAAAATCCACTGCCGAACAGCCCGTGGTAAATCACCGGCCGCCTCACTGCCGGGCCCACACGCGACTGCCCATAGATGCGCCCGCGCCAAATGCTCGCGCCGAGCGGATTGAAATATTCAGGATGCTTGTGCGCCAGCAACGCCTCTGCCTCGCCGTAACCCGCCTGCTGCTTCAGGTAGGCGCGCACCGTCGAACGCCGATAGTGCCAGACGAAACCCGCGGGACTGAATCCCAGCTTGCAACCCCGCTCCAGCAAGCGCCAGCAGACGTCCACATCATCGCCGGCCCTCCGAAACACAGGATCGAAACCGCCGAGTTCAAGCAATGCATACTTATAGAAAGCCATGTTGCATCCCGGCAGGTGCTCGGCTTCACGGTCGGTGAGCATCACGTGCGCGGGACCGCCCGGCGATACCATCACGGCAGCGGCGACGCTCGAGTCCTCGGGCGGCAAAAAATTGTGCCCGCCGATCCCGGCAAAGCCACCGTTCAGAAGATCGCCCACCAAATAATGCAGCCAGTCCTCATCCGCGCGACAGTCCGAGTCGGTGAACGCGATCACCTCGCCCGTCGCCGCATTGATGCCCGTGTTGCGCGCGCCCGAAAGACCGAGGTTCGGCTGGCGAATGTATCGGATGTTCGGATAAGCGTCCGCGATGTCGCGCGTGTTGTCCGTCGAGCCGTCGTCCACAAGGATCACTTCGTAATCCGGATAGTTCAGATGCGTCAGCGACTCGAGGCACGTCTTCAACGTCCGGGCGCCATTGTAGCTGGCGACCACCACTGAAACTTTCGGATACCGCGGCAGCGGAAATCGCGGCGCGGTGTGATACAAATTCCTGACTACCTCGAACGACGGCTTCGGCGCGCGATCACGCGTCGTCAATCCAAAGCTCCAATTCTCGACCTGGTGACTGCCCGTGAACCAGTCGTCCGTGAAACTGAACAAGACCGTTCCCGCGAGCCCGGCGCGAAACGCCGTCTCGATCTGCCACGCCAGCATCTCACATTTCGCCCCTTCCCCTTCGCGAAACGAATCGATTCCGAACTCGGCCAGCACCAGCGGCTTCGCGTCCGCGATCATCTGTAATCGCGCCAGGTAACTCTCTAACGCTTTCTGCTGGTGCAGATAAACGTTGTAGGAGACGAAATCGACATTCGCCGGCTGGAGAAACTCCGTTGGCGGGAACGATGTGAACGTGCAGAGCGCCTCCGCATCGATGCCCTTGGCCTCCTCAACGAGTGTGTCAAGAAATTCCGACACCGCCTTCACGCCCGACCATCGCACAATGTCGGCAGGAATTTCGTTCGCGACGCAAAACGCGAATACGGCCGGATGCCGCTCGCATGAACGCACTGCTTCCCGTACCGCGCGTCGCGCGTTTTCCTGGAGAGCGGGCGAGTCGAGAAAACAGAATTGTTTCTCCCACGGGAAATCCACCCACACGCGCAACCCGTGTTCGCTGGCCAGATCGAGGAACCACTTTCCCGGGGGGTGATACACCCTTACAACATTCCCGCCCAGCTCTCGAATCAGCGCCAGGTCGCGCGCGGCCTGCTCCGGTGGTGGAAGAACGTCGTATTCCCGGGACGGCACGAATGGCCCGTACGTGATCCCCTTTGGAAAGAACTTCTCGCCGCCGAGGCGAAAGAACTTTCCGTCCACGGACACGCGCAGCAGGACTTTCGGCACGGCCATTGCCGCATTGTTGTATGCGACCCCATTCTGTCAGCGCAATCGAATTGAAGTCCTCCTCCACGCGCTGTTGCGCTAAATTCCCGCGTGCATTCGCGCCGCACCCGTTATTGCTTCAACTCCCTCAACAAAAACGCACGTCGCCCCTTGATAAATCTTCGAATCGACTCCATGTCCGAGCGAAGCGAGTCCAGCGCGTGTTCCGGACTCTGCCCGGTCTCCACAGCGCGCACGCGCACTTCCGGCGCCAGCCTCCGCTCCATGTCGTTGATCCACGGATACAGCTTCTCCTCCGTGAACTCCGTCTCGCACAGGTCGCGCAATCGCGCCAGGAAATGCCCACGGAACGCCGCGTTGGCCAGGAGCGGTTTGGAAAAATATCCGCCGCCGCGCCACCAACTTACGCCCCCAAATGGCCCGCGATGGTTCCGCGTCGTTGACCGGCGGTCCAGCGGAGGCGAAACGTCGCCCTGCGCTCCGTACGTCAGCGGTAAATCGTAAAACGCGTAGTCGTCGGGCGCACCGTCGAAATCACCAAACGTCTTGTCCAGGTCCCACGGATACACCTCCCATTTGCCGGTGCCATTCAAATCCAGATAAGCAAAATAGTTATTGTGAAAACCGTCCCAGTTCGCGATCAGGTGATTCACCGCATAATAACTCGCCATCTCGCCCACGTTGAAATGCTCGCGGATGAGTTTCCATTGATCGCCGCCGCGCGCGCGTTGCAACGCGTTGATCAACGACAGTAGATTCGTGTGGCCGGTCAGCGGATTCGTCCGCTTGTCGTGTTGCCCGATCACATCGCGCCCATACCAAACCAGTTTGAACATGTCGCCGTCGCTGTCCCGCCGCCGATAATTCAAAAACGCCTTGTTCACCTGCTCCACCCACAAGTGATACCCGCGCGGCCGGCCATTCTCCCACACCCGCATATGACCCGCCCGCGGCGCGGGCACTCCGGCGCGCCGATAAACTTCGTAACCGAGTGGCTCCGTCAACGCCCACCGGAAGTTTTCAAAAATAACGTTGAGACTCGACATGCCGTCGAACGGTTGGTCGCGCAAAAAATGCACGTTCCACCCTCCAGAGCGCCGCTCCACCTGGACATGATCGAAAAGCTGAATCGGACCGCCGTTCGTATCGGCAAAAATGAACGCTCCATTCCCGCGCGCCGGCTCCGGCTGCGCCGGACCTCCTTGCCATCCCGACCGCGACCGCTGCGACGAGCCCGTTCGCATAAGGAATGCAAAGGGAATCGTTGCCCTGTTCGTATTGGCGAAATGTAAAACCGAAAACGTCGGCGCAGCCTCGTTCTCGCCCGGCGCCCTTCGCTTCGTGCCTTTCTCGTCAACGGCTTCAATCCAAAATCGCGCCAGCGTTCCTGAGGGCTGGCCCGGCAATGTCGCCCGATACTCGCCCGCCCGTGCATCACCCGAAACCCGTTCCATCGGTAGGGACGCCGCGCCGCCGGCGTCCGTTCCCTTTTGCGCGCCGCCGCCGTCCGCTTTAACCTTCATCAACTCGACGCGTTGCACTCCATCCGCATCCGCGACATTCAATGTCACAACAACGTCCGTGTCGGGTACGACGATGCTGGTAAATGCGACCTTCGAAACGATCGGGGGCAGGTTTGCGGAGTAACTGTCGTTCGTTTGCCCCGGCGTCCCTGCACTGCGCACGATCACCGGCATCTTCGACGCCGCCCAGTTCCCCGGTTCGTCGCTCGCGCCTGCCGGGCAAATCCGCTCCAGCGACGGCGAGTAGCCGTCCGCACCGTGCGGCCACGTCCCGCGATCACCGTAATGGACCGAATCCACAGTCGCGCCGTCGCGATCCGCCAGCGTGATCTGTTCACCGCTGTGACTCAGCTTGCCCTCGAAATTTCCAACGATGACAATCCCGTTCGTGTAATGCCGCACAAACGCTCTCTTGTCCAGCGCGATCACGACAAAACCGCCCGGCGCCAACTTTGCGCCCGGGCCAAACTCAAACCGCACTCCTTTTCGAAACGACCATCCCAAAAGATCCACCGCCTGCGTCCCCTGATTGAACAATTCGATATACTGCAGGTCCTCCCGCTCCTCCGGCGGATGATACATCAACTCATTAATCACCACATCGCCCGCGCGCGCCCCGGCCAAACCCGCGAGTAGAAGCAGGATCGTGAAAGCGCGCGTTTTCATCAGGTCAGAATCGAGAGAATCACTAAGCGTAAAACGCGCGTGTTCATTTAATCCTTCGGTCTTTTACGTCCTTAAGTCGTTTTAGGTCCTTGCCTGCAGTCATTAGTCCTTTGCATTTCCTCACTTCCCATACGCTCTCTCCACCTTCGCCACGCGAATCTGAAAATCCGCATACCACGTGCGCCGCCCCGTCTCCTGCGCCATCTTATGCTCCGTCACTGCTTTCCACGCGACGATTGCTTCCTCACTTTCCCAATAGGAGACCGTGATTCCAAAACCATCCGCGCCGCGTACACTTTCGACACCCAAAAATCCCGGCTGTTTCGACGCCATCTCCACCATCCGCTCCGCCATCGCGCCATACCCGCGCTCGCCCTCCGTGCGCTGCGACGTAAAAACGACTGCGTAATACGGCGGCTTCGGCGTTCGCGCGATGGTTGTTCCAGCAGACATAAAAGGGCACCCGATTAGAGACCTTTTCCTCTTCCTCGACAAGATGTTGTAGCGCAGACTTCTAATCTGCTACCGAGTTCCATTTGCCACTTCGGGGCGCGGAGTCCAGTGGCCGAGAACGTCGAACTTGTCCGTTTGCTGGCTTTGGCGCAGACGGATGCCCAGGAGTTCGCCTTTTGAGTTCTTTAAAAACACACACCGTTGTGCCTTGCCATCTCCGATCGGAGGAGGAGCGTCGCCGTCCGCAACTGAAGCCAATTGCGACTCAGATGTCAGGAATTGAGAGAGCTTGTCTTGCAAGCCTTGGCCGATACGAACGAGATATGGAGAATTTGTTGTGGCAACCAGCTGGTTGCCGATCTCGACTGCTCGCGCGTCGAGCAAGTATCTCTGATGGCGCCGCCCGTGAATGATTGCGAAAACCAAGACGGCAAGCCCCAAGGCTACGAGTGGACAAATGATCTGAGTCCTATTCATGTGTAGTATATCACTTCTTTATCGGTCCGATATATTCCCGCGCCACGACGACATCATCGAACCACACCGACTGGCTCTGCTTCCAATATTGCTTCGTCGGATCGCCTTCGTCGTAGCCGTAGTGCTGGAGCCAAAAGGCGTTCACTTTTAAATCCATGTCATCCCGCCAGCGGATGCCCGTGAATTCGCCGGCCAACTCGCCGTCGAGCCACATCGCTTGTTTGCCATCCGCTTTTTCAGGCGCGGTGTTTGCCTGGATCATGAATTCCCAGCATTGCCACTGGTCCAGTTTCGGGATCATACGTTTCGCGCTCGCCGCCTGGCCTTTTCCCGGGCCCGGCGGAAAAAATCCGTTGCCCCAATACTTGTTCATCTTCCGGTCCGGCTCCATGTCGAGATAGTAAGTGTAGAGATTCACTTCGCCCGGCGACGGACTTTTTCCCCATGCGAACCACGGTTCCATTCCCGTCGAGTAGTACGTGCCGTTCGGCTTCAGGCCCGCCTTGCCGAACGCCGACCATTTGTTCGTGCGCTGGTTCGCCAGCAGCGTCAGGAAATGATGGTTATATTGGTAGTCCGCCGAGAACTTCACGTAGCACCGCGCGTAAACACGGTCGGCGCCCGGCATGAACCATTTCACCGCATCGCCGCCCTGGTTCTTCCCGCGTTCCATCCTCATCTCCGCGCACCAGCGGCCTGCGTTCGGACGCGCTTCGCTCATCGTCACGCCTCCCCGATGCTGGTCCCACCTCTTCATGTCGCCAGACTCGAAGTTGTCCGCGTACAACACCGCGGGATCGTTCGCGATGCCGGAATCACCCGAGTACTTCGACGCCAGTCCGGCGGACTTCTTCGTGCCCTCGCCCGGGCCGAGCTTTGCCAGGCGTTCCTCCGACCGGCGGTCGATCCACGTATCTGGATATTCCTTTTGCAAACGCTCGAACGCCACGCGCGCTTCGTCGATCTTCCCTGCAGCAACGAGTTTGTTGGCGTCCCTGAATTCGTCTTCGCCCACGGTCAATGCGCGCGCCATGATTCGCCCCATCTCTTCCCGTGTCCTGTCGATCGGCACCTTGTCGAGCACGGGTGGATTTGCCTCCGTCAAAATCTTGAACGCATCGGGATTTCGCTCGCGAAACAGCCGCGCCCGCATGTCGCGCTGCCGGTTCATGGAGTCGCCGCCTTCGCGCCCGCCGCGCACGTCGATATCCGCGATCGCCAAACCATCCGGTCCCTTCGCTTCGGCCACGATCGTTCCCTTCGGCGAAATGATCATCGCTCCGCTGCCGCGATGCGCCACCACGAGCCATGTAAAATTCTCGGCCGCGCGCACCCGCAACGCCTGCACGCCGATGTCGTCCTCGCCGATCGCTGCGCCGCCCATGGTCGGAAAAAAGATGATGTCCGCGCCCTGCAACGCGAGCGCCCGCGCCGTTTCCGGAATGACCAGGTCGTAACAGATGAGCATGCCGACCGTCCCAAGGTCGCTCGTCTGAAAAACCGGAAATGAACTCCCGCGCTTGCGCGCGCCGCCCTCACCCCACGTCGGACAAACCTTATGATATCGCCCGATCTCATATCCATCGCGCCCCAGAAAAAACGCGGTGTTGTACATTGCGCCGTCGCTCTCGATGTGATCGCTGCACACGACGAGGTACATTCGATGTTGCGCGGCCGCGCGCCCGAGCCGCTCGATCATTCGGTTGACGACTTTCGGCAACACCTCCTTCGCCAGCGCTTCGTTCACGCCGACCCAATTCAACAGCCCAGCCGTGTCCTCGGGCAACGCGAGCACGTCGCATTTCTCCGCGCCCGCTTTGTGAACAATCGCCTCGAGCGCTTCGAGATTCCTCTCCACCCTGGCGAGCACCGCTGCAGAGTTCGTCAAACGGAAGTCAACAACCCGCCCCGCAGCTTGCGCCGTGGCGACGCGCACTGTTGGGTTCGTCGTGGCACTGGATTCCAGCGCACACGCCAAAGCTGCGAAAATGAGGAATAGACCAACGGCTTTCATTATGGGCACATCTCGGGTTTTAGCAGCCACACGGAGAGCGGAAAGCGGCACAGAAGCGCCGCACTCCAAGACCTCGCGGAATTTGCCTGGCGCCGTGATCATTCGCGGCAGCGTCGTGGGGTGCGGCGCTCCTGTGCCGCTTTGCTCCGCAGCGTGAGAGCTAACCGCGGTTCTCGAAAAACTGAGATACGCCCCTTTCATATTCATCCCTTTGCTTTCCATTGCATCCGCGCAATGCGAATGCCTTTCAAACTCGGCAACAGCGATGCCATGTACCATTGGCCCTTGTGCTGAATCAGTTCCGGCGCGGCCACTGGCAAACTGCACACAAAATACTTGTCGTCGTTCACGCCAAAATTCAGCGGGTCACGCGAATGATAGACGCGGCTGATCGCGTTCTGCCCGTAGCGCTGCGTGCGAAACAAATAAAACTCGCCCGCGCTCAACTCCACTACAAACGGACATTCCGCAGAGAACGCGTTCGTTCCCGCCTCGCCGCCAAACGCCACCACCTTCGACTCGCTCCACGTCCTTGTGTCCTTGCTCGTGCGACAATACACCGCGCCCTGCCTGTTCGGATACGCGGTGTAATAACAGTGCCACAAATCCTTGATGCGAATGACCATCGCGTCGCGCGTATTGTTCCCCTGCCCTTCGCTGAACATGCCCGTTTTCCCGTCCGCATTCACGCGCCGCGTAAACGTCTTGCCATCTTCGCTCGTCGCCGCGCAAATGTTTTCCCAGTCGCCGTAAAACATGTGATACGCGTCGCCGATCTTCACGACGTGAGGCGCCTGCAATCCTCCTGCGGTCTCCCCGAGTTCCGTCTTCGCCTCCATCGCAATGCCCATCGGCTTCCAGTCCGGCGCGATCAACTCCCTGCCTTCCCAACGATGAAACAATCGCGTCTTCCCGCCGCACTTCGTCGCGCGGATGCACGACCAAAGCTGCCACGTCCCGTCCTCTGCGGGCCACACCGCGAAATCCACCGGCTGTTGTTTTGGATCCGTGTACGCATCCAGATTCGGATCACCCGCCACCGTCCACCACTCCCCTTCGATCACCGGCATCTTAACCTCCGCCGCGTGCGAACTCTGAAGCACGACTAAAGCTCCAACCAAAATCGCTGGGGTCTTCATGAAGCTGGACCTTACCTCGCACCGAAGATTTCGGCGATACGAGAGTTGCGGCCTCGCCCTGATTATTTCAGGCGCACTTCCTTGCCGCTGGCGGCGGAAGCGTAGATGGCGTCGAGGATGTGCTGGAGTTGCAAGGATTCGTCGAGCGGCACGAGCGGTTTTTTGCCATCAAGAATCGAGGCGACGAAGTGGTGGATGCGATCTTCGCTGTGCGGCAACTTGGGGACATTGAGATGAATAGTCTCATATCCATTCGGGCCGTTTCGGAACATTCGTGCGGGATAGAGGCTGATACCGGCGTTCTCGCCGAAGAGATCGATGCCATACTCGCGCGTGTCGCTGGGCACGTAAGCGGCCCAACTCGCTTCAAGAATGATCGTGCGGCCGCTCTTCAGCCGGAAAAAAGCGACGGCGAAATCGTCCACGTCGAACGGCTTGCCCGGGTCCACGTCACCCTTCCCCCAATCCATTTCGCCCTGCCCGCGCGGGCCGAACTTCGCGTAGGTTTGCGCGCAGACGGAAACGACATCGAAGTCACTCATCAGGTGCAGGCAGGCATCGAGCAAATGGCCGCCAATGTCGTAGGCGCAGCCGCCGCCGGCGAATTTCTTCTGCGTGAACCATGAACCGATGCGCGGAATGCCATTGCGGCGCAGCCAAAAGCAACGCGCGTGATAGACATCGCCCAACTCACGCCGGTCGATGATCATCTTCGCCATTTGCGTATAGCGGTTAAAGCGAAAGTTCTGGCCGACCATGAGCGTGCGCTTACTTTTCTTCGCGGCGTCAATGATGCGAGCGGCATCCTTCGAATTGGTGGCGAGCGGTTTTTCGAGCAGCACATGCTTGCGCGCCTTGAGCGCCTCAATCGTCATCTCGGCGTGAAGATAGTTCGGCGTCGCGATGGTGACCGCATCGATATCCGGCTGATCCAGCAATTCGCGATAGTCATTATAACTGCGCGGAATTTTGAAGCGTTCACTCGTTTCTTTGGCTCGCTGAACGTGAGGTTCCGCAATCGCCACGGCTGCCGCGCGCGGGGTTGAAGTAAGACTCAAGAGATGCCCGATGCCGATTGCACCCGTCCCGATTACACCGCAGCGGAGCTTGTCAGCCATAGGGGTCTTTCCAAGATGTTCAGTCTTACAAAGATATACAGAATTCTGGCCGGGGTTAGCAACAGGTTTTGTAAGTCGTTGGAGCAGAGAAGCTTATACCACGCAAATAGTGCTCGCCAGCACCTGCACATCCCTGATATTCAGAGGTTACAGCAAAGGATTCTCCATGAATCAGACCATTCAGTACCTGCAGTCTGACGCGGCAGAGCGCGGCATTGAGATCGGAGTGCTCGTCAACGCGCTGATCCTCGACGCCATCAACGCAAAGGCCAGCGACATCCATATCGAGCCGTGGGAAAACACGCTGGTCGTGCGGATTCGCCTCAACGGTGTGCTGACAGAATTGGTTCATCTTCCGCTGGAGCTGATGGAAAAAATTTCGGGCCGGCTCAAGGTCATGGCCAACCTGATCTCGTACCAGACGGGCCTGCCTCAAGAGGGCCATGCGGCGGCAGGTCCTGATCTCGGAGGCGTGGAATTGCGCATCTCGGTTTTTCCGACGACGCGTGGGGAAAAAATCGTCGTGCGCCTTTTCGACCCGAGCAACCGCAGTTTTGAAATGTCGAGCCTGGGATTTGACGAAGACACGCTGCAAACGTTTATCAAGCTCCTGGCTCGGCCCAACGGTTTACTGTTGCTGACAGGCCCGACCGGTTCGGGCAAAACGACCGCGATCTATTCGGCGTTGTACCACATCGTGCAACGTTCGGGGCCGGCGATCAGCATCAGCACCGTTGAAGACCCCGTGGAGTTCAACCTGCCGATGATCAGCCAGGCGATGATCAATCCCGCGCAGGAGTTTACGTATCCCAAGGCCCTTCGCTCGCTCATGCGGCAGGACCCGCAAGTGATCATGGTCGGAGAAATTCGCGATCCCGAGACTGCCGCGATCGCGGTGCAGGCAGGACTGACCGGACACCTTGTGATCAGCACGATTCACAGTGGGATCACTGCCGGCGTTTACGCGCGCATGATCAACATGAACATCGAGCCGTTCCTGCTTGCGTCGAGCATTATCGCGGTGATGAGCCTTCGGCTGGTGCGCAAGAACTGCACGTTCTGCACGCAGACATATCAACCGGAGCCGGCGTTGCTGCGGCTGGTGCCGCCAGAGTTGGTGTCCACGACCGAATTTCGCAAAGGCACCGGCTGTGCGGAATGCCTGCACACCGGGTATTCCGGCCGAACTGCGCTGACGGAGATGCTCGTCGCCGATGAGGTGTTCCGTGACGCAGTGATGCAGAAGCTGGCGACAAAAACGTTGCAGGAAGTGGCGATTCGACAAGGGATGCAAACGATGCTTCAGAATGGCCTGAAGCGCGTCATATCGGGACAGACCACGATGGAGGAAATCCTCCGCGTGGTCGCAGTGGATCAATAAATGTAGCTGCCGATCTTTCGGAGGGGCGAGCTCCGTCGAGCCCCTGACTTTCCGAAACAAGGCCAGGTTTGGGGCTCGACGGAGCTCGCCCCTCCGAAGTTCACATGACCGTGTCAACCATTCTTGGCGTATTGGCGTTTCTTAGCCTGGGGCTCGTGCTGTGGCAATTCGTGGTGGCGATGCGATTCCCGCTGCACCGGCGAATTCCGAATCCCGCCTTTGCGCCCGACATTACGATTCTCAAACCGTTGAAGGGCTGCGACGCGGAAACCCGCGAGTGCCTTGAGAGTTGGATGACCCAGTCGTACTGCGGGAAGGCGCAGATTCTCTTTGGGGTTCATTCGGCTGACGACCCGGTGTGCGGCGTTGGGCGAGAACTCATCGCGGCGCATTCGGAAGTGGACGCGCGGCTGGTGGTTTGTCCGAAGCAGCCCGGGCCGAACGCTAAAGTCTCGACGTTAATACACCTGCAAGCCGAAGCGAAATACGAAGTGATCGCTGTGAGCGATGCTGATGTGCACGTGCCCTCGGATTTTCTCGCGCAGGCAGTCGCTCCTTTAGAGAACCCAAAAGTGGGACTGGTGAACTGTTTTTACAGATTGCCGTCACGGCCACGCTGGCGACTGCTGTTTGACCCGGACGCGCAGGCGATGCGCATGGAGGAGTTCGCCGTAAATTGCGATTTCTGGAGCCAGGTGCTCCAGGCGCGCTCGCTCAAGCCGTTGGATTTTGCATTGGGCGCGGTGATGATCACGACGCAAGCCAGGCTGCGGCAGATTGGCGCGTTTCAGTCACTGGTCGATTACCTCGCTGATGATTACCAACTTGGGAATCAAATCGCAAAAGCGGGCGGAGAAATCGTGGTCAACCCAATCGTCGTGGACTGTCGATCTGCGCCAATGACCATGCGCGACGTATGGGACCACCAGCTTCGCTGGGCGCGAACGATTCGTGTGTCCCAGCCTGTGCCGTACTTCTTTAGCATTCTGAATGACTCCACGTTCTGGGTGTCTTTGTATGTCATTTTCGCAGGAACCAGTAGTCCGTCTCAATTCGCACTCTTCGGTTACATTGCACTTCGCTTACTTGGTTCGATGAAACTGGAGAGGGACCTTACGGGGAAGTGGGACGTGACAACACTGTACTTCGCGATATTTCACGACATGGTGCGCCCGCTCATTTGGGCGTGGTCATTCTTCGGCAACACGGTCGTGTGGCGCGGGCAGAAGTATCGCGTGTTGCGCGGGGGCAAACTCGTGGCCGATCGAGCAAACACAGGCTTTAATTAACGTCGGTACGTCGCGCGCCACCATACAGGCAGCAGGTAAACGGCCGTGACAAGCGCGAGCGCGATTCCCAGCGCGCACACTTTTCCAAGGCTCGCCATACCCGCGTTCATCGAGAAGCTGAGCGATCCGAAACCCACAACCGTCGTCGTGCCCGCCAACAGCAGCGCACGACCGACGGATTTGCGCACGGCAGCGAGGTCACCATTGTAGCGACGCAGCGCGAGCTGGATGTGAATGCTGTAGTCGACGCCCATGCCGAGCAGCAATGGCAGCGCCATCAGGTTCATGAGGTTCCAACGCCATCCCACCAGGTCCATGATGGCTTGAAGCGCAACAGCGCTAAACGCGAGCGTCGCCGCGCTGAGCAGCACGTCAGTGAATTTGCGAAACGCGAGCCAGAGCGAGACGAGCACCAGCGCCGCTATAGGCGTGATCACAAGCGGGAACTCTCGCATTACCATTTCGAAAATTGTGGGCCCAAGAAATTCCCATCCCGACACCAGAACTCCCTGTGCGCGAAGATCGTCCGGAAGCGATTCCAGAAATTCCCGCGTCACCCGGCGGTCGTCCGCCGGATGCAACAGTCCGAGCGCAAAGATACCGTCGACCGTTTTGCCGACAACCTTATCGAGCACCCACCGGCTCGCGGCGTTGCTCGGCCAAAATGTCTCGGGCCGACTCACGGCCGTCGCCCAGGTAGCAAGCAGGCTGTCGGTGAGCGCGAGCGAGTTGCTCGTGAAACCGTGAGCAAGAACTGCCTGGCGTAGCTCGGCGCCGCGCTGCACCACCGGGCGCAAAACCTCGCGGTCCACTTGCTGGCGGTCTGGCTGTGGCCAAAGCGGCGTCGGTAGTGTGAAGCTCCTGATGGCCCGCTCCCCCACCCCGCGTTGAAGCCACAGTTCCACCGCGCCAAGTTTCCGCGCGACGTCCGCTTCGTTATCGCCGCGCACGATTACCCATCCCGGCTCGTCGGGCCGCCCGAGTCGCCGTTTCATTTGCTCGACCGCCGCGTAGGCCTGGCTGTTCTTCGGCTTGAGGGCGTCGGGCGAGCGGTCGAAGCGCACTCCGGTTCGCCAGAGCACCCACGCCGCGCCCAGCATGCAAAGCGCGGTGGTGAACCAAATCACTTTTGTCGGAAGCAACCGGACCGGCGCAAACAGCCGCAGCTTGCTGTCGTCCTGGTCGGTCCTTCGATGCCACCGCATCAATGGCGGCACATAAAGATAGATCATCACCACCGCCGCGAGGACGATACCAATCGCCACGAGCGAGCCGAGTTGGCCAAGGCCCGGCAATCCACTGAGATTCAGCAGCAGGAACGCCCCGGCGGTCGTGATCGCCGACCACCAAATCCCGGGCGCAGCCATGCGTCGCACTTGCGCGGTTGAAAGTTCCGGGTGTGTTCGTGATTCCTGGTAGAGCACGATCCCAAAATCCTCCGCCAGCCCGAAGAGGATCGAAGCGAACCCAAGGCTCACGACATTTAGCGTTCCGAAGAACAGCCCGCCGATGGCGGTCGTCGCCCCAAGGATCACAACGAGCAGCGTCAGCAACCAAACCAGGGGGCGAAAGCGCCGATGCGTCAGGTAAAAAAGAATGCCGATGGTCAGCAGCGTGCCGCCCGCCGAGCCCGCCATGTCCCTTTCCATGCCTCCGGCGATCTCGGTGACGAACGCGGGCCTCCCGGTGTATTGCACACGAATCGCGGCGGGCAGGTTTTGCCGCGCCACGACCTGTCGAATCTGCTCCAGCCACGCT
>Ga0137340_1000127_pt1 | contig 17406 bp, 21 predicted proteins | sample EasRivERMLT400_2_FD_102295 | JGI IMG/M metagenome (GOLD analysis project Ga0137340, IMG submission 102295) | Soil microbial communities from meander-bound floodplain in the East River, Colorado, USA - East River MetaG ERMLT400_2 | ecosystem: Environmental > Terrestrial > Soil > Floodplain ...
GAGTTGACGGGCATCCGACAGCGGGTTAAGGCCCGTCGCTCGCAGCGTGCACGACATGCCAATTGGGGCTTCTTCCAGCTCCGGCAATTCCTCACGTACAAGGCCAGCATGGCGGGGATTCCCGTCTTTCTGGTTGATTCCAGACACACCAGCCAGGAGTGTCCACGGTGTCACCACATTGCCAGAGCCAATCGCAAGAGCCAAGCTGACTTCTCCTGTGTACAGTGCGGGTATGCTGCCCCCGCAGACTATGTTGGGGCTCTGAACATCAGAGCCAGGGCACTCGTCAACGTGCCTATGGTAGCGCAGCCTCGCCAGCTTCGGCTGGCGCTGGCGTAAGCCAGCTACAAGCTCCGCCCTTCAGGGCGGGGTCGTTGACTGATTACGTCCAGGTCGCGTTCTACGTCGTCCTGGGTGTCCTCGCCGTCCTTGTCGCCGCCCAGGCCATTGCCACCATGCGGGACATCAGTCACCAGATGCTCAAGGACCACCAGGCCCAGATGCGCCTGCTCCAACGTTAAACCCCCAATCCTTTCTAAGGTGTCAGTTGCGCCTGGAGTGCCGAGAGATGCGCCTCCAGGATTTCGACCCGCGCCAGCAGCGCCTGCACGGCTGCCACCAGATATGGCACGACCTTACTATGGTCCACCTGTTGCGGCTTCACGCTGCCGTCGTCGTGCACGGCGTCCGGCTCGCCACTGACCGCTTCAGGCATCTGCCCGTGCAGCTCATGGGCGAGGAAGCCCACGCCAGGGCTGTCGTCGGCGTTCCACCGAAACGCCACGGGCCGCAGCGCCCGCACGCGTTCCAGCGCGCCGGTGAGCGTGGCGATGGCGTGTTTGAGGCGCTCGTCGGAGGAGGTGTTGTAGGCGGTGGCGCTGGCGTTCGTACTAATGGAGCCGATAATCGTGCCCGCCACATTGCGGAACAGGATGGCACTGCCCCCACCCGCGTCAGAGCCCGTCGGCACGAGCACGAGACAATCCTCCGTGTCCTTGGGGTAGCGCAGGGCCAGCCGATTATTGACGCTAAAGAGGCTCCCAGCGCCCATCGTGAGGCGACCGTCCATCTGGATCGTGCCCGCCCCGCTCGTGAGCAGATAGACCGCATCCGGGAGCGTCCCCAGGCCCACGGGGCCGATGAGGCGCACGCCGCCCACCGTGGCGTCCACATGCAGGGCATATCCGCCCGCCGCCACATTGATGCCCACGGCGCCTTGCACGTTGAGGGCGGACAGGCCGACAATCTGTCCCCCCGTAATCGCCACCGCGCTGGCGTTTTGCTGCGCCATGGTGCCGAGCGTGAGATCGTCCTGCGGCACCTGCACGTCCAGCTGGGGCTGGAAGGAGTAGCCAGGCTTGGTGAACGTGAAATCGTACTGGCCGGGCTCGACGTAAAAGCCGAACGAGCCATACGTGGCGTCCGAGGTCATGGGGTTCGAGAGCGGGATGGTGCCCGCGTCATTGTGCCACAGCGTCGCCAGCACGCCGGTGCCCTGGTTGAGGACGGAGCAGAGGACCTGGGGGACGACGTTCCCGAGACTATCCTGGATCACGCGGTAGACACGGGGCAGAGGCATAGCGGTGTCTTTCTGCTAAAGTGTGCGGCCGGTTGTGCCGATACGTATGCTATACTGTGTTGTCGTTGGGGCGGCGGTCGACGGACCGCGCGTTGCCCCCGATGGCAACACGCCCCAACACTCAACCTATCGGGAGGTTGTATGGATACCCCACTGCTGACCATCTCCCAGCTCCTCTTCCTGATCCTTGGCTCGGTCCTTGCCGGGCTCTCCTTGACCGGGGCGTGTCTCACGCTCGGCTGGCTGCTGACGCGCCGCGTGCGCCTCGAAACCGCCAAATACGCCGCCGATGCCCAGGCCACCACGCAGGCGATCCTGGCCGCGGTCCGCCGACCGTCCCAGGGCTAGGAGGCCCGCCATGCACGCGCGTACCCGTTGCCTCCTGCTGCCGCTTAGCCCGCGCACGTTGATGCCCCTCATGCAGCAAGCCCCATCGCCCTCATTCGATTAGGGAGAATGCCATGGACCTCAGCTAATACGACAGCATCATACGCTCCCTCACGGCCATTGCCACGCATCAGGACCGTCTCAACGACCAGCAAGCCCTCACCAATCGCCGTCTCGAAGAAACGATGCACGATATCAAGGTGCTCCTCCAACAGCAGAGTACCGTCAATGCCCAGCAGGCCGTGGTGAACACGCAGAACACGACGCTGATCATGCGCATTGTGCGGACGCTCGACCGTCTCGACGAAAAACTCGACCGCATCTTTCCCGTGGCGTAGGAGGCCTGCCATGCACCACCCAACGAGTCGCCTCCTGCTCCTCGTGCTCGCGCTCGCGCTGACTGGCTGTACGAAGACGCGCGACGTCTACACGCCCGACGGCCGAGCGGGTCATACGATCGAGTGCTCGGGCGCCTGGCTGTCCTGGGCCACGTGTTTTCAACGTGCGTCCGAGATCTGTGGCGCGCGCGGCTACGATGTCTTCACCAGCGCCGGCGAGCAGGGCTTCGCCGTCGCCGGCTCGCCGCAGTTTGTCGGCGGCGGCACCACCACGACGCGCGCGATGGTGATTGCGTGTAAGGGGACGTAAGGATGTCTTTCTCATTGACGACACTGGCCTTTCTGGCTATGCTTCTCGGTCTCTACAGCTGGCTCGACGCCCGTTACCGCTGTGACGCCAGCGCTGAGGGACGCGCGTATCACCTTCTCGCCGCGTCACGGCGGCAGGCGCGCCGCACGGCACGCCGGGCCTGGGAAGCACGCCATCCCGGCCTGACCTCGCTCAAGGTCTGGGGCGTGCTGCTCGCCAGCTTCGGGGGAGTGTGCGGGGTTGCGCTGGCCCTTGGGTAGTAAGGACACCTTAGCGTGCCTGGACTGTGCCTGGCGCGGTGTCCTGGAGGACCGTCTGGCGCGTGGCGGCCTGCAACGCGCCCAGGACGGCGGCGTCAATCCCCCGCTCGGACTGCAACGCAGCCCTGAGTAACTGTCTGCCCTGCTCTGTCATCAACCCTTTCGCCATGATGCCCGGTGCGGCAGCCGCGAGTCCCCCCGCGACCGCGCCGACTTCCGGACCGCCGAGCTGCGAGCCGAGTGCATAGGCCAGGCCACCACGGCCGAGCGCCAGTCCGGAGCCGATGGCCACCCCAGGCGGTGCCGGCAGCTTCGGCAACTCGGCGGCTTCACGGAACAAGGTGCGGATCTCGGTCAGCTGGTCGGGTGTAAACGAGCCGCGAAAGACGTCATCCTCTGCCACGAGCCGCTCAAATGTATTCAGGAGTTGTGCTCCCTTCACCTCTGTCAACGCATCACCCTGGCGTGCCGCTGGCCCCCCACGACCTGGCTGCAGCATGCCCTCCAGCGTCTGGGCGGCATGCTCCTGCCGTGAGGCGCGGATGGCGGCCTGGAGGGCCTTGGCGCCTGGCACGCCCTGGTTTGCTCCCTCTTCGAGACTCCGGTGAAAACTCCCATAGAGCCGGCGCAAGGCCGTTTCTTCTGTCCCGCCCTGGCGGCTCGCGCTCCGGAGCATCTCGCCTACGCGCTGCTGATGGGCATAGAGCACGTCCATCGGGATGTGATCGCCGTACTGTTCCGACAAATCGACGAGTTCCCGTGTCATGTTCGCTACGGTCGTATTGCGGGCGGTGGGTTGCAAGCGCATCTCGGCATTCAGGAGTTCCTCAGCGGTGCTTCGTAAGGGCTGCGAAGGAATGGGGGGGTTGCCATGGGTGGCGAGCCCCTGATAGATCTGCTGCGATGGCGTTGGTGGCGACACCTGCTCAGGCAAGGCCTCCAGGCGCGTGGCCATGTCCTCATGCAGCGTGGCCGAGGCCCCAGGGAGTCGCCGTAGTGCAGGTCTCACAAGCGCGCCGGCAGCGCGTGTCGCCACGGGACCAGCCCCGGACAGCACATCGCCAATGGTCCCCGGTTCCTCAGCCCCCATTGCTACGTTGGCCTTGCGCGCCCCAAAGGATCCCAAGGCTTCCCCGATGACGGGGAACGCCTGCGCGGCGCGACCAACTACCGGGGCGGCGAGCCGCGCTGCGGTGGTGCCCAGCATGGAGCCCACCTGCCCGGCAGCCCCACCGAGCAAGACGCCAGGCATGCCCTTCTGGGCAGGTTCGAGCTGTGCCTGGAGGGCGGTGTCCAGATCCGCAGGAGCACCAGTGGGCGCCTCGCCGGTCGCTGGCGTCTGACCGCCTGCACGTCCGAGTATCCCCCACACGGATTTTCCTGGCGAGACTGGCGTCAGTTCGGCAAGAATCTGGTCTTGTATTTCTGGGGACGAGGCTTGAAAGATGGTGATGACCTGGCTGCGCTCCTCCGGTGTCCGTGCCTGATATTCCTGCGTCTGCACCAGTCGTTGCACATCCGCCACGGGTTACTTTCCTTTCGGCTTAAGGATGTCGAGCGCTTGCTGGGCCTTGGGATCGATTGGTGGGGGTGAGGCAGACCTCTCCAGGGCCTTTGGCGTGCGAATGTTCACCTGGTCAAGCTGATCGCGGTAGGCATCATGCTTGCGCACGAGCCATTCCCTGAGAGCTTCCAGCTTGGCACGGACCGTCGCCACATCGGGATCGCCAGGATCGGGGAACATCGGTTTCAAGGCCGCGAATTCCTGCGGGCTCACTGCAGCCCCAGAGAGTTGATGCCGAATCTCGGAGATTTCCGCTGCCAGCGACGCCACAAACTTCCGTTGCTCGGGCGTCACCGTCGAGAGCCATTCCCCGACCCGCCGGTTGAAGGAGGCCTCTGGTTCGCTAAAGAGCGTGCCGACAATCTTCTGTGCCCCTGGCTGATCGAGCATCGTGAGCACCCGCCCCATCCCCTCATGCGAGGCTTTGTAGTCGCTAAACTTCTGGCGTTCTCCCGGGCTGGGGTTCTCCAGGACGCGCACATCTTTCGGGACATCTTTCCATTTCGTACTCGGGGGCAGGTTCATTTTGAGGGCATTGTCAGTCCCAATGGGTTCATTCGCCTTCGCTTCGAGCGCGACTTCCGCCCCCGCCCGCTGCTGCTCCAGTTTCAGGGGCTGCTCTTGGCGTTGGCGCTCCACTGCCCGCGGCGTCTCGAGCAGCTTGTCGCGCTCCTGGAGGAGCCGCGTGCGCTCCTGCTGCAGTTCGTTGACAAAGCCCTTGGTACGCTCCTTGCCACTGCCCAGGTTGGCGTTGATGTACTGCGTCATGCCCTCGATCTGCTTGTCCAAGCGTGTGAGCTGCGCCTGCTCCTGCCGCGAGCCGCCCGTCGGCGCCGGTGCCGCTGGCCCAGCCACCTGCATGCGCATGTCCGGCGCGGTGCCGCCTCCCCCACTGGCGCGTTGCAGGGTGGTTTTCACATACGCCTGGGTCTCCTCCGGCATCTTGCTGAGATCGCCTTCGACCTTATCGACGTTGCCAGGCCCCCAATTGTACGCGGCCAGGGCCAGGGCCTCATTGCCCTTGTACTTGGTCAGCATCTGGGCAAAGTAGCGTGTCCCGCCGCGCACATTTTGCTGCACGTCAAAGGGATCATCCACGCCCATCTGCCTGGCCGTCGCTGGCATGAGCTGCATCAGTCCTCCGGCACCGGCGGAGGACTGTGCCTTCGAGTCAAAGTGTGACTCACTGGCCGCAATCGACGTAATCAGCTCTTTGCGCACCTGGGGGTAGAGGCGGGAGGCCTCGTCAATAGCGGTGCTGATCTCTGTGGAGGGCGCGGCCACGGGCTGGCGCGGTGTCGTGGACGCGGGTGCGCTCGTTGGTGCCCCTGGCGCGGTTGGGGTGGCAGGCGGCGTCACCCCGCTCGCGTCGCCCAGCGTCCCCGTGCCAAAGAGCTGCTGGCGCTGCTGGGCGATGGCGACGCCTTCTGCCTCGCCTTCCCGCTGCTTCTTGAGCTGCTGGGCGAGCTCCAAGGCGCCCGCCACGTTGGTGATGCCGCCTTCGGCCACCAGCTCGGCAAACGCCACGGGATCCAGGCCGAGGTCCTTCAGCAGTGGCTCATAGAACTGGAGCATGGCCTTGGCCTCCTCCTGGCCACTGTGTTTGAAGGCCTCGACAAAATCCGGCGGCAGCGTCTTGCCCCTGGCTTGCATGTCCGCGACCAGCCGGTCGGTATACAGCTTGCGCAGCGATTTCGACTTGATCTCGCTCACTTTGACCAGCGTGGTGAAGTCGTCGCGGATCTCGGCGCGCTCGTTCTGCTCGTCCTGGAGCATCTGCCGCCGGGCCACGAGCTGGTTCTGGAGCGCTTGCTGCTGCGACTGGTCGGCGTACTGGAGATACTGGCGCCCCATGGGTGAGGCCATGCCGACGCCCCGCGCAATGCTCTCCCACACGCCTGGCTGCGGCGTCAGGCCGCCCATCTCACCCTGGCGCTGCACGCGCTGGATGGAGCGGGGTGTGGTCATGGGCGGCTCCAGGCCCCCAGCCACCTGCCCGATGGTCGGCGTGGGGCTGCCCCACTGTCCGGTCTGGGTGTTGACATCGAACCACTGATTGCTTGGCACCTGCGAGGCACTCCCGAAGGCGCCCAGCGTGTCATCGTCTGGCCAGGGCATAGCACACTTTCCCTGCCCCTCGTGTCTCCTAGAGGCTGCTAGAGGCCTAATACGTGGCACGTCCCGCGTACTGTCCAGCGACCCCGCCGAGCGTCATGCCGGCACTGATCGCCGCCGGGTTGCCCCAACTGGCCACCCCCGCAACGGCGCCGCCGAGGATCGAGCCAGCCGTGCCCCAGATGCCCGCCTGCTCGGCGGCCCCCTGCTCAGACGCCTGATACTGCCCCATGCGGCGATTCGCCATCTGGCTCACCAGGTTCCCGCCACTCTGCACGAACTGCCCGTAGCGCGAGGCCAGCTCGCCGAACTGTCCGAGCGTGCCGTAGGGACTCCCCACCGCGGCCTGATACCCCGCACTGCTGGCGGCCGGACTCCCGGCCTGGAAGAGCCCGCCCCCCGCCCCCTGCGCCAGGCTCAGGTAGTTCGGCTGCCCCATCCCCTGCGCCAGGCCCAGGTAGTTCGGCTGCCCCCCGGCTTGCGCGCTCTGGCCAAAGGACACCGGCTGGAGCCCAAACTCCCCGAGCATGCCCCGACCGCTCGTCGCCTGCCCGCGCATGCGCTGGTTCATCTCTTGTTGCGTGGCGAGCAGTTGCTGGCCACTGGTGAGCTGCCCATGCGCCACGTTCGAGCGGGCTTCGGCGGCGCGGCGTCGGAACTCCTCGAGGGCCTGGATGCCGGGGGTGCTCGTCTCATACCCCGTGCCGAGCTGCGCCTGGAGCTGCGCCCGGAGTTGCGTCTCGCCCTCCGCCAGGGTGCGCTCCAGCGTGGGGTCCACGGGCAACTCCCCTGCCAGGGCTTTGCGCTGATGCTCGAGTAATTGGTTTTCGTAGTCTTTGCGGGCCTGCGCCTCTTCGGTGAGTGCAAACGACGTCAGGGTGCCGGCCTCGTCATAGATCGGGCGCACGCCGGACGCTTCGTAGAGCAGCGGTTGCAGGCGCTGCTGCTCCTCATACTGCTTCAGCGCGCCGGCCTGGTACTCCGTCATCTGCTGCTGCAAGCGCGTCTGGGCTTCGGCTTGCAGGCGCATCTGCGGCGCCAGTTCCCGCTGCCAGTCGGCTTGCTCCTTCTGATAGGCCGCTTGCTGCTCGGCAATGGTCAGGTACTGCTGCTGCAAGCGCTCCTGGATCGGTTGCTGCGTCTGGGCGTACTCCGCCTGCTGCTGCGCCAGCGTGAGGTATTGCTGCTGGAGCGCCTCCTGCGTCGGTTGCTGGCGCCGCATCGTCTCGATCTGTTCGCGGTAGAGCGCCTGCTCCGGCGTCTCAAAGCGTTCGTAGCCCGTCACCTGGCCCTGGTCGTTATACTGCGGCTTGAGCCCCATCTGTTCATAGAGGAGCGGGGCGAGGAGCTGTTGCTGCTGATACTGTTCCTCCTGGCGCCGGTTCTGTTGCTCGAGGAGGGTCATCTGCTGCCCCAGCGCCATGGTCTGCTGCTGTTGCAAGGCAATTTCAGAGGCACTTGGTTTCGGCGGCTTCGACTTTTTGATGGCCGTCTCCTTCCAGGGCCGCGCCGTGCCATTCGTGGGCGCAGGCATCGCGTTCGAGCGGCGCCTGGTCGTAGCCACACTGCACCAGCTGGGCGAGATAGACCGCGAAGAACGCGGCGACCCCACCCGCCTGCTCGTATTGCGCGACATGGCGACACTCGTGGGCCACGAGGCGACCCGTCGCGCAGCCCGCACGCACGAAGACGGCATAGCCGAGCGTCAGCGCATGCGTGTCAGGGCCAAGGACGCCCAGGTGCTGCGCGGCCGCGCGGAGCAGCGGGTCGTCTGGGAGCGGCAACGCCTCCACCAGCGCCAGCCGGATCAACCACGGGTGCACCACCCCCACGTGGCGCGCCACCAGCAGCAGCGCGGCGTGCAGTGGCGCGCCGGTGGCCAGGCCCTGCACCTCCTGGAGAGCAGCCCAGGAGGTGACCAGGGGGAGCAGGTCAGGAAGCACGGCGTGGAGATCCAAGGAACGCTCCTCTCGGCGCTGGTCTGAGGCGGCGGAGAAACCAGGCATCGCCATCCTCCGAGGGAACCTTCTCACAGCCAAACGCCTCACAGATACGCATGAGACCGGGCTTGGCGGTGCCTATCAGATAATACAGAGCGCCTTCCTCCTTCAGGACCTTCTCAATCTCCAGCACCGCCCTGATCGCCACGAGACCCTTCAGACGGACCGTCTCAGCCACCACCACCGGCCCCACCATGAGCCGCTTGCTCCAGCGCTGCGTCGCCGCAAAGCCCACGAGCTGGCCATCGCGCTCCACCACGATGGTCGGGAACTGATACGCCACCGCGCCCCCTTGCCCCCCAGCCTCCGCCAGGCGGTGGAGGGCCTTATAGTCGCCCTGGCGAGCGGGGCGGTAGATGGTCCGGGTGGTGATCATCGCCAAAAAACCTCACTCTGCCGTGAGTCGAGTGCCGAAAATCCCATGTATAACCTATAGACCGAGAAGGACTGCGAGCCCACCGTTTGCCGGATGTCGAACTGAATACGCCTTCCAGACCCGAGCAGCCGCTGCTGGAGGTTCACGATCTGGCCGGCGGGCAGCCCATAGGCATTGCGCAAGCCGAAGGCCAGACTCTGGTGCTTGCGGCCATCCCAATAGATATCAACGTCCACATTCCACGGCCCATCGAGCGTGGTCACCAGTTCGAGGTAGTGTCCCTGCTTCATGCGCCCAGCAAGGCCAGGGTCAGCGTGCCCCAGGTCGAAGGCGGGCGTGAGGATCCGACTCGCCTCCCCTGGCACCCCGGCGGGCGACACCCCCGGCTGATCCATGTGCCACACCACCCCGCTCGTATCGCCGCGCATCGGGTGCAGCGCGCCGCTCTGAGGCGTGCGCATGAGCCACAAGGCCGGGCAGGCTTCGGGGGACGAGTACCGGAACCGCTCCCGCGTCAGGCCGTTAAAGTCCACCACGAGGCGCGCGGTGTTCGTGGGCGATCCCGTCCCGGCGAGCGCCAGGTGCAGCTCACGCTTGAGCCCGTAGTAGACCATGCGCGCCCACGGGCTTGCGGCCGCATTGACCCGCTGGGTCAGGAAGTTCGCCATATCCACGGCCTGCCCATACGTCTGCGTCGAGAGGTCCCCGAGGGCCTGCACGGCCGCCATGCTTTGCATATTCGCGGCACTATCGAGGAACAGCACATCGTTATCCACCTGGGCGATCGCATTGGCCGAGGCCAGCCCGATCGCGTGGGACAACACCGTGACGGCATAGGACGTCACCACCACGCCCGTCGTGTCGATCACGTAGATCCCCCGGGGCGCTTTGCCGACGATGAGCAGGCCCCGGTAGCTCAACAGGCCGGTAATGCGGTCGCCTTCGCCGGGGAACACGGGCAGACTCCCGCTGGTGGTGGGATCATCGAACTTTTCATGATCCTCCACCGTGGAAAAATAGACGCGGTGCGGATCACTGAGGTTCCCGGCGGCCCACAGGCGGTTGGCGTGCACGGCCCCACACAGGGGCTGGGTGGTGCCCGTCCAGTCGGCGGCCGGGGTCGCCAGCGCCGTCATGGTCGCCCCATCCCCGGCCAGGACCTGGGGTGGGTTGGTGCCGGTGAACAGGACAAGCTTGCGCGGCTGTCCGGTCTTCTCCGCCCCCGCGTCGACGAACTGCGAGGGCTGCGTCACGGTGAGGCCCGTGGCCAGGGTGACAGGGAACGTCCCCGCGCCACTGTCCTTGCGCACCGTGCCGTTGCCCAGGAGCACCACCTGGCGCTGCTCGGTGGATGTCGGCCACCAGTCCGTACCGTTCAGCACAGACGCGCCAAGGGATGCGGGGGTGTAGGGGGCTTGGGCGCCTTCCTTGGCGAGAAAACCACCCTCAAAACGAATAGCGTTGGCTTCGAGGACCTGCGAGGGCAGTGCGGTCACGGGGTTTCTCGATCCGGTCACCCCGTCCTGCGCCAGTGGAATCTCAATCACCATGGCTGAAAATGGCATGTCAACTCCGATACCACGGCCCCCGCGTGCCCGGCGCCCGCTCGTGCCTACGACCCCGTGGGGAGACGCGGCCTATCGCCTGCCCAGCCACGGCCATCTGATGCCTGGACTCCCGTTGTGCGGCACGCAGCCCGTTTTTGCCGAAAAGCACCGCCCCATCGGCGCGGGTGTCCGATTTGTCGAAGTACAACAAATACAGCGCCAGGTCCACGAGCGTCCAACGCTGCGTGGGTGGACACAAGGGCACCTCGTCACACACCCCCGTCGTCTGCGTCAGCAGTGGCGGCAGAAACGTGTACGCATATTCCACACGCACGGGCCCCGTCTGGGCGTTGGCGCAGCGATTGAACCGCAGGATGGTCTGTCCAAAACTGGTCGTCTGGAGCGTCGGCACCCCGGCAGCTGGGGTTGAGTTGACGCCCACCAACGCACACTGCGAGGGCACGCCGCTGGCCCACGCATCCCGCGGCCACTGCTCCGCCAGGGTCGCGTCACTGGTCAACCGGATCTCCCCGGTGCGCTGCTGATCGATCCGGTCCGTATGCACGGGCGCAATGAGGTGCAGCAGATCGGTCGCCAGTGGGTAGTCGAACTGCCGGAGCCAGTACGCCGCCGCCGTCTGGGTCTCCCCCGTATACGGCGCATCGAGGATGAGGGTACTGTGGCCCGGGGCATGGCTGATGACGCGGAAGATGTCGCCGCCGGGCCGCGACGTCACGCGAAACTGCCAGCCCAGGCAGGAGACCGGCGGGGCGACAGAGACGCCAATCGTGGAGGAGCCGCGCTGCACCTGCGCGACAGAGCCACCGTCCGCCGTCGAGCGCTCGGGCTCCAGGACCAGCACGCCCGGCGGCACTTTGCGCAGCCACGGCCACTCCTCGTGCAACCCCTCTTCCCACTCGCCCCCGCCCCGACACAGCGCCCAATACGCGCGGTTGAGGTAGTGCAACGCGGCCGGTCCCCACTGTGAGGTATCCGGATTTTCGCCGGCGCGGTACATGAGCGTGCGCCACAGGTCGCATGTGCTCGGGCCCGGCGTGACGAGGGGCGAGCGCGCAATGATGACCTCCGTGCCGACGCCATACGTCTCAGCCACTTGGCGCCTCCCTGGCTGGTGGACGTGTCGCCTTGGGACGCTTGCGCAGCGCCTCGCAGTCCACGCACTTCATCTGCTTGTTGTAGCGGCTCCGACCCGTGCCTTGATAGTCGTGCACACGCGGACACAGGAAGCCAAGCACCCACTGGTCGGGCTTGAAGCCAGGCGGAGACGCCGGCTGCGGAGGGTCTGTGGCGTGCTGCGGCCAGTCTGCGTCGATCGCATACGGCACAGGCTCCTCGTGCCCGTTCGTCACGTACGCCTGCACGACGTCTGGCGTAAATCCCACGTCCGCCAGCGCCTGGGGATGCACCGCGGCGCTGGCCCCGGCGAACCACGCCGGGAGGTCCTCTGGCGCGTACGCCGCGCCGCCTTCCCCGTAGACGCAGCCCCCCTGCAGGTACAGGATCTCGCCACTGTAGCCGTCCGGCGAGGAGCAGCCCAGGCGCAGCAGCGGCCGGTACTCCACCAGCTCGCGCTCCGCGGTCTGGTGATTGATGGCATACCGGTGCACACGGAGGTCAAAAGCCATACGCTAGCCCTCCTGCGTGCCGCGCTGGGACCCCAGCAGGGCGTCAATGAGTTGGTGCTTCGTGGCGGACGAGGGCACACTGACGTGCTGCTCCTGCGCGATCTCGCGCAAGTCGCTCACCGTGAGCTGCTCCAGGTCCTCCTGCGTCCACAGGGGCGGGCTCGCGGGTGGCGGTTCCCCCGCGGGCGCTGGGGCCGCTGGGGTGGGCAACGGGATCCCCGTCAGCGCACTGGCAACCTGCATCCAGACAGCGTGCTCAGGCACGCCAACGTGCTCCCACATGGGCATGGGGAGCCCGCCGGCCATGGTGCCCTGGCTGGCCTGGCGGTACGTCTCATAGGCCAGGGCGGCCGCGTGCTCGAGGTCCTCAGCCATGGCAACCTCCTAGGCGCTCAGGATGGCGCTGAGGGCGTTCGCCGGGTTTTCCCAATGCGGCTCCACCCACAGCATGACGTGCGCCGCCCCCGCGGCCGCGTCGTCCGTCAGGGCCACGACCACCTCCTGGCTGAAGTCCAGCGGCACGTTGACGAGCTTGTAGACGACACGGCCCGCCGCCGTGCCGCCTGGAATGGTGAGCGTCCCCACGCCGCCGACGATTTTCCCGGCGTCGGAGCCGGCATTGACGCGCTTATCGAACGACAAAATGGCCGGGTCGGCCGCCGTGGTCTCCGTGGTGATGACGGCCGCGATGCCGCGTACCATCACGGGCAGCAGGCCGGGCGCCCACTGGCCCTTGTTCGCCAGCGTTTGCAGGGCGAGATTGTTGACGAGCAGCACTTCCGTTTGTCCGTGGGAGTAAGCCATACAGGTCCTTTCTAGTGCGTGCCCTCTGGGTGGGGCAGGAGCAAGAGAAGCTCATACGTCATTGATTATTGGCTTCCTACATACACTATATTTGATTCTCCCGGCACCGCAGTGTCCCACACGATATCTGCGCCCAATTCGCCCAACCATGCCACCCCTTTGCTGCGCCCGTAATCATCGGGAATCCCGGCCCGCAGCTCCGGCGTCAGCGCCTCGGCCATGGCGATGGCGTCCTGCCCGAACACCAGGCCCTCGCCCAGCACCGAGCCCGTCCCCACGTAGGCGAAGGCCATGGCGTGATTGGTTTCGAGCATGCGCACGTCCTCGATGCGCCCCGTCTCCCCGTTGTACTTGGCCTGCGGATCGGTGTACTGATGCCAGAGTTGCCACGCCGGATCGCGCCTGACGCCGAGCAGCGAGCGGTAGCGAAACACGCCGATGTAGCCGCCGCCGTCCACTTCTTCCGCCTTGTACGTATCGTAGAGGATCGACTTCAGCTCCTCGATGTCGTAGACCTTGAGCGTGCGGGACGCCACCGCGCCAAACGTGCCCGTGGTCGTGAGGGAATACGTCGTGGTCGCAGCGTCCGCGCCCGTGCCGGTGGGGGTGTAGCGGAGCAGCGTCTTCTTGCCGGCCCGCGCCAGCATCGTGTCAATCGCCAGGGTCATCTGCTCGCGGAGTTTCCGTTGCACGGCGTTGCGCACGTTAAAATGGGCCAGGTCCTCCAGGAGCGAGGTGTACGGCACCGCGCGGCCCATCTCGCGGATGACGATCGGCTTGGCGGTAAAGCGCACCAGGTCCTCCGGGATGCGCTGCGTCTCGATGAGGGTGGCATCTGAGGGCTCGGCGAGCGCGTGCATACGCGTAAGATTGGCCGATTCACCGCTGTGCAGACCGAAGCCGTCGACCATCATGGCGTGATCCATTAAAATACTGTCTTCGACTGCACTATACCATATCTGTTGAGACAACCAGTGATTCTTGAGCACCCCATCTTGGATCGAACCAGTCCAGGTGTTTTCTGCCAATGGGCACCTCCTTAGCTACCAACAATGCGCAGCCGCGCCTGCCGTCTCGACAACGCCCGCTGCTCTTGTAACTCCTTCAGCGACTGCGGCCCCTCTGGCGGCGCCTGCCGTGGTGCCGCGGGAGCGCGGCGCCTGGTCCCCGTCTCCACCGGGGGCACCTGCTGGCCCCTGGGCGCCTGCCCAGCGCCGCGCATCCCCTGCATCCACCCTAACACCCGCTCGCGGGCCGCCTGGGCGAGCTGGGCCCGTCCCTCGGGGGAATTGGGCAGCGTGGCGAGCGTCTGGTCCGTGGAGAGCAGGTATTGCACCAGCGTGCGCTGCGGGGCCAGCTCGGGGTGCTCCTGGTCGAACGTGCCCCAGAAGCGCTGTTCCCTGGCTTGCGCCTCGTAGCGGCTCTCAACCTGCTGCACGGTGCGCTCTTGCAGGCGTCTGGCCGCCTCGCTCGGGTTGGTAAACCAGAGCTGCTCGATCTCGTCCTGCGGCTGGGGCTGCTCGCCCGTGACGGCACGCTCAACGCCGTGCCGCCACTGCTCGCTCTCCTGATGCCGACGCTCGATGGCGTCGAGGCGGGCCTGCGCCTGCTCCCACGAGCGCACCTGCGCCGCCACCGCGGGCGGGACGTCGTACTCCTGGTCTTCGATACGCACGCGCTCAACCTGCGGCGCGGGCGGGGGCGGGGTCTGGAACTCGCGTGCGCCACGGCGCGGCCGCGGGGGCGCCTGCGGGGGCGTGTACTCTTCCTGCGCAACCTCCACCTCCATGCCCTCCTCGGGCTCCGGGGGTGGGGCCTGGCGCCCTCGTTCAGCCATGCGTGTGTCTCCTTCCATAGTCAGGGCCAGCGGCCAGCTTGATCTCGCCGTCGTCCTTGCGCTGACTGCGCTCGGCATCGGCCACCAGGGCCTTCAGTTCGGCCACCGCGCCGATCATGCCGTACAGCTCCAGATGCGTCACCTCGGCGGCCCAATAGCGCGGCACGAGGCGTTGCAGCATCGCGTCGATACGCGCCTGCACGTAGCGCTCCAGCAGGCGGGCGTTGAGGGGAGGGAGGGCGTCAGCCACGCGGGTCCTCCTCCCACACCAACTGGTACATTTTGCACCTGCATGAGGGCATCGGAAACACCGCCTCACACGTCGTCCAGGCCCATCCTGGCAGGCGGCCCCGATACCCCCACTGCCGCAGCAAGGCCCCCCACCAGCGCAGGGGAGTATGGTGCCAGCGTCCTGAGGCGTAGAGCACCACGCCGCTAGTCGCCATGGCGCACCTCGCCCGCAATCGAGCGACCCCCAGGCATACGAATACGCGCATACCCGTCCGTGGTGCGTCGATTCACGATCTGCAGCTCCTGGAGCAGCATCCCCTGCATTTCAATGACACAGGAGAGCGCTGTGCAGACGAACTCGTAGCGCTTCTGGCTGTCGATCACGTGGGCTCCCCGCTCGTGGTTGTGAATGAACCACGTACAGAGCCACGCAAATTTCTGCTCAATCTCCCGCACGTCCTAGCCCTTCCTCGCCGTGTTCAGGGCGATCGCGGTCATCTGCTTCCGCCGCTCGGCCTGCGTCTGGCCCTTCCCCAGGGTTGAAGGTGGGTTGGCGTACACTTCGGCAAAGGCGTCAGCCACCTGCTTCTTGCTGGGCTTCGGGTTGTGCCCTTGCCGGAGGACTGCAGGGTCTTTCATCCCCTGCAAATAGTTGTACTCAGGACCACTGCACATCTCAGCAACCTCGCGCACCCCCGGCGTGCCCGGCATGTGCTGCGGGATCTGGGGTGCACCGCCCCCTCCACCGCCGACGAGCATGACGACTGGTTTGTCTGGCATACTATGCTCCTTTTAGCCCCGATACACCGGTGGTTGAGCCGCTGGCGCCGGTTGCGGTTGTGCGGGGACGCTCGGCTGCGGCCCTGGCGGTGCGCTCGGCCCGGGCCCTGGCCCTGGTCCGCGTCCCATCGTCTCCCTGGGCATCGCCGATCCTTCGATGGCTCGGCCACCTCCGCCACCCGCCGTGAGCCCTGGCACACCCTCTGAGGGAATCTGTGCCCCGGTCTGCCCCGCGCCACCCGCCTGCATCTGCTGCGATTGCTGGAACTTCACCTGCTGCTGCACGCGCTCCTCGGGCGTCAGCTCGATCCCCTCCGGGTCAATGTTCATGGCCTGGAGGATACGGTCGAGGTACTTCTTGGCGCTGTAGTTCTCGAGAAATGTCTGCGCCAGGAAGGGGCTGCGGGTCCCCAGATCCGCAAACGCCAGGAGCTTTTGCAGGTCCTTGCCCCGCGCCAGCGTGGACGACAACCCGCTGGCCTGAAACTGGCAGGACCCGGCGAACGTCGCGTAGCGCGCCGCCGGCGACATCGTGGCGAGCACGTAGGCCCAGCGCTCGCCAATCGCCGCGATGACGTCCTGGGCGCTGAAGTCGTCGAGGCACTGCAGGGCGGTGAGCCACACCTTCCACAGCAGCGGCTCGATCATGGTGTCTTCAATATCCTTGATGATGCCGTCGAACGTCGAGTTGGAGTGCTGCTCAGCCGCCACGATCTCCGTCGCTTTCACGGCCTTCTCCGGCAGCAGGCCCATCTTCACATCGTTCACCATGGACGCCGCGTTGTATTCCTTATCGAGCAGGTTGTACACGGCCAGCGCATCCTGCGGGACGCCGCCGCTGGTGACGCGCTCGAGCACCTTCGCACCGGCCGGCACTTCCTGCCTGACCAGCAGCGTATCGCCCGGGGCAATGCCGTCCTGCGCCTGGGTCGGATCTTCCAGCCAGTCCAGGTGCAACTGCCTGACGCCCCAGACGGCCTCGTAGCCGCCGTCGATAATCAGGTTCACCAACTCATTCTGGGCCATGTTGAGGGCCACCGCGTTATCTTGCACCGCTTTGTGCCACTCGCTGAAGGGAATCCGGATGAGGGGCGCGTAGACAAAGGGGCTCTGCTGGTGCCAGTAGGGATTGGGCTCCGGCGGCCGAATGACGTAGCGCTCGTTGGCGATGGCGCACATGCAATCGCGCAGCACGGCGCGGCCGTCCTCGCCGAGGAGCGTGCCCCAAAATTCATCAATCACCACGCGCTTGCGGAAGGGGGGAGGCGTCGTCTGGTCCTGGGCGCGCGACCACGACTTGAAGGCCTCGAACTCGGTGCGCTGAAAGTCGGCCGTGATCTGCGCCACCACCTCGGGGGCGTACGCGCCCTGGTCGGCCATCGCCTGCACGTCGTCGAGGTCGCGCTCGACGCTGTGGATCACGTAGAGGCCGCGGCCGGTCGGGTCGGGGTAAAAGTCCTCGGGCGGGATCAAGTCGATCACCACCGCGCTCATGGACTGCTCCACGGGCGTTAACCGCTCGATGGGCTGCATCTGGGGCGGCTGGCCCTCCACACGCCCGAGCGCGACGCCGCGCTCGGGCACGAAGCGCCGGGCCAGGTAGGGGTAGTGACTGACCTTAAAGATCATCAA
>Ga0137340_1000129_pt1 | contig 17229 bp, 10 predicted proteins | sample EasRivERMLT400_2_FD_102295 | JGI IMG/M metagenome (GOLD analysis project Ga0137340, IMG submission 102295) | Soil microbial communities from meander-bound floodplain in the East River, Colorado, USA - East River MetaG ERMLT400_2 | ecosystem: Environmental > Terrestrial > Soil > Floodplain ...
GAACTCTACAACGCCGGCAGCAACACCGTGAACCTCACCGGCCTGTTCCTGGCCGATAACTACTCCAGCAACCTGACCCAGTGGGCCTTCCCCAATGGCAGTTCCCTCGCCCCCGGCCAGTTCAGGGTCATCTTCGCCGATGGCCAGCCCAATCAAACCACCGCCTCCGAATGGCACACCAGCTTCCGCGCCCCGCCGGCCTCCGGCACCCTGGCCCTGACCCGCATCGTCAACAATGAGCCCCAGATCGTCGATTACCTCACCTACGAGGGCATCGCCCCCAACCTTTCCTACGGCGATTACGGCGACGGCCAACCCTTCTACCGCACCACCCTTTACACCGTCACCCCGGGAGCCACCAACATCGCCCGGCCCGGCGCGATTTACATCAACGAATGGCTGGCCCAGAACCAGAATGACATCACCGACCCCGCCGACAACGATCACGACGACTGGTTCGAACTCTACAACCCCAACGACTATGCGGTGGACCTGGGCGGCTACTACCTGACCGACAACCTCACCAACCAGACCCAGTTCCGCATTCCCAACGGCTACTTTGTGCCTGCCGGTGGTTACTTATTGGTCTGGGCCGATAACGAGTCCGGACAAAACACCACCAACCGCGCCGACCTGCACGCGGAGTTCGCCTTGTCCCGCACCGGCGACGCCATCGGCCTGTTCACCAGCGACGGTGCCCTGGTTGATTCCATCACCTTCACCAACCAAACCACCGACGTGAGCGAAGGACGCTATCCCGATGGCGCAGTGAACCTTTACTTCATGACCAATACGACCCCGCGCGAGGCCAACATCGTCACCGGCATCGGCAACAACACCGCGCCGGTGATTGCGGCGATCACCCCCCGCTATGTCACGGCGGGCCAGACCCTGACCTTCACCGCCACAGCGACCGACGCCGAAGGCCACGGCATCACCTGGGGCCTGGTCGCGCCTCCGGCCGGGGCCACCATCAACTCCGGCAGCGGCCTCTTTAGCTGGACCCCCAGTATTACCCAGAGTCCTTCCACCAACACGGTGACCCTGCGCGCGACGGACAATGGCACACCGGTGATGAGCAGCACGCGGGGCGTGACGGTGTATGTGGTGCCGCCACCGGACGTGGTCTTAAGCAAGAACGGCTCACAAGTGACCCTCTCCTTCGACGCCGAGAACGGGCAACAGTATCAGGTGGAATACAACGACCTGTTGCGCGACACGAACTGGCAACCCCTGGGCGCACCCGTGACCGCGGTCGGCTCCAGCGTCATCATCAATGACAACGTCGGCGCGCAGGTCCAGCGCTTCTACAGGGTCCGGTTGGTAGATTGATGCCTGACGACGTACTGCGCTATGTCTCGAGAGCGCGTCACTACCGTTGCATGTGTGACGTACTGGCTCCATGACAGGCCCGCCTCCACTGCTAAAGAAAAGCAATTCGATCCGGATGAACCTCCAATGCGGCGTTGGGAATGGAATCAGTGAAGCTTTTTCGAAAATATATAGTAATTGTTTCGATGATTGCTATTGGGCTAGTCGCAGCCATTGTTCTGCTCGGTCTCGCGTCCGATCCTAGATCAGACATCTCGATTGGATTTCAAGGACTTACAAATACTGCGAGGGGATCGATGGCAAGACTTCAATTGACGAATCGAGGCAGCAGCTCCGTTCGCCTTAACATCTATTGTACTGTTTATTGGACGAATCGTATGGGAGTTGCAACGAACACATTCTGTCGATACAATTCGGACTACGTTATCCTCGATCACGGCGAAGCACATGTTGCAATCATTCCTCCGCCATCTGATGCTTATGTGTGGTATACGTCATTCGGCTACCAAATCCGTGCAAATACGATGAAGCGCATCTATAACTACGTTAGACGTCACTTGCCGGGGGATTGGAGGCCTAATTAGCGCTACGCAGTTCGCCTTGGACCTTTGGTCACAAACTCGCTCTTTACGACACAATCCCTGCGACCGGGACCATTTTCCTAGATTGACGAAAGACGAAAGAACGAAAAGAAAAGGGGGCGGTTCTGAACACTGTATAGTTTAAAGGTTTCGAATCCTTCTTCCAACGGCACTGCGCGCTAACGCTTTACATTCCACTTACACACTGCCCCTGCGTTTCATGGCAGGATGACAGCATGAAAACACTGCATGCTACGCTCATCACGCTCGCGGTCGCGGCGGCGAACTCCCTCGCTTGCGGCAATTACGAATCGCTCAACACTCCGCAGGCGCTTGCGCTCGCGGCGACGTCAGACAATGCCCTCCGGGCCGAAGTGGCAATCCAGAGATTGCGCGCGCTCGGTCGCGAAGGCTTCGAGGCCTTGCTCGCCGCCCACGCGGGCGCTCTCGCCAGCCCGAATCAGCTCGAACCCAAAGTGCGCCGCGCGCTCGACATGGTCGCTGGCCAGCGCGACGCCCAGGTGTCACGCCTTTTTTGGCACACCGATCTCGAGCAGGCCAAAGCCGAAGCCCAAAAGCTCGGGCGTCCCATCCTCTCGCTGCGCCTCCTTGGCCGTCTCGATGAGGAATTCAGTTGCGCCAACAGCCGTTACTTCCGCACAGCACTTTATCCGAATCGCGAGATCAACGAAGTGCTGCGTGACAGCTTCGTGCTCCACTGGGAATCGGTGCGCCCCGTGCCGCGTGTCACCATCGACTACGGCGACGGGCCGCAAGCTCGAACGCACGATCACCGGCAACAGCGCGCATTACGTGCTCGCGCCCGATGGCCAACCGATCGACGCGCTGCCAGGATTGTTTGGCCCGAAACCTTTTGTGCGCGAACTGCGGGCCGCGGCGGAGCTGAACCAACAATATCTCGCTGCGGAGAATGCAAGCGCGCGGAAAACGGTGCTGCGCAATTACCATTCGCATGAACTGGCCTTTTCGCTGAATAGTTGGATGCGCGACTTGCAGCAGGTGCGCGCGTCGGTCGGCCAACCGGAGACGCTCAATCGTGTTTGGCTGGCAGCGAAAACCCAGCCCGAGGATTGGAAAGTAATCGCCCTAAAGCATCGGGACGAAGCGCGGCTCGACGACGCCAGCAAATTATTGATGCGTGCGAAAAATGCCGCGCCTCGCGCTGCCGATGCCGGACGCATCGCCGTGTCGAAGGCCGCGTTCGAAGATCCCATGCTGCGCGCGATGCGCGAGTTCGAGGGATCCATGGCCGAAGACAGTGTTCGCAACCATTATGATCTGCACACGCAAATTCACGAATGGTTTGCGCAGGACGTTCCTGACGTTGCACTTGTGAATCGCCTGAACAACCGCGTCTACGCCGAACTGTTCCTGATGCCGAGTTGGGATCCATGGCTCGGCCTGCGCCCGCCGAATGCCTACTCCGCGCTCGAAGCCGACGGCGCAACGCTGGCAAGCACCACAGCGGCAAAGTAAACGGAACAACTCTTCTGAACGAGCACCGTTTCGCGTCGATCGCGGGCGGTGCTTTTCATTTCCCGAGCGGCAAAGGCAGGAAAGGATTGATGACTTTGCTGGACGATGTATAGATTTACGCGGCCTTTAGACCCGGATGTTTTCCATTAGATTGATTCGGACGCTGTTGCGTCCTGTCGCGGCACTGATTTTATCAAATGCCCTCGTTTCCGCTGCGCCGCTGGAGCAATGGCACTGGCGCAGTCCTTTGCCGCAAGGCAATTCGTTGCGCAGTGTGGCGTATGGAAATGGTTTGTATGTCGCCGTGGGAGATCTCGGAACGATTCTCACCTCGCCTGACGGAACAAATTGGGTGCGCCAGACTTCGGGAACAACCTCAGGCCTGCGCGACTGTGCTTACGACGGAGGTATATGGATTGCCGTCGGCGATCTCGGCACGGTTTTGACCTCACCCGACGCGCGCGTTTGGACCTCGCAATATCCAGGCACTTTCTTTTCGCTCAACGCCGTGACTTACGGAAATGGCCAATTTGTCGCCGTTGGGGAGGCGACCACAATTCTGACTTCAAGCGACGCGGTCTCCTGGACTTCGCGCAGTTCCGGCGCGTTGGACCTTTTCGATGTCATTTACGAAGATGGAGTTTATGTCGCGGTCGGCGGCAACCGAGGCTCGGCAAACACGCTCGCCGCCGGGATCATTATCAGTTCTGCCGATGCAACGTCATGGACGAGGCGTGAAACGCTGCCGGACGCGGCGGTGCTTTCAGTTACGTATGGCGCGGGAACGTTTGTCGCAGCGGCGCAGAACTCCTACAGGCTAACACCGGCGCTTTGGGTCTCCGATGACGGCTACTCGTGGGAACCGCGAGGCGTCAACGTCAACCACTGGCCCGATGCGCGGGTCGCGTACGGAAACGGCGTGTGGGTGTTGGCCGGCAGCGGGTTCGATAGCATCTACTTTGACACCGGCGCGATTGCCATTTCCACAAATCTGCAGAGTTGGTCTCAGGTTGTCTCGAACACCGCGGCTGCTTCTGCCATCGTTTACTCGCAGGGCAAGTTCGTGATGTCCCGTACGGACGGCACCGTGCTGATCTCTTCAGATGGCAGGACGTGGATCAACCCGCACGGGGAGTACTCGCGCGACGCTCTCTACGACGTCGAATATGTCAATGGTGGCTGGCTCGGTCTCGCCTACGATCGTCTTCTCGGGTCGGCAGACGGGGCCGCGTGGACAAACATCGTGGTCTTCACGAATAATTTCGATGCGCTGGCTTGTGGAAATGGCGCCTGTGTCGTCGCCAGTTATTGGCAGGTTTGGAGGTCTTCAAATCTCGTGGATTGGACAAACGTGACTGCTGGACTTGGCGAATCCTTCGCGCCCGGGATAGCCAACGTGACTTTTGGAGGAGGTTTGTTCGTTGCTGTTTCGTCCATCGACGGCACGGCTTTCACGTCGAGCGATGGCCTGGAGTGGTCACGCTGGCAGGTTACCGCTCCGGAGACAGACATGCATCTTCAAGGTATCGCTTACGGCGGTGGCCGCTTTGTCGCGGTTGGGCCCGAGGCGCTAGCGACGTCCCCCGACGGAACGAACTGGCATGCTGTCCAGACCAACTTCATCCACATGTCAACCGTCACCTGGGGCAATGGCCGCTTCGTCGCTGTCGGGCCATATGGCAGTATGACAACAACCGATGGCACAAACTGGCTCTCGCAATCCGTGACGCAGTTCCGGGTTTCAGATGTGGCGTTCGGCGGCGGATTTTTTGTGGCCATCGGAAATCACGACCCGTATGCGAGCGTTGAAGCGCCTGTCTGGGTTTCGACCGATGGGTTGAATTGGTCACGGCGTCACTTGCATGTCGCGCGATTCCTCTACACCGTGACGTTCGGCAACGGCACTTTTCTGGTCACTGGCATGTCCGGCATCGTCCTCCAGTCTGATCCGGTTGTGAATCTAACGGTGCAGATCGGTCCCGAGCCGCAACTGACGTTGTCGGGCTCCGCCGGGCGTTCCTATCGTATCGATCACGCCGATGGCCCTCACGCGGCCTGGCGGCCTCTGCGCACTGTCTTCCTGGATACTGGCAGTATGACCCTGAACGATGGGGAAGCGGCTCCGACTCGGTTTTATCGAGCTGTCCTTCTACCCTAGAACAGGGCCCTTCCGCCTCTCTCCCTTCACTTCCTCGGCTTAGAACCTGCTCCATGGCCGAAAGTCTTTGGAATGCGACGCACCTGAAAATGAAAACCAACGATTTATTGGCAAAGACCGTCATTTTGACGGCGCTTATATTGGCCGACCGGTCGGCCCTCGGACTTGAGATTGCCGATGCCGCCGGCACATGGCGGATCATTAATTTCTCGATGCCAAGCCGACTGACGGTGCAGACAGACATGCACCGCGTTGTTACGGGAATCACCGAAGCCGAACATTTCGAGAACTCCACCGGCACGCTCAACGTGCAGGCCAATGGCTCCTTTTCCGGTTCAGTTCCGGACCCGATTACCGGGACGATCGCCCTGGGCGGGCAAGGCGAACTGATTGTCAACGCGAACAGCCAGGATGGTCCGCAGACGTTGACTTTCCACATCAATCGCACCGCCGACTTCATGACGACGTGCGGCACCACGCCCGACGGCTTCAATGATTTGATTCTTGGGCTGCGCGCTCCCGCGGCATTGCAGGCCAGCGACCTTGCCGGACAATGGAATGCCACCGCGTTCCAGACTCCGCATCACCTGGTCCTCGAAAGGAATTCGTCGAACCAGGTGATCAACATTCGCGGCCTCGGCTCCTTCGGAGTTTACGGCGGTGTGATGACGATCAACACGAACGGCACGCTGAGCGGCCAGATTGAAAATCCGTTCACCGGCACGATTGACAGCGCGGCGAATGGATTGGTCAACGTTACCATCAACGGTGAAGAAGGCCCGGAGCCGCTCACCTTGTTTGTCAATGCGAGCAAGGATGTCATGGCGCTGCTCCAATCCAGATTTGATGCCAACGACAATCATCAGGAGCTCATGATTTTTCAGAAAGCTCCCACCAACAATGCGGCCCGCGATCTCGCGGCGCACTGGCGAATCATCACGTTCAACGCGCCGATGTTGACACAGGTCACGGACACTTTCGGGCGCGTGACTGGACTTGGCGGTTCGACCACGTTCGAGGTCGCCCGACAGAGTCTTGTTGCGGGACACGATGGTTTCTTCACAGCCCAGGTCGGCGCCGTTGCCACGGGCACATTCACTCCGGCCTCCTCCGGCCTCGTGACCGTGAACGTCCAGGTGCCGGGCGAGGGCTCCGATACGTTCAGCTTCCAACTGAACAGCAGCCAAACGCTCCTGTCCTCATCGCGCGACATCGGCGATGGTTACGAATTGCTTTTAGTCACGAAATCAGCGCCCGCCTCCGGACCTGTTCGGGATTTCGGGCTCGTCAGCATTCCTGACGTTGCGGGCATGACACTGAATTGGGCGGCCACGACCAATGGCGGCTTGCAGGTGAGCACCAACCTCACAAGCTGGCAGACAATTTCCAATACAGTAGGCCAGCACTCCTACACTGCCCCCGTGGCCGGGCCAGCGGTGAACTTCTACCGCACGGTCGAATTCACGCCGTAACTCCAGGCTGCCTGCGAAGGACGGCGCGGGCCGCCAGATAACCGCACATGCCGTGAACGCCGCCACCCGGTGGTGTTGAACTGGAGCAAATAAAGATTCGCGCGTTCGGTGTCGCGTACGGGTTCCAGCGCGGCAGCGGTCTGAATAAAAACTGCAGCAGGTCATTCGCTCCTCCCGAGATGTCGCCGCCGATCATGGCTGCGTTGTGCGCCTCGAGTTGCGCCGGGCTCATGGTGTGACGCGCCACAACGCGGTCGCGAAATCCCGGCGCGAAGCGCTCGATCTGCGCCTCGATGCGCGTCGTCATGTCCTCCGTGCATCCGTTCGGCACATGGCAATACGCCCATCCGGTCTGCTTGCCCGCGGGGCTGCGCGCGCCGTCGAAGACCGATTGTTGCGCGAGAAGCACGAACGGCTTTTCAGGCGCCGTTCCGCAGGCCACCTGGCCTTCGGCGTGGAAAAATTCCTCGTATGTTCCGCCGACATGAACGGTCCCGGCGCGCGCGCACTCCGGATTCCTCCATGGGATCGGGCCGTCCAGCGCCCAGTCCACTTTGAAGATGCCGGACCCGCGCTTGAAGCTAGCAAGTCGCGCGCGATAACGCCCCGGCAAAGCGTCGCCGCAGATCGACGCGATCTGCGGCGGATTGAGGTCGAACAGAATCGCTTTGGTTGGGGGAAGTTGATCAAGCGCCGTCACGCGCCGGCCCAACTCCAGCACGCCGCCGTGCTCTGCGAAACGGCGCACAAGCGCGTTCGTGATTTCCTGCGAGCCACCGCGAACAAAGGGCCAACCGGCGACATGGCCCGATAACGCCAGGACAAGTCCGAACGACGCGGTGCCTGGTCGGTCGAGCGCCAGGATCGAATGCGCGGCGCAACCTCCAAAGAGAGCGCGCGCCTTTGCGCTTGCGAAGCGGCTCTTCACGACCGAGTCGCAGGAGCGCAGTCCGAGCAGTCCGAAGCGGAGCTTTCGCCAGAGAGCGCTGCGGTCGAACCACATCGGCCCAAGCAGGCTCTCAATAAATCTCTGGTCTGCAAAAGGCCGCAGCAGATCGAGCCACGCTTTGCCATCCCCGCCCAGTTCCGTGGCCGTCGCCTCCATTGACCTCTGTAGTGTGACCACTTGCCCATCGGGCAGTGGATGAGCGAGAGCAATTTCCGGCGACACGTATTTCGCGCCGAGTTGCTCCAGTCCGATTTCCCGAAAGGCGGGCGACAACACCGCCATCGGAAATACTGCCGAACAGATATCGTGGAGGTAGCCGGGCAATGTGAGTTCCGCCGAGCGACAACCGCCGCCGGGCGCATCGCTGGCCTCCAGAACCAGAACTGAAGCCCCGGCTTTCGCCAGCGTGATTGCCGCCACAAGTCCGTTAGGGCCGCTGCCAACCACTACTGCGTCATAACCACGTTGTCCATGCGACATGGATCGACATACGATTGATGCCGAAACTGGATTGGCAAGCCCGTTCGCGAATGTTACTGATCGATCAGGCACCCTGTTTCCCCGTGAGGGGGCCAATCGATCAAGGAGTAAGTTCAGCGACGTAGCGCTCGCGGTACACGCGCGGAGTCATACCGGTAATATCCCGAAACTGATTGGTGAAGGCGCTTTGATCGCTGAAACCGAATATCAAGGCGATCTCGGCGATCGTCCGTCCGGAGTGGGTGAGTTCGCAGGCGGCGGCGTGGATTCGGGACTGAATAACGAACTGTTGGATGGTCATGCCGAAGGCGCGGCGGAATAGTCGCTCCAACTGACGTTCCGAAAACCCAACGTGGCGGGCAATCCTGGAGACCCTGATCGGCTCACTCAGATGGTCGCGAATGTAGTCGGCGGCTTTCCCTACCGGGCCAAGGTGCGCGAACATGCCCCGGCGGCCCTGGAGGGTCTGAATGGTGCCAAGCAAACCGACGACGTTGCCGCGGGTGTCGCGCAGCGGGTATTTGTCGGTGATGATCCAGTCCCGCACGCCTTGTTCGTTGAACCACATCTCAAGGATGTTGCGCCGCGGCCTGCCATGGCGCAGGACCCATTCGTCGTCGCTGAGGTATTTGTTGGCCAGTTCGGGCACCACAAGGTCCCGATCGGTCAGGCCGATCATGTCACCTTCCGTTTTGAAACCCAGCCGCGTGATGGAACCCTGACTGACGGCCATCAGCCGACTTTGCGCGTCTTTCACGAAATACAGGACACCGGGCAGGTGATCCAGGGCCTGAAGCAATTGCGCTGGATCAATCCGTGCAAAGAAATCAGCCCGCAAGCGGGCCAGGCCCCGGGAGGCGGCGTCGACGCGGTCCGCTCGCCGGCGCGATTTTTTCCTCGCGCGGTGAGCGACGGATTTACGTATAGGCAGCATACGGGCGCCAGTTGTGAGGCGACCACAGAACCGCGCTGACAGTGGAACGTGGCCGGATTCTTCAACTTTTTGTCGCCAAAGTTCAAGACTCGATTTGCCACGGCCATGAGTGTGGGAGTGTGCGAACACCATCGACCGAAGGACAGCATGACGCCTGCGGACGGCCGGCTGGCACAGCGACGTCTGGTATCGAGTGCGGTGGAATTCTCGCAGAAACAGTCAAACCTATTTTCCCGGAGAGCCACGCATGAATGCACTTGAACGAAGCAGCCGTGTGGGAGTCGTCGCTTTGGTCCTGGCGTTGTTCTCCCCGCTGCTGTTTGGGGCCGAGAATCTTGCCTTATCCGGCGGCGGCCTCCTCGGACTAAAAGACTCGCTGGACAGCGGTCCTGGAACGGAAAGGCCGTTCTACAACGCAGGGAGTCCCTCCTTCATCAATGATGGCAATCTGACCACAAGGGTGGATACCTACAATGGCAACGGCACACAGACGGTGAGTTATGTGGGAATATATTGGGACCAGCCGCTCGCGACGCCCGTCGTGCACCTGGATCTGACTCTGGCGCTGTTTGGCAACGGAGGCTGGTTTGGAGTTAACGAAATTGGACCCAGCTCCGGGGGCACGCTCACTGACGAACATCTCGTTCAGCCGCGTGTCGAAGTGACCCGGGACGGTGGCGGAACCTGGGAAACCGTGGCGTCCAGTGCCGACTACTATCTCGCCCTGCGCGGAAGCCCCATTGGCGCTCCCAACAGCGCCACGGCCCGATTCACTCTGGCCGAAGCCGCCTCCGGTCTTAACGGCATTCGGATCATCGGAACGGAAGGTGGCACGGTCAGTGGCGGATTCCTGGGGGTGTTTGAACTCGCGGTATTTGCCGCCGGAGTCGATTCGGACGCGGACGGAATGGAAGACGATTGGGAAACAGCTTACCAGCTTAGTGTCGGGACAAACGATGCGGGGGGCGATGCGGATAGCGATGGGCGCACGAACCTCCAGGAATACACGGCTAAAACCAATCCGAAGCAGGCCGATACCGATGGCGACGGGTTGAGCGACGGAACCGAGGTCAACCAGCACGGCACGCACCCACAGCGGCTGGACACGGATGGCGATACCCTGAGCGACGGCCACGAACTGACAACACTGCATACCAATCCTTTGGCCAAAGACACAGACAGTGACGGGTATGGCGATGGGATGGAGGTAAGGCTGGGAACTGACCCGACGAATCCAGAGAATTATCCGGAGAATATTGCCATCCTCGGACAGGGAATTGTCGGAGGAAAGCCCGCCATCGACAGCGGTCCCGAAACGGAAACTTACTATGCCAATTCGGGTTCACCGGCCAACGTCAACGATGGCAATCTTAACAGCAAGGTTGATACCTATGGGCGAGACTTTCCCGTCAGCTTTGTTGGAATCGTATGGTCCGCTCCGCTCAGTAAACCGGTGGCTGATCTCGATCTAACGCTGGCGCTGTTCAGCAACGGCGGCTGGTTCGGCGCGAACGGGATTGATCCGGGCGGCGGTGGACAGCTTGCCGCGGAGCACCTCGTGGAACCACGCGTGGAAGTCACGACCGATGGAGGCCTCACCTGGAACGTGGTCGCTCACACGTCGGATTACATCCCTACGCTCACCGGCCACGGCATTGGCGGAGGCCAGTATCCAAACCCCAATCCGGTGACGGCGACTTTTACTCTCGGGCAGCCCGCCGTGGGCATCAATGGCATCCGCCTGGTAGGCACGGATGGCGGAACGGCCGGCAACGGGTTTTTAGGGGTGTTCGAGCTGACGGCGCGTACGCCGGTGGCCGACACGGACAACGACGGAATGCCGGACTCATGGGAGCGGGTTAACGGCCTGATTGTGGGCACCAATGATGCAGCGGCGGACTTTGACAGTGATGGTCTGTCGAACCTGGAGGAATTCACGGCCCAAACGGACCCGAGGACGTCGGACACCGATGGTGACGGGCTAAGCGACGGGCTTGAGATCAAGACGCACATGACCAATCCACTTCGTGCCGATACCGATGGAGATGCATTGAGGGATTCAGATGAGGTGAACACGTACCGAACCAACCCGCTGCTCAAAGACACGGACAACGATCGCTTCTCGGATTTTGTGGAAATTGCTGAAGGGACAGACCCGACCAGCGCGGCGAGTGTTCCAAACAACATCGCTCCTTTGGGGAGAGCGGTTCTGGGAAGAAAGCCTGCGATCGATAGCGACACGACTTCCGAAATCCTGGTCTTTAACTCCGGAACCGCCGCCAACATCAATGATGGCAATTTCAACACGCGGGTCGACAATTATGGGCGAGTCGAGCCCGTAAGCTTCGTAGGAATCATTTGGGACGAGCCGTTGACTAACAATGTCATCGATTTGGAATTGACGCACGCCCTGTTCAGCAATGGCGGGTGGTTTGGAACCGGTGGCATCGATCCCGGAGCGGGAGGCTTACTCGCCGATCAACACGTCGTTGAACCGCGTGTTGAGATCACAACCGATGGCGGGCAGACCTGGGACGTGCCCTTCTATACTTCGGATTATCGCACGGCCTTGATTGGGACGGGTATTGGCGGCGGCGCCTTCCCCAACCCGAACAGGGCTACCGCGAAATTCACGATCGAGCCGACGCGAGACATTGACGGGATTCGACTTGTCGGAACGCACGGCGGCACGGCGGCCGGGGGATTCCTGGGCCTTTTCGAACTGGCAGTCCATACCGACATGATTCAAATGCCCAGGTTGTTCAACATCTCAACTGTGGGTGGCGAATTGCGCTTTGAATTCGAGTCGCAGGCGGGCGTGTCACACGTGGTGCAGTTTAAGACCTCGTTGAGCGATGCGAATTGGCAGACCCACACCACCATTGGGGGTGATGGCGCTCGCAAGCAAGTTATCTACAATATGGCCGGAACCCAACGGATCTTCCGCGTTTCGAACCAACGCTGAAAAGGGTGAGTAAAAGTCGTAAAAATGAACAAAGGGAAGGCATGCGCGACGGCTCCGATTGAAAAGAGGCTGAACTTGAAGGTTGAACATTACACAAGGGATGGCGTAAGATACTTAATCGCCGGAAGCGTTTGTACGCGAAGTACTTGGAATACCCGACCTTCCGCCGTCGTCAAATGGAATTAGTTATTGCTTTGGCATGAACCGCTTTCTGAATCTGAGCAGCGTCACAATTCTTATGGGTTTGCCCTTCCTGGGCTTTGCTGCCGACGCAAAGAAAGAGGTTTCGACGGAGCCTGCGCCCCCGGTTCCCGCCATCAAATCGCTGCAGATCGAGCCTGCTTCATTGACGCTTAAAAACGGACGTGACGAACGGCGCGTGCTCGTGCTGGGCAAAACGGATTCGGGCGCGTTGATCGATTTGAGTTCGGTGGCTGTGTTCAAGTCCGAAACCGCGGCGGTCGCGGTCGACCCCGGAAGGTACGTCCACGCGAAAGCAAAAGGCGAAGGCGTCATCCGAATTTCGGCGGCAGGCAAGGAAGCGCAGTTGCCGATAAAAGTGGAGGACGCGGCGATGCCGCCGGTGCGTTTCGTGCGGGACATCGAGCCGCTGCTCAGCAAGGTCGGCTGCAACGCCGGAACATGCCACGGCTCGGCCAAGGGCAAGAACGGATTCAAGTTGTCCCTGCGCGGATACGATCCCGAATTCGATTACCAGGCTTTGGTCAACGATTTATCGGGGCGCCGCTTCAATCGCGTGAACGTCGACGAAAGTTTGATGCTTTCAAAACCCACCGGTGAAGTCCCGCACGAGGGCCGGCAAGTAATCAAACCAAAGTCACGCGAATACAATTTGGTCCGCGACTGGATCGCCGAAGGCGCTTCCTATGAAGAACTCGCTGCCGGCCGCGCGAAGAAGATCGAGATTCTGCCGAGCGAAGTGGAGATGGATTTGCCCGGGCGCACGCAGCAGTTGCTCGTCGTCGCGACTTACCCCGATGGAAGCACGCGCGACGTCACGCGCGAAGCGGTCTTCGAGAGCAGCAATTCAGACGTCGCGAGCATCAAAGAGAACACGATCAGTTCCGTCCGCCGGGGCGAAGCGGCGATTTTGATTCGCTACGAAGGTTTGTATTCCGCGCGCCAGGTTACCGTGATGGGCGACCGCAGCGGCTTCGAATGGGTCAAGGTCCCGGAATACAATTACATCGACAAACACGTGAATGCGAAGCTCAAGCGGATGAAAATTCTGCCCAGCGACGTGTGCACCGATGCGGAATTTGTGCGCCGCGTTTATCTCGACTTGACGGGCCTGCCTCCGGCCGCGGAAGTCGCACGCGCGTTCATCGATGACAAGGCCGAGAGCCACGCCAAACGCGAGAAACTCGTCGGCGAGTTGATCGGCAGCTAGGATTTCGTAAAGCAGTGGGCCAACAAGTGGGCCGACTTGTTGCAATGCACCAGCTAGAGCCTCTGCCAGAAGGGCGTGTGGCTGTTCCGCAATTGGATTGAGAAATCAGTCGCCGAGAACAAGCCTTACGACAAGATGGTCCGTGAGCTTTTGACCGCCGAAGGCAGTTGCTACGAAAACCCGGCTGTCAACTACATGCGCGTCCTGCGCGAGCCGGGCAAGATCACCGAAGACGTGAGCCAAACCTTCCTCGGCGTCCGTTTCAATTGCAACAAGTGCCACGATCATCCCTTCGAGAAGTGGACGCAGAACCAGTATTACGAGTTTGGCGCGTATTTCGCGCAGGTGTCGATCAAGCGCGGTTTCCTCGGCAAGGAAGTCATCCGCAACAACACGGGCGACGCGACGCCCGTCACCGGCGAAGAAATTGTCTATCGCAATTACGCCGGCGGCGAGGTGAAGCATCCGAAAAGCGACATGGCGGTCGCGCCCAAAGTCCCGTTCGGCGACGCCAGGGCCGTCGGTGAAGATCGGCGCGATGCGTTCGTGGATTGGCTCACGTCGAAAGACAACCCGCTGTTCGCCAAGTCGATGGCCAACCGCGTGTGGAGCTACTTCCTCGGCAAGGGAATCATCGATCCCGTGGATGACATTCGCGCCAGCAACCCGGCGAGCAACCCCGAGTTGCTTGACGCGTTGACCGATGAATTTGTGAAGGGCGGCTTCGACGTGCGAAAGTTGATGCGCACGATTTGCCTCTCGCGCACCTATCAACTCTCAATCGCGGGGAACAAATGGAACGAAGATGATCGCGCCAATTTCTCGCACGCTATTCCGCGGCGGTTGAGCGCGGAACAGATGTATGACGCGGTGATGATCGCGACCGGCACGCGCCCTAATTTCAACGGGATGCCGCAGGGCATGCGCGCGGCCGAAGTGCCGGATGGCAACGTCAAGGGCGACGACTTTCTCGCGCTGTTCGGCCGGCCCAAGCGCATGTCGGCCTGCGAATGTGAACGCACGTCAAATATCACGTTGTCGCACGCGCTTAGTATGATCAACGGCGTAACGATCAGCGACGCCATCAACAAGAGTGACAGCCGCATCGCGAAAGTTGTCGAGGCCAACAGCGATGATAAGAAGGTTGTCGAAGAAATCTATCTGACGTGCCTGAACCGTTTGCCGAGCGAGAAGGAGCTCGCCGCCATTGACTTGACCAAGGGACCGAGACTCGAAGTAGCGCAGGACGTGGCGTGGGCGCTGATCAACAGCCCCGCGTTTCTGTTTAACCGATAGGAAAACTATGATCTCAATACCTGGAAAACCTGGCAGCACGTGCGACGGATTCAGCCGGCGCGAATTTCTGCGCGTGGGCGGAGCGGGAATCATGGGCATCAGCCTCGCTGACATTCTGCGGCTGCAGGCCGCCGCGAGCACCGCGCCCGACGCCGCCAAGGCCAGGCACGGCTGGGGCAAGGCAAAGTCCGTGATCCTGGTGTTCCTCCAGGGCGGGCCGAGCCACATCGACATTTGGGACCCCAAACCAGATGCGCCTTCCAACGTGCGCGGCGAGTTCAAGCCCATCAAATCGAACGTGCCAGGAATCCTGCTCAGCGAAACCATGCCGTTGCTCGCGAAGCAGATGGACAAGGCGACGTTGATCCGCTCGATGAGTTACACTCCGGCGGGGCTGTTCAATCATACCGCCGCGATTTACCAACTGATGACCGGCTACACGCCGGACCGCGTCTCGCCTTCGGGCCAGCTCGAGCCGCCCGCCGCGAACGATTTTCCGCACGCTGGTTGCCAGATTTCGCGCCTCAAACCGCCGGAGGTGCCGATGCTCCCGTTCGTGATGCTGCCGCGGCCACTGCAGGAGAGCAATGTGATCGGCAAGGGCGGGACCGCGGGCTTTCTCGGCGCCGCGTTTGATCCGTATTACTTTTATCAGGACCCTAACGCCGAAATAAAACTCGACGACCTCACGATGCGCAAAGAGGTGTCCCGGGAGCGCCTGGACCGGCGCGCGAGTCTGTTGAAGCAGGTCGAGGCCGCCATGCCCGAAATGGAGAAGGCCGTCGCCAGCTACGCGCTGGACACGTATTACCAAAAGGCCTTCGACCTCGTCTCCTCGGGCCGCGCCCGCAACGCCTTCGATCTCACGCAGGAACCGGCCAAGGTGCGCGACCGTTACGGGCGCCACACGTTTGGACAGGGCTTGCTCCTGGCGCGCCGCCTCATCGAAGCAGGCACGCGATTCGTGCAGATGAACTGGCCCGCCGTCGCCAACGGCAATCCGATGGTCGATGCATGGGACACGCACGCCGCGAACTTCGGGCCATTGAAGAATCTGCATTGTCCGAAGCTCGACAGCGGGTTGTCCTCGTTGCTCGAAGACATGGACGAACGCGGAATGTTGAAGGAAACGCTGGTGATCGCGATCGGCGAATTCGGCCGTTCGCCGCGTCTCGGCGTGAGCACCTCCGGCAATGGCAACGCCCCGGATGGCCGGGATCATTGGCCGTATTGTTACACCGCGCTCGTCGCGGGCGCCGGCATTCGCCGCGGAGCGTTGTATGGCAAGTCCGACGCAACGGGATCATCGCCGGTCGAAAACCCGGTGCACCCGGTGCAAATGCTGGCGACGGTTTATCACGCCCTTGGCATCGATCCGCATACGATCGTTTACAACCACCTGAACCAGCCACGCGAGTTGGTGCAGGCCGAGCCAGTCACGGCGTTGTTCGGTTAATCGGTAGCGCAGATTTTGAGTAAGTAGCGCAGACTTCCAGTCTGCTGTATCGCAGGTTTCCAACCTGCGGGCTGTCCGGTTGGCGAACATCTTGCCGATTAGAAATCGGCGCTACGAAGGTTTTGTGCGAAAGGCATCTTACATTTTAGCTGTCATTGCGGTCCCGCTCCTCGCGGCGGCGCAAGGCATTCCAAAGATCACTTCCATTTCTCCAGAGTGGATTCAGCGCGGCACGACCGCGGACATCACCATCTCCGGTGAGAACCTCGGCAGCGCTACCGGCTTCATATTCAGCGGCGAGCCCGGCTTGAGCGCCACGAACCTGCCGGCGCCGTCGATGGCCAAGCCTTCCGTGACGATCGAGTCAACCCTCGGTGGAATCACGCGCAGCGAGCCGGCTCCCGCCCGCGATCAGAAGCGTGTCGTCGCGCGCGTCACCGCCGCCGCGGACACCTCCCTGTCCCCGCGCGAACTGCGCGTCCAGACTCTCGGCGGCATCTCGAGCCCCCTCCAACTCAACGTGGGCCACTTGCCGGAATTGCGCGAAGCCGGATCGAACAACGCGCTCGAACAGGCGCAGGAGATCAAGCTGCCCGTCACGCTCTCGGGTGTGGTTTCGGCGTCGGCGCAGATTGATTATTTCAAGTTCAAAGGCACCAAAGGCGAGGAACTCGTGTTCGAAGTCGATGCCGCGCGCC
>Ga0137340_1000130_pt1 | contig 17104 bp, 16 predicted proteins | sample EasRivERMLT400_2_FD_102295 | JGI IMG/M metagenome (GOLD analysis project Ga0137340, IMG submission 102295) | Soil microbial communities from meander-bound floodplain in the East River, Colorado, USA - East River MetaG ERMLT400_2 | ecosystem: Environmental > Terrestrial > Soil > Floodplain ...
CATATGGCTTTACAACACGGCGCAAACAATCGTTGAGGCGACGTGCGTTTGTCTTTGTCTACCGTAACGGCACTTACGAAACTATGCGGTGATCACCCCGAAGTGCGCATGGCCATCGGCCCAGGCGGAACTTCCGGCCGGACGACGACTTCGATCAAGCCGAGGGCAGGGTTGGCGAGCTTCCGGAAGACGGCGTGGCTCAAGTCAATGACGCGGCCGTCGCGCACCAATCGGTTGTGCGGGCCACGATCGGTAATGGTGACCAGAACGCTGCGCGCCGGTTGAGGATTCAAGACCTTTGGGTCTGTCTTGAGCGTGACCAGAACGCGCGTTCCCAGGGGATAAAACCACGATGCCGCGGTGAGCTTGTCCGGGTCAAAGCGCTGGCCGTTGGCCATCAGTCTTCCACGATGATCTTCGCCGTACCAGGATGCGTGGCCGACCTGTGTAGCGGGGCGGCTGAGCGACAACCGGGCGGCGTTGGCAGGAGTGGAAGAGATCGCGGGCGTAGCGCTCGGTGGGGCCACTTGCGCATGGACGGCGCATGCCCACAGAACGGCGCAATATACCCCGATCTTCATAATTCGAATTGCACCAGCTTAAGGGGGCTGGCCGGGTCGCGTGAATTGGGGTTTTAGCCCTAAGAGTATTAGAGCTTTGCCCCATGTGCCCTACCCGCGGAAATACCTAGCATGCCCTGACAACAATGAGACGTGAGACCAGCGAAGCCCGTGTTGCGTCACGGGTGATCAATTGCGTTGTCTCGACCAGGGCGCTGAAATGACGGAAACCGGACTGCAAAACAAGGACATGATCGCCATGCTGGCGCTGCCAATGGCGGTCATCGCCGGCACAGTCCTGCTTTCGCTGCTGCCGCGCCTGCGGGATGCCGCGTTCTTCCTCCTGGCCGGCGGCCAGGTGGTGAGTGATCGCGCGGACATCAACATCTTCAGCAGCGAATGGTACCGCGGCACCACCCGCGGGTTCGAACTCTCTTTCGTCGATGTGCTGGCGTGGACGTTGATCCTGACAACGATCCTTACGCCCATGCGCCATCAAAAGCGGCTCTATTGGCCGATGAGCTTCAGCTTCATGGTGCTTTATCTCGGGGTCGCGATATTTTCAGTGGCCACGTCGGAGCCGAAGCTTTTCGGGGCCTTTGAAGTGTCAAAAATCATGCGCGCCATCGTCGTGTTTTGGGCGGCGGCGCTCCACATCCAGAGCGAGCGCGAATTGAAAACCCTGGTGCTGGCGATTGCGACCGCCGTTTTGTTGCAAGGGTTGCTCTCTATCAAGCACCGCGTTTTCATGCATATCGACCGCGCCACCGGCACACTCACGCACGCCAACAGTTTGTCCATGTACCTTTGCCTCACCGGTCCGGTGCTCGTGGCGGCGGCAACTTCCAACTGGAGCAGGTGGATTCAGTATTACTGTTACGGGGCCCTCGCGTTTGCGGCCATCGGCATTCTTCTTTCCGTGTCACGCGCAGGCATTCCAACGTTTGCCCTGGTCTGCCTCGGCGCCGCGGCTTTCTGCTTTTCGTGGAAGATTACCGTAAAGAAACTCGCGATCACGCTCTTGCTCATGTGCGGCCTCGCGGGAGTCGTCGCGTTGTCATGGGATAAACTGGCCGAGCGCTTCGGATCAGCCACGCTCGAAGATGAGATAGACACCGGGGGCTTCGAAAACCGTGGCCAGTATTTCGGCCTTGTGGCCGCAATCCTCCGCGAGAAAGAAAGAGGCGTCGGCCTCAACAACTGGTCTTACTGGGTCAGCAAACGATACGGCGCACTCACCGGTCATCCGTACGAAGATTACGATGACCTCCCGCAGTCGATGCTCGACAGCCCGATCGTTTACGATTGGGGCCCGAAGTACGCTCCACCGGCCCACAACCTCGGAGTTATCACCGTCGGCGAAATGGGTTGGATCGGCTTCTGGGTGTTTGCCGCGCTGTGGCTTCGCTGGTTTTGGCTGACAGGCAGCTTTTTGTGGCGGCGCTCGCCCGACCCTCTCCGCCGGATGGGCATCGGAATTTTCTTCGGAGTTTGCGGCGTGTTCCTGCAAAGCCTGACCGAATGGGTATTTCGCCAGACCGCGATCTTCCTCACGTTTCATATCCTGATTGGAACCGCAGCCAGCTTGTATTTCCTGCGGCACCGCAAATGGGCCTACCAGGAAGCCCTCGACGAAGAACCTGTCCCCCAACGGGTCGTCCCGGTCCGCCAGAAGACCCCTCTCCCCGAACATGCGAGTCGCGCACATATTGAGAAAGTATAACCCCGCCGAGTGGGGCGGAACCGAAACCGCGCTCGAACGGCTCTTCGACGGCCTCTATCCATCGGTCACGCCGGTGATCTATTGCCCGCGGCTGAAAAATGGCTGCGCAAACGGCGCGCGTGATCCGTTCACGGAGCGCGGATATCCTCTCAAGCGCTTCCGCGCGTGTGTGCCCGTGTGGGGGCTGTCGAAACAGGAGCGCGCACAAATGGTGTCCGTCGGAGGCAATCTCTTTTCGTTTGATCTCGTGCCTGCCCTTTGGCGCGAGCCAGGCGTGGCCGTCATTCACTCGCACGCCCTCGGCAGGCTGGGCGGGATCGGCCTGACCATAGCCAAACGGCGCCACCTGCCATTTGTCGTTACGATTCACGGGGGCTTTCTCGATCTACCGCCCGCGTTGCGCCAGCAAATGAACGAACCCGGCTATCACGGCGTTGAATGGGGCAAGTTCCTCGGCGCTGTTTTCAATTCGCGCAACGTCGTGCCGGAAGCCGATGCCGTGCTTACCTGCAACGAACGCGAAGCAGCTTTGCTGCGGGAAAAATTCCCGCGCAAACGCATTCGCGTGCAACAACATGGTGTCCCGATGAGAATGTTTGAAGAGGATTGCCGCGCCGCCGCGCGCGCGGCGTTCCCGCAGATCGCGGGCAAACAACTTGTGCTGCTCGTCGGCCGCGTCGATCCGGTGAAGAACCAGGGCTGGGTCCTGGAACGCGCGCCCGCCATCCTCCTCAAGCATCCCAACGTCGTGTTCATGTTTGCCGGCGCCTGCACGGACGCGGAATATGGCCGAGCGCTCGAAGCGCGCATAGCGGAACTCGGGCTTGAAGAGAAAGTGCTCGTGCCGGGTGGCTTTTCTCCGGGGGATCCTCGCCTGATCGGCCTGATGCAACAGGCGTCGGTTGTGGTGCTGCCTTCGACTTCCGAGACATTTGGATTGGTCATCCTCGAGGCCTGGGCCGCAGGAGCGCCAGTGATCTCGAGCCGGACGTCGGGAGGTTGCGCGTTAATCCGCCAGGGCGAAAACGGCTGGCTGTTCAATCTCGAAAACCCGCAGGCATTTCACGATGTCCTCGATCGCGTGCTCAAAGACCCGAGCCGCGCCCGCGTGATGGCCGAGCAGGGACGCGAACTGGCTCGTGAAAAATATGACACGCGCTTTCTCGCCGGCCAGGTCCGCGCCCTTTACGAAGAACTTGTTGAGGAAAAGTCCTGGCACTCCCGGCACAAGGAGCCGGCTGCCCAACTATGCGCTACGTAATTATTCGCGACGACGACACGAACGCGCTGACCCCCGTCGATTGCCTGGAGCAACTCTACCGTCCTTTTCTCGACCGCGGCTTTCCGGTCAACCTCGCGACGATTCCGAACGTGCGGACTGATGTAAAAATTCCTTCCGGCGAGTTTGAAGGCTTTCTCTCTGTAACCCCCGACGTAAGGAGGGGGCCAATTGAAGAAACACTTCCCATCGGCATGCACACGGAACTGTTGCGCTACCTCAAAGCCAATCCCGAGTACCACATCGTTCATCACGGCTGGCAGCACGATTATTTTGAGTTCGACCGACCGGATGCCGCCGATGTTGCGCGGCGGCTCGATGCAGGCCGCAGGCAACTGGAGGAAGCGGGGCTCGGTGCGCCGCGCACATTCGTGGCGCCGTATGACAAACTTTCACGCGCGGCGATGCGCGAAGTCGCGAACCGCTTTCGTGTCCTCTCCACGGGTTGGTACGAATTGCGCCGGCTGCCGCTTCCATGGTGGCCGCAGTATCTTGTGAAGCGCAGCACGCAACGACCGCACTGGCGGGTCGGCGAAACGACTCTTCTCACGCACCCCGGCTGCCTGCTCTCCTGCCACCGTAATTACGCGGACATGCTCAAGAACATCCAGGAAACCATTTCCAGCCAGCGGCTCACGGTGCTGGTAACGCATTGGTGGGAGTACTTCCGCAATGGCAAACCTGATTCTGACTTCATTGACGTGCTCCACAGCACCGCGTCGCTGCTCGAAAGCGACCCCGAAGTTCGCGTGATCTCGTTTGATGATCTGATCGACTCCAGGGTGGATCTCAATTAGCCCAGGTTGCGGAGACTGACTTGCTTGGAGCGCGAGCGGCCTCGCTCGCAGATTCTCTTATGGGACTTCAGTCCCATAAATCGATATTTGAATCGACAAAATAGAACTCATTGTGGCTTAACTGCGCGCGGATGTTTAACCCCGATTAATTCTCGTGAGCAAGCGTGCCTTGAACTTGCCACAAAAGATTGCCCGGAATCACCCGTCCTGGCTTCCGGCTCTTTCAGTTTTCCTCGCGGCAGTTGCGGTGATTTGGTTGTACTCGTTTGCCGTGCCTCGGCGTGACAAACCCTTGCCCCTGCAAGCTGTTTCGTCGGGTAAGAGCCACAAAACCGCACCCCAATCGCTCTCGGACACAACCGAATTCGGACAGTTCGCACCTGCGACGGATGCCGAACGTGAATTGGAAAAGATGCTTCGTGGAAAGGACGAGGATATCGATCTTGTGTTAGCGAATTGGCTGATAGCGGCAGACATCCCGCAATTTGCAGACATGACGCGCGAGGCCTATTTCGCGCAACTGGACGCCATGACAAAACAGGTGCGCATGGAAATGGCGAGGATGCAAAAAGTGGCTGAGGGCAGGGGTCAGAATCCAGGGGATCCGGACGTGCGTTGCGCCATATTTTGCAACGCTGTCATTAAGCTGCGATTCGGATACCGTGAGGAATTTCGCGGGCATGATGTCGCCCCAGCCCGATTGAAGGCGCTCTACAGCGACGCAAACAATATCTTTCTGGCCGGCCTGCTCCGCACTCGCCGGGGCTCGTGCGTTTCGATGCCGTTGGTTTACCTGGTCATCGGTCGTCGTTTCGGCTTTCCGGTCTATCTCGTCGCGGTTGGAAAGCACTATTTCATTCGATGGGAAGAGCCTGGCTATCGCATGAACATCGAAACGACCCAGGTCGACAAAGTGTGGGTGACAGACGATGATTTAGCTTACGTTGAAGAGGAGGGCCTGACGCCCGAGCAAGTGAGTGGGAGCGAACTGCGAAGCCTGACCAACCGCGAGGTCATCGGTACGCTCTTCTTCGCTCGACAGGGACATTTGACGACAAGAAACGAAACTCAAGCGTGCATGGACCTCTCTCGGGCGCGCCACCTTGCGCCCGACGATCCTGCCATCAAAGCAACCCATGAAGCTGTTTTCACTTACTACGGCATAAAACCAGAACACCGATCGATCGAAAGCAGAGTCCGACCGAAGGCATAGAAGCAAAGATTGCATATGAGAAAATGGAACGTCCTCTACCCTGTAATCGCAGTGGCGCTTCTTCTGGCGCCTTTGACATCCCACGCGCGCTGGATGAAGCCCGAAACGGGGCGCTTCTGGACCATGGATTCTTACGAAGGCGACCAGAAGGAGCCTCAGTCACTCCACAAGTACGTCTTCTGCGCGAACGACCCCGTTAATAACGTCGATCCGAGCGGACAGATGACGATCGGTTCCGCTCTCACGACTGTCCACAGCATTGGGACGAGAGTCGAATTCGAAGCAGCACGGGCGGGGACCTATTCCACCGGCGTTGCCCAGGCAAGGGCCCTCGTTGAAATTGTGGGCGTCGCTACGGTTGGATACCTGGCCGCCGATCTCGCGATGGAGCGGACGGGTGTCCGGGAACACCTCGACAAAGCGAAGGAGGAATTTAAGAAGCGCTTCAAGAACAAGAGAATACCCAAGATTGTTCCCATGCCGGCATCGAGAATTCCCGCAGTGGCAGCGCACATTGCGACACACCAGGCTTTAAACCCTAACACCATGATCCTGACGAGAGCACCTGTAGGCAGGAATATCATTAACAGAGTGCGAATCATGCGCGGACGGAGTCCCGCAGGTCCTGGACTAAGTTGGGATGAATACCCGTTTGCCTCAACAATCGAAGGAGGTGATCCATGGACAGCTAGCGTTGTCCCCGTCCCAGTCAAAGAGAATTTGATTCAAGGCGGGATCATTTGGGGGAGCTATGTCGTGGAAAACATCCAACCCGGCGACAAGTTCGCGGTGGTTGTGACTCCCTAGTCGAAATGACAAAGACGTTGCTACAAAAATTCGAAAACGCACTCCGACAACGAAATCCTATATTAGCGGATCGCTTGGAGGGCGGTCTGCCCGAACGCCGCATCCGTGACATGCTTCATCGGGCGAAAGTGGAGGGCAACGTAGAACCAATTGTCGACCTTTTTGGATGGAAAAATGGTGCCCGAGCTGATCCCAGCGTCGCGCAGTACGCAAGCCCATTTCCTAATTCCGAGTACATCTTCATGGATTTGGAAATGATGGTCGTAGACTTCCGCGGATTCGATGAACTTGCCATGTATCATCCTCGCTATGCGAACGTGGTTGGGAAGTATTTTCCTGTGTTTTGGAATGGCTCTGATTGCTGGATGGCCGTCGATTTGGAGCCGAGTAACCAAAGCCAAGTTGTGCTGATAGAAGGTCAATTGGAAAACATAACCCGGCCACTATATGACTCGTTTCACGAGTTCCTGAAGGATGCCATCCGAGCCAATGAGGCAAATGACAAACTAACATGCTTCAAATAACGAAATGAGCAAAGCACTGCTGGAGCAATTTGAACGAGCCGTCCGCAAGCGAAATCCGGCGTTGGCTGATTCTTTGCAACCGGGCCTGCCTGAGGCTGACATTCGAGAAATGCTTCAGACCGAGGGTGTCCGCGGGCACATTGAGCCGATCGTGAGCTTCTTTGTGTGGAAAAACGGAACCGCGCTTGATCCTGACGTAACGCTCGGAGAAGCCAGTCCGTTCCCGGAGTCTATCTATTGTTTTGGCGATTTGAACACGATGATTGAGCACTTTGTCGGTTTCCATGAGGGCTTTGCTTATCATCCCAAATTTGAGGAGACTGATGGAAGATATTTCCCCCTCTTCTGGGACAATTCCACGGGCTATCTGGCGGTTGATTTACGCAGTCCAAAACATCGCGTCGTTCTTCTCGAGCCTGAATCGGAGGAACTCGCGAGCAGTGCGTACGCGTCCTTTGAGGAGTTTTTAAGGGATGCAATTCGGGCGAACGAGGAAGATGACGACTTGACCTGCTTTCAAATTCGCTAGGACATGATGCCTGTTCTCCGCTTTTAGCTGTGCCGTCGTATGTCCATTGAAATTACCTATCACAAGCTTTCAACAGAACAGTTTCATCGCGTCACCGCAAATCAGACGGCCTGGGATGACTTCCGTGGCTCAGGATTCCCAGGGCTCAGCCGCGAAGAGGTCTTTGCCATCGTGAGAAGCCCGCTTCGAGTGTGAGAGTATATTCGATCTTTTTGATCATATGCGTGAATTCTTTCGCAATGCTGTCCAAGCGAACGAGTACGTGATTGTCTATGGACATTAACGGTACACTCCGCCCAGCAGTAACGTCCGTTCTCCGCTTTTAGTAGTGTACCCTCCACGCGTTTTCAGGGCATTTTTGGACTGGGCGAAACGCTGCTTCGACGAAGAAGTCGCGACAGGTTTCCAGCGTGCTCAAACATTTGATGAATACTCATCAACGAGCATTGTCCAAATGCTTCTCCGATTCCCTTTGCAGAAGCTAAGGTCTTCGCCCATGTGTCCGCTCTGCCTAACCGCGCTAAAGCTCTGCGTATTGCGCCGCCTTCGCTGCTTTGAAATCCATGATCTCGCTCTCGCTGATTGGTTCTCTATTAGCCGCGTTGGCCGCGATGGCGTCCGCCGCCATCAGGTTGTACACGTGCGGGATGGCCGTCGCCTCCGGCGGAATGTCAAAACGGTTGCTCAACAACGCGGCGTAGCTGTGAGGTTCCTCCGGATGATAACCATGCATGGCTTTGATGGGCCGTTGACCCATGTGACTGGGCACGATCAACACACCTTCCTTGACGAGAAAGATCAGTTCGCCGAAGTAGCGGTCCGGAAACAGCGCGCGCATCTGCGCCAATTCAGCGTCCGGCACGATGCGACCCTGTGAAACTTCGTTGAGGCGCTGGGTGATTTGGTCGCGTGGACTGATCGTATCCGCGCTCGACGGATCTCGCCCCTCGGAAGGAAACCAAAACCGCGCCATCGTCGAGTCGTAGACAGCAACGTAGTCCTTGCCGAATTTCAGGGGCAGCCCCTCGATCATCGCTTTCAAGTCCAGCAGCTCCGTGCAGTTCGCCATCCCGTGGTCGCTGAAGATGTAAAGCCGGACTTCCTGATAATGCTCGTTCGCATGCGAGAGCAATTGCTCCAACCGCTGCTCGTACACGCGCAGCTTCGCCGGCACCTCCGATGACTTGTTCCCGACCATGTGCAGAAGACCGTCGAGGTCCGGCCAGTAAACGAACGCGAAATCAATCGTCTCCTTGCGAATTTCGCCGATCAGATTGGCGAGGTTCTGCGTCTCCGTAAACGCAGGGTTGCTGACGTGATACGGTATGCTTCGCATCTCCAGGAAATCAAAAATGTTCCCGCCTCGATTCATGCCGCCGGGCTTGAGCGGGCTTTTCTTTTCCGAAAAATCGAACATCGAAATGTGCTCGAAAGGAATATTATAGAGGTCGAAATAGCCGCGGAACTTGAGCGGCCCCTGCAGGAACTTGCTCAGCCACCGGCGGAAACGGCGGCGGCTGGTGATGGATCGCGGGAGCCACTTGAAGAAACGCAGCAGGCGAAACGGCGAGTTTTTGGGATCGTAAACGAAATAGCACCAGTTACGGTGCTGCTCAGGCCACGCGCCCGAAACAATGGATGGCACGCAGGCCGAACTATAACCGAACACGCTTTCGAGCCGGCGCCGATAGGGTGCCAAAGCCCGCGCGAACGGGTCGTTGCGGATGATCTCCCATCCGCACGCATCGATAAACACAAACAACGGCAATACTGCTTTCATAATCCCTTCCGTTCTGATTCGCCCGCCGCGGATGGAGCCGGCCCCACCTGGCCGGCTCCTCCCCGCTGCCATCATCCCCTACCCAGTCCCGGCGTCATCAAGTTGATTCTCAGCAACAATCAGGAAAGTCTGGTCGTCCTTGAGCGGCATGGCGGACTGCGCTTTGCGCAATTCGTCGGCGAGTTCGTCGCGCAGTTGTTGCGCGGTTCGTTCTCGCGAGAGGCTCTCTTTAACCCACCGCTCGAGCCATTGCTGCGCTCGCGCTGAAGCCGTCACATCCGGTGCTTCCGTCAGCCCATCGGTGTGCAAAAGCACTCGACAGGGCGCGCGGATTTCGTGGACTTCTTCGATAAATTGTGTCGTCGGCAAAATCCCAAGGGGCATGCCCTCGGGCGCGATCCGCTTCACTCCGGGGATGTTGGGTTGCGCCACCAGCACGGGGCAGTGCCCTGCACTCGCGACTGTGATCTGGCTTTTCTTCGCGTTGATGAGCGCGATCTGCGCCGTCACGAACATGTCCACCGACGAAAGCTCTTCGTACATGTGCCAGTTCAATCGCGCCAGCATCTCGGCGGGGCGCTGCGTCCATTCCGGCAGCGCGCGGACGAGGCTGTGCAGGATTGCCGCAAACAATGCCGCCGGCACTCCCTTCCCCATCACGTCCGCCACCACGAGCAGCAGCGAGTTATCCGATAGCTGCAGCACATCATAAAAATCGCCGCCGACCTGGTTCGCGCTTTCACAATACCCCGCGACACCGAAGTGCCGCAGTTGCGGCAGCGATCGGGGCAGAAGCGACCGCTGGATATTTCGCGCGATGTCCAACTCATGCGCCAGCAACTTCGTCGAAATTTGTTCTTCGCACAGCCGCGCGTTGACCAATTGAATGCCGAGAAAGTCTGCAAAGGTTTGAATCACCTTCGCCTGCGCTGCCGTGAATGGCTCACTGGAGACACTTCGACCGATGGCCAATGTGCCGGCCAAATCCCCACCCGCGAGAATTGGCCGCACGACGCCAACAGCGCGTTGGCCTGTCGCGCCAAGCGGGTCGGTTTTGGACAACGGACAATTCGGCCCAAACGACAGATCGCGGCGCGCCAACGCCGCCTGGACCTCGATGGACGCGGATGCCAGAGACAGCGGGCGGCTGACATCGAGGCCGTCCGACGCGGCAAACGCGGCCAGGTGCTGTTCGGTTTCCCGCACATGCCGCAACACAAACCAGTCTGCCGACGTGATGTGCAGCAGGTCGTTGAGAAGCTGTTGCGCCAGCTCCGGCAGGTTCTTGCCACGTCCCATCCCGCTGCTGCAACGAAAAATTGCCGACAAGCTCTCCGTGCGAAAACAGAGCTCGCGCGCCATATCGCTCAGGGCGTCTTGCGTTTCCTCCAGCCGCGCCTGCATTTCACCCACCGATGCCGCCGCCGAAGCCTGCCGGTGTTCCTGGTGGCATCGCATTTTCCTCATCACGAGGCTGTTCTCGTTCTTGCCCCGGTAGTACTGCGCCGTGTCCATGAACGATTGGATGAAAAACAATCCCCGCCCGCGCTCTGAATTCATGTCGGGCAAATCCACCTGGTCAGGCCACTCGAAGCCGGGAGTGCGATCGTTCACACAGATCTCCACCTTCGAATCCGTGCAGAGCACGGCTATTTCGACGGGATGCAGGTTGCCGCCCTCGCGAACGTTCTGGATCGCATTATTGCAGGCCTCCGCCAGCGCCAATTCACAGGCGGCAAGTTCTTCTTCGTGAAGCCCCTGCTCGGTGAGAAAGCGTCTCACCGCTCGCCGCGCCGAGGGCACCTCCGCCAACTCGCAAGGGAGCGCGTAGCGGAATTGCGCGCACGCGGACGATTTGGCTCGCGGCTCACTCATGCGTCCGGGGAACGATCTCGAAAATGCGGTGCAAACGTGTCAACTCGAACAACTGCTGGATCGGCGGCATTGGATAAAGGAGACGCACAGCTACGGAACCGCTGTGGCTGGTGGCAAACTTCTGGATGGCGATGAGCGCCCCCAGGCCGCAACTGTCGATGAAGTTGGTTTGCGAGAGGTCGATCTCAACGGTCTTGAATCCATTCGGCAACGCGGCCTTCACTTCATCGCGAAACGCGTCCGAATTGTTCGCCCCAAGTTCTTTGACGTCGACCACGGTCAGCACGTCGCCTTTGTCTACAAGTTTCATGTTCTATGAATGGTTGTTGGATATTCAGCCTTAAGCCACTGGCGCACCGGCATGGGCACAAGTTCGTTCTCCCACAGCCGCTCAAAGGCGCTCACCAGGAAAACGATCGGCGCCCGGGCAAGAATCTGCATATCGAGCCGCCAGTTGCGTTGGACGGCATAAAAACTCGCGTGCGCGCGGGCTTCCTCGCTGAATGAATCCATCCAGCCGCGCACACAGGCCAGCGACACAAGGCCGGACGGCGCGTGAAGCCACAAGCGCTCAAAATCGTTGGTAAGTCGGCTCGCTTTGGAAGCGCTGATCGGCCGATTCCCGACCCAGCACAAATCCCCGGTCACAATGCTCCAGAGTTGCGGCCAGCGCCGCACCCACCGATTCACGTTGGTGAATTCGTAAAAGGAATACCACTCCAGCCGTCGGCCGCTCAACCCGAACGCCGGGCGAACTGCGCTAACTTGTCGCAGTGGCTGCTGGCCGCGCCATGCACACTTCCAGCACACGTACAGAAGCACAGGGGCCGTCGCCACGAGCGTCGCGGCGGCCACCAGGCGGCCTAACAGAATCGATGGGCTGAACTGCATCGGCTTCGCACGCGCCTCTCCGAGCACAAACAAGTCGGGGACGTTGACATGCGAACCGCGTTGCCAGTTGATCAGCAAACTGCCGCACGCAATCGAGTTCGTTACCTCGGTGAAGGCGCCCACGAACGTCTCCGGTGCGACAATGCTATCGCGCATTTCCGCCCCGGCCTCCACAAAGCAGCGGCTTTCCACCACTGCGTTTGGACCAACCACCGCGCCGGGACCGATGTGTACGTCGTCCCCTACCCAGCAGGGCGTCCGCAACGTGGCCTTTGCATGAATGCGCGTTCTCAACCCCAGCCAGACTCCCGGCTGCGCTTCGCGCAGTCCAATCCGCGTTGGTCCGTTCGCTCGCCTCGAGAACTGCTGCACCGCGTTCTGCCATGAGGCATAAGAATCGAGCGCGCTCGTTGTTTCTCCGGGTAAGCGGTCCACCACGACAATATCTTCGGCAGAGCGCAGCCATTCGCCGCTTGAGGCGTTGAACTTCGCGCGCGCTTCCTCCACGGATAGTTCTGAACTTTGCGGGAGCACTTCGACCATTAATCCCCATTTGCGTCCGTCTCCAACAACAGCACGCACTTGATCGGGGCGGTCCGATGACAGCACCGTCACGTGCCGCGCGCCGTTGGTTGCGAGATATTCCAGCCAGTATTCTATCAGTGCGCGGCCGCACACCGGCAGCAACGCCAGCGGTTGCCGCTCCGCGAGCAACGCGACGCCAACTCGTTCATGTGGACAAATCAGCAGCGCCTTCATCAACAAGCCCCTCTGCCCGAGATCACGGCAGGCACGGTTTTCGCCAATATTCGCAAATCCGTGGAAATACGCTGCGACTCGATGTACTGCACATCGAGCTGCACCTGCCCCTTAAAATCGATCTCGGCCCGGCCACTCACCTGCCAAATGCACGTGATGCCGGGCTTCACCGCGAGGCGTCGCCGGTCGGCCTGTGAATAGAGCGCCACCTCCCGTGGCACAGGCGGCCTTGGCCCCACTAGTGACATGTCCCCTTTGAACACGTTGTAAAACTGCGGCAACTCATCCAACGAAAACTTGCGCAGCAATCGCCCGATGCGAGTGATGCGCGGATCGTTCTTCAACTTGAAAGTAACACCGTGCTTATGCTGATTTTTCGCGAGCAAATCCTTCAATCGTTGCTCCGCGTCCATGCACATGGAACGAAACTTAAACATCCTGAACTCGCGCCCAAACCGCCCCACCCGCGTCTGCGCAAAGAACACAGGTCCGCGATCTTCGAGCTTGATGAGCACCGCGATCAGTAGAAATAACGGGCCGAGGAGCGCGAGGGCGATGCCGCTCAAGAGTAAATCGAGTGTGCGCTTCGTGACTTTCCCGCTTCCCAGCAGGCATTGCCACGTCAAACATTCTATCTGGCTCTGCCACTGCAGCCAAAGCCGCCCGTGTGGCGTCGCCGCCAGCGCATAGCGCCGCATCACCTGTCCCTTCCAACCCCTCTCGTTCATGCCGCGCTCCTCCAGTTGGCAGACCCCGATCCTGCCACCGGGACTAACCTCTCGTCCTTCGCACTCCCGTCATGCAGCAGCTTGCGGACTCGACTCACAACCCCCTCCAGATCGGCTTCGGAAACCGGGTCGTGCAGGACCACCGTCGCCCATCGCCTCTGTGGCGCGACGTGCCTGGTGTGCATAGGCGCAACCACCGTCTCGAAAACCTCGTGCACATCCTCAGCATGGCGTCCACGTTCGACCACGTCCCTGGCCAACCGCCGTTCCAATCGCACTTGCGCTGGACACTCCAGATAGATGCTAAGATCAAAAAGCTCGCGCACATCGGGCCGCGTCAACAGCCAGAGCCCGTCCACGATCAGCAACCGTGTCGGCGTGCACTCCGCGCGTTGACCGTTCCGGCAATGACTCGAAAAATCATATCGCGGAACGTGCGCTGGTCGGCCCCCGCGAAAGTCCTCCAGGAACTCTCTCAGCAGTCCCCACTCGATCGCTTCCGGATCGTCGTAGTTTACAAGGCGTCGCTGGTCAGGACTGACATGCGACCGATCAAAATAAAAATCATCCAGCGAAACCTCCGTCACCTCCGTCGGGAACGCCGCTGCAATCTGACGGCTTAGCCATGTCTTTCCGGCGCCGCTGCCACCGACAATGCCGATGATGATCGGACGTTCCGCGTTCATACGCCCACCTCTTCGCGCGTCGCTTTGCAGACTCCCTTGAACAAAGCTTCGAGGTCGCTGACATACTTCGAAAACTCGAACTGCTCGTTCACGGCTGCCCGTGCCGTTTCTCCAAGTCGCCGCGCAAACGCTTTGTCGTTGAGCAACTCGTCGACACGCTTCGCAAATCCCGTCGTGTCCATCCATGGGACCAGCAGTCCGTTCACACCGTCGATGAGCCACTCACGAATCGCCCCTGCGTCAAACGCCACCACGGGAAGCCCAAATCGCATCGCCTCCAGCCCCGAAGCTCCAAAAGGCTCCGGCCAAACAGAACTCATCACCGCCAGGCTTGCTTCCGCGTAGTAGCGCCGCAATTCGTCCTGCGGGACAAAACCCGCGAAGCGCACCTTCTTCTCCAGCCCGAGTTTCTTCGCGAGTTGCTCGCAGTGCGCTTTATGGTTTCCATCGCCCAGAATGATGCATTGGAACGGCTGCTCGACGAGCCTCAGCGCCTCCAGCAAGACATCGACGCCTTTGCCTCGGATAATTTGTCCCGAGTAAATGATAAGGTTGCGATCGGAAAACGTGCTCGCGCTTCGCTCCTCGGCCGCGCGCGGGACCGGCGCATGAATGCAAATGCGATTCGCGTCAAATCCATTGCGCAGCAATTCGCGCCGCATGTACTCCGAAGCGACGACGAGTCGGCAGAAGTTCCGATTCAGCTCGATCTCTTTGCGCTTTGCGCGATAACTCACCCAGCGCAAAGGCCAGAACCCGCCACGCTTCCTGGCCAGGCATGCGCCACAGCGCAGTACGCAATAAAGAGATGCAGGCCGCGTGCAAATCCTGCGGCTTAACCAGTCGTATTTGTAGCTGCGCATGCAGTACATGTCGTGATCGTGGACCATGCGCACTGCCGGCACGCCGCTGCCCGTAACCATTTGGAGCACGCCGAGGTCAGCCATTTTGTGAACGTAAAGGACGTCGGGTTCGAAGTTCCACAGCGCCGCCTGCACGCTCTCGCAACTCCGCGTGCGCCCCAGCGCGAAGCGCGTCTCAAAAGTCTGCCGCCACTTCTCTTCGCCCTGTCCCGTTCCAGTGCCGTGAAGAATCGCGACGCCATGGCCGCGCTCACGCAGCGCTTGTGCGACCGCAAGGACATTTGACTCGGCTCCTCCAAAGGACCCAAATCGATCATGTACAAATAGCACCTTCATGCGGTCGCAAGGCAGAAAACACGCCAACGAATTACGCGCGGCCAGCTTGGTTAAACTCCGCCGTTAATAATGTTTTTTGCCAGTGATCAGCGTAGTGCCCCGCGTTCAAAGGCGATAAGTGGGTTAAGACCTGAAGGCCCAAGGGGGAAGTCCCCAGATTACTGCGAGCATGGGCGGGTGAGCGAAGCGGTTTGGAGCCCACGCGCAGTCAAAAACTGGGCCCCGCCGCCACAGCGGCGCTTTCTGGCCCGCCGCGCAATTGGACCTTTGGCCTATGCCGCCATGCCGCCTTGGTTTTCCCGTCGTCGCAGTAATTCACCGCGGAGACCTGAGACGCAGAGAGAGGCAAAACTGATTTTGAACAGGAGGGAACGGAGACACGAATGACACGAATTTTTGGCCGCGAAAGAACGCAAAGAACGCAGGAATTTGCCGATGAATAGGGTGTGAGTAAGCGGATTGTCATAAGCTTTGTGACGCTTATTCTCTGCGCCCTCTGTGGTTATTCCTGCCTTCCTTATTGATCCATGACTTTTTTCCAGCAAATCGAACTGAGAAGTACGCCACCTTTTTTTGCACCTCTGTGCACTTTCCAGAGGTGGGTTTGCGGCGGCGACTATTTTCTTTGAGCAGTGCGGGCCGTGCCGCGAGCAGTGCTGAAATTCGTGACTGAAAACCCCAGCCGCCCGTCCGGCAACAGCGCTTCGACTTCGGCCCAACTCGGCTGGACTGACGGCAAAATGAACTCGGCCCCAAAGGCCGGCTCGGCTCCTTCGGCTTCCCACAGGATGCGCGCATCCTTTGCGTCGGCGCCCGCCAAAGTGAGCCGCAGATTGCCCGGCTTGCCATTGGCCGCCGAATCTTTGGTGATTTGCATGGACGCCGGTTTCCATGGCTGTTTTGCGAGAGGCGTCTGTGCAAAAATCCACGCCCATGTCGCAAAGCCGCGGCCCTGGTTCAGCACCACGAATTCCTGGCTCAGGTTAAAGCTGTCTCCCCATCGGTCATAGAACGGAAACGGCGACGCTTCAGCCGAGTCCGGCGGAAATGTGAGCGCCCCGAGTTCCTGTTTGTAATGCTCCAGCCACCCGAACCCGCCCTGCACGTTCCCGAGTGGCACACCCGAAGGGGGCAGCACACGCCGATCATTCTGCGCCCATTGATGGACGATTTCCCGCTGCCGCTTCCAACCCAGCCCCGTGATGTACGTCACGTTCACGGGGTTGCACCCTGCTTCGTAACTCAGGTTCGCCATGATTGCTTCCGAGTATTGCGGGCGGGGGTCTTTCAATTTCGGGAAGTCGAGTTGCATCGCCACGGCGAGATCGAACGCCTGGTCCGGCGAAAAGTACCAACCCGCGCTGCGCACGCGCTTGGTCGGCTCCGGGAAGCTCGTGCCGTAAGAGCTGTCTTCGGACCAACGCAACAGTTCGTCGGCCCATGCAAGGATTTCATTTTCGCAGCGCTTGCTGAATCCGATGTCGAGCCGTCTTCCCTGGGCCTTGCCGGCCCGCGTCGCCAGAGCGTAGCTGCGTATCGCGCAACCGTAACCCTCGTACATTCCCATCCAGGTCCATTTTCGCGTGGCACGATTCGACGGGTCCAATCGTTTGGTGAGTTCCTTGTGAAAATCATCCTCACCCGTCGCGAGGAACAACTCGCACGCGGCCCACGCCAACTCGTCGTCGTGAAAAAATTCGTTCCCGTAGTGCGTAATTTTTTGGTAAGCGCCGTCCTCGCCATATTTCGCCAAC
>Ga0137340_1000133_pt1 | contig 16919 bp, 23 predicted proteins | sample EasRivERMLT400_2_FD_102295 | JGI IMG/M metagenome (GOLD analysis project Ga0137340, IMG submission 102295) | Soil microbial communities from meander-bound floodplain in the East River, Colorado, USA - East River MetaG ERMLT400_2 | ecosystem: Environmental > Terrestrial > Soil > Floodplain ...
AGTTGGTTTCTTCACGTCCTTCGCGTCCTTCACGTCCTTCGCGTCAGCCCGAGCCCGTTCCTCGACGGCGCCGCGCTGATGCGCTTCCTTCTCGGTTGCCACAATCAGGGCATCCTTCATGCTGTTTGTGGCGATTTCGATCTTGCGAACGTCATCCTTGACGGCATTCAGCGTTATTTCCCGCTCGTCGCCGGCGAGGCGAACGACTTCGACCTTGTCAATAGCCGTGCTGATCTTTTCGGTGTTCGCATCGAGTCGTTTGCTCGCTTCCCGTGCGCGTCGAATATCGAACCACTCCTTGACTGCCATGTAGATGACGCCGATCACCGCCAGCCAAACGGCGTCGGAGAAGCCTAGCGAGTCGGCGAGAAACGCCACGGCCCAGATGGTAATCAGCAGCAGGTCGAGGATCAGTATGGGGACTGCGAACGCCACGAGCTTGGTAAGCACCATCTAACACTCCTCCATTAGGGTCATTCTTCTGGCCCTCCTTGTAGACGAAAACTAGGACGGCGGCCCGATATAGAGCGGAGCAACTTCCGCTTGTGAAGCGTCGAGATTACTGCAATGGATCGTAACGACCGCGTCGGGTGCTTCACCCTCGCGCATTGGATTTGGCTTGAACGTATTCAACCAGCCCCAGACCTTGACTTGTGCCAAGTCACTAAAGGTTACGGTGATAAGCTGATTGACATTGCACTGCGCGATAATGTCATTGTAGACCTGCGGCCCGTATTGCGCAGTAACGGTTATGTCATCAGCGGACTTGAGCTTCTTTGGTAACTTACTGCGCCACGCCGTAGACCTCATGTTCGTTACGTCATTTGGTCCGCCTCCGTCTACTCCCGGGGGAGTAACTTCTCGCTCCCACAGTGAGATCGTAGGGGCGCCCGCGAACGTAATGAGTGAAGCAAACCCGTCACGTAGTCGTTGTCCGGCAGGAGCCATAGCGTTCTCCTTAAAGCTTTATCGCAGTCAACTTCGCGAGCAGACTAAATATCTGCCGCCGATTCTGTTCCTCGAAACCGACTTTCATCGTCGGGCTTGTTACGGTCACGCTTTCGAGTCTGTACTGACTTCCTCCGAACGTCACGTCAGCATAATTGCGCCCGAGAATTCCTACCGGCGCCCCAACTGTATCGAAAGCATCCTCGATTGCTTTTCCTTTTGCGTAGCCTTCACTGTACGGAGCAGGACAACGAATCGAGATTGATACAGTCGGGAAAATTGTCCTGTGACCTCTGTTCGACCTTTGCTGCGTGATTGCTCCCGTATCAATCAGAGTTACCATCTTATCGAGTTCGGTTGAAAAGCCTCCGGTCGTCGCAGCGAACTTCGTCTTATCGAACAAGCTCAGATCACTCGGCGCCGGCTCGACTATGTCCTGATCGATAAGATACTGCCTGAGCAAATCGGCCGCCGATACTGACCCAGTCGAAACGAAAGTCGGAGATACTTCGACCGTAACCGAAATTGGAATCTGCGGTGACAAACCTGTGACAGTACCGACATAACGAATGTACTGGAGCGATTTCGTGAAGGATATTTGCTGAATGGTATCCGACGCGCCAACAAGAGTAAACGTAGCGCCAGGAACATCAGTCCAAACAACTCCATCGACCGTTTCTTGAAACTTCCCTGCGAGTGTCGAATTTACTCCTCCTAGTGTCCCAATCGATTGTACGGCAGTAATCTTTGCCGCGAATAGTCCGGTATCAACAGGAGTACCGTTTAAGTTACTTGTAATCGTTCTCGGTGACACTGCTAAAACAAACATCAGAAAGCCCCAACATGGACAGAATACTTGTACCTAAGCAATCGCTCGCGTTCTGCTTTCGTCTCACTAATCGCAATTGTCAGGAACTTCGCGCTCGTCGGAGGTGCGTGATAGCTATTCGTGTTTTCGTGGACGTAAATTGCATAGGGAGTATCATAGACGACGTGTACAACCGTTTGGAACCCTTTACGATAAACTTCAACGTGACCGGATGCTTTCAACCTTCCTTTATTGACAGGAACGTAAACCTGTGACCGTTCCAAAATCAACTCACCGCACCGCTTGACTAGATTCTCCATAATAACACTATGCCTACTAGGCAGCATCCCCATGTTGTTAATTGCCGCCTGTGCTCCTTTGAGTTTGATACTCGGAATGAACATTATAGCCTCACAGATAAGCGACTCGAAGGAAGTCCTTTACCTTCAAGTCAGGAGCCTTCGTCACAGCGAATATTTGACCAGCACCTTTGTTCTTGAACGGTTCGGTCAGAGTAGTAAGTGAAGCGAGTGTCCCTTGCCAAAGCACCCCGCCTTCTTCAACGTCCTGTCCTACGAATACACGAGACTTGCTTTCTTTCGTTTCGCCTCTCGCAGTGACTAGCACCTCTTCGATGTCCTCCCACCTGACTTTGAGCTGTACAGGGTCGCTCCACGTCGGGTCACCGTAGTCATTAACTCCCTGCGGTGGCCAGTACACCGCAAACTGCTTCCGCATTTTCTTAAGGAGTTTCATTCGGATCAGTCCCGAGCCAGTGCAGACTCTGTTTCCTCGGAGCGAGCTTCTTCTTGAGTGCAACGTCCAACACAGCGAGATTACCTTTGTAGTCGAGAACCTTCGCCTGCTGGCCATACTTCGTTACAGAGAGACCAAGGTCGGTCGAAATCTGCTCGTAGGCTTCTCCCGTACCTCCCATGATCTGGGACGAGCGAATCTGCGGATCGCGGAGCAAGTAGAAGTGAGCGGAAAGATACCGCTCTATCATTTCCAACGTCGCCTCAGTGTATCCTGAATTTGTACAGACGTTGGTTACGAGCAGATTAGCCGCGTCGATAAAGGGAGTGAGGCTGATCTCATTATCAACCTCAATGATCCCTGCAACGGCTATATCCGTCGTCCGTGCCACGACTTACTCCTCGTCTTCGTACTCCGCGTCGTAGTCATCGATGAAGGAATTGACCTGCTCGATACTGGTAAGTTCTTTAGCGTTAATACTCTTCGCCTCGTCATCCTCGTCGGCGACGAAGTAGTGTCGCCCTTCCTTGTAAACCTTGAGTCCGGCCTCAGGAGCCTTCGGGAACTTGTCGGTGACGTCCTCACCGAGTGGTTCTTCCTCAGTTTCTTTTTCTTCCTTGGTTCCCCTTCCCTTGGACGCCGTCTCGGTAGCAGCGGAGGTAGATTTCTTTCCCTTCGCTGAGGCTTTTGCACTTTTGGGTGCAGACTCGGGAACTGCTTCTTCCGGTTCGTCAGGAAGCTTCTCGAACTTATTCAAGAACCGTTCGCACAGATCAACCGGGTCACCTTTCGAGTCTAAGCCTGCTTCGATAGTATCTCCGGGGTTGTAGACCCTTGTCCCGTCTTCGTTAGTGTGCTGCCCAGTCAGAAGCTTGAAACGCATAAGACATAGCTCCTTGTAAAGAGTGTTTACACTGTGATTACTCGCGTCTACAGAGCGAGGAGCGAATGTAGACGATGCAAACGTCGCCCGCATTCGCTCCTCGCACACAGACGACGTTTGCGCGATTACGATCCAGAGCCGTGATTGATACCGATGTTCAGATCCGTGTTAGTCCGAAGACGCGGAACCTGAATGGCCATGATCTTGAAGTTCTTCTGGAGTCCGCCGTGCGAATCCCACTCCAGATTCGTCAAAGCCATTCCGTTGACCATCTGAATCACGTCACTCGACAACTGGACAACAATCAACGTGAAGGTTGCACCACTCGGCAGATAGTCCAACTTGCGAACGAAACGAATGTCCGCAATCTTCGCGAGCCGCGTGCGAAGCGTCTCACCGGAGTAGTTCACGTTGTAGTCGTTGTCCAGATACTGCGTCCAGTTAGACGACAGATAGACACCGTAGGGGCCGTTGAAGAATTTATCCTGCAGTTTCTGGATCATGTCCAGAATCTGCACGATAGTCGCAGCAGCAGTCCAACCACCAGCCGTCGGCGCCGTGATTGTCTTCGTCAGCCGCTGCGGGTGATTCATTAGCCCGTAGATCGTACCGCCACCGTAGCTGTACGTCGGGAGAGACCCGACTGTCAGCTTCTCAATCAGCTCCATGACCTTACGAGACGACTGCTCCGCCATCGTCGTGTCGAGAGGAGGGCCACCGTTTCGACTAACCATGATCTCGCGAAGCGAGAAATGGAAGTCCGCGTGTGCGATCGGCAGTGGTAAATTAACGATATCGAAGATCGGCCGATCACGCCGACCCTTACGAAGCCCGTCCATGCTCAGATCGGCCTCACCCGCGTCGGTCATCGACTGGTGTTGAATGACTGTAACAGCCATTCCGTCGAAGCCGCCGTACGTAAGACCCATCGCATTCAGGTCATCGACAAGACGAAGCTGCGCCCGACCGGCGCGAACGACAGCCTCGTCCATCCGAATCCATTCGTCCTTACGAAGCGTCGCCGGAGCGTTGGTCGTGATCGCATCGTACTTGGGTGACCCGTCGTCGTTGTTTCCGGTACGAACGGCAACATAGTTCCGTCCGTCTCTTCCGACCCATGGCCTCAGGGTCGACAAGTCTCCTCGATTTGCAAGGATCTTGTCTGCTACCGAGCCCGAGGCCTGGTTGTTCTTGATGAACTCGACACCGTGCATGTTCCCAGTCCTTTCTTTTGTAAGTGTCCCGAACTACCCGGCCGGGCGTCGGAGTTTGATTACACCGCCTGGCAGATCACAAAGTCGTCGGCCGGAGCGGCTGACAAGTCGATTGCGTCACTCACGGACGCAACAGTCTCGTCCGTCGGGCCGGCGCTCAAGTTAGAACCTGCGTTTACCGAATCACCGGTAAACGAACGCAGGATGGCCTGGTTAGCTGCGTTCGCAACTGACCAAGTAAGCTTCGCGGCGACGGTTTGATCTGCCGTGAAGTCTCCAACCGTTTCAGCGAGTGCCCAGGCGCGACTCGTTGCCGTTCCGGGAACACCGATGTTGTAAGTACCGTAAGCGATATAAGTACCAGTAGCACCGACGGTACGAATCACGATGCGACCCTCGAACGTGATAACGTCACCGTTAGCCACGTCAAGAGCACCGGTCGTGAATAGCTGCGTCGCGCCGAGGTAAAGCTTGAGCGTCGCAGTGTCGGTCGAGTTCGTTGACGGGAAGGCAACCTGACCCGAAAAGCGAATCACGTCACCTACGTTAACAGAGTTCTTCGGGATGACGAACGTTCCGTTACTAAACGTCGTCTCAGAAACCGTATTCGTAATCGCGGTCGAGTCTGCGACGGTATTTACGAACGTCGCAGCTCCCTGCTTGACGAGACCACCGTCACCACTCGAAACGAGCCAGTCGCCTACGCCGACGTTCTCGAATCGCTTGAGAACTCCTTGAAACTCCTCACCCACACTAAGATGGATGCAGCGAACGAGTTCCCCGATTGCGTAAGCGTCGTTGATCGTCCGTCCGATCAACGCGTCCTCGATTGCAACCATACGCTCGTGACGTCCGCCACGAGACGTATGCGGACGCACTTGGCGTCGTCCGCTACCATCGTTTGCAAGTCGCTCGAGGAGGAACGCAGGCTTGGTAATGACAGAAGCTCTTGCTTCCTCATAGCGACGGCCTGTGTCACCCTTGAGCAGAACGCAATTGTACCTTGCTGCCATGACTAAAGCTCTCCTTTCTTTCTTACTCGACGGTTACGTTAGGCCGTCTTCTTGAGGTTAGTTCTTATCCCCCGACTTCGCATACATATTGGGCATGACGAGCGGGGACTCGGTTACAGGAGCACCAACGTTTACATTCGGGCCGCCGAGGTTCGACAGGAATTCCTGTTTGTACTCGGACTGAGATTGTGACAGACTACTACCAGAAATCTGAACGAGTGCCCGTAGTTCATCCACGTCCTTCTTCTTGAGGGATTCCTCAGTCCAAGGACAGTTTGCATTCGCGACGAGGGTCTTGACGTGTCGTTCCTTCTCGGCCACGAGCGATTGCTCGACCCGTGTGAAGTGAGCGCGCAGCTCAGGAGGGGCGCTTTCGAGGAGTTGGTTGAAGGTCGGCTTGAGAGTGCTTTCAACCTTCTCCTCAGGAACTTCTTTCTTATTCTCGGTCTCCTTCTCCTTCTTCTTTTTCTCCTCGTCGTCGTCCTGTTGGTTGCTCGTGACCTTCTTGGTCTCTTTCTTCTCCTCAACCGGTGGCGCGGCCGGCTTGATCTTCTCGAGGATCTCCTCATCCATCTTTTCGAGTTTCGGTCGATCCTTCTCCTCGAAACCGTGGCCGATAAGGGCCGTGATGTGCGCCTTCTTGTCGAACGGCATCGAACTTTCCTCCTTCTGCGTGAAGTCGAGTGTTCCGGCATTGACCGAGAATACTCCGTTGACCGTCTGATACTGAATCGTCCGTTCAACGTGAACGGCGTCACCACTCAGAGAGATTTGCTCGCCATCGACCTTATAGTCGATCATCAGCAATTCGGAATCGCTCTTGTAGGAGTTCTTGAAAACGACCTGCTTCGATTCGGGGTAAATGTCACAGATGTACCCGTCCCAATACTTCCCCGGTTCCCCGAACTTCGTTGCGAGCAAGTCGCTGAGCTGCTTGCTTATATCCGAAATCGTGAGTTCATTCCCTGTAACCGTTCCGCCGAGAGACTTCAGCGCGTACTCGATCCCGCGAAAGATAATCTTTTGGTTGCGCTCGGGTTCGAAGCGTTCGTTAACCTGGAGAATACCTCCACCATCTTTAATGGCGTACGCGCCGACACAATCTGGGAGAACGGCAAGATGATCGGGACGATAATTACGAGCGATACATTGGTATTGCTTACCGTCTTTCCACGTCCCACTCTTGTTTTCTTCGTCGTTATACAACCCCGTACTACACTCGATCGGTTGTCCTTTTTCTAGCGCGGTAAGAACTCGCTCATCGACCGATTTTGTTCTCAGTACATCGAACCAGCATTCAGTCCGGAGCTTGTCGTCATACCGCGTATTGAGAATCAATCCGACTTTGCGAGTGTTGAGGACAAACGGTTCACACGCCGAACTAAACTCACCGTTCTTCTTCGGGTGATACACAACGAGAGGTTTATGATTCCATGCAGTCGCCGATGAAGCAAGATCAACTTCCTCGTACAGAACCGAACCCTTGTTTCCTGGCCACACGCCTTCGGCAAGCATGGAAGCAGGAGCGACTAAGTGATCCCGTCCTTCCAGTGTCTCGTGGCGTGCGGGGCCCGAGAGGTTAGCAGTGATTCGTTGGAATGGCATTGGCGTGTCTCAGATCAAGCAGGATAACAATCGGTGCACATTATGTCAACCAGAAAAGAAGCCGGACGTCAGCGCGATGCGATCTTCCGGTTTTTGACGTCCGGCTCCTTAACGAGGATAAACAAGCCGTTTGCGATAGCACCTCCTTTCGCTACTCGGACTTCGGCGACTTCCTTTCAACTTGTTCCTTAAAGGGGATGCCGCGTCCTGTCTGTTGCTCTGGGACTGCATCTCCCAGGGGAATCGAAATCCCCGATTTTAGGAGCAGCTTGTTAATTAGCTCCGTCACAATCCCGAGAATAAATTTCTTCATGTCGGGACTGATACGGTTGAGCAGGTCGCCGATCAGACCTTTCTGGGCGCCTTCCTTCGTCTGCTGTGCGTACTGCTTCTGTTCCTCATCGGCCTTCTTGCCCAGGGCTTGGAATTCCTGGTACATAGTCTGAATCTCTTTCAGGCTATTCTGAGCATCGTCGCTGTCAACCCCACCTGCGTGGTGGACGCCGGAACCCAGAGTGAATTGCTGACCGCCGTATTGTCCAACGTAAGTCGCAATCTGACTTCCGAGCGACGCAAGGAACGAAAGAAGGTCACTGACCTTGTTCAGGTACAACGGACCTTCTTGGAGCAGAAACTCTCGGATCTGTTTAAGCTTCTGCAGGATATTGAAAAGATGCGGAGCCATTTGTTCTCCAGGAAGTAAATAGGGGCGTGGGCGTACGCCCCTTACCACGTGACGGCCGTTCGTTACTTACGCTTCGGAGCGCCACCCGGAGTCGGAGGCTCGACCGGTGGTGGCTCGACAGGTACGGGATCCTCAGGATCCTTGGCCATCGCTTCGAGCGATTCCGCCATGAGATCCATCCTTGTCCGAACCGAGTTGACCTCGTCCTGCGTCATACCGGTCTTGACTTGCTCGCGTAGCGTGCGAATAGTCGCACCGGCAGCGGTCGTGGCCTTCTCAAGCCGTTCGAGCGTAGCCGTCGTTTCGGGAGAGATTGTCTTCTGCGGTTTTTCGCCTGCCATGATACACACATCCTTTCGGATTGGAGTTATGGGCGACTACGGTTACCTACTTCTCTTTAGAAACCTTATTTAAGGCTTCTTCCATCCGACTAAGCCGCTCGTTGTATACCTTCTGCTCCTCAACCGTCATCCCAGTTTTCGAGTCGAAATAACGGTTAACAAGATCAACGAGTGACTTGTCTGCAACTACTCTCAGGACGACCTCGCCACCGAAAGTGTGCTTGAAGTTAAACACTGGTAAGACCTCCGGGCGACAACCAGTTCGGGCAGGTCTTAGCGAATAATTACTTGCTGTTGAACAGAACGGCCACCGCCGACACGTTCTGCCCGACGTTCACGCAATCGGCTAAACAGTCCTCGAGAAGCTCCTGCCTTCTGCCTAACGACCACCTTCTGGGCAGGAACTACGGCTCGCTGCTTTAGTGCGACGTTGCGTTGGACGACGACATTCGCGGCCGCGTAAGGGTTATACGAGACTGCACGCTGTTGGACAACAACTGGTGCAGCCATCGCATAAGAGACAGCAGCCGGCGCCGCGTATACCTGCTGCAACTGTCGCACGACGACCGGAGCTTGTACTTGCTCAACCACTTGCGCTTGAGGAACTGGTACGACTTGTGCCTGAGGCTGCGGAGCAGGAATCCTTTCGGGAACAGGTTGCGGAGCAGGAGCCTGAGCCGGGACGACGGCCTGCGTCTGTACCGCTACAGTAGGAATAGCCAACTGTAGCTGGATCGGATACGCGACGATAGCAGCTTGCGGCGCACAGTAGCTTTGCTGGTAGCTGTAGCTGTAGCTCATCGCAGGAGCATAGCTCTGTGCCGCAACCCCGTGGCACGCGAATGCGAGCGGGGAACCGAACAGACCAACAAGCCACATCAGAATCACCAACGTGAACACACCGAGTAGATACGTAAGCTTACGCATTCGTCCGTCCTCCTTGTTGAGTTGTAAAACGACCAAAGAACCCGTGACAGGGTTTTTACACGCACCGATTATACAGTCGCGTTTATTTCTTGTCATCCTGTTCCAATTTATTTACTCGCACTCGAATCTCCTCGAGCATCGCTTCCTTCTGTTCTTTAGTTAGTTTCTTACCCGAAGTACGCTTGGGCATCGTATCTGCGGAAATTTCTCTCTCCATGCTTCTGAGTTCTCTCCGAATGAAGTTCTCCCGAAACACATACTCGTCCTTATCAGTATCCGGATTCTTTTGGAGATTAAAAAGGACGAATCCTTCCCCTTTCTTCTTAGCGACATTCTCCGCGTGGCAAGTAACGCATGTATTCAAAGCCTCGATAAGAGCACCGTTAGCCTTAAGAGTCGCTCCTTCTTTGACGTCCGGCCCAATAGCTTCCCGAAGTAGCTTCGCGAGTTCGCGAACTTCGTCGCGAAGGGCTTGGATCTCTTTTTTAAGGTCATTGTCTCCAACCTGAGCTGTGTCTTGCTCAGGGTTCATCCACGCGGCGCCTGACAAAGGCACTCGCATAAGCATTGTTGCATTCTGATACCCATATCGCTGTTGCCCTGACGAAACTGTGGTCAGTGAAAGCAACAGCAGCCCTGCCGCGACTACTCGGATCATTTTGAGCTCCCTCTGGTGACCTGTTTGCGTGTTAGAGTTAGAGTAGTTGTCATTTTGAATCCCCTCGTCCTCGCACAACAGATTGCAAAAGAGCATAGGTCGATTCGTAATTGGTACGAGAGATAGGCCGCCCGACAGAGAGCGGCGCCAGTACATGGGTCGTTAGCTTGTCATTCGACCGATACGCTTTGAACTTTTCGAGGAAAGTATTCCGCGGGATCCCGAGCCCGCGCGCAATTGTATCGACGGTAACAGGATTGAGGGTATACTTCTCATAAGCTTCCCGGTACTCGATACTGGCCTCTTTGATGTCCTGTCCGATGCAATCTCGAACAGCAATGGCGTAGTCGCGCCTGTCGTTCTCAAGGTACCGTCGCAAGTCCCGCAAGTATATGCGTTCAAGTTTTAACCGCTCCTCGTTGATCGGGGAAGTAAGTAAGTTGTAACCTCGTTCCTTATCGACCGTGTAGATTATTCTCACCTCATCGTTAATGTCTCTGAGGAAGTTAGACGTACCGTGACACGAGACGCAGGACTTAGCCGGATGAATGCGAGTGTCTTGTCCTTTCGCAGTCGTATCGGGCCCGATCTTGTCAGGTGCCGTCTCTTGCAGCACTCCCTGTCCGTCGCACGCGATCATAATGGGGAGTCCGTTAGGGAGTCGGCCGAAGTGTCGCTCGGCTTGATGTTTTAATCCTTTATCTCTGTCCAGAATCGCGAGCGGGTTACGTTCGTTCTTATTCGAGTCGAAGAAGTCGAGAGTAAACCAAGCCCAGCCGTCGATAGCAGCCCGACGAACGACCATCCGATCATTCTGAGCTACTCCCGAGTTGTGAGCCATAACTACGGCGCCAATCTCAGAAAGCGCCGAGCGTTTATCCTTCTCATCGAACCCGATGATCTGGAAATAGTCGTTGCGATTCTTGAGACCAAGGAAGTCATAGTACCCAAATCCTTTTCCGATCCCTCCTCTGTCGGCCTCGATGCTCGTCATAACCAAAAACCAATCTCCGCACACGATAGGAACTTGGCTATTCGTCAGCGTGTAGATTTCGTCCAGTTGAGACTTCGACAGGTGATCAGCCGGGTATGACTTGATCGTCTTCTTTTGGTCATACCTCGCGATGTACTGACGACCGTATTGATCGTTCGCGTGAACAGGAATATTCTCTACCAACTCCTTCTGCTGGTGATAGTATGGTTCACGGTCGACCAGTTTTTCCCAGACCTTCACGTCGATAGCGTAATTACGTAGATCGATTGCGAGCAATCGAACCCCCGCAATGGCCCTAGGCGCCTTTAGCACAGCTTCGCGACTGAGGAGGTTTGTATGCAAAGTCAACATACGAGCATACAGAACTTGCTCCTCGTCTGTGAGGTGTGATAAATCAAACCATCTCGTGTATAGCACAGTGTCCTTATCTAAAGTCTTAGCATCGCTCAGCGCAAGTACTAAAGCTTCTTGCGGAGCAGCTCGCAAAGGAGAGGCTATTAGAAAGAGGAGACAGAGCGTCCTTCGCACGTTACCTACTCCCTTAGTTAGGGGCGACAACCAAACTTAACTAAGCTGAGGCAAAAACACCACCTTTTAGAAACCCGTGCCAGCCACAACAGCTAACACCTGCCGTCGAGTTCCGTCATTGCCAGCCGCAGTTCCTCAACCTGCCGCTCTAGCAATTCGACCTTGATCTCCAGAACCACAATGCGCTCTTCTTGGGTCTTTTTGCGCTCCGGCTTCGCTATGTCGCTCACGGCATCCTCCAGGCAATTATTGGTTTGAAAGAGGGCGTAGCTCTCCTCGAAGTGTTCCCTCCGTGCCGGTATCGCCGGCACCTGCGCGTAGCCGGCGACGACGGGGTCAACCACCGTGCCTTGACTGTCCGTTTCGGATCAATCTGAATTTTGGACATTGTACTATCCCTGCGGACGATGTCCTCCGCTTTGAATCGGAGCACCGAATACCTGCCAGCCAAGAAGACCAAACAAGACGAACTGGATTAGACTCATCCCCATTGACGGCCATCCGGCAGGGTGACTGTAATAGCCCCAGCCGGTGAACAACAACGAAAGGACGAAAATGATCCAGAACCAGATTCCGGCACTCATGATAATCTCCTCTTGTTCACAGAAACATCGGACGAATCTTTATGTCGCTAGCCGCAAATGTAAAAGCGGACTGTGAAACAGCAGACATCCAAAGCGACTTAGAATCGATGTTGGTATTCATGATGTGAGGTCCGAATGTAATGTAACCAGTTTGTACACCTCCGAGGTCTGCATAGTCGCCAGAAACAACCTTAAACGGTCCACCTACGATATAAAAAGAAGCTAAAACGTCCGCGATATTTGGAGCTACGTTGATCGTGCCGAGTGCAATGTTTCCAATGAGCATGTAAATATCGAAAGCTGGAGCCTGGTCAGATTCATCAGTTATCTGGAAACCCATTAGCGTTACGTCACCACCATTTACCGAAGTAGCATTTGGAATCTCGACGGGATTGAAAAGTACGTCCCCTACCGCGTAAACAGATGTATCGAGTACAGGAGTAATCTTCGGCGCGAACGACGCCCAACCTGAATAAACGGAGCCTATGACGTTAACATCTACAACCAATTCGTGATTCGATTTTGCCCAGCCGATTATCGTGACGAAATTACTCAGTATCAATTCGCGATACGGAACAATCTTACCGTCGTTCACTGAGACGGCGTAGATTTCCCCTTGAACGAGAATCGGACCCATTTCAAGGATGATCTTGTCGTTACTTCCTACCCAACCTATACCTTGACCGATCTCAGCAGAGTTGATTGCGATCCCAACCGCTTTAGCCTTAATAGCAGTAGTAGCTGAAGCTTTCTTGATTAAGGTATTAGTTGGATCTTGATAGAGAGACATTCCGGCATCGATCTTTTCTCCGGCGGTCCCGTACTGACGAAGGACAAAATCGGCCGGGGTACTCGGCGCGATGACATTCAAGACAGGGATTACTAAGTCGCCCATGACTAGTTATCCTATTTGCTGTAGGACTAAACCATTCGCGAAGGTAATTGTTTTCTTGTCCAAATCAATCTTCGCGAAACCTACCGGAGGCTTAACCGGACCAACCGGAGTAATTGCAAACGGATAAAGACTTAACGCCGCAGCAGCATCGGTTGCATTAATATCATCGCCACCTTTAATTCCCTTCCCGTCTTTCGTTATTGACGCAGGAAGGGAATAGCACATGATCGAATCTTCGTCCGCATCAGCAGTTCCCATGATCGACGTTTCTTCGATGGGTGTAAGAACCTGCTGCCTCGTCGTCTGTTCATTCCAGTTTTGAAATCGCCGGAAGTAATCAATCGTCTTTCCTACATCGAGCTTAGCAATGATCTGACGGCGCATATGCTCGTGAGGGAACCCGAGCGTATGTCCAGTTTCATGACAAACGACACGACGGTATTCGACCTCAGGTGTATTGAGGACGAACCCTTCGAGGTTCATCGTCTGCTCATTCCGCGATATGTGCAGAATGTCATTCCCGAGATACGAGTAATAACCTCCTTTACCTCGACTAATCCGAACCTCACCTCCACTCTGTGACCATTTGAATTTAACATTGCCGTGTTCGTTCCAACGATTCATGTACTCGAGGATCTTATCTCTGAGTACTGGTGCCGTATTCTCCATGAACGACACACTCAAGTCAACTCCGTCTTTCCCCCAATACTTAGAAGTCAACACAGAAAGAAACTGCGGACGGGAAATACTTTCTAGCGCCGTCTCGTCAAGGAGCTTTTCTAGACCGCGCATCGTAGGACGATTAGCGAGATTGTTCAAGATCGCCTCGTCGGCTGCTGCTCTTTGCTTTCCTTCCGGTAAGTCCATAATCCTACAGCCGATGTAATCTTTTCCCGGAACGAGCGTCTTGGCCATCGCTTACTCCCTTTCTTGGGGGATTTCTGGTAATTGTGGTTTGTTGAACGTCGGAGGTTGTCCGGGAGCGAGTACCTTATCCGGATTTTGAATTTCTCCGGTCTTACTTCGCACCTCGAGAAACCCCGAGCGAGGATTCCTTTTGTCGTTGATATATGCCTTAGCGACGAGTGCTGTTTCTGACCTGTCGTTGAATACATCAGCCAGGAAACGCGCCGACATTTCTTCAATCTCACCTTCGGTTACTACTTGCCCGGGGCCGGGACAATAAAGTGCGTAGTGTACATCGTGAGTCCCTCCGACACCGAAAGCAAGCCAAGGCCCGTTGTCAATGGACAGTTTCATGTCCTTACCTTCAAGACTTCCATCAATCCCTTTACGGATGACAAGCTTAATGAAATCGACAAGGTCTTCGTTGACTCGATTCGCCATTGACTACCTCTAAGTAACTCGTTGAAGTCCCATCGTAGCTAACGCTGCTTCGGGGTTATTCCAAACACCGTCATTAAGAGAAAGCGTCACCCAAATCCCGAAGTTAGTTCGCATCGCAGTTTGTACTGATTCAAGCCAAATAATCTTCTGTTGTCTGTTCCAACCAGCCCACTCTGGCCCAGTAGGAGGAGTAACTCCCGAAAGATTACAAAGCCTGAGCATAATCGCCTTACACTCGATATCATTGAAACAGCCCGAGCACCAACGATGCGTAATAGGAGCATTACCGGTTGGACTAAGACCGGGGCCGAAATCATTCGGTATGCTATTCGAACCGATGTTTGTTTGGAACCACGAAACAACGGCAGCGACGTTCGCAACCGGAACGATCAAAACTAGCCTATGTTCAAAATTTGTCGGCATTTCAAATCCTCATTCCCCATTTCGGACAAATGTACTGATTCAGACTTACATCGGGAATTATTCGATCCTTGATAATCATAATTTCGCTGAACGTGTTTCCAGCACCATTAGCTTGACCGAAACGTGACATGATCCTATCAAACGTCATCGTTCCTACCATAGCTACGTTACCAGGAGTATTAGCTAACCCCGTTGCTTTCATCATAACATTATCATTTACGTCGCGGGTAATTCTGACAGCGATATTTCCTGAAGGATTAAAAACAGCCGTCGCAGAACTTGCACCACCGTCAGTCGTAATATAAATCTGAGTGTCCGAATGTAATGTAATTGCCGGATGTCCGACGCCTATAGTTGATCCTAACGACCAAACAGTCGACACAGTCTTGAATCCAATCATGACTACAGTGAACACACCCGGTAGAACGATGTTCGCGGACGGAACCATATAATCATCAACAGAGTCAGGAAGGATAGCCGGTTTACCGTAAGTTTGATTTAGCTTAAACGCAGGACGAAGTGTCCCGTTAGATTGGGACAAACTAATTGCAACTCCTGACTTACGAATCCCGCCAGCCGGATCAGCGTCGTCTGTTGCTACGGTCGTGAAGGTTGATTCTTCATAGACGCCGCTTGGCTCGGAAGCATCCATCCACAAAAGCAAATCACTACCAACACGACGCGGATGCCAGCGTCGTGATATAACCAGTTTCTTCTTATCTAACGGCATGAAAGTTCCTCTTACAGGAACATTGGTCGGATCTTGATGCTATCGACAGCGAGAGTAACAGCAGATTGAATGACCGCAGCAATCCAAACCGAGGTTTTATCAACCGCACAATTCATTATGTGTGTATCAACCACGACCTTAGCTGTACGAACACCTCCAAGGTCAACATAATCCCCGGTAGTAATCCTAAACGGGCCTCCGAGAATATCTCCTGACGCGAGCGCGTCTGAAATACTCGGAGGAGTGTTAATCGTCCCGAGTGATACGTTACCATCCATCAAGTAAATATCGAAAGCTGGGGCTTGGTCAGATTCGTCTGTGACTTGGAAACCGATGAGAGTTACATCGCCTCCAAGACGCGATGTAACATTTGGAATCTCTACGGGAGCAAACATGACGTCCCCGACGGTATAAGCACTCGTATCCAAAACAGGAGTAACCTTCGGTGCATAGGACATAGCATACCTCCGTAACGGTTGGATCGCGTAACATGATACTATTCCAATTGTTTCACGTCAAGTGCTAGTATCTAAGTGTCAGCAAACTCCAACCGACCACGTCTCTGTTTGGTGTAACCGTTCCAACACGAGCTTGAATCCTGAGACTGCGATGATTTAGTAATACGGAGTTATCGGTTGCAAATTGGAACATAGCTTTGATCGAACTCAAAACCACTTTATCCGTAATTGTAAGAAGTGTAACTCCCTCCGGGGTCTGCACTTCACAATAAACGTCATTAATATCCAGAACAACTCCAGCTTTGACAGTCACGGTAAATTTGGGGTCAGTTCGTCCCCAAAATTCAAAGTCAACTGATTGCTCTATGGCCATTGAAGTCTCCGCACTTGAATAGTTTAGTAACATATCCGGGACATAACTCGTTAGTATTAAATCCGAAATCTCTGACGGTCCGATAGGAATATCATCCGTAACCACAACAACTATTGGTGTAGTTACGATATCCCGGAAGAGCTGTACTATTCGGTCACGTTCTCTTATCACCCTTCGAGGAATGAACCGTGCAGTTGTTTCCCAACCTTGTGGAATTTGAATGACTTGTGACACGAACGGGAATTCATCGACGGGTATTTGTCGTAGTCGCTTACGAGTAGTTAAGGATTTATAATCAATCATCCAACCAAATGGTAACTGTACCGAAGGTAAGAATACAAATTCTTCCTTAACCCTTAATCGTAATCCCAATCGAACTAGTTTTACATAATCAGTTGCCCACCCCTGCGGAGCCTGAACAACTTGTATAACAATCGGGAATCGTTCTTCGACAGGAGGACTTGAAAGATAACTTCGGACATATCTTACGACAGGTTCAACCGTCCAGCCCTGCGGAGATTGTGCAGGCGCCGGAGGAACTGGGAATCGTTCTTCTACTGGTTGACGTGGTCGATAACGTCGTACAAGCCTCGCGATAGGCTCGACTCCCCAACCTTGAGGAGATTGTGCGACAGGTAGAGGAACCGCAAAACGATCTTCTGCCGGGTAATAAACTTGAGAGCCGGGAAGGAATAAGAGTCCTGGCTCAAACGTCCAATTACCCGAATATATTGAAAACGGTTCCGACG